>Ga0209915_1000114_pt1 | contig 307930 bp, 286 predicted proteins | sample ThiBiot_750_plan_FD_183952 | JGI IMG/M metagenome (GOLD analysis project Ga0209915, IMG submission 183952) | Wastewater bioreactor microbial communities from Cape Town, South Africa - Thiocy_cont_750_plan (SPAdes) | ecosystem: Engineered > Bioreactor > Thiocyanate-remediating >...
CCACAACACGTTCACGAAGGTCGTTCGACAAAGGATGCGGCATGGCAAATCACCTCCGCATGCCTTGAATCATTTCCAGCCTGATTTGTGAATCGCTTTCGATTCCAACTGACAACCCGATGCTCTAGTTGCACGCTCGCATCGTTGTCGGGTGCGGGCCGACGTCGTGGCCGAGAATTGTCGACAGCGTGCGGCACCCGCCCTTCGTGCACAGCCGCCATTCACCGGCCAGGCCGGAATTGCCCAACACCACCTCCGGCATCGGCGCGCGGTGCGGTTGCCAGACGAACCAGCCGTCCACCAGCCGCGCTTCCGGTGGCGGCTCCATGCCGGCGCCCGAGCCTTTCACGCGTGCTTCGACAAGTTCGAGTCCTTGCGGCGTAACACGCCAGTTCTCGCGCCAGTCGATCTTTTCGATCGAATGCGTCCACACCAGCGTGAAGGCGGCCACCGCCAGCGTCTTGGTGACACCGGCGGACATCAGGCACAGGCTCACGCCGCGACCGCGTCGGACGCCGGCCGCCGCCGCCAATCCCAGACCACGATGATCGCGGTCAGCGCGAAGCCGATCCAGTCGCTGTATTGGAATTCGCCGAGCAGGCACAGAGCCGCCAGGAAGGTGACGATGCGCTCGATGATCGTCATCCGCGTGAACAGGAAGCCGATCGCCACCATGCCGAACAGGCCGATGGCGATCAGTGCCTTAACGGTGGCATAGGTCACCGCGCCGTAGAAGCCGAGATAGGCTTCCATCGGATCACCGGTCTGCAACATCAACGCCGGCGAATAGACCGCGATGAACGGGATGACATATCCCGCCAGCGCAATGCGCATCGCCTCCCAGCCGATGGTGTCCGGATTTTCCCTGGCGATCGGCGCGGCCGCGAAGGCCGCGAGCGCCACCGGCGGCGAAAGGTCCGCCATGATGCCGTAGTAGAATGCGAACATGTGGCTGATGATCAGCGGTACGCCGAGTTTCGCCAGCGCCGGCGCGGCGAGCGCGGCGGTGATGATGTAGGTCGGGATGGTCGGAATACCGGTGCCGAGCAGGATCGACAGCAGCATGGTCATGATCAGCGCGAGGAACTGGCTGTTCTCGCCGATGCCGATCACCCAGCTTCCGAAGATGTTGCCGACGCCGGTTTGCGTCATCATGCCGATGATGGTGCCGACGATGGCGCAGGCCATGCCGACGGTGAGCGACGACTTGGCACTTTCCGCCAGCGAATCACGACAGGCGACCAGCGTGGCGCGCCCGCCCTTGGTCAGCGCCGCGAGCACGACGAGCGCGCCGACCACCGCGCCGACCATCACGATGTCGATGCCGCGCTGGAACATCGCGCCGACCACCAGCGCCAGCAGGATCCAGAAGATGTAGCGGATCATCTGGTTGGGCAGGCCGAGCGCGACGCTGGCGCCGAGGATCAGGGTCGCCGTCAGCGCCAGCCCCATGATGCCGGCGTAAAGCGGCGTGAAGCCCTCGAACAGCATGAACACCAGCACGGCGAGCGGCAACACCAAATACCAGCGCGCCACCAGCGCGTTCCAAGCGCTCGGCATCTCGGCGCGGCTCATGCCCTTGAGGCCGTACTTGCCGGCTTCGAGATGCACCATCCAGAACGCCGAGGCGAAATACAGTAGCGCCGGAATCACCGCAGCGCGCACGATCACCATGTAATCGACGCCCAATGTCTCGGCCATGATGAAGGCAACCGCGCCCATCACCGGCGGCATGATCTGTCCGCCCATCGAGGCGGTGGCCTCGACGCCGGCGGCGAAGGCGCGGCGATAGCCGAAGCGGATCATCAGCGGAATGGTGAACTGGCCGACGGTGACGACATTGGCGACGCCGGAGCCCGAGATCGTGCCCATCATGCCGGACGCCACCACCGCAACCTTCGCCGGGCCGCCGCGCGTGCCGCCGAAGATGCCGAGCGAGACATCGGTGAACAGTTGGATCATGCCCGCGCGTTCGAGGAATGAGCCGAACATGATGAAGAGGAAGATGTAGGTCGCCGACACGTAGATCGGCACGCCGTAGAAGCCTTCGGTGCCGAACGACAGGTGCGTAATGATCTGGTCAAAGCCGTAACCGCGATGGTTGAGCGGCGACGGCAGATACTGCCCGAACGCCCAGTAAAGAATGCAGGCGCCGCACATCAGCGGCAACGCCGCGCCCATCAGCCGCCGCGTGCCCTCGAAGATCAGCACCGCCAGCAAGGTGCCGACCACGAGATCCATGTTGGTCGGATCGCCGTCACGCTGGATCAGGTCGGCATAGAAAATCCATTGATACAACCCGCAGAGGAAGCCGAGGCTGCCGATCAGCCAGGCCATCGCGCGCGCCTTGTCGGTCTTGGCGGTGAAGTTGCCGATCAGGCCGAAGGTCATCAGGATGATGAAGCCGACATGGACGCCGCGCACCACCTGACTCGGCAGGATGTTCCACGCCGCGATCGCGATCTGGAACACTGCGAAGGCGATGCCGATCGCATAGGCCAGCAGACCCCAGCGGCCGGGCCCGAATCCTTCCGGGAAACCGTGCTCGAAATTGCCGAGATCGACCTTGACCGGCTCGACCGCGATCGCATTGTCCTGCGTCGGCGCTGCTGTTGCCTGCGACATTGTCCCCACCCTTCGCGGCGCATCTTGCGCAAAATGAAGATCGATCTTCCGCTCGGCCGGTTCATCCGGCTTAGGCGTGGATGGCCGGGACAAGCCCGGCCATGACGTTGGAAAATCCCATCAAATTTAACGCGTCATTGCGAGGAGCGATAGCGACGACGCAATCCAGTCTCGTTGAACAACTCTGGATTGCTTCGCTTCGCTCGCAATGATGGACGAAGGACCTACTTGATCAGGCCCTTTTCCTTGAAGTAACGGATCGCGCCGGGATGCAGCGGGACCGGGCTGCCCAGCGCCGCCGTTTCCAGCTTGATGTCCTTGGCGGCCGCGTGCGCCGAATTCAGCTCCGGCAGCGATTCGTAGACCAGCTTGGTCATCTGGTAGGCGAGATCGTCCGAGACCGCCGAGCTGGTGACGAGGAAGTTGACCACGGCCGCGGTCGGCACGTCCTTGTCCTGCCCCTTGTAAGTGTTGGCCGGGATCGTCGCCGCGATGAACGGCGGGCCGATCTTGTCGACGATCTCCTTCGGCACCGACACCACGTTGATCTCGTTCGAGTTGCTGAGGTCCTTCAGCGAGGCGACGCCGAGGCCGGCCGATTGCAGCGTTGCGGCAAGCTGGCGGTTCTTCATCAGGTCGACGGATTCCGCGAACGGCAGATACTCGACCTTGCCGATGTCCTTATAGGTCATGCCGGCGGCCTTGAGGATCGCGCGCGAGTTCAGCTCGGTGCCGGACTTCGGCGCGCCGACCGAGAGGCTCTTGTCCTTGAGGTCCGCCAGCGTCTTGATGCCGCTCTCGGCGGTGGCGACGATCTGGATATAGTTCGGATAGATGGCGCCGATGGTGCGCAGCTTGGTCAGTTTCTTCTTGAAGCCGGCTTCCTCGTCGCCTTCCCACGCCGCCTTCAACGAGTCGCCCAGCGTGAACGCGATTTCGCCGCGGCCCTGCTCCAGCAAATTGAGGTTTTCGACCGACGCCTTGGTGGCCTGCACCTGGGTCTTGGCGTTCGGAATCTTGTTGCTGTAGATTTTTCCGATGGCGACGCCGAGCGGATAATAGACGCCGGATGTCCCGCCGGTGAGCACATTGATGAACTGTTCGGCGTGGGCGGCAGGTCCCGAAACCAGGGCCACGGATACCGCAACCGCGGCAAGCAGTTTCGCTTTCATGAGCAGAATTCTCCCCCAGGTTGAATTTGACGAGAAAGTGGCCGGATACGGCGTCACGGTCAACCCTTCGCGGCTGAGACATTCGGCCCATGCCCGCGCCAAAGGCGCCGCGGCGGAAACGGTCTCATCGGACTAGCGGCCCAACAGCGGACCCGATACGCTCCGCCAAAATCAAATCCGGGAAACCATCCGGGTGCTCAGGGAGACAACGACGATGTCGATATCGCGATCGGTCGGACTATCGCTGGCGGCGGCGATCATGCTTGGCGGCACGGCGCTCAGCGTCGCGCACGCCGCCCCCTTCATGATCGTCGGCAACGACGAGAAAGTGGTGTGGGACGACGCCGGCAAGACGGTGCTGAAGCCGGCCGGCAAGGATTCGGTGCTGATCGTCGATCTCGCCAATCCGGAAAAACCCAAGATCGTCGCCAACCTGCCGCTGGAGAATTCGGTGATCGGCCCGCCGGTCAACGTCGATATCGATCCGACCGGTTCGGTGGCGCTGGTCGCGGATTCAGTCGATATCGCCAAGGACGAGGCCAAGGGTGGCGATGCGTTGAAAATCAACCTCGACAACAAGATCTACGTCATCGACCTCAAGGCCAAGCCGGCAAAGCTCGCGGCGACCATTACCGCCGGCAAGCAGCCCTCCGGTCTCTCATTCAGCCCCGACGGCAAGATGGCGCTTGTGGCCAATCGCGGCGACAACTCCATCACCGTGCTTTCGGTCAACGGCACAGACGTCAAGGTGACCGACACCATCGCGATGGGCGACAGCGTCGCGCACGTCACCTTCGCGCCGGACGGCAAGCACGCCTACGCGGTGAAATTCACCACGCACAAGCTCTCCGTGCTCGACATCGCTAACGGCAAGGTCACCTACAACAAGATGGACATCGCCGCCGGCCTGTGGCCCTACAATGTCGCGGTGACGCCGAACGGGCAGCTCGCGCTGACCGCCGACAACGGCAACTCCGGCGCGTCCGACGGCAGCGTGGATACTGTCAGCGTGTTCGACCTCACCCTCAATCCGCCGCGCGCCATCGACCGCGTGGTGGTCGGGGACGGCCCCGAAGGTTTCGCCATCAGCCCCAAGGGCAACCTCGCGGCAGCCGCCATCCTGCGCGGCTCCAACGCCGCCAAGGATGCCTTCTTCCGCAAGAAGAATGGCAGCCTCGCGATCCTGCGCATCGATGGCAAGAAGGTGACCAAGACGCAGGACATTGAAGTCGGCGGCCTGCCGGAAGCGGTGGTGTTCACGCCCGACGGCAAATACCTGCTGACCGGCAACTACCTCGATCAGGATTTCTCGATCCTCAAGGTCAACGGCACCAAGGTGAAGGACACCGGCAAGCGCTTCAAGGTTCCGGGGCATCCGGCGTCCGCACGGATGAGCCACTAAGCGATTCCGTCGTAGTGAAGCCAGCGGTTATGGGTCCCCGCCTGCGCGGGGACGACGCTGAGGGTGTGGTGACGACGTTCGACTCAATTCGTCGTTCCACGACATCTTCACATCACGCCACCGTCACATCAGTCGCATTGATTCGCGCGAAAACCACTGTCTTCGCAGCGCGATCGGTCGCGGCGTTATGCACAGGGCGCCGCGCCGGACATTATCGGAACAACGTCGCATTCGTCACGCGCTTGAAATCGTTGCGCTTCCGATCCGCGCAATTTGAATTGCATTCGATCATTTAACCTTACCGGCCCATTTCCGTGGAGCAGCGAGTCGTTTCCATCTTTGTACCTCGGCCCCGACGCTAAACCTGTGAGGCCAGCACGGGGAGCAAGCAACATGACAACATCGGTGGCCACCACCCCTGCCGTCCGGCCCACAGCCTTCGGCCAACGCACACTGTCGCCGCGCGTCTGTATCGCCGACAACAAGCTGCACATTCGCACCTTCCTTGCCGATGCGCTCGAAGAGCTAGGCTTCATCACCTTCGAATGCTCGCGTGCTGCCGACCTGAAGCTCTTGCTCGAGACACAGATGTTCAATCTGGTGGTGCTCGGGCTGTCGGCCGGCGGCATCGAGGCCGGCAAGGTGCTCGAGACGCTCGCGAGCGCCAACTTTCGCGGCAAGGTGATGCCGGTCGCGGTGCCGGATTCCATCCTCTCCTTCGCCACCCGGCAGATGGCGCGCGAACTCGGCATCGCCACACTGCCGACGCTGCCGACGCCGTTCAGCGCCGAGACGCTGCGCCACAGCGTGGCGTCATTGATTCCGACCGAAGCGCCGCCGAGCCCGGCGGTCGATGTCGCCGAAGCCCTCAAGGCCGGCTGGCTCGAACTGTGGTATCAGCGCAAGATCGACATCCGAACCCTGATGCCACGCGGCGCCGAGGCGCTGATCCGGATGCGGCATCCGAGTTGGGGCGTGGTGCTTCCGTCGTCCTTCATTCCGGATCGCCGCGACACGGCCTTCCACAACCTGTCGGAGTTCGTCATCGAGCGCGTGATCGACGACTGGCGCTACTTTATCGAACGCACCGGACCGGTCGATCTCGCAATCAATCTCCCCGCGTCGTTCCTGCGCAACGCCGCCGCCGTGCGTACATTGTGTCGGCGAATGCCGTCGCACCCCGCGTTCGGCGGACTGTTGATCGAACTGAAATGCGACGAGGTGATCGACGATCTCGACCACATTGTCGACGTCGCTCGGCGCATCCGCTTTCACAACATCGCCGTCTCGATCAAGAGCGTCGGGACCGAGTGGCCGGCGTTGATGGGACGGCAGGTGTTTCCGTTCGCCGAACTCAAGGTGGACCGCCAGTTCGTCACCGGCTTCGGCGGCGACCGCCTCAAGCAGACAGTCTGCCGCGGCATCATCGATCTCGCCGCGGACTACGGCGTGCGCACCGTCGCCGAAGGCATCGAAAGCCGCGCCGACTTCGTCACCGCGCATCAGTTGGGCTTCGACGTCGCGCAGGGCTTCCTGTTCGGCAAGGCGATGGCGCCCCGCAAATTCGCCCGCACCGCGCTCACCCGACCGGTGACGCTGCCTTAGAGCGTTTTCGATTTTGATGGAAACATAACCATGAAGCGATGCGCGCCCCTCTCCCGTTGGGAGAGGGGTGGGGTGAGGGTTACGGCCTCAATAGCGATCGATCCCGTGGCCCGAAGCCTGCGGCTCCGACATCTCCCCCCGAAAGGGCGTTCACGCCCGTCTTCGACGGGCTATGGAGGAGAGGTGAGGCATCGTCTGGAGCGATTCCATCAGAGACAATAACGCTATAGGGAACGGAGGCCATCGAATGCGCTCACATCACTCGAACTTCATGTCGATACATTTCGACACGTCCGATCCCAGCCCCGAGGCGATGGTGATGCAGCCGCGAACTTTTTGCGTGGTGGTATCGCTGGCCCAGATGGCGTAGCCGCCCTGACCGAAGAACGAATTGGTGTTCGGCGGCTCGGTCTCGGTCGCCTCGAAGGAATAGTTGGAATCCTGATCGAAGATGCGCGGCTTCTTCACGCAATTGCCATCGGTCTGGACGCTGAGGATTTCCTTGTTGTTGCGGGTCAACGCCAGACTGGCCGTGCAGCGGAAATACTCCGACGTCCTGGTGTTGAAGACATAGGCATAGGACCGACAGGTCGCGGTGTTGAGCTTGCCGGGACTGAGCCCGCGGCTACAGGCGATGCGCTGATTGTTGCCGAGCTTGAACTGATCTTCGGCATGCGCCGAACCCGCCAGCATCATGCCGCCGAGCGCCAGCCAGATCGCCGCCTTCGATACCTTATCCATCCAGTGATCTCCCTCGCGTCGCGCAACACTCATAGCCGGTCAGAATCGGCGGCGAAGATAGCCGCGACGACGCCATCGGCAAAGCCTCCGCCCACAGTGAGACAGGCCGCCCCTCAGGAAACTTGTCGTGATGGCATCGCCGTCGCATGATGCCCGTCTTGACCTTGTCGGCCGGCAGCGGCCGGCCGTTCCGGTGGAGGCCTCGACATGATCCGCGTCCTGACGCTTTCCCTGCTTGCCGCCGTCGCGACGATGGCGCTTCCCGCAACCGTGCCGGCGCAGTCGCCGAAGCCGATGCCGTGGGTGATCGCGCCCAATATCGGCTACGGCTACGACGCCCATTTCAAGACCTGGCAATACCAGATGGGCACCAACAACGCCGGCGAACTGTTCAAGGGCGCCAAGAAGGTGCCGAAGAACACGCTGTTCTTCCTCGGCGCCAATGGCCAGCTCTACATGCGCACTGGCCCGTTCCTCGATGGCGACGGCAGCTTCAAGTTCGGCCCGAGTTGAGGCGGCGCATACCGCAGATGCGGCGGCGTCACCATTCCCTCGGCCACGTCATTGGAGCGTCAGCGACGAAGCAATCCGGTCCTTGCTTTGTGACCGTCTGGATTGCTTCGCTTGCAATGACAGCTTGTTGGCGCAGGCCCCGCTCAGAACGCCGTCGCCAGTTCCCGCGCACCGGGTTTGGCGCTGTTGACGTCCATGCGCTCGTCGGTGATCGCGAGCAGCTTCGCCACGGTGTTGTGACGGATCGCCACCGGATTGCGCTCATAACCCGAGCGCTGGAAGAAATTCGAGGTCGGCACCCGCTCGCGATAGGATTGCGGCATCGTCACCATATCGAAGCCGGTGCCGTCACCGGTGAGATTCATCATCTCCAGCTCGGCGGCGGTGAGCGGCTTGTGATAACCCTTGTTGCGCGCGAAGATCACCGACGTCAGCAGCTTGTAGGTTTGCAGCAGCGGGCCGACATCCATGTCGAGCACCAGCGCATGCACGCCCCAGCCGCGCGGCGTGGCGCCGAGCTTGGCCTGTTCGCTCCAGCTATTCGGCACCGAGCGCGCGAAGGCCAGCATCTTCCGGAACGCCGCGATCTTGTGCTCCATCGCCTGACGTTGCGGGCCTGAGAGCCGCGCCGCCTTCTCCTGCAACGCTTTCAGGATGCCGGTGCCCTGCTCGGCCATCAGATTGAGCGTGTTGGTGGTGAGCAACTGATTGTAACCCACCGCCGTCGAAATCGCTCTCGCGCCCGGCCGCCCCGAACTCAAGCCCGACTGCATATCGTGATTCCCATTGCCGCCGGTCTCGAACGAATAGACCCGCACCGCCTGCTCGCGCGTCAGCCCCATGGCAATGGCGGTGCGCGCATAGGCGCGCTTGAAATCCATTTCATGCGCGGGACGCGTCGGCACGAACTGATAATATTCGCGCGCGGCCTGAAGGAAATCTGCGACAACCGGCAGCGGCTTGCGTTCGCGCGGCTCGGTCTCGTCCGGCTCCGGATTTACCGGCCGCTTCGGCCCATCGTAAAGCGGCGGCTGGGTCAGCACATAATCGTCGAGCGCGATCCGCTGGCCGTCGCGGCGCTTGGCGAAGCGGATGCGGCGCTTGGCGGCGATTGCCTCCCAATAGGCGCTGGCCTCGGCGTTGAAGGCCTCGCGCGCCGCGAGGTAGATTTGCAGCTTGCGGCGATATTCGGCGGCGGCCTGCGGGCTCGCCGTCTGCGCGCGAGCATTGGCGATGGATGCCGGCAGCGGCTGCGCCAACACGACGATGCTCGCCGGCAGGATGAATGCCGCCGCGATCGCGGCCGGTGCGAGAAAACGAATCATTTTTGCGCGCATGCGCCGTTGTAACAAGCAGACTGTGAAGCCGGCATTAACAAGTCAGCAAGCACGTTGCCGCGCGCGGATTGCTCTCATTGGCAGACAAAGCCAAATTTTGGAGTTTCAGCGCAGACCAAGCAAAAGGCGTCATGCCCGGCTTTATGCCCGCCATCCACGTCTCAATGACACCGTCGCTTCAAGACGTGGATGGCCGGGACAAGCCCGGCCATGACGGATTGATGACTTACTTCCAGGCGAACACTGGCTGTTCCAGTTCGGCGACGCGTGTATCGCGCCCGGCGATCACCTCGCGGAACTGATAGATCAGCGCCGCCGTCGGCGCGTGGATGTAATCGCCGTCGTGGCGAAAGCGGATCACCCGCCGCTCGCTCTCCGGAATGCGCACGAAATTGAAGGCGTCGTCGCGCTCGATCTGGGTCAGCGCGATGCGATGCACCGAGGCGACCTCGTCCGGATTGGGCTTGAGCCGCGCGGTGTCGTCGGCCCACATCACCACCGGCGTGATGAGGTAACCTGAGCGGGTCGGATAATCGTCCAGCAGGCCGAGCACCGCACCGGCATCGAGCTTGAGCCCGATCTCCTCATCGAGTTCGCGCAGCGCCGCCTCGACCGGCCCCTCGCCGGGATCGCAGCGCCCGCCCGGCGGCGCCCATTGATTGCTGTGCGCGCGCAGGCTGGCGGCCCGTAACGTCAGCAGCAACGCGGTTCCATCCGCCGCCTCGGCAGACCGTGCCAGCGTCAGGGCGACCGCGGCGCGTTTCAGGCCCGTGGTGGCGGCATCCGGCGCGGCGCGCGCGAAGGCGGCGCAGCGGCCGGCAATCTCTCGCCGGGTGGCATCGTTGAAGGGGCGGATCATGACCCTTGATGGCAACAGGAAGCGGATTTGGCAATGTTCTTAGGCTCCGGTTGTCGAAGCGGACGGCTTCCGATACGGTCCCGCGCGCCGCAAACCGCCCCGGAAAACCGATCAACCTCATGTCTGGCCGTTCCAAACTCGTTCTCGCGTCCGCTTCGCCGCGCCGCCTCGCTTTGCTCAATCAGGCCGGTATCGAGCCGGATGCGCTGCGCCCGGCCGATGTCGACGAGACCCCGAAGCGGGGCGAACTGCCGCGCGCCTGCGCCAACCGGCTGGCCCACGCCAAGGCCCAGGCCACGCTGGCGGCCGTGAAGCTCGACGACAATTTGCATGGGTCCTACATCCTCGCCGCCGATACCGTGGTTGCGGTCGGCAGCCGCATCCTGCCCAAGGCGGAACTGGCGGATGAAGCCGCACAATGCCTGCGGCTGCTGTCCGGCCGCAATCACCGCGTCTACACCGCGATCTGTCTGGTGACGCCGCACGAGGCGTTCCGGCAGCGGCTGGTGGAGACGCGGGTGCGCTTCAAGCGCCTCACCGAGGACGACCTGCGCGACTACATCGCCTCCGACGAATGGCGCGGCAAAGCGGGTGGCTACGCCATCCAGGGCATCGCCGGCTCGTTCGCGGTGAAAATGGTCGGCTCCTACACCAACGTGGTCGGCCTGCCGCTGTATGAGACGGTGACCCTGCTCGGCGGCGAGAAATTCCCGATCCGCGATGGTTGGCTCAATGCCGGCTAAGCCGCCATCAGCCGACAAGGCCGCCGGAGCGCCGGCGGCAAAGCCCTGCCCGATTTGCGGCAAGCCGGCGACGCCGGAATCGCGGCCGTTCTGCTCCGAGCGCTGCCGCGACGTCGACCTCAACCGCTGGCTTTCGGGATCTTATGTGGTGCCGGGCCGCGACACCGACCCCGAAGACGCCGACTGACGCGATATCTCGACCAGATAAGCCGTTGCGCCGGCTCCCGAACCCGAACTGGCGCGACCTGACGCCGCCGCATCCACAAAGCGACGCTGACGGGTGGACACGGCGACCCTGGCCCACTATAAACCGGCGCGCCCCGGGCTTTCGCTCCGGCAGCAGCCCAGGTAGCTCAGTTGGTAGAGCATGCGACTGAAAATCGCAGTGTCGGTGGTTCGATCCCGCCCCTGGGCACCATTTCATTTCCCGACTTCATCAATGGCTTGTTGGGTGGCATTGGATGCCGATCGCGCTGCGGACCATGAAGTGGCGCCCTCGCCGCGCAGTACTGAGATGACAGCCCGACGGTTGCCTTGCTTGGCGGGCGCAGGCGGCCCGTTGATTTTCTGAAGCACCGTTCCGCGCCGACGGGCAACCCGACGCGCTAAAAGATCGATTGATCATATATGTTTTCCGCCATAGGTTCTCGACGAAACCCGCTTGATTGCAGCGGTCGATGTGAAGGACACGATAGATGGCGGAAATCCTGGGCCCGCAGAAGCTGGGGCCACTGACGGCGCTGGTCGGCGAATGGGAAGGTAATGTCGGCGTCGATCTCTCCTATCGCAACAAGGACGACGAGACGATTCAGACCAGCTACTTCGAAAAGGCGTGGTTTCGCCCGATCCCGATCGTCGAGAACGGCCAGCAGACCATGGAAGGCTTGAACTACAGCATGACGGCTTGGCGCCACGGCGAGGAAGCCATGGACCCGTTCCACGACGAGGTCGGGTATCTATTGTGGGACAAGACCCACGGACAGGTGATCCGTTGCTTCGCGGTGCCGCGCGGGCTCGCGATTCTGGCCGGCGGTCCTGCCAAGCCGCGCGACAAATCGTTCGCGCTGAAGGCGGAGCCCGGCGCCAAGGGTTACGGTCTGGCGCAGAACCAGTATCTGCTCGAGCGGGCGGAGGCGATGGCGTTCGAATGCTCGTTCACCTTCAACGACGACGGCACCTTCAGCTATACGTCCGATCTCGTGCTGAAACTGGCGGCGACCGGCACCACCATGCACCACACCGATCGCAACACGCTGCACCGAACCAAGCGCATCCATCCGAGCGTCGAATACAACTGACGCCGCGCGGGTGATCTCTTCGCGGCCGCCGCGCGCCAGCCGTTCTTGGAGAATCTTGCGGTCGCCCTTCGAAGCCCTGCGACAACCGCGCGGCGCGACGCCGGCGGCGCGACGGAACGTCCGCACGAAATTCGACAGATCGCCAAACCCGACGCCTTCCGCGCCGCAACCGAAAGGTTGTTTCCGCCCGTTCCCATGTGCCACACTTCGGCCAGTTCCGTTCCCGTCGGCAGCGGCGAAGCCCGCCGCTCGATATTCTGGAGGTCAGCGTGAAGACAGCGATCACTGAACTGTTCGGCATTCAGCATCCCATCATTCAGGGCGGGATGCATTTCGTCGGCTTCGCCGAACTGGCGGCTGCGGTGTCGAACGCCGGCGGCCTCGGCATCATCACCGGCCTGACCCAGAAGACGCCGGAACTGCTGGCGAAGGAAATCGCCCGCTGCCACGACATGACCGACAAGCCCTTCGGCGTGAACCTCACCTTCCTGCCGACCTTCGCCAAGCCGCCCTATCCGGAATACATCGCCGCCATCAAGGAAGGCGGCATCAAGGCGGTGGAGACCGCCGGCCGCAGCCCGGAGGAATACATGCCGGCGCTGAAGGCGGCCGGCATCAAGGTGATCCATAAATGCACCTCGGTGCGGCACTCGCTGAAGGCCGAGAAGATCGGCTGCGACGCGGTCAGCGTCGACGGATTCGAATGCGGCGGCCATCCCGGCGAGGACGACGTGCCGAACATGATCCTGCTGCCGCGCGCGGCAGACGAACTGAAGATTCCGTTCGTCGCCTCCGGCGGCATGGCGGATGCGCGGAGTCTCGTCGCAGCGCTGGCGATGGGCGCGTCGGGCATGAACATGGGCACCCGCTTCATCGCCACCAAGGAGGCGCCGGTCCATGACAACGTGAAGCAGGCGCTGGTGAAGGCAACCGAACTCGACACCCGCCTGATCATGCGCGCGCTGCGCAACACCGAGCGCGTGCTGCGCAACGACGCGGTGGACCGCCTGATCGAGATCGAGCGCGCCAAGGGCAAGGACCTCAAGATCGAGGACATCCACGATCAGGTCGCGGGCGTCTATCCGCGCGTCATGCTGGAAGGCGACATGGATGCGGGCGCGTGGAGCTGCGGCATGATGGTCGGCCTGATCAACGATATCCCGACCGTGAAGGAATTGATCGACCGCATCATGCGCGATGCCGAACGCATCATCCGCGGCCGCCTGATCGGCTTCCTCGACGGCAACATCGCCGTCGACGCACGAGTGGCGTGAGGGCGCGAATCGTCATTGCAAGGAGCGAAGCGACGAAGCAATCCAGGGCGGGCTTAGAAGACTGGATCGCTTCATCCACAAGACTCGTGTCCCGGACGCGGTGCAGCGTGAAACGCTGCGCCGCAAAGCCGGGACCGTATCGACGGCATCGTTTGTGACGGTCCCGGATCAGCGAAGCGGCGCGGCGCTCTCGCTTGCGCCGCATCGCATCGGGGACACGCTTCGCACTACTGCCCGATCGCCGGACGAATCGTAAAGCCCTCGCGCGGGAAATGGACGTGAACGGTGCCGATCAACGCATCGTCGCGGCGGATGGCGATGCTGTCGCGATCGATCGCCACCAACTCGCCCTCCACCGGATCGAAGCCCCAGTCGTCCGGCGTTACCGTGAGGCGCATCCCGATCCGGAATGTTCCGATATCGCTCGGCGGCAGCACCGGAGCCGGTCCGGCATCGCGGGCGATCATGAGCGCTGCTCCCGGCGCAAGCTCGCGCGGCGTGCCATGGCTGATGGCATCGAGCCGCGCCAACCACGCCGCGATGTTTGGGTAGGCGTCCAGCCCGGCCTCGTCGCCGAGATTGCCGCGCGCGTACCACAGCGGATGATAGGCGGCGAGATCGGCCACCGACAGCGCCGCGCCGGCGAGGTAAGTCTGGCCATCGCCCAGCGCCCGTTCCAGCAACGCAAGATGAATGGCGAACTGCGCCCGCAGGTCCGGCACCCGCGCCTTCATCCGCACGCTGTCCCAGCGGTCGTACTTGCCGGCGGTGAAGCGCGCGCGGTCGGCATGCAGTTCCGGCGGGAAGCGATCGCCGTGCAGCCCGAACACCAGCCCCAGCGCATCGGCGAACAGATAGTGGTCGGCCCAACTTGCCAGCATCTCGGCCCGGCCCGCGCTCTCGGCCGGGAAAATCGTCGGGCTTGGATGGCGGCGCTCCAATTCGCGCAGGATGCAGCGGGTGTCGCAATAGATGTCGGCGCCGACCTGCATCACCGGGATGCGGCGATAGCCGCCGGTGAGCGCGGTCAGGCCGGGCTTGGGCGCCACGCGTGGCTGCTCCACCGCAAGCCAGGACAAGCCCTTGAAACCAAGCGCAAGACGAACCTTCTCCGCGAACGGCGAGCGCGGATAGTGATGCAGGATGATGTCCGCTTCCGACACGCCATTCTCCGCAACGAGTCGTGTTCGCGGCATTGTGCGCTGACGCGCGGCAAATGCAACGTCAGACGGAGGCGGTGCGGGCGCGGCGCCCCTCGATAGGATAGGCCGGATCGTTGAAGCCGGGTGTCGAGGGATGGCCGGTCGGCACCAGACGATCGATCAGCGCTTCGTCCTCCGCGGTGAAGCGATAATCAAGCGCGCGCGGATAGTCGTCCCATTGCGCCTCGGTGCGCGGCCCCGCGATCACCGAACTGACGAAACCGCTGTTGAGCACCCACGCCACCGCGAACTGCCCGGCGGTGATGCCGCGCGCTTCCGCATGCTTGCGAATCTCCTGCGCCAGCCGCAGCGATTCCGGCCGCCACTCGGTTTGCATCATGCGGGTGTCGTTGCGGCCGGCGCGGCTGTCCTTGTCGGGCGCCGCGTCGGGATCGTATTTGCCGGTGAGCACGCCGCGCGCCAGCGGACTGTAAGGCACCACGCCGAGGCCGTAGAAGCCGCAAGCCGGCAAATGCTCCACCTCCGGCATCCGGTTCATCGCGTTGTAGTAAGGCTGGCTGGCCACCGGGCGATCGATACCGAGACGGTCGCAGATGCTGCAGATTTCCGCGACGCGCCACGCGCGATAATTCGAGACACCGAAATAGCGCACCTTGCCGGCGCGGATCAGGTCGCCCATCGCGCGCACGGTCTCATCAAGCGGCGTCGCGTGGTCTTCCTTGTGCAGATAATAGATGTCGATGACGTCAGCGCCGAGCCGCCGCAGGCTCTCCTCGCAGGCTTGCAGCACCCAGCGCCGCGACAGGCCGACGCGATTGGGATCCTTGCCCATCGGATTGGCGAGTTTGGTGGCAAGCACCCATTGCTGGCGCTGCGCGGCGATGGCACGGCCCACCACCTCCTCGGATGTGCCGTTGGAATAGGCGTCGGCGGTGTCGATGAAGTTGATACCGGCGTCACGCGCCTTGTCGACGATGCGCTTCGAGGTCGGCTCATCGGTCAGGCCGCCGAACATCATGGTGCCGAGGCAGAGCGGCGAAACCTTGAGGCCGCTGCGGCCTAACTGACGATACTGCATCGGAGGCTCTCCGTACTATTTGCCCGCGTGACCACCGCGCATGATCTTGAACACGCCGCTGGCGAGCATGACGCAGCGGCCATCCACGTTCAATTCGGCGCTCATGAAGATCAGCGTCTTGGTGCTGCGGACCATGCGAGGCACCGAGACGATGAGATCGCCGATCCGCGCGGCGTCGATGAAGTGCGTGTCCATCTGGATGGTGGCGAGATGCTCGGAGCCGGATTCGTAACGCGCCGTCATGCCGCAGGTGCGGTCCGCCAGCGTCATCAAGAGCCCACCCTGCACCAACCCGCGCCGGTTGCGATGCTTGCGCTGGCCTTCGATGGCGTATTCATGCCGGCCGTCCACCACGCGATGCCACAGCGGCCCGACATAGCCGATGAATCCGTCGTCCTCGAGAATGTTCCAGCCCTGCGCTGGCAGGCTGGATTCCGTCCCATCGCTCATTGTTCGCCCTTGAAACCTGTCGGGGCGACAATCACGATATTTTCACCGCCCGCGCAAGGCGCGAAAACGGATGGATGGGGTGCGACTGAAGATCAGCACCGCGGACGCAGCAGGAACAGCGCGTAGAGCAGGATCGGCAACAGCAGCGTCAGCCACGAGACACTGTTCCAGATGCCGTCGCCGACCAGCGCGGCGATGAGGCCGACGGTCGAGAGCACGCCGATCACCAGCGGCCAGCCGAATATCTGCGGCAACGTCTGTCGCGGCGCGCGTACCGGTGGGGTCTTCAGCGTCATCATGACGTTGCCGCCTGTCCCTCGATCCGCTGAGGACTGGCGCTCGCCCGCGCCGCACTCGCCGCCGGCCCATCAGCATGAAGACGGTGCAAACTATGCTGGACCACTTGTGGACCCAGTGCCAGCGGCGAAGCGGTCTTGTTCCCGAGATCACGATACGTCCTACCACTCAGTCCGTCATTGCTGTGCGAGCATACGGGCAGATTTGCAATACGAACATCATCGTCCCCGCGAAGGCGGGACGACCAGACCAGGCAATCCTTACAACCCCACACCGCCACCGTGCGCAAAACGTTTGCGGATGCGCAGCGATAGGCCGTCGCAAACATCGCGGTACGCCTGCATGCGCTGATCGCGGCTGCCCTCCACCAGCGTCGGATCCTGTGTTGGCCAATATTCGACCTCGATGGCGTGGGTGCGGGTCAATTCCAACGCCTTGTGATGCGCCTGCGGCGACAACGTGATGATGAGGTCGAAGTTGAGCCCTTCCCAATCCTCGAGGTCCTCGAACGTCATCGGCCGATGACGCGAAATATCCTGGCCCAGTTCCGCCATGGTCGCCACCGCGAACGGATCGAGTTCGCCCTTCCGCGCGCCGGCCGAACGAACGTAAAGCGCTTTCGGAAACATCTGCTGCAACAGGCTCGCCGCCATCGGCGAGCGGACGGCATTCATCGTGCATGCGAACAGCACGGCCTGCGGATGACGGACGCGCGGCGGCGCCTCCATCGATTACGGCCGCCGTTCGTTGAAGCGTCGTGCACCGCCGTAAGTCATTTCTCGCCCTTCCAATGCAGCACGCAGATCAGGGTGAACAGACGGCGGGCAGTTTCGAAATCGACCCGCACCTTGCCGGACAGCCGCTCCATCAGCGCCCGCGAGCCTTCGTCATGAATGCCACGCCGCCCCATGTCGATCGCCTCGATCTTGTCCGGCGTCGCGGTGCGGATGGCGTGATAATAGCTGTCGCAGATCATGAAGTAGTCTTTGACGACGCGGCGGAACGGCGTCAGCGACAACAGGTGCGCCACCACCGGCGTGCCGTCCTCACGGCGGATATCGAACATCAGCCGGTTGCCGGTGATGCCGAGATGCAGCGCGAACGGTCCGCTATCGACGCCTTCGGGCGCGAACAGGTTCTGCTCGATCAGATCGTAGATGGCGATGGCGCGTTCATGTTCGATGTCCGGCCCGGAACGGCCGATCGAGTCCTCGTCGAGGGTGACCGCGACGATGCGGTTGCGGGAGTCATCCTCTGAGGCTTTCTTGCTCATGGCAGATTGAGGCGCCGTCCAATCGAGCGCGAATGGGCATCCAGCCCCTCCGCCTTGCCGAGGGTCATGGCCGCCGGCCCCAGCGCGCGCAACTGATCGGGCCCACACCGCAGGATCGACGTTCGCTTCATGAAGTCAAGCACGCCGAGCCCGGACGAGAACCGCGCCGAACGCGCGGTCGGCAACACGTGGTTGGAGCCACCGACATAGTCGCCGATCGCTTCAGGCGTATGCGGCCCCAGGAATAGCGCGCCGGCGTTGCGGATTCTTGCCGCGAGCGCATCCGGATCGGCGGTCATGATTTCGAGATGCTCGGCGGCGATGGCGTCGGCGAGCTTCGCCGCCTCATCGAGGTTTTGCACCCGGATGACGGCGCCGAAATCGGTCCATGACGCGCGCGCGACCGCCTCGCGCGGCAAGGTGGCAAGCTGCGCCTCCACCGCACGCTCGACGTCGCGGGCGAGATCGTCGTCGTCGGTGATCAGGATCGACTGCGAGTCCTCGCCGTGCTCGGCCTGCGCCAACAGGTCAGCGGCGATCCAGTCGGCATTGCCGGTCTTGTCGGCGATCACCAGCACCTCGGACGGGCCCGCGATCATGTCGATGCCGACCTTGCCGAACACCAGCCGCTTGGCGGCGGCGACATAGGCGTTGCCTGGCCCGACAATCTTCGCCACCGGCGCGATGGTCGCGGTGCCGTAAGCCAGCGCGGCAATCGCCTGCGCGCCGCCGACCCGGTAAATTTCCGTGACGCCGGCGAGCCGCGCTGCTGCCAGCACCAGCGGGTTGAGAATTTTACCGTCCGGCGTCGGCACGGCCATCACCACGCGCGGAACGCCGGCCACCACGGCCGGCACCACGTTCATCAGCACCGACGAAGGATAGGCGGCGGTGCCGCCCGGCACATACAGACCGACCGCTTCGACCGCGCTCCAGCGCCAGCCGAGTTCGACGCCTTGCGCGTCGATGAACCGCTCGTCTTTCGGCATCTGCCGCCGGTGGAACGCCTCGATCCGGTCGCGCGCGAACGCCAGCGCGTCGAGCGTCGCGGCGTCGCACGCCTCGACCGCCGCGTCGATCTCGGCCGGCGTGAAGCGCAGACCGCCGGCATCGACGGCAAAGCGGTCGAATTTGCGGGTCGCCTCGATGACGGCAGCATCGCCGCGCAGACGCACATCATCGATGATGGTGCGCACCACGGCTTCGACATCGGCCGACGCCTCACGCTTGCTGGCCAGGAAGGCGGCAAATTGCTGGGCGAAATCGGAGTTGCGGCTATCGATGCGGATCGGCATGGCAGGTTTCCAGCATCCTTTTCACGAAGGACGACACCCTGCTCAATGACGCGACCGCAAATCGCCGTCAACCCTTTGTTTTCACGGATTAAGTCAAGACGCTCAAGCGTCGTCTGCAACGAGGTCGGCGAGTTCGCATTCGAGGCATTCGACCTTGAGCCGCAGCGCCGCGCCGCCGGCGAACATCAGCACCGCCGTGCCGCCGGGAGGCGCCGCCGGATAGAACTCGATGCCGAGCAGGTCGAACGCGGCACGCGGCGCGTTGAGATCGATATTGCGCGACTGACACGACAATACGCGATCGAACCGCAACGCCGACACCAGCCGGCGCGGCGACGTCTCGCCGTTCAACGTCTGCTCCCAATCGAGCCGACGCATGCCGACGATCAGCCGCTTGTCGCCTTGGCGCCAGAGAATATCGGCCGCCGTGACCGAAGCGTCCTGCACATGCGCCGAGATCACCGCGAGATCGTCCTGATCGAGTGCGATGAGACGGGGCGCCATGATGCGATCAGCCGCTGATGCGTTCGATGGTCGCGCCGCAGGCCGACAACTTGTCCTCCAGTCGCTCGAAGCCGCGATCGAGGTGATAGACGCGGTTCACCATGGTTTCGCCTTCGGCGACAAGGCCCGCGATCACCAGCGATACCGACGCGCGCAGATCGGTCGCCATCACCGGCGCGCCGCGCAATTTCTTCATGCCTTCGACGATCGCGGTCTCGCCGTCGAGATGAATCCGCGCGCCGAACCGCGCCAGCTCCTGCACATGCATGAAGCGATTCTCGAAGATCGTCTCGGTGATGCGAGAATTGCCTTCCGCGCGCGTCATCAACGCCATCAGCTGTGCTTGCAGATCGGTCGGGAAACCGGGAAACGGCGCGGTTTCCACGTTCACCGCCTTGATGCCGGCGCCGTTGCGCGTGACGCGGATGCCGTCGTTGTTGACAGTGATGTTGGCGCCGGCTTGCGCCAGCACATCGAGCGCCGCTTGCAACAGCTCGGGCCGCGCGCCGCTGAGCTGCACGTCGCCGCCGGTCATCGCCACCGCCATCGCATAGGTGCCGGTCTCGATGCGGTCCGGCAGCACGGTGTGCCGCGCGCCGTTCAGCTTGGCGACACCCTCGACGACAATGCGCGGCGTGCCGGCGCCGAAAATGCGCGCGCCCATTTTGTTGAGGCAGTCGGCGACATCGAGAATTTCCGGCTCACAGGCCGCGTTGGTGATGACGGTCGTGCCCCTGGCGAGCGTCGCCGCCATCAGCGCGACATGGGTGCCGCTCACCGTGACCTTCGCGAAATCGATTTCGGCACCCTTCAGGCCGCCCGGCGCCTTCGCGATCACATAACCGCCGTCGATAGTGATCTCGGCGCCGAGTTTCTCCAGAGCCATGATCAGGAGATCGACCGGCCGCGTGCCGATCGCGCAACCGCCCGGCAACGACACCTTCGCTTCATGCATCCGCGCCAGTAGGGGCGCGATCACCCAGAACGAGGCACGCATCTTCGACACCAGCTCGTAGGGCGCTGTGGTGTCGATGATATTCGCGGCCGAGATATGCAGCGTCTGACCTTGATACTCGCGATCGCCGGGCCGCTTGCCCGCCGACATGATATCGACGCCGTGATTGCCGAGAATTCGCTGCAGCTGCGCGACGTCGGCGAGGCGCGGCACGTTGTCGAGAATCAAGGTCTGATCGGTCAGGAGACTCGCGATCATCAAGGGCAGCGCCGCGTTCTTCGCGCCGGAAATCGCAATGGTGCCGTTGAGTTGTTTGCCGCCGACGATGCGAATGCGATCCATGCCCAGTCCCGTTGTGTGTATCTAAAGTAATAGGCGAACGGATGTTCGATTGCAAAATCCGTCTTGCCACGCTTGCTGATGAAGATGCCCCGCGCGGTGCGCCGCCTCACCTGCAAGAGGCGCGACTCACCTCTTTCACAAGCGTTGCCATTTGCGGCGATTTGATGGGCCACCTAAGCATTCCGCCGGTCGCCCGAAGAGGGACTGGTTGCAGCGTCCACCGTGGCGTCATGACGCCCACGCGCTTGCGCCTTGCGGCGCTTCAGGTTTTCGCGTAGCGCCGACTTCAGCCGGTCCCGACGAGAATCCTGGACCCTGCCCCCGGAGTGAGGCTTGTTGGCGTCTGGTTGATCGGACATGGGCCTTGTCTGATGATCTGCTTGGACGTGGCGCGGCGATTCGATCGCGTATGCTGCATCCGATCTTAGCGACTGCGGCCGCCACCGAAAACTGTTCTGGAGACATAAGATATGCCTTCCTCATCCTCGCTGGCGGACCTGCCGCGCCAGACCATCGCCGACTGGCACCGTTTCGTCGCGACCGGAGATCAGACGCTGCTGGCCTCGCTGTTGGCGGAAGACGTGGTGTTTCGCTCCCCGGCCGTCCACGCGCCGATTCCCGGCCGCCCGGCAACGCTTCTGGTCCTGACTACCGTGGTGCAGATCTTCGAGAATTTTCGCTATGAGCGCGAATTCGCCTCCGGAAACCACGATGCTGGCCTGGAATTCGCCGCCAATGTCGGCAAATTCGAACTGAAAGGCATCGACCTCATCAAATTCAACGCCGACGGGAAGATAGTCGATTTCGAGGTCATGATCCGCCCGCTGAAGGCGTTGCAGGCGGTCGCCGAGGCCATGGGGAACCGGATCGGCCCACAATTGATGGCGTTGAAAGCGGCGGCATCGGCCCGCTGACCGTATTTTTCCCCGATGATGCCGATTTCCAGCGTCCGTGCTTGCACCTCGGTGAGCCTTGTGGCAAGGATCGGCCGCCTCGGCGCAGCCTTTTGCGGGCTGGCCCTGATGTGGCGTTTGCTGCCGTAGCTCAGTGGTAGAGCACTTCATTGGTAATGAAGAGGTCGACAGTTCAATCCTGTCTGGCAGCACCACCCCGCTTTGACGGTCCTTTCGCACCAGTCCTCAGCCCATAGCCAATTGTGATGGCTGGGCAATTAGACCCTGCGGCGATAGTGTTCCGGTGTCAGAAGAGCGGAGCCGCGCGTGCAAGATCCGGTACATATCGTCCGTCGCCAGATTTGGCGGGAAACCGGCGTCACGGCTGGCGACCGCGCGATTCCCGAGGAAACCGCGGTCGCCCTCACCTATAATGGCGGCAGCTACGCCGTGATGATGGCGACCCCGCAAGACCTTGAGGACTTCGCCATCGGCTTCAGCCTGACCGAAGGCATCATCACGAGCCCCGCCGACATCGACAGTCTTGAAGTGATTCCACAGGACGACGGCGTCGAATTGCGCATGTGGCTGCGCCAATCCGAGGCGAACCGCCTTGCCGACCGCCGCCGCCACGTCGCCGGCCCGACCGGATGCGGGTTATGCGGGATCGATTCGATCGCCGAGGCCATGCGGCCGGCGGCCATCGTCGCACCGGGCGGTTCTTTCACCGCAGATCAGATCATGGCCGCCATGGCGGCGTTATCGCCGCTGCAAGCCCTCAACAGCGCCACGCGAGCCGTCCACGCCGCAGCGTTCTGGACGCCTTCCGCCGGCATCGTCGCGCTGCGCGAGGATGTCGGTCGCCACAACGCCCTCGACAAGCTCGCCGGCGCGCTGGCCCGGACCGATATCAATGTCACGTCCGGTATGGTGCTGCTCACCAGCCGCGTCTCTGTGGAGATGGTGCAGAAGACCGCTGTGATCGGCGCGCCGCTGATCGCTTCGGTCTCGGCCCCCACCGCGCTAGCAGTGCGAATGGCCACCGCCGCCGGAATCACGCTGGTGGCCATCGCTCGCCAAGACGGGTTCGAGGTGTTTTCCGGCAATCACAGGTTGAATTTATCGCAACAACTCGTCTGATGGGCGATAATCGGAGCATTCTATTCGGCTCCCGTAAGGGCGTTTCGAGCCCCAGCTTCGACCTAGTCGGATTGCTGCCATGCGTAAATTGGTGCAATGCGGTGCTGAGCTACCCTCAAGGACTGAAGAGCGGCAAGATTGCGGCAACCAATCGTCAAATGTGGCGACATTTAGAACCCGTTAAGGTTCCATTAAGTAACAAAAATTTGTGGTTCCTCAAACGGTTAGGAACCGGGCACCTGTGACCTCTCGGTAACAGCATTTTACACAAAACGCGTTTATGAGATGCCTCGACGGCGGCGCTTCCACCTCCGCCTGTTTGCTCTTGGAGAGAAAAAATGAAAAAGATTCTGCTTGGTACTGTGGCGCTCATCGCCCTCGGCGCGACCGCGCCAGCACTTGCCGCCGACCTGGCCGCTCGTCCGTACACCAAGGCCCCGGCCTACGTTCCGGCGCCGATCTACAACTGGACCGGCTTCTATCTCGGTGGTCACGTCGGCGGCGCGTTCCGCGGCGACAGCAACAACCTGCTGGGCGGCAGCCGCGACGGCACGTTCATGGGCGGTGTGCAGGTCGGTTATGACAACCAGTTCGCCCCGAACTGGGTGTTCGGTCTGGAAGCCAACTACAGCTTCAAGGACACCGGCAGCAACTTCGCCAACCGTGGCCTCGGCTCGGTCACCGGCCGTCTCGGCTACACCTGGGGTCCGGCGCTGCTCTACGTGAAGGGCGGTTACGGCTGGGCTGACTCGCGCTTCAGCAACGGCTTCGGCGGCAACGGCGGCCGTGACGGCTACACCGTCGGCGGCGGTCTCGAATACCTGTTCACCCAGAACTGGTCGGGCAAGATCGAGTACCAGTACTACGACTTCGGCAACGTGAACTTCGTCACGCCGGCGGGCGTCGCGGGTACCTTCCGCAACGACGAGCACACCATCAAGGCGGGCCTGAACTACCGCTTCAACTGGGGTGCCCCGGTCGTCGCCAAGTACTAAGGCTCAAAGTAACAAGGCTCAGCCCTAGGCTTCCAGCTTGGGGCTGACAGACTTCCGGAAGGCCGGCGTTCGCGCCGGCCTTCTGCGTTTGCGGTGTTAAAATGACGAAATCGACCGCATTTTCCCAAATTTATTAACCTGCCGCCCTGATACTGCGCCCCCATTGATCTTGATAAAAATCAATGGGCGGGAATGACCATGGCGTTGCGAACTGCGTTGAGCAGCCTGCGGCAATTGAATTTTCTGCGGCCGCGCTTCAAGAACTGGGGCATCAGGGAGAGCCTTTTCACGGCTTTCGCCGTAATCGCCGGCATCGCTGTTCTGATCAGCGTCGGCGCCGGGATGATCCTCGGCCAGCTCGGTGGCATGATGCAGGATCTCGGCGGACGGGATATTCCGCGGCTGGCCGCGAGCCTGCAACTGGCGGCCCGCAGCGCCGACCTCGCCAGTCATGGACCGGCCGTGTTGGCATCCCACGACGAAGCTGAACTCACGACCCAGCTTGGCAAGGTCAAGGAGCTTCAAGGCGCCGTCCTCGCGAAGCTCGGCGAAATCATCGCGCTTGGCGCCGACAAATCGACCGTCGCGGCGTTGCAGGAAAACGTCAAGAACATCGACGACGCGGTGAAAAGCCTCGGCAATGCTGCCAAGGAACGGCTCGACCTCGCAACCCGTCATCAGCAGCTCTACGAAGAACTGCGGACGCATCAGACCGCATTCATCGCCGCCGCCAATCCGGCGATGATGTCCGCTCAAGCCAACATCAACGCCATCCTGACATCCGCCAACCTGTCGACCGATGACGCCACCGAAGCCGCGCGCGCCGTCGAACTGCTGGGCAACGCCGTCTCCAGCACCAACGTGGTTGCCGCGGACATGATGGCAGCCTTGTCCGCTCCCACCAGCGACGTACTTGAACAGCTCTCGGCATCGCTCGAAGCCGCGAAGCAGCGCGCGATGTCCAGTCTCGAAGCGCTGCCCGATCGCCGCAGCACGGCCGACATCAAGGCCGCCGCGCAAAAACTGCTGCCGCTCGCCGATGGCAAGGACGGCGTGTTCAAGGTGCGGCAGCGCGAACTCGACTCCATCGATTATGGGCAGCTCATCCTCGACGAATTCCGTAAGCTCAACACCGGCCTCGGCATCAGTGTGCGTCAACTCGTCGAAGGCGTGCAGACCGAAACCGAGACGTCATCGTCGCAGGCGCGGCAAACCATTGCGATTTCGACAAGGGTGATGATGGCACTTGGCGCGCTCACCTTGATCGGCTCGATCCTGTTCGTCTGGTTCTATGTCGGCCGCAACATCCTGCGACGCATCAGCGAACTGCAACGCGCGATGAAGGTGCTGTCGAATGGCAACCTCGAAACCGAGATCGCGCGCGGCCGTCACCGCGACGAGATCGCCGTAATGGCGGATTCGCTGGAAGTGTTCCGTGAAAACATGATCCGCGCCCGCACGCTGGGAGCGGATCGCGAGCGCGACCAGTTGAACCGGGCCGAACGTGCCTCGCGCATGGAAGCGCGCATCACGGACTTCGAGGCCAGCGTGCGCGCTGCGCTGGAACGCGTGCAGTCGTCGGCGAATACGATGGAGGCGACGGCGCAAAGCATGTCCGCGACCGCCGACCGCTCCAACGCCCTGGTGAGCACCGTTGCATCGGCGGCGGAAGAAACCTCGGTCAACGTTCAGACCGTGTCGTCGGGCACCGAGGAACTGTCATCGTCGATTCTCGAAATCGGCCGCCAGGTGATCAGCTCGACGGAGATCGCCAGCAAGGCCGTGACGGAAGCGAGCAGGACCGACGCAACAATGCAAGGGCTCGCCGAGAGCGCCGCGCGCATCAGCACCGTGATCGATCTGATCCAGACCATTGCCTCGCAGACCAACCTCTTGGCATTGAATGCAACCATCGAAGCGGCGCGCGCCGGCGAAGCCGGCAGGGGCTTCGCCGTGGTGGCGTCCGAAGTGAAGAACCTCGCCGGCCAGACCGCGAAGGCCACCGAGGAAATCCGTTCGCAGATCGCCAACATGCAGCAGGTAACGACCACTGCGGTCGGCACCATCCAGAACATCGGACTGACGATCGGCGAGATCAACGAGATCACCACCGCGATCGCCGCAGCGGTGGAGGAACAGGGCGCCGCGACGCGCGAGATCGCACGCAACATCCAGCATGCCGCGACCGGAACCAGCGAGGTTTCCAGCAACATCGTCGGCGTCAGTCAGGCGTCCGCCGATGCCGGCGCGGAAGCAAGCCACGTGCTTGCGGCATCGGGCGCGCTGCGGCGCGAGGCCGACCTGCTGCGCGGCGAGATCGATGCGTTCCTCTCCAGCATTCGTGCCGCCTGACGGCATGACCCAAGTCGTTCACCGCAGGCGGTACGCTTTCACCGCCTTGCCCACTTCCGGCCCAAGGTCCAGATCTGCGAATGCGGGTCTGGACCGTGGTTTTTCGGCTGGCGCCCTGCCGATTGTTTGGCTAAGCCGAATGAATGAAACCTCAGCACCCTCCCATGAAATCCAGAGAACCCGCCTTCCAGAGCGTGGCCGAGACCCTGCGCTACCCCTGGGAAACGCCGCCCGGTCCCAATGAGGTCATCGAACTGAGGCCCGGTGTTCTCTGGCTTCGCCTGAAGCTGCCGTTCCAGCTCAACCACGTGAACATCTATCTGCTCGCCGACGGCGAAGGCTGGGCGATGATCGATTCCGGTTTCGGTAACGAGGAAACCATCGCGGCATGGACGGCCCTGTTCGAGGGACCGCTGAAGAACTTCAAAATCACGCGGCTGATCGTCACCCATTCGCATCCCGACCACGTCGGGCTCGCGGGCTGGATCGTCGAGCGCTTCAATTGTCCGCTGGTGATGTCGCAGGTCGAATACCTGCAATCGGTCTATCATCAGAATCGCGGCACCGAGGAACGCAAGGAAGCGCAGCGGCTGTTCTTCCGTCGCCACGGCATGGATGAAAGCCTCACCGACAAACTGCTCGGCCGCGGCCAAGATTATCTCAAGCAGGTTTCGATCTTGCCGGCCTCGTATCGCCGCATCTCGCATGGCGACGAGATTTCGATCGGCACCCGCCGCTTCAAGGTCATCACCGGCGGAGGCCACGCGCTCGATCAGGTGATGCTGTATTGCGCCGCCGACAAGCTGTTCCTGTCGGCCGATCAGGTTCTGAGCAAGATTTCACCCAACGTCAGCGTGTGGGCGGTCGAGCCCGACCAGAACTCGCTCGGCGAATATCTGGCCTCGCTGGCCAGCCTGACCACCACCCTGCCCTACGATGCGCTGGTTCTTCCGGGCCATGGCGTGCCGTTCTTCGGCCTGAAGACCCGCATCAAGCAACTCGCCGACCATCACGAGGAACGCTGTGGCATGATCGCCGCCGCCTGCCGCGAGTCACCGAAGACGTCGGCGGAACTGGTGCCGGTGGTGTTCTACAAATATCCGCTCGACGCCCACCAGACCGGATTTGCCGCGGGCGAACTGATCGCGCACCTCAATTACATGCTCAACGAGGGGCGGCTGATGGTCGAACCGCATACCGACGGCATCCTGCGGTTCCGAAGCACCTAGAGTTATTTCAACTGCGTTGAATCAGACTCGTCGTTTATCTTCTTGGTTGAGCATGATCTTTCCGAAAACCGGCTGCCACTTTTCGGGATCATGCTCAAGGCAACTATCGTGCCTCGGCGCGGGCTGACGTTGCGCCAGCGCAAACTTGAGACTGCGCCTGCGGCAGGGCCGCCGCGCGCGCTCTTAGACCTTATTTCGTCTCGACAGCGATCCTGGAAAGGCTCTAAAAAGAGCTATGCCAAGGCGTGGCCCAGTCTTGTCGAGTTCGGATTTTGCGATGAATTACAATCAGTTCTTCAGCGACGCCGTCAACCGTCTGCACGATGAGCGGCGCTACCGCGTGTTCGCCGACCTTGAACGCATCGCCGGCCGCTTCCCGCACGCCATCTGGCACTCGCCGAATGGCGAGCGTCCCGTGGTGATGTGGTGCTCCAACGATTATCTCGGCATGGGCCAGCATCCGAAGGTGGTCGGCGCCATGGTGGAGACCGCCACCCGCGTCGGCACCGGCGCCGGCGGCACCCGCAACATCGCCGGCAATCATCATCCGCTTGTCGCGCTTGAGCGCGAACTCGCCGACCTGCATGGCAAGGAAGCCGCGCTGCTGTTCACCTCCGGCTACGTGTCGAACCAGACCGGCATCTCGACACTCGCCAAGCTGATTCCGAATTGCCTCATCCTCTCCGATGCGCTCAACCACAACTCGATGATCGAGGGCATCCGCCAGTCCGGCTGCGAGCGTCAGGTATTCCGTCACAACGACGTCGCGCATCTCGAGGAATTGCTGATCGCGGCGGGGCCGGACCGGCCCAAGCTGATTGCTTGCGAGAGCCTTTATTCAATGGATGGCGACATCGCACCGCTGGCGAAGATCTGCGATCTCGCCGAACGCTACGGCGCGATGACCTACGTGGACGAAGTTCATGCGGTCGGCATGTACGGTCCGCGCGGCGGCGGCATCGCCGAGCGTGACGGCGTTATGCATCGCATCGACGTGCTGGAAGGCACGCTGGCGAAAGCCTTCGGCTGCCTCGGCGGCTATATCACCGCGAAGGCTGAGATCATCGATGCGGTGCGCTCCTACGCGCCGGGCTTCATCTTCACCACCTCGCTGCCTCCGGCGGTCTGCGCGGCAGCGACAGCGGCGATCCGGCACCTGAAATCGTCGAGCTGGGAGCGCGAACGCCATCAGGAACGCGCCGCGCGCACCAAGGCCGTTCTCAATGCCGCCGGCCTGCCGGTGATGTCGAGCACCACGCATATCGTGCCGGTGTTCGTCGGCAATCCCGAGCGCTGCAAGCAGGCGAGCGATCTCCTGCTTCAGGAGCACGGCATCTACATTCAACCGATCAACTATCCCACCGTCGCCAAGGGCTCCGAGCGGCTGCGCATCACGCCGTCGCCGTATCACGATGATGTGCTGATCGACCAACTTGCCGAAGCGCTGGTGCAGGTCTGGCAGCGGCTCGGCCTGCCGCTGCATGCCGCGCCGTTGGCGGCCGAATAGGTCATATCATCGTCATTGCAATGACGAGTGGGCTGGATCAGCTACTTAGGCGGACGCCGCTGATAGCAACGCACTCGGGCGCCTGCTGGTTTCTTCCGACATGACGATGCGCATCAGGTCGGCGGCGTTCTTCGCGCCGAGCTTGTCCATGATCCGCGCGCGGTGAACTTCGACGGTGCGCGGACTGATTCCCAATCGCCGCCCGGCTTCCTTGTTCGAAGCGCCTTGCGCCACCTGCTGCAAGACGTCGCGTTCGCGCCCGGTAAGCCGATGGCGTCCAGCGAAGTCCGCCAGTCCCTCGATATGTTCTTCCCTGTTTCGGCGATAGGCCGCGACCGCCTCACGTACCCGATCGGCCATGGCGCTCGCCGCGAACGGCTTTTGCAGGAAGTCCGCCGCACCGAACTTCATCGCCGCGACGACGGTGGCGACATCGCCGTGCCCCGACATCACCACGACCGGAGGCGGCCGCTCATTTGCCATTTCGCGCAAGACCTGCAGGCCGGATTCGTCCGGCAGGTTGACGTCAAGGATCACGCAGGCCGGCTGCCGCTGGCGAAAGGCCTCCAGAAAGGAACCTGCGTCTCCGAAGGCGCACGGCGCGAATCCCTCGATCCGCAACAGCAGGCTCAAGGCATCCCGCACCGAAGGATCGTCATCGACAATGAAAACGGGAGCGGCGTCGGCTTGAAGCTGTGCGGCCATCGCAACCTTCCAGGTAGAATTGCAGGATGTACTACAACTTATACGTGTCTAACCTGATTCGTCCGCATTGACAATTGCAATGCGGCGCGGTGCGTCCCACGCGGAATGGCGCTACAATCCGGCGGGTCGCCCGCGCACCTGAAAAACGCGGGACCGAGGGAAAATCCGGTTGGCGATGAGGCACGCGTGATGCTGCACGATTGGGGCGTGATCGCCGCCGCGTTCTGCTACATCGGCTTTCTATTTCTGGTCGCCTACTACGGCGACCGGCCATCGCGCCGTCGCCGTCGCAGCGGCGCCGGCCTGATCTACCCCTTATCGCTCGCGATCTATTGCACGTCGTGGACGTTCTTCGGCTCGGTCGGCTTCGCGACCCGCAACAGTTTCGATTTCCTCGCGATCTATATCGGCCCGATCATCCTGATCGCATTCTGCACGCCGCTATTGCGCCGCGTGATCGAACTGGCGAAATCGCAAAACATCACCTCCACGGCCGACTTCATCGCGGCGCGCTACGGCAAGAGCCAGGCCGTGGCGGCGACTGTCGCCATTATCGCCATCATCGGTTCGGTCCCCTACATCGCCCTGCAACTGAAGGCCGTGGGCTCCTCGCTCGAAACCATCATGGGCGAGGATCACGCCATCACCAGCCTGCCGATCGTCGGCGACATCGCGCTGCTGGTGATGCTGGCGATGGCAACATTCGCCGTGCTGTTCGGCACCCGGCAATCCGACGCCACCGAACACCAGCACGGCCTGATGCTGGCGGTCGCGACCGAGTCCATCGTCAAGCTGGTGGCCTTCATCGCCGCCGGCGCCTTCGTCACGTTCTGGATGTTCGGCCCGGTCGAATTGTTCGAGCGCGCGATGAAGTCGCCGGAAGCCGTCCGCGCCATGAGCTATACGCCGTCGATCGGCAACTTCCTGACAATGGTGCTGCTGTCGTTCTTCGCCATCATGTTCCTGCCGCGCCAGTTTCACGTCAGCGTGGTGGAGAACTCCAATCCCGAGGAAGTCGATCGCGCGCGCTGGCTGTTTCCGCTCTATCTCGTCGCGATCAACCTATTCGTCATCCCGATCGCACTGGCCGGCCTGGTGTCGTTCCCGTTCGGCCTGGTCGACAGCGACATGTTCGTGCTGGCGCTGCCGGTCGAGGGCAAGGTGCCGCTGCTCGCTGTCATCGTCTTCATCGGCGGACTGTCGGCCGCGACCGCGATGGTGATCGTGGAATGCGTTGCGCTGGCGATCATGGTGTCCAACGATCTTTTGATTCCGCTGATCCTGCCGCGCAACCCGCATATTGCTAACAAGGACTTCGGCCGGCTGGTGCTGAAGATCCGCCGCGTCGCGATCTTCGCCATCATGATCATGGCGTATCTCTACTTCCGCGCGCTCGGCACTGCGCAACTCGCCGCGATCGGCCTGCTGTCATTCGCGGCCATCGCACAATTGGCGCCGCCGTTCCTCGGCGGCCTGATCTGGCGGCGCGGAACAGCGCGCGGCGCGATGGGCGGAATGCTGGTCGGCTTCGCGGTGTGGACCTACACGCTGTTCCTGCCAAGCTTCGTCGACGGTAGCACCATCGGCATGATGTTCATTCAGCACGGCCCGTTCGGTATCGAAGCGTTGCGGCCGCAGGCGCTGTTCGGCGCCGATCTGCCGCCGCTGATGCACGGCGTGTTGTGGAGCCTGTCACTCAACATTCTGGCCTATATCGCGTTCTCGCTGATGCGACAGCCGTCGTCGATCGAACGACTGCAAGCCGACCTATTCGTGCCGAACGAGCTTGCACCGATGGCGCCGGCGTTCCGGCGCTGGCGCAGCACCGTGACGGTGCAGGACATCCATGGCACGGTAGCCCAATATCTCGGCCCGGAACGCGCACGGCAGTCGTTCGAGACTTTTGCCGCCAGCCGCCGCATCAGCCTCGAACCGTCGGCACCGGCTGAGTTCGAATTGTTGCAGCATGCCGAACACCTGATCGCGTCATCGATCGGCGCGGCCTCGTCGCGCTTGGTCTTGTCGCTGCTGCTGCGAAAGCGCACGCTCTCCGCCAAGGCGGCGTTGAAGCTGCTCGACGATTCCCACGCCGCGCTTCACTTCAATCGGGAAATTCTCCAGACCGCGCTCAATCACGTGCGGCAGGGCATCGCGGTGTTCGACCCGGACCTGCAACTGATCTGCTCCAACCATCAGTTCGGCGAAATCCTCGGCCTGCCGTCGCATATCGTCCAGATCGGAATCCCGTTGCGCGAGATTCTGGATTTCCTCAGCGCCACCAGCACCGCCGCATCCGACCGCCAGACCTTCACCGAAGTCCGATTGGCGACATGGACCAAGGAAGGCGAGCCCTATCTCGAGCGCCTGCCGAACCGCCAGATAGTGATCGAGGTCCGCGCCAACCGGATGCCGGATACCGGCTTGGTGATCACCTTCTCCGATGTCACACCGAGTTTCGAGGCAGCCGAGGCCTTGGAGCGCGCCAATGCCACGCTGGAGCGTCGCGTCCGCGCACGCACCGAGGAACTGACGCGGCTCAATTCCGAACTGGCGCAGGCCAAGAGCGTCGCGGAAGACGCGAACCTGTCAAAGACCCGGTTCCTCGCGGCGGCGAGCCACGACATTCTGCAACCGCTCAACGCCGCGCGCCTCTATGTGACGAGCCTCGTCGAGCGCCAGAGCGGCGGTGAGGATGCGCGGCTGGTGGAGAACATCGACGATTCGCTGGAAGCGATCGAGGAAATCCTCGGTGCGCTCCTGGACATCTCCCGGCTCGATGCCGGCGCGATGACGCCGTCGATCGGCAGCTTCCGCATCGGCGACCTGATGCGCTCACTCGAGATCGAGTTCACGCCGATCGCGCGCGCCAAGGGCATCGACCTGACCTTCGTATCATGCTCGCTGCCGGTGGAGTCGGATCGCCTGATGCTGCGGCGGCTGTTGCAAAACCTGATTTCCAACGCGATCAAATACACGCTGCAAGGCCGCGTGCTGGTCGGCTGCCGCCGGCGCGGGCAATCGCTGCAAATCGTCATCCACGATACCGGCGTCGGCGTGCCGGCGGTCAAGCGCGGCGAGATCTTCAAGGAGTTTCATCGCCTCGAACAGGGCGCGCGGATCGCGCGCGGCCTTGGCCTCGGACTGTCGATCGTCGAACGTCTGGCGCGGATGCTCAATCATGGCATCGCGCTCGATGCCAACAGCGCCGGCGGCACGGTGTTCTCGGTCACGGTGCCGATCGCCAAGGCCGTGACGACGCACACGCCGGTGGTGACCAGCAGCACACCGGTGGCGCGAAGCTCGATGAGCGGCGCGCTGATCGTCTGCATCGAAAACGATCTCGCCATTCTCGACGGCATGAAAACCTTGCTGACGGCATGGGATGCCGACGTGTTGGTCGCCGCCGATCCGGAAGCCGCGATCGAGGCCATTGCCTCGCGCGGCGACAAGATCACCGGCCTCTTGGTCGACTATCATCTCGACCGCGGCAACGGCATCGCCGCCATCCGCGAGATCCGCCGCAAGTACGGCCGCAACATTCCGGCGATCCTGATCACCGCCGACCGCAGCCCGCATGTCCGCACCGCTGCGTCTCAGGAGAAAATCGCGGTCCTCAACAAGCCGGTGAAGCCGGCGTCGCTGCGGGCGTTGCTCGGGCAATGGCGGACGCAACAGATGGCGGCCGCGGAATAGCCGGGATTATCGGCAGGTTGGGGGTTTGTCGGTCATGGCGAGCGAAGCGCTCATTTGGTCGTCATCGCGAGGAGCATGAGCGATGAAGCAATCCAGCCTTCACTTTGGGGCCTTCTGGATTGCTTCGCTTCGCTCGCCATGACGTCACGCGACGATCGGAAACGGCGTCAGCGCGACGCCACGTCGCCCTGGCGCCACTGTCCGCCGGAAATCTTCGCGGCGGCGATCACCGCCTGGGTGCGGCTTTCGACGCCGAGCTTTTGCAGGATCGCCGAGACGTGTGCCTTGATGGTCGCCTCGGAGACGCCGAGTTCGTAGGCGATCTGCTTGTTAAGCAGCCCTTCCGACAGCATCATCAGCACGCGGACCTGCTGCGGCGTCAGCGTCACCAGCCGGTCGCGCAGCCGCGTCATCTCGGGATCGGCGGTCGCCGCCAAATCGACATCCGGCGGAATCCAGACATCGCCGGCCATCACCTTGACCAGCGCATCGCGCAAGGTCTCGACGCCGAACCGTTTCGGAATGAAACCCGACGCGCCGAATTCCAGCGACCCCCTGATGGTCGCGAGATCGTCGCTCGCCGACACGATCACCACCGGGATAGCCGGATACTGCGCCCGCAGATAGATTAGTCCGGAAAAGCCGCTGATGCCCGGCATCGACAGATCGAGCAGCACCATATCGACCTCGGAATTGTTGCCGAGCAGTTCGGTTAGCTCCTCGAACGAGCCCGCCTCGTCGATCTGCGCTGAGGCAACCACGCTTGCGACCGCTTGTCGCAGCGCATCGCGAAACATCGGATGATCGTCAGCAATGACGAGATGGGTACTGGCGATAGCGTTCATTCAGGTCATGTCATGGGTTGCGTAACCGGTTGCCGATCAGGCGCGCACCGGATCATTGCCGATACTCACCCGGATCGATGATCTCATGCAAGCGGCCTGTTCCATTTCGATGCAAGGGAGTTAACGCGCGTCACGGCTGCCTCCGCGAAAATATCGGCGGAAGCGCATATTATTTATCGCGCGCGATCCGCTCAGCGGCGATTGCCCGCACGATTACCCATGGCTTGCAGCACGATCTCGCGCCGATGCGGCCGGCGGCGATGCTCGATGAGGTAGATCGCCTGCCAGGTGCCAAGCGCCAGCCGCGCGTTCAACACTGGAACCTGAAGCGACACCGCCGTCAGCATGGTGCGGATATGCGCGGGCATATCGTCCGGGCCTTCGGTATCGTGGGTCCAGCCGCCGTCCTCGGGCGCCAGCCGATCCAGCGCGGTGGCGAGATCGACCCGCACCGCGGGATCGGCGTTCTCCTGAATCGTCAGCGACGCCGACGTGTGGCGGCAAAACAGCGTCAGCAATCCCTCGCCGACGCCGGCCCGATCGACGAAGGCCTGCGCCTCGGCGGTCAGGTCGACAAATCCCTGTCCGCGCGTCGGCACCGTCAACACGGTCGAAGTCAACACGTCCATCATTGTTCGTCCGGGACGATTAGCTGAACGCACGCGTGCAATTCACGCGAGATCATATTTTGCCCGAGACATCTTTCTGCACACGATCCGCCATCTCGACCAGCCGTCGCCACGCACGCTCAAGAAAGCTCATCGCCCGCTCGATGTCTCGATCGCTCGGCAAAGTCAGTTCGAGCTTGCGTTGGGAGTCGGCGGACTTCCCGGCACTCTTCGACGAATCCTTCGGCGTATCCTTGCGCAATGAATCGGTCTTCGGCAGCGCGTCCTCGATCTTGCCGGTCGCCGAATCGCGCTGCGCCAGTTGCGCGCGCAGCGCCGCGTTGTCCTTCTGCAACCGTCCGATTTCCGTATCGAACGCCTCGCGCTCGTCGGGCATCGCGTAGCAAGCCCAGCCGATCCGCTTGTTGTTGCAGGTCGACATCGTGCCGGTGCGGGTGTCGAGCCGCAACACGCCATCCGCCACCGGCGCGAGCGTATAGCGGCCGTTCTCGGTGTCCGGCATCGACTGCGATTGCGCATGCGCCCCGCTCGAGGCGCCGAGAACACCGCACAATGCCGCGGATATCAGCAACGCGCCCGAATGCCTGTTCGCGAACATCATGCAGGTTCTCCGCTTCAATCCGACGCGTGCCAAAACCCTTGTCAGGGCTTCGGTCGATACGGCGCGCGTCCGCTCTTCAACGCATCCGCCAGCAATTCGATCCGGTCCTGGCCCCAGAACACTTCGCCGTCGAGGACATAGGCGGGCGAGCCGAACACATCGGCGGTCAAGGCATCCTGCCGGTTTTGCTCGTAGGCGGCACCCACCGCGTCGCTGGCCGAGCGCTCCACCAGTTCGCTGCCCGGCAGCCCGGCTTCGTCCGCCAACCGACGCACCACGTCCGCATCTGCAAGGTTGAGTTGGTCTTCCCAGACCGCCGCATAGACCCGGCGCAAAAAATCGTCCGGATCGTGCCCGGCGGCAACGGCGGCGATCACCACGCCATCCGCGAGCCGCGCATTGAACGGCCAATGCTTGGGGTGCAGGTGAAAGTTCAGGCCGCGCTTATCGCGCCAGCGTTGCAATTCCACCATCCGGTAGCGCTGCCGCACCGGATGACGCTTCATCAAGGGTAGCCCGCCGGTCTCGGAAAACAGGTCGAGCAGCACCACCGGCTTATGATTTACCTTGAGATCATAGGTATTTACCAGATCACGGAAGACCTTGTGCCCGATATAGGCCCAGGGCGACTGGAATGAGAAATAGTAGTCGATCGAACGTGACATGCTTGCTCCGACAAAACGCGGCAGCGCGCCGCGCGCGCATCCCAACAGAGCCGCTGGCACGGAACAAGAGGGCATTCCGCACAACTCAACTGCAACACCCTCGGCACTTCGCTGCGGCGATCCCGCGCATCAACTTGGGTACGATCAAATAAACCCCTATGAATCAATGACCTAACAGACTTTTCGGCTATCTTGACTTGGTGCGACGCCGTAAGTATGGTCCGCGCGGATTTTAAGGCTTGCGGGGCGCGTTTTTCCTTCATTTTGACCACCTTTCGGGTGTCGACAGCCATGGCGAACGGCACACATGACGGCGGATCAGATCATGACGGAGCACCCGGCAAACCGCTCTCTGACGATGCTGCGCTTTCCGCAAGACTCGGACGTCTGGACCAACGGTTATCCTCGCTGAAGGACACCCGGAAGTCCAAGGCGAACCTCGACGAACGGCAGGAGCAGGACGCATCGGCACGGGCTTCGGCGCTGGCTCGCGGGTTTCGTTTATCATCCGAGCTGGTCGCGGGGGTTGCTGTCGGCGCCGCCATCGGCTGGGGGTTCGACTACCTGCTGTCGACCTCGCCCTGGGGTCTCATCGTGTTTTTCCTTCTCGGCTTCGCCGCCGGAGTGATCAACCTGATGCGGGTCGCGGGGGTGGTTCCTGACGTACACGATCGTGTAAACGGTCCCCCGCGGGACCAATGATTTTCAAGCGCCAGCGCGGCTGGCGACCTTCAAATGCCAGCTCCGCTGGCGAACGATGACGAGAGAGCGGCCGGCGATATGGATCCGATCCATCAATTCCAGATCAAGAACCTCTTCACGATCGGCACCTTCGGCGGCCACGAGATCGCCTTCACCAATTCCGCTGCCTACATGGTGCTGGCCGTGGTGCTGACCGCGGCCCTGATGCTGGGTGGCACCGCCGGACGACGGCTGGTGCCGGGCCGTCTGCAGTCGATGGCGGAACTGACTTACGAATTCGTCGCCGACATGCTGCGCTCGACCGCCGGCGAACACGGCATGAAGTTTTTCCCGCTGGTGTTCTCCATCTTCATGTTCGTTTTCGTCTCGAACATGGTCGGCATCATCCCCTACACCTTCACCATCGCCAGCCACATCATCGTCACCGTGTCGTTGGCGTTGCTGGTGTTCTTCACCGTCATCGTTTACGGCCTCTACAAGAACGGCCTCAAGTTCTTCAAACTGTTCGTGCCCCACGGCATTCCGATGGCGATTCTGCCGCTGGTGGTGGCCATCGAGATCATTTCGTTCCTGTCGCGGCCGGTGTCGCATAGCGTTCGTCTGTTCGCGAACATGCTGGCCGGTCACATCACGCTGAAGGTGTTCGCGAGCTTCATCACGATGCTGGGCGCGCTGGGCATCGCCGGCATCGCCGGTGCCGTGCTGCCGCTGGCGCTGACCATCGCGCTGAGCGCGCTCGAATTGCTGGTCGCGGCGCTACAAGCCTACGTCTTCGCCATCCTCACCTGCATCTATCTCAACGATGCAATCCATCCGGGCCATTAAGGCTCGCGTTTTCCAAGCAACCTCAAACAAACACACGAAGGAGCTACTATGGACCCGATCGCCGCTAAGTACATTGGAGCCGGCATCGCCTGCATCGGCATGGGTGGCGCCGGCGCCGGCGTCGGCATCATCTTCGGTAACTACCTTGCCGCGGCGGTTCGCAACCCGTCCGCTGCCCAGGGCCAGTTCGCGAACCTGATCTTCGGCTTCGCCGTGACCGAAGCGCTCGGCATCTTCTCGCTGCTGATCGCGCTGCTGCTGCTGTTCGCACTGTAAGCTTTACTTGATCCGGCCGTTCGCCGGCCCCCGCGCGGGGCCGGGAATTGCCTGAGCTGGAGGCGCCCGTGGCGTCAGAACATGGCCATTCGAGCGGCACGTCCGCTCACACCACGGCGGACGGCGGCAAACCGCCGTTTCCGCCCTTCGAGACGCACACCTTCCCCTCGCAGTTGGTGTGGCTCGTCATTTCATTCGTCCTGCTGTACGTGATCGTCTCGCGGCTCGCTCTGCCGCGCGTCGGCGGCATCCTGGCGGCACGCCAGAAGGTCATCTCCGACGATCTCGCCGCCGCGCAGAAGCTCCGCGACGAGTCAGACAATGCGTTGAAGGCCTATGAGACCGAACTCGCCAATGCCCGCGGCAAGGCACAGGCGATCGGCGCGGAGACCCGCGACAAGCTGAATACGCAATCCGAACAGGAACGCAAGACGCTGGAAGACCGCCTCGCCGTCAAGCTGGCGGAAGCGGAAAAGACCATCGCAGGCACCCGCGCCGCCGCCATGAGCCATGTGCGCGAGATCGCCTCCGATGCCGCGACCACGATCGTGCATCAACTGACGGGCGCACAACCCGACGCCAAGGCGGTCGAGAGTGCCGTCGACGCATCCTTGAGAGGGTAAGACGATGTTGTCCCAACCGGAATTCTGGGTCGCCGTCGCCTTCGTCGTCATGGTCGGCATCTTCATCTATGCCGGTGTTCCCGGCGTGGTGACCAAGGCGCTCGACCATCGTGCCGACCGTATCAAGGCGGAGCTCGACGATGCCCGCCGCCTCAAGGACGAAGCCGCCGCGCTGGTTGCCGATTACAAGGCCCGCTACGCGGCGGCCGAGCGTGAAGCGCAGGACATCGTCACCAACGCCAAGGCCGAAGCGGAACGCATCGCCATCGGCGCCAAGGCCCGGATGGAAGACTTCGTTTCCCGTCGCACCAAGGCAGCGGAAACCAAGATCGCCCAAGCCGAGGCACAGGCTCTCGCCGACGTTCGCGCCGCCGCCGCCGATGCGGCCGTGGCTGCTGCATCGCAGATCCTGACCAAGTCGGTCTCCGGCTCGGTCGCCGACGATCTGATCGCCAAGGGTATTCAGGACGTTCGCGCCAAGCTGAACTGATCGCGAAGACCTTCATTCGAACAAACGGCCGGTGCGATCGCTCGCACCGGCCGTTTTATTTTGGAGAAGTCCGGTCGCGGAAGCCTGACTGAAGCAGGATGAATCAAGACCGCTTGATTAATTCGTCATTGCAAGGAGCGTTAACGACGAAGCAATCCAGTTCTCGACCTGACGCTGCTGGATTGCTTCGCTTCGCTCGCAATGACAATTCAATTCATTATGCCTACCGCTTCCGATGGCTGCGGCGGCGTGGTTCGGGCCGCAGGGCCTGCGGATCGAAGCCGACGTAGAAGATATAGGAATCGCCTGCTGCCGCTGTCGGCGCCGGATAAACCACGTCCTCCGCGACGATGCTGAACGGCACCGTACTATCGCCCTGCATCGTCACCGTGGTCCGGTAGGCCTTGGTGAAGATGGTTTTCTCGCCGATACCGCCCTGCACCACGGCGATGCGCATCGGCACCTCGACGGTCGCCGGCGCTCCCATCGGGCCAACGATGACGCGCCCCTGAATGCCGATCCGTGCCGTGACCTGTCCGTTGTTCAGGGTGCAATCGCGCGCGGTACGCACGATGGTCGCCTGATAGCGCAGATCGTTGCCGGCGGCTTCCTTGCCGGGCGCGCCGATCGCATAGGTCGAAGCACCGGAGCGGATGCTGACAGACGGACAGGTCGGCAGGCTCGGCTCCGAGGACGGCGATGGCGCGGTCACCGCGGTGGTTGCCGGCTGCGAATTCGAGCCGAAGAGCTGGCTGAAGCGGTCGCCGAGCGACGGGCTGTCGCTGCTGGCCTGCGAGCTTCCGAACATGCTGCCGCCGCCGCAGCCGGACAACATCAACGCGGTTATCGCCAGCGTTGCAAAACGAACTGAAGGCCGGCCCGCGCGCGCGACGGCACGATGCTTCGAACGCAAATCCAACATGATGCAGGTGTCCCCCGACGAACTCCGGCCTTCGCGCCACGTCAAGGGAAAGCCAGGTTCCCGCGCGGCGGCAAGCCGGCCCTTTTATAGCAGTTCAATGGCGGCAAACCCAAGGCGGTATTAACGGCAGCCGCCAGATCCCGAATACGGGATTGCGTCAGTGCCGGAAATCCTCGTGCAACATGCCGAACAGCAGGTGGTCCTGCCATACGCCGTTGATGCACAGATAGCGCCGCGCCAGCCCTTCGCGCACGAAGCCGCATTTCTCCAGCACCCGCACCGACGCGGTATTCCCCGGAATGCAGGCAGCCTCGACGCGATGCAGATTGAGCTCGCCGAACAAAGTCGGCAGCAGCAGCCGCAACGCCGTCGTCATGTAGCCGCGACCGGCGTAAGGCTCGCCGGTCCAGTACCCCACCGTTCCGGCTTGCACGATGCCGCGACGAACGTTGGCCAGCGTGATGCCGCCGACCAGAGCCCCATCCTGCTCACGAAAGATCAGAAACGGATAGGCCCGATCGGCGAGCGCATCCTCGGTATAGCGCCGCAGCCGGCGGCGAAATCCGGCGCGCGTCAGATCGTCGGACGGCCAGATCGGTTCCCAAGGCGTCAGATAGGCACGGCTGCGTTCGCGAAGCTGCGCCCATGGCAGGAAATCGCCCGCCTGCGGCGCGCGCAGCAACAGCCCATCGCCGCGCGGCTCAAGCGCCGCGGGCGCGCTCGAGGGCAGACGAAACAAAGCCATGGTGGTTCCTCGCCAACTTGCGATCCGTCACCATCCTATCGCGTTTTCACGCAACTTGGATACCGGTTCGCATCGGAGAACGTCTCCACGAAAAATGCAAGGTACAGTTGGCTAGTGATAGCTGACCTTGGGCCGGCACAGGGTCTCGGCGTGCGCGGCGGCGGTTTCCAGGCCCCGGCCGCTGCCGAGCGCCACCACCGCCGGCTTGCTTCGCGCCAGCAGGGTCCGCGCCGCATCGCGGGTCGACTCCCGCGTCACTGCCTCGATGCGCGCAACGAGTTCATCGACGCCGAGCGGGCGGCCGTAGGCGAGGATATGCCGCGCCAACTGCTCGGCGCGCGAACTGCAACTCTCCAGCGCCATTAAGAGACCGGCCTTCATCTGCGCCTTGGCGCGCGCGATCTCGGCATCGGCCAGCGTTTCAACCGCGTCGTTGATAACGTCGGCAATGACCTCCATCATTTCCGGCGCGTCGGCCGGATCGGTGCCGGTGTAGAGCCCGAAGAAGCCGGTGTCGGCGTGCGGCGCGTGGAAGGTGTAGATCGAGTAACACAACCCACGCTTCTCGCGGACTTCCTGAAACAGCCGCGACGACATTCCGCCGCCGAGGATATTGGTGAACGCTTGGAGACTGAACAGCGCCGGGTCTGTCTGCGGCAGACCTTCGAGCGCCATGGTCAGATGCGCCTGCTCAAGCTCGCGATGCACGACGCGCGCACCGCCGTTGCCGAAGATCGCCGGCACCGGCTGCGGCGCCGGCGCTGCATCGAATCCCGCGAATCGCTCGGAAGCCTCGGCCACCACGCGTTCGTGATCGACCGCACCCGCGGCCGCGACCACCATGTTCGGCCCGCGATAATGCGTCGCCAGATAATTCCGCAGCGAATCGCGGTTGAAGGTCTTCAGCGTCGCCGTGGTGCCGAGCAGCGAACGCCCGATCGGCTGGTCGGGATAGCAAAGTTCGCTGAGATATTCGAACACCACGTCATCCGGCGTATCCTGCGCAGCGCCGATCTCCTGCTCGATCACGCTTTTCTCGCGTTCCAGTTCCTCGGTCACGAAAGTCGGATGCGACACGATGTCCGACAGCACGTCGAGCGCCAGCGGCACATCGTCCTTCATCACGCGCGCATAATAGGCGGTCGTCTCGGTGCTGGTGGCGGCGTTGAGATCGCCGCCGACAGCTTCGATCTCCTCGACGATCTCGCGCGAGGAGCGCCGCTCGGTGCCCTTGAACGCCATGTGTTCAAGGAGGTGCGAGATACCGTGCTCGTCCGGCTTCTCGTCACGGCCGCCGACGCCGGCCCATACGCCGAGCGCGGCGGTTTCCAGATGCGGCATGGTATCGGTGATGACCGTGAGGCCGGACGGAAGCTTGCTGACCTCGACGCTCATCCGGCAACTCCCGCATTGGCGGCGCGGCTCACCGACAGCACGAACCGCTCCACTTCGCCTTGATCGTTGTGCATCGTCCGCATCTGCTCGGGCCGGCTCATCAAACCATCGAGCCACGGCGGCAACGCCGGACGCACGCCGCACGCGGCCTCCACCGCATCGGGGAATTTCGCCGGATGCGCCGTGGACAGAACGATGTTGGGCACGCTTGTATCGGTGACGTCGCGATCAGCCACCGCCAGCGCCACGGCGGTATGCGGATCGATCAAGTCGCCAGCTTCACGCCAGGCTGCGCGGATCGCCGCGTCGGTCTCGGTCTCATCGGCGCGGCCGGCATCGAACTCGTTACGGATCGCCGCCAGCATCGCGTCCGGCAGCACGAAGCGGCGCGACTGCTCCAGCGACACCATCAACCTGCGTACCATCGCGCTGTCGCGCCCGGCGGCCTCGAACAGCAGTCGCTCGAAATTCGACGACACCTGAATGTCCATCGACGGCGACGTAGTGCCATGGACGCCGCGCACCTCGTAGATACCGGTCTTCAGCGTGCGCGCCAGAATGTCGTTGCTGTTGGTGGCGATGCGCAACTGCCGGATCGGCACGCCCATGCGCTTCGCTACATAGCCCGCGAAAATATCGCCGAAGTTGCCGGTCGGCACGGTGAAATCGACCTTGCGCGCCGGCGCGCCGAGCGCCACCGCCGAGGTGACGTAGTACACCACCTGCGCGACGATCCGCGCCCAGTTGATGGAATTGACGCCGGACAGCGCCACCTTGTCGCGGAAGGCGTGATGATTGAAGCAGCCTTTCACGATCGCCTGGCAATCGTCGAAGGTGCCGTCGACCGCCAGCGCGTGCACATTGGCGGCGCCGGTGGTGGTCATCATCCGCCGCTGCACGTCGGAAATGCGCCCGTTCGGAAACAGCACAACGAGATCGACGTTGTCACGATTGGCGAAGGCATCGACCGCCGCGCCACCGGTATCACCCGAGGTCGCGACCACGATGGTGGTGCGCTGCCCGCGTTGCGCCAGCACGTGATCCATCAACCGCGACAGCAACTGCATCGCGACGTCCTTGAACGCGAGCGTCGGGCCGTGGAACAGTTCCAGCACGAACTGATTGGCGCCGCTCTGGTCGAGCGGCACCACCGCCGGATGCCGGAACGTCGCGTAAGCCTCATGCGCCATGCGGCCGAGATCGGCGTCGGAAATCTCGCCGCCGACGAACGGACGGATCACCTCGACCGCGACTTCCCAATACGGCCGTCCGGCCAGCCCGGCGATAACGTCCGGCGTCAGTTGCGGCCAGACCTCCGGCACGTAGAGCCCGCCGTCCCGCGCGAGGCCGGTCAGCATCACGTCGCAGAAGCCGAGGGCCGGCGCTTCGCCACGGGTCGAGATGTATCGCGTCAAGATGTCCTCCAAAGGCGGGACCGTTATAGCGTTTTCAGGCGATGGGGAAACCACTTGTCGCGGACCGGCAGCGCCGGTCAGCCGGCCCGCTTCGAGCCGTCGTCCGGCGGCATCCGCCCCTCGGCCAGCGCGCGGGCGAGCCAGACCGCGAAGGCGATTCCCACCGCCGCCGCCAATCCGAACCAGGTGATGGCGTACTGCATGTGGTCGTCTTTCAGATGGACTTCCAGCGGCCCCGGCTTCGGCACGCCGTTGGCGGGCGCCGGCGTCTCCAGGTCGACATAGAACGGCGCGATGCCGCCCCAGTTCAATGCCTGCGCCATCGCCGCCGGATCGCGCAGGAACCAGAGCCGTTTGGCGCGGTCCGCCTGCGGCGTCCACATTCCCGGGGTTTCCGGGAAACGCAAATAGCCGGTCAGCATCACCGGACCGGACGGGGCTGGCGAGATGCGCTCGAACTGTCCTTCCGGCGCGAAGCCACGATTGATCGCGACCACGCCCGAGCCTTCCACGCGCGCCGGCGCGAACACCCAGACGCCGGGACTGGTGATGTCGGCACGAACGGCCGAGCCCGAACTGAAGACATGCGCCTCGGGCCGAGCCTCGAAAGTCGCCGGGAACCTCACGCGGCGAAATTCGTCGTGCGCCTGCGTCAGCTTCGGCCAGTCCGCAGGTGCCGGGAGCGGCACGGGCGCGGCGGCAAGGCGCTCGTCGAGCATCGCGATCAGGGCATGCTTCTCGACGCGCCGCTGCAATTGCCAGACGCCGAGCCCGATCAGCACCGCCACGATGACGGCAGAGAAAACCGTGAGCCCGGCGACCCGTCGCAATCGTCCCGCCGCGGCGGTCATGTCGGATCCCGTTGCGTCAACTGGCCTTCCGCTGCCTTGTGATGGAATTGCAGCGAGATCAGCAACGACTTCATGGCGCGCAGCGGCAGCAGCGTGGTGATCGCCACCAGCGGAATCCACAACGCGGCATGAACCCAGAACGGCGGCTGATACTTGACCTCGACGATCAAGGCGCAGGCCACGACGATGAAACCGGCGATCAGGATGATGAAAACCGATGGGCCATCGCCGCTATCGGTGAACGCATAATCGAGCCCGCAGCGATCGCATTTCGGCCGCAGCCGGATGTATCCCGCGAACAATTTGCCTTCACCGCAGCGCGGACACCGGCACATCAGACCGCGCGTGATGCTCTGCGACAGCGTTGTCGAATATTCCTCCAACATCGACCTTCTTTCCAACTTGCCGGGACGACCTGGCGAAATGCAAAAGGGCGGCCCTGCGGCCGCCCCTTGTAGCACAATCATCCCGCCTTAGTGGGCGGCGTGCGCCATCTCGGCGGCGCCGTGGCCCCACACGTAGATGCAGATGAACAGGAACAGCCACACCACGTCGACGAAGTGCCAGTACCAGGCGGCGAATTCGAAGCCGAGGTGATGGGTCGGCGTGAAGTGTCCGGCATAGGCACGGAACAGGCAGACCAGCAGGAAGATGGTGCCGACCAGTACGTGGAAACCGTGGAATCCGGTCGCCATGAAGAAGGTCGCACCATAGACGTTGCCGGCGAAGCTGAACGCCGCGTGATGATATTCGTAGGCCTGAACGCAGGTGAAGCAGGCGCCGAGCAGCACGGTGAGGATAAGACCCCACTTGAGGCCCTTGCGATCGCCTTCCAGCAGCGCGTGATGCGCCCAGGTGACGGTGGTGCCCGAGGTCAGCAGGATCAGCGTGTTGAGCAGCGGCAGGTGCCACGGATCGAAGGTCTGAATGTCCTTCGGCGGCCAGACGCCGCCAAACAGCGCCTCGCGGGTGAAGTGAACCGGATCCGCCGGGAACAGCGCCGAGTTGAAGTAGGCCCAGAACCAGGCGACGAAGAACATCACCTCGGAGGCGATGAACAGGATCATGCCGTAGCGGTGGCTGATCTGAACCACGCGGGTGTGATCGCCCTTATGCTCGGCCTCGCGAATGACGTCGCCCCACCAGGCGGCCATGGTGTAGAGCACGCCGATGGTGCCGATGCCGAAAACGATCGGCGCGGCCGAGTAAAGGTGGTGCATCCACGAGATCGCGCCCACCGCCATGATGAAGGCCGAGAGCGAGCCGACCGCAGGCCATGGGCTCGGATCAACGAGGTGGTAGTCGTGGTGCTTCGCGTGCGCCGTAGCCATTACAGTCTCTCCGTAGGACGTGCCGCACTAGTCGACACATATTCGTTCAAAAATCAATCGCGTGCGTTCAGCGCGCAGGAATTGCCGTCATAGATTTCCCTTGCGCCCATCGGTCTCGCCCGCGGCGACCGGCTTGGGCGCGGGCTCGCGAACGGGATAGAACGTATAGGACAAGGTGATCGTATCGACGTTGTTGTTCTCGCTATCCTTGGTAATCGCGGGATCGACGTAGAAGACCACTGCCATCTCGCGCTTCTCGCCCGGCGCCAAGGTCTGCTCGGTGAAGCAGAAGCAGTTGATCTTCTGGAAATACGATCCCACCGTCAGCGGCGCGACGTTGTAGGCGGCCTGGCCGGTGGTGGTGCGGGCAGCGGTGTTGGTGACCGTGTAATACGCCGTCACCACTTCGCCGATGTGGACCTCGATCTCGGTCTTCTCCGGCTCGAACTTCCACGGCAGCCCGCCGCTCACGTTCGAATCGAAACGCACGGCGATCTTGCGGCCCAGCGGCTCGACCGACGGCCGCGTGGTCGCGACCTGAGTGGTGCCGTTGAAGCCGGTGGCGCGGCAGAACCAGTTGTAGAACGGCACGGCCGCATAGGCGGCGCCGACCATGGTGGCAACGAACAGGCCGCAAGCCGCAGCGACATAGGTGTCACGGCGCATACCGCGCGCACGGTGCGGCATCGGCTTGTTGCCGTCTGTCGGTTCGGGCCTCGTCATATCGACCTGCCTTCCGATTTGCCCCACACCCTCGTCACGTCCCGCTCAGCCCCTCGTCAGATCCGTCGACCGTCCTCAGAGAGGCCGGTTGAGCACCGCCGGCCCCTTCACCAGGGTGACGGCGAAAAACAACACCACCAGAATTCCCAGCGCCACCGCAATCGCGATCGACCGCTCCCGGCGCTTCTTCTTCTGCGCCTCGGTCAACACGATTCCCGGTGGTTGCTCCTCATCCATGGATCGCACGCGTCCCTAGCCGAACTGCGCCAGCACGGCCGTGACCACGACCTCAAGCAGCAAGATGGCGAACAAAGCGAACAGATACAGCAGCGAAAAGCCGAACAACTGGCGCGCGGCGCGCACCGCCGGCGCGCCTTCGCGGCGCCGGTAGACGTTGATCGCGAGCATCAGCATCCAGCCGCCGAGCACCAGCGACGACACGCCGTAGACCGCGTCGAAATAGCCCAGCGCCCACGGCGCGGCCGCCACCGCGACCAGCACGATGGTGTAGAGCAGGATTTGCAGGCGGGTCGCATCGGGACCGGCGACCACCGGCAGCATCGGCACGCCGGCGCGGGCGTAGTCGTCGCTGCGGAACAACGCCAGCGCCCAGAAGTGCGGCGGCGTCCAGAAGAAGATGATGAGGAACAAGAGGATCGGCTCGACCGACAGCGAGCCCGTCGCCGCGGCCCATGCCACCACCGGCGGCAACGCACCGGCCGCACCGCCGATCACGATGTTCTGCGCGGTCCAGCGCTTCAGCCACATCGTATAGACGACGGCGTAGAAGAAGATCGTGAACGCAAGCAGCGCGCCCGCAACCCAGTTGACGAGGATGCCCAGCGTCACCACAGAAAAGAACGACAGGATGAGGCCGAATGTCAGCGCCTCCTGCGGCGTGACCCGGCCGGTCGGCACCGGCCGTTTGGCGGTGCGCGACATCAGCGCGTCGATATCGGCGTCGTACCACATATTGAGCGCACCGGACGCGCCCGCGCCCACCGCGATGCAGAGAATCGAGGTGATCGCCAGCACCGGATGCACGTGGCCCGGCGCGATCATGAGCCCGACGAGCGCCGTGAACACCACCAGCGACATCACGCGCGGCTTGAGCAGCGCAATGTAATCGCCAACGCCCGCCTCGGAGATGCGGGGCGGCAGCGCCAGCGAGTGATTATCGACAATCGACAAGATTGCTCTCACTTCCGTAACGGCTTTCGCCGGGACTTTGCGGCCCGCGGCGAGAGCTTCGACAACGGCGCGGCGCGTCGAAACGCGCCGCGATGACTGTTACTGCACGCGCGGCAGCGTCTCGAACTGGTGGAACGGCGGCGGCGACGACAGCGTCCATTCCAGCGTGGTCGCACCCGAACCCCACGGATTGTCCGCCGCCTTCTCCTTGCGGATCAGCGCCAGCGCCATACCGTAGAGGAAGATCAGCACGCCGAAGAACGTGATGTAGGCACCGATCGACGACACCAGGTTCCAGCCAGCGAACGCATCCGGATAGTCGACATAACGGCGCGGCATACCCGACAGGCCAAGGAAGTGCTGCGGGAAGAACAGGACGTTGGCACCAATGAACATCACCCAGAAGTGCAGCTTGGCAATCGTGTCAGAGTACATGTAGCCGGTGATCTTCGGGAACCAGTAGTACCAGCCGGCGAAGATGGCGAATACCGCAGCGACGCCCATCACGTAGTGGAAGTGCGCGATGACGTAATAGGTCTCCTGCAGCACGCGATCGACACCGGCGTTCGCCAGCACCACGCCGGTGACGCCACCGACGGTGAACAGGAAGATGAAGCCAAGCGCCCAGACCATCGGCGCCTTGAACTCGATCGAGCCGCCCCACATCGTGGCGATCCACGAGAAGATCTTCACGCCGGTCGGCACCGCGATCACCATGGTCGCCGCGACGAAGTAGGCCTGCGTCGCACCCGACATACCCACCGTGTACATGTGGTGCGCCCACACCACGAAGCCGATGCCGCCGATCGCGACCATGGCGTAGGCCATGCCGAGATAACCGAACACCGGCTTGCGTGCGAAGGTCGCGACGATCTGGCTGATCATGCCGAAGCCCGGCAGAATCAGGATGTACACTTCGGGGTGACCGAAGAACCAGAACAGATGCTGGAACAGGATCGGGTCGCCGCCGCCATCGGCTGCGAAGAACGCGGTGCCGAAGTTACGGTCGGTGAGCAGCATGGTGATGGCGCCCGCCAGAACCGGCAGCGACAGCAGCAGCAGGAACACCGTCACCAGGATCGACCACACGAACAGCGGCATCTTGTGCAGCGTCATGCCCGGTGCGCGCATGTTGAAGATGGTGGTGATGAAGTTGATGGCGCCGAGAATCGACGAGGCGCCGGCCAGATGCATCGACAGAATCACGAAGTCGACCGCTGGTCCCGGATGCCCCGATGTCGATAGCGGTGCGTACATCGTCCAGCCCGTGCCGGCACCGCTTCCGCCCGGCTCGCCTTCCACGAAGGTCGAGATCAGCAGCAGCGAGAACGCCGCCGGCAGCAGCCAGAACGAAATGTTGTTCATGCGCGGGAAGGCCATGTCCGGCGCGCCGATCATCAGCGGCACCATCCAGTTGCCGAAGCCGCCGATCATCGCGGGCATCACCATGAAGAAGATCATGATGAGACCGTGCGAGGTCACGAACACGTTGTATTCGTGAGTCTGATGGAAGAACTGCACCCCCGGATACATCAGCTCAAGGCGGATTGCGACCGACATCGCGCCGCCGATCAAGCCGGCGATCAGCGCGAAGATCAGGTACATCGTGCCGATGTCCTTGTGATTGGTCGAGTAGACGTAGCGCCGCCAACCGGTCGGATGACCATGGGCGTGATCGTCATGACCTTGATGCGAAGGAGCTGCTGCCGTGCTTGCCATTTTCGAAATCCTGTCCTGCCGTCTCCGGACCTTGCGATCCTATCGCCCGCTTCGGCGGATGCGAGCGAAATTCCGTCCTGCTTGTTACTGTTGTCCTGCTTGCGCCACGGCGTAAGTGTCGGTGCCGGACGAGGCGAATTTCTTCTTCGCGGCCTCGATCCACGTCGCGAATTCCTGGTCGCTCACGACACGCACCGCGATCGGCATGAACGCATGGTCCTTGCCGCACAGTTCCGAGCATTGACCGTAGAACATGCCGGTCTTGGTGGCCTTGAACCAGGTCTCGTTCAGACGGCCCGGAATGGCGTCGATCTTGATGCCGAACGCCGGCACGGCGAAAGCGTGAATGACGTCGGCGCCGGTGGTCTGCACCCGGATCACCTTGTTGACCGGCACAACCATCTCATTGTCAACCGCCAGAAGGCGCGGCTGCTTGTCCTGCGCCAACAGCGAATCGAACTCGATCTTGCCGTTATCGGGGTAGGAATAGGTCCAGTACCACTGCTTGCCGGTCGCCTTGACGGTCAGATCCGCCTTGGGAATGTCGGTCTGCTCGAACAGCAGGCGGAACGACGGGATCGCGATGCCGACCAGAATCATGACAGGAACGATGGTCCAGATCACTTCGATCAGGGTGTTGTGCGTGGTCCGCGACGGCACCGGGTTGGATCTGGCGTTGAACTTCACCATCACCCAAATCAGCAGCACCATCACCAGCCCGGTGATCGACGTGATGATCCAGAGCAGGAAGGTGTGAAACCACTCGATGTTGTCCATCACCGGGGAAGCCGACGCCTGCATCGTCATTTCCCAGGGCTTCGGCTGACCGGCATCCGCAAATGCAACACCGCCAACCGCCAGCGCGATCCCGATAGCCGCCAACCCCAACAACTGCCGGCCGATCTTGCCCCTCGACATAGTCATGCCGCTCGCGCTCCTTGTCATAGACCTCAAAAGCACCCGCCGCCCACGGCGCCCGTGCCGAACGACGCCCCTGACGACAAAGACTGCTGGTCAGATCGTTAGAACGCGTCGAAATCTTGCCTCTCAAATCATAATTCGCCGGTTCTCGCAATGCAGTAGTAGGGGTGATGTGGTGCATTTGAAAGGATTGCTGGCAAGCGGTCAAAATAGCCACAAAACCGGATGATTTTTCCCGTGCCGTCGCGACGGCGCTTGACAGGCCAATTGACGGATGTACCCACGGACCGGACGTTGCGCCGGAACCTGATTCGTCGGTAGGGCAAACGCATTTTTGGCACGACCTGCCTTTAAGGCGCCGTCATTGCCGTATCAGTCCAGGGCCGGACAGAAACTGGACAGACATTGAAGGGATCGACCCCGATGGGGCCTTCGAACCAGCAAATCAGGCACGAATCCCGTATCCGCCCCTCGACCATGGCCTCGGCGTCCCGGCGGCTCGCCGGATGGATTGGCGGCGCGGCGATGGCGTTTCTCCTCTGCGGCACGACCGTTCCGGCCCACGCCCAAGGCGCGGTCCGCTCGGTTCATGGCGACTGGCAGATCCGCTGCGACACCCCGCCCGGAGCTAAAGCCGAGCAATGCGCGCTGATCCAGAGTGTGGTGGCGGAAGACCGCTCCAACGCCGGCCTGACCGTGATCGTACTCAAGACCGCGGACCAGAAAAGCAAGCTGATGCGGGTGGTTGCTCCGCTCGGCGTGCTGCTGCCGTCCGGCCTCGGGTTGAAGCTCGACAATGTCGATGTCGGCCGCGCCGGCTTCGTGCGCTGCCTTCCCAACGGCTGCGTTGCCGAAGTTGTGATGGACGACAAGCTGCTCGGCCAGATCCGCAATGCCAAGACCGCGACTTTCATCATCTTCGAGACGCCGGAAGAAGGCATCGGCTTTCCGCTCAGCCTGAACGGCCTGGCCGAGGGCTACGACAAGCTGCCGTAGTGGCGTGAGGCGCGCAGGACGTCTGCATCCGGCGGGTTATCGCGATTTAATGGGATCGCCTGATCGAAGCCCTCCCCTTCGCAGGCATCCGTGCCTATCTTCGGGATCAAGCATTCCGCTCGCCTCCCTTGGAGCCCGCCATGACCGATCTCGCCACCACCTCCCTGCTCGACCGCGCGAAACTCGACCGCGATCGGGTCCGCCACGAGGTCGCGCGAGGGCTGAACGGCGCCGACGACGGCGAGCTTTTCCTCGAATACAGCCAGACCGAAGCGCTGGCCTTCGATAACGGCCGGCTCAAGCAGGCCACCTACGACACCGCGCAGGGCTTTGGACTGCGTGCCGTCAAGGACGATGCGGTCGGCTACGCCCATTCCTCGGACGTGTCGCTGCCGGCGCTGATTCGCGCTGCCGACGCGGTGCAGGCGGTGCGTGGCGGCTATCAGGGCTCCTTCGCGGCAGCTCCGCAGCACACCAACGTTCGGCTTTACGGCGACGACAACCCGCTCGACGCCCCCGGCTTCGAAGCCAAGGTCAAGCTGCTGGCGGAAATCGACGCCTATGTCCGCGACAAGGACCCACGGGTGCGGCAGGTTTCGGTCAGCCTCGGCGCCACATGGCAGGTGATCGAAATCCTGCGCCCCGACGGCGAGAGCTATCGCGACATCCGCCCGCTGGTGCGGGTAAATATCTCCGTCGTCGCCGGACAAGGCGACCGGCAGGAAAGCGGCAGCAAGGGCTATGGCGGCCGCGAGGGTTATGCCCGCTTCATCGAGACCAAGGCATGGCGCAATGCGGCCGACGGCGCGCTGCGCGAAGCTATCGTCAATCTCGATTCAGTCCCAGCTCCGGCCGGCGAGATGGACGTGGTGCTCGGCCCCGGCTGGCCCGGCGTGATGCTGCACGAAGCCGTTGGGCACGGGCTTGAGGGCGACTTCAACCGCAAGCAGACCTCCGCATTCGCCGGCCTGATGGGCCAGCAGGTCGCCGCCAAGGGCGTCACGGTCGTGGACGACGGCACCATTTCCGCGCGGCGCGGCTCGCTGTCGATCGACGACGAAGGTACGCCGACCAACCGCACCGTGCTGATCGAGGACGGCATTCTGGTCGGTTACATGCAGGATCGACAGAATGCGCGGCTGATGAACATGAAGCCGACCGGCAACGGCCGCCGCCAGAGCTACGCGCACGTGCCGATGCCGCGCATGACCAACACTTACATGCTGGCCGGCCAGCGCGATCCGGCGGAAATCCTCGCCTCGGTGAAGAACGGCATCTTCGCCGCCAACTTCGGCGGCGGTCAGGTCGACATCACCTCCGGCAAATACGTGTTCCAGTGCACCGAGGCCTACAAGATCGAGAACGGCAAGCTCGGCGCGCCGCTCAAGGGCGCGATGCTGATCGGCAACGGTCCCACCGACCTGCACCGCATCACCATGATCGGCAACGATCTGGCGCTCGACGACGGCATCGGCACTTGCGGCAAGCAGGGTCAGGGCGTGCCGGTCGGCGTCGGCCAGCCGACACTGCGGATGGATCGCATCACAATCGGAGGCACCGGCGGATGAGCACCGAGACCACCCCCGCCGCCAAGCCGCGGCAGAGTTGGCTGTCTTCGATCAGCCAGATCGCAGCCATCGTGCTCGCCGTGTTCGTCGCCAAGGGCGCGCTGGCCGAGCCGTTCTATGTGCCGTCGGCTTCGATGGAGCCGACGCTCCTGATCGGCGACGCGTTGCTCGCGTCGAAATTCCCCTACGGCTACAGCGCCGCGTCGCTGCCGATTCACGTGACCATACCAACCACCGAGCGCGTTCTCGGGCAGTTGCCGAAGCGCGGTGATGTCGTCGTCTTCCGCTGGCCGGGCGACACATCGCAAGTCTGGGTCAAGCGCGTGATCGGCCTGCCGGGCGACCACGTGCAAATGCGCAATGGTCAGGTCTGGCTCAATGGCGCACCGGTTGCGCTCAAGGCCGATGGCCTTGGCGAGGCCGAACGGGACAACGGCTCCAGCGAAATCGCCCAGCGTTATATCGAAACGCTGCCGGGCGGCACGTCGCATCCGATCTTCAAGCTGCGCATGAACGGCACACTCGACAACACCGCGGAGGTGACTGTGCCGCCGGGCCGTCTGTTCGTGATGGGCGACAACCGCGACAACTCCGCCGACAGCCGCGTGCCGGTCGCCGAAGGCGGCGTCGGCCTCTTGCCGGTCACCGATCTGGTCGGCCGCGTCGATGCCATCGTCGGATCATGGGATCTCGGCATACGTAGCCAGCCGGTCTGGACCTGGCTGTCGGGCTTCCGCCTGACGCGTTTCTTCTCAGCGGTGCATTGACGAACACAAGCGGCGTGGGAAACACTGATCCATGCCGATGAATGCCGAGCAATTCCGACAATTGGCGCTTCGCTACTCGTCGCTTGACGCCTTGCTCGACGAGGTGGCGCGACTCGCGTTACCCGATGCCTGGGTCGTTGCCGGTTGTTTGGCGCAAACCGTTTGGAACGTGCGGACGGGGCGCGCGCACGGTTACGGCATCGGTGATTATGATGTGTTCTACTTCGATCCGGATCTGTCGTGGGATGCTGAAGATCATGTCATCGCACGCATGCGTCCGATCTCGGAGCAATTGGGACTCGCCGTCGAAGTCCGCAATCAGGCTCGCGTGCACCTTTGGTATACGGCAAAACATGGAACGCCCTATCCACCACTAAGCCGATCAACCGATGGAATCGATCACTTCCTGACGAGGTGCACTCAGATCGGCATCCGACGAACGCAGAGCGGCGATCAAGTCTACGCGCCCTTTGGCTTCGACGATCTTGAACATATGATCGTTCGGCCGAATACCACCGCCAATTTTTCTGCCTCGGCTTACGCGGCCAAGGCGGCGCGATGGAAGGCACTCTGGCCGGAGTTGACCGTGCTGCCGCCGTCGGAAACGACGATCGCGCAGACCGGGAGGTCGATGCCATGACGTTCGACGATGTCCGCAGCATCGCGCTTCGCTGGCCGGAGGTCACGGACGGCACCTCCTATGGCACGCCGGCGCTGAAAATTCGCAAGAAACTGCTGGCCCGCCTCAAGGAAGATGGCGACAGCCTGGTGATGCCCGACGTGCCGCCGGACGAGCGCGACATGCTGATGGAGCGGCAGCCGAAGGTGTTCTACTTCACCGACCACTACCGCGCTTATCCCATTGTCCTGATCCGCCTGTCGCAAGCCAAGCGCCACGACATCGAGCCGCTTCTAAAACGGCGGTGGCGCGCGCTGGCCTCGAAAACCGCGCAAAAGAGGTTCGATCCTTAAGTGAAGACTATCAGCCCGACTTATCTCACCACGCCGGAAATGAATCCCGGCTTGCGGCGCGGCGGCTTGATTTCCTTTTTCAGGAAGCAGCGCGCCTCATGTCCGGCATAGCCGGGCCGTGCGTAGGTCCAAGCCCGGCACTTGTTATCGCCGGTGCAGGCCGCCTTGCAGTGGTCCTCGCCTGCCTTTCCCTTGATCTCGAAGTTGCGATAATCGCCGCCGCTACGATCGGTCGACATCTCGATGCCCTTGATATGCGGCTCGATTACGCCGGCGCCGCGCACGCCCGAGATGCAGCAATCGCTCTGCGAGCGCTGCGGCACGCTGCTTTTGAGCCAGCAGAACGCGCCGTCCGCAAGGGTGGGATAGCTGAAAGTCCACGACCGGCAGCGCTTGTCGCGCTCGCAGATCAGCGCGCAATCCGCCGGGTCGCCGGAACGCACGGGCGAGCGCAGATAGTCGCCGCCGATCCGATCGAAATTCACCTGAGCGCGGGCCGGCGATATCGCATTCCCAGACATCAACGCCAAAGCCAGCATGACAAGCGCCATCGACGTTCTGAACATTGACGTTCTGAAGATAGAGGCGCCCAGCATACAAAACCTCTTTCAGCTCTCAAGCGGACGCAGCCGGACGCGATTGCCGCCTTTCGTAGCGAATGCACGCGCTAAGCCACCACGGGCGGCGCGTGCAAACCACTGAAACATTCAAGCCGCGATGGTCCCGGTTGGAAGCACCGCGGCAAAAACCATCTAATCGCCATCTTCCTGTACGGCCGATGAACGGCAATGGCACCTCACGACTTGCTGATGAGCCATATGACAATGGAGCGCGCCGCCGAAAGCCGACGCGCCTGATCTGGGGGTTCGGCTAACCCCTAACGTCAGCAAGGCTTACGCGTCAGAATGCGTATTCGTCGTAAACGGGCTCGATCGAGCCGTTCCAGGCGCCGTGATACTTTTCGAGCATTTCTTCCGCCGGCGAGCGGCCGGCTTCGATGATCTCGTCGAGCGCAGCGAGATGGCGCGTCTCATCGCGGCCAAGATGATCGACATGGCCGCGCCGGCGCAATCCGGCATGGGCCAAGGCCAGGCATTCCTTGGCGATCTCGAACAGATAGCGGTCGCGGATGCGCGCCTTGAAGCCGAAGCGCGGCACGTCGTCGCGCAGCGCCTGCCGCTCGTGGGCATTCCAATGCTTGACGATGTCCCACGCCGCATCGAGGCTGGTGTCGTCGTAAAGCAGCCCGACCCAGAATGCCGGCAGCGACGGCAGGCGGCCCCACGGCACGCCATCGGCGCCGCGCATTTCGAGATAACGCTTCAAGCGCACCTCGGGGAAAATCGTCGAGAGATGGTTGGCCCAATCCGACAAGGTCGGCAGTTCGCCGGGCAGCTTGGGATTCTTGCCTTCGAAGAAATCGCGGAACGATGTTCCCGAAACGTCGATATAGGTGTCGCCACGTTTGACGAAATACATCGGCACGTCGAGCGCGTAATCGACCCAGCGCTCGAAGCCCATGCCGTCCTCGAACGCCCACGGCAGCATGCCGGCGCGCGCGTTGTCGGTGTCGCGCCAGATCTCGGAGCGGAACGACAGGAAGCCGTTCGGCTTGCCTTCGGTGAACGGCGAATTGGCGAACAGCGCCGTCGCTACCGGCTGCAACGCCAGCGAGACGCGCAGCTTCTTCACCATGTCGGCTTCGGACGAGAAATCGAGATTGGTCTGCACCGTGCAGGTCCGGTACATCATGTCGAGGCCGTACTGGCCGACCTTCGGCATGTAACTGGTCATGATCTTGTAGCGGCCTTTCGGCATCGCCGGGATCTGCGCCCGCGACCACGACGGCGTCATGCCGAGACCGAGGAAGCGGATGCCGAGCGGCGCGGCGACTTCACGAACCTGCGCCAGATGCGCCATCAGTTCGCCCTGGGTCTGATGCACCGTTTCCACCGGCGCGCCGGACAATTCGAACTGCCCGCCCGGCTCCAGCGAAATCGCGCCGCCGCCGGTGACATCGTGCAGCCCGATGATATTGCCGCGCTCCATGATCGGCTCCCAGCCGAGCAGAAGCCGCATGCCTTCGAGCAACGCGCCGATGCCGCGCGGGCCTTCATAGGGCACCGGGTGATGTCCGTTGGCGGTGAAGGGCGTCTTCTCGTGCTCGGTGCCGATCCGAAATTCGGCCTTCGGCTTGATGCCCGCCTCGAACCACGCCACCAACTCGTCGCGCGAACGCAGCGGCGTCGTATCGGTCTGATCACGCGCCATGAAAAATCCGGGGAAGAACCGCGACACCTGTGTCCGCGCGGTAAAAGACAAGATCGCGGCCGAACGGCGCGTGACCGGGTGATGTCATCAAGTTCATCGTGTCGCCGCCGCGCTGGGGGGAGCCGGCGTCGTCGCCTGATCGCAGGAACAGCCGAGCCTGTCCAGCAGCCCGCACAATTTCGCGGCATCGGCGTCCGACAGTTTGGAGCCGACATGCCGCTCGATCGCCGCCGAATAGGCGCTCCACATCCGTTTCTGCAAATCGCGGCCGGCTTCGGTGATCTCGACGAACAGGCCGCGTTTGTCCATCTTGCATTCGCGCCGCGCGGCGAGGCCTTCCTCGACCAGCCTGTCGATCAGACGTGACGTCGAATACTGCGGAATCAGCATCTGCCTCTCGAGTTCGACCGGGCGCATCTCACCACTGGGCGCCCGCGACAACTCCAGCAACGCGTCATACCAGGCGAGCGGAGGGAATCCCGCCTTCTTCAAATCCTGCTCGACCGCGCCCAGCACCCTGGACTGGATGCGCATCAGTCGTATCCACGCTGCGGTCGCCTCCGTCGATGGCTTGCGTTTCATCCCTTGGTCCATGGTGTCTGGTCGAAGTCGTGATCTGGTCGGCAACTGTTCCGGGCAAGCACCCTATATATGCACGTGCATCATTCTTGACTATTCCATGCAGGCGCATTTAATCAAGTCATCTCACATACCGACAATCCCCAGGGAGGACAATTCCGATGAAACTGTACTATTCGCCGGGCGCATGTTCGCTGTCACCGCATATCGCGCTGCTCGAGGCCGGCATTCCCCACGACATGGTCAAGGTCGACCTCAAGGCCAAGAAGCTGGAAGATGGCGGCGACTTCCTGAAGGTCAACCCCAAGGGCCAGGTGCCGACGCTGCAACTCGACGACGGTGAAATCCTCACTGAAGGCCCGGTGATCGTGCAGGCCATCGCCGACAAGGCCAGCGGCAAGAACCTCGCGCCCGCCAACGGAACCACCGAGCGCTATCGCTTGCAGGAATGGCTCAACTTCCTCACCAGCGAACTGCACAAGAACTTCAGCCCGCTGTTCGCGCCGGTGTTGAGCGACGAGACAAAGCAGTTCTTCCGCGACCGCCTGATGGGCAAGCTGAAGCACATCGACGACAAGCTCGCCGGCCGCGACTATCTGATGGGCAGCCAGTTCACCGTCGCCGACGGCTACCTCTACACCATGCTGCGCTGGGCCGACGCCATGAAGTTCGACCTCTCCGCGCTGAAGAACCTGACGGCCTACAAGGCCCGCGTCGCCGCCCGTCCGCAGGTGCAGGCCGCGCTGAAGAGCGAAGGGCTGGCGTAAATCGCGGCGGATTTGCGAACTACGCTGCAATCGAAAGGGCCGGATCGATGATCCGGCCCTTTCTTCTTGCTTTTGTCGTTCCTGCGAAAACGCGGTCCCGTTTTCGTCATGGCCGGGCTCGTCCCGGCCATCCACGTCTTTCTTGCTGAGCGTTCGCAAGGACGTGGATGCCCCCGACAAGCGCGGGCATGACGCCTTGGTCGAGGCGAGAGAGTTTACGCCGCCGCCTTCTTCGGCGGAAAGCGGCCGTAGAAGGTTTCGCCCTTCGCGGCTATGTCTTCCAACAGCTTCGGCGGCGTGAAGCGCGAGCCGTATTTGGCTTCGAGCTTGTGGCACAGCGCGACGAAGTTCTTCGTGCCCATAAAGTCGATGTAGGACAGTGTACCGCCGGTGAACGGCGCGAAGCCGAAGCCGAGGATCGAGCCGACATCCGCTTCGCGCGGATCGACGATGACGTGATCCTCCACGGTGCGCGCGGCTTCCACCGCCTGCGCCACCAGGAAGCGCTGCTTCAATTCCTCGACGTCGAGCGTATCGGGATCGAGGTGCTTCGGCTGCAACGCGGCAATGCCCGACCACAGCGACTTCTGGCCCTTGCCCTTCTCCGGATAGTCGTAGAAGCCCTTGCCGTTCTTGCGGCCGAAGCGGCCTTCCTTCTCGACCATCGCGACCATCAGCTTCTTCTGCGCCTGATCGACGGCGTTGGCGCCGAGATCGGCTTCCGTCGCCTTCATGATCTTGAGCACGAGATCGAGCGCGACTTCATCGGACAACGACAGCGGGCCGACCGGCATCCCGGCCATCTTGGCGGTGTTCTCGATCATCGCCGGCGGCACGCCTTCCATCAGCATCTCGAGGCCTTCGGCGGTGAAGCGCAGCACGCAGCGGTTCGCGAAGAAGCCACGCGAGTCGTTCACCACGATCGGCGTCTTGCTGATCTGGCGCACGTAATCGAGCGCGGTGGCGAGCGCGATATCCCCGGTGTTCTTACCGAGGATCACCTCCACCAGCATCATCTTCTCGACCGGCGAGAAGAAGTGGATGCCGATGAAGCGCGACTGGTCCGGCCACTCCTCGGCCAGCGAATTGATCGGCAGGGTCGAGGTGTTCGAAGCGAAGATCGCGTCCTTGCGCAGATACTGCTGCGCCTTGGCAAAGGTCTCCGCCTTCACCTTGCGATCCTCGAACACCGCTTCGATGACGAGATCGCAGTCGCTGATCGCGGCATAGTCCGCGGTGGCGGTGATGCGGTTCATCAGCGCGTCACGATCCGAGTCCTTGGCACGGCCCTTGGCGACAAGCCCGTCGATCACCGACTTGGCGTGCGCCTTGCCCCTGTCGGCGCTTTCCTGATCGCGGTCGATCAGCACCACATCGATGCCCGCCTTGGCCGAGACATAACCGATGCTGGCGCCCATGAAGCCGGCGCCGATCACTGCGAGCTTCCTCACCTTGGTCGGTGGCACGCCCGCCGGGCGGCGCGCGCCCTTGTTCAATTCCTGCATCGACAGGAACAGGCTGCGGATCATCGCCGCCGCTTCCTTGCTGCGCAGGATCTTCGCGAAGTAACGCGACTCGATGCGCAGGCCGTTGTCGATATTGACCAGCAAGCCCTCATAGACGCAGCTCATGATGGCGCGCGCGGCCGGATAGTTGTCGTAGGTCTGGCTGCGATAGAGCGCGTTGGCCGGCGGAAACACGTTCATGCCGGCCGCGGAATACACCGCGCCGCCCGGCAGCTTGAAGCCCTTGACGTCCCACGGCTGAACCGGCTTGCCGCCGGCCTTGATCCATTCCTTGGCAGTCTTGATCAGATCGGCCGCCGGCACGATGGCGCCAACGATGTTGGCGGCCTTCGCCTTGGCGAGCGTCATCTGGTCGCCCTTGAGCAGCAGTTGCAACGCGTCCGCCGCCGGCATCATGCGCGGCAGGCGCTGCGTGCCGCCGCCGCCCGGAAACAGACCGACCTTGACTTCCGGCAAGCCGAGCCGCGTCTTCGGATTGTCGGCCGCGACGCGATAGTGACACGCCAGCGTCAGTTCGAACGCGCCACCGAGCGCAAGGCCGTTGATCGCCGCGACCCACGGCTTGCCGCAAGTCTCGATGGTGCGCAGCGTCTGCGACAGCTTGCGGCTCTCGTCGAACAGCATCTGGTTGGCGGCTTCTTCGCCCTTCTCCTTCAGCATCGCTGCATAGGTGCGGTTCATGCCTTCCAGCATGGAGAGATCGGCACCGGCGGAGAACGCGTCCTTGCCGGAGGTGATAACGACACCCTTCACCGCAGTGTCGCCGGTGGTCTGCGCGACGATCTGGCCAAGCTCCTCGATGGTGGCGGTGTCCAGCACGTTCATCGACTTGCCGGGAATGTCCCACGTCACCAGCGCGATGCCGTCGCTATCGGTTTCGACTTTGAAATTCTGATAAGTCATGTGCGTGATCTCGGTTTCTTTCCTCTCCCCTTGCGGGAGAGGGTGGCGCGGACGAAGTCCGTGCCGGGTGAGGGGTCGCGGCAGGATCGGGAGTCCCCCTCACCCGCCTTCGTTTCACTCGGGCACCCTCTCCCGCGAGGGGAGAGGGATGAATAGGCTCACACCCGCTCGATGATGGTCGCGGTGCCCATGCCACCGCCGATGCACAACGTCACCAGCGCCGTGTTGAGATCGCGGCGCTCCAGTTCGTCGAGCACGGTGCCGAGGATCATCGCGCCGGTCGCACCGAGCGGATGGCCCATGGCGATCGCGCCGCCATTGACGTTGATCTTGGCGGGATCCATGTCGAACGCCTGAATGTAGCGCAGCACCACCGAGGCAAACGCTTCGTTGAGTTCGAACAGGTCGATGTCTTCCAGCTTCATCCCGGAGCGCGCGAGAACCTTCTTCGTTACGTCAACCGGGCCGGTCAGCATGATCGAAGGTTCGGAGCCGATGTTGGCGAACGCCTTGATCTTCGCGCGCGGCTTGAGGCCGTGCTTCTTGCCGGCGGCCTCGTTGCCGATCAGCACGGCAGCCGCGCCATCGACGATGCCCGACGAGTTGCCAGCGTGATGAACGTGCACCACCTTCTCGACTTCCGGATGCGACTGCGTCGCCACCGCGTCGAAGCCGCCCATCGCGCCCATCACTTCGAACGACGGCTGCAACGAGGCCAGCGACTGCATCGTGGTCGAAGGCCGCATATGCTCGTCGTGATCGAGGATGGTGAGGCCGTTCTGGTCCTTCACCGGCACGATCGAGTTCTTGAAGTAGCCCTTCTCCCAGGACTCGGCGGCGCGCTTCTGACTTTCGACCGCATAGGCGTCGCAATCGGCGCGGGAGAAACCGTACTTGGTCGCGATCAGGTCGGCCGAGATGCCCTGCGGCAGGAAGTACGACGGCACCGCGATGGACGGATCCATCGGCCACGCCGTGCCCGACGACAGGATGCCGACGCGGCTCATCGATTCTGCGCCGCCGCCGACGGTCAGGTCGTGCTGGCCGGCCATCACCTGCGCCGCCGCGAAGTTCACGGCATCGAGGCCGGACGCGCAGAAGCGGCTGATCTGCACGCCCGGCACGGAGTTGCCGAGGCCTGCCTGCAACGCGGCGAAACGGGTGATATCGCCGCCGGCCTCGCCGACCGGATCGACTACGCCGAGAATCACGTCATCGACGCTGCCGGCGGCGAGATTGTTGCGCTCTTTGATCGCCTTGAGCGGCGCGGTGGCCAGCGCGAGCGCCGTGACTTCGTGCAGCGAGCCGTCGGATTTGCCTTTGCCGCGCGGCGTGCGGACATGATCGTAAATATAGGCTTCAGCCATCGCTTTTCCTCGGGGTTGTGCTCAATCCATATGGGAACGGCGCCACAATCGGGCGCCGTCATCGCAGTCTCAGAATGCCTCGGCCGGCAGTTCCATGGTGGTTCCGCTTCCGCTTTGAATGCGCGCCTGATGCAGCGCGGTTTCCGGCAACATCCGTTCCATGAAAAATCGTCCGGTCACCAGCTTGGTCTTGAGATAGGCGGAGGCATCGCCCGCCGCAATCTTGTCCTGCGCGACTTTCGCCATGCGGGCCCACATGTAACCGAACACAACCAGACCAAACAATTTCATGTAGTCGGTGGCGGCGGCGCCCGCATTATCCGGTTTCGCCATCGCATTCTGCATCAGCCACATCGTCGATTGTTGCAAATGACCAAGCGCGGTGGAGAGCGGCGCGATGAACGGCTTCATCGCATCATTGCCGCCATGCTCCTTGGCGAAGGCCGTCACTTCGCCGAAGAACGCCATCGCGGCGCGGCCGCCGTGGCGTGGCAGCTTGCGGCCGACCAGGTCGAGCGCCTGGATGCCGTTGGCGCCCTCATAGATCATGGCAATGCGTGCATCGCGCACGAACTGCTCCATGCCGTGCTCGGCGATGTAGCCGTGGCCGCCGAACACCTGCTGCGCCTGCACGGCGTTAGCGAAACCGCCGTCGGTCAGCACACCCTTTAGCACCGGCGTCATCAGGCCCATGTGATCGTCGGCCGCTTCGCGATCCTTCGGATCGTTGGAGCGGTGGGCGATGTCGCTTTTGAGCGCGGTCCACACCACCATCGCGCGCGCTGCTTCGTTGAAGGCGCGGATCGACAGCAAGGTGCGGCGCACGTCGGGATGCACGATGATCGGATCGGCCGGCTTGTCCGGGGCCTGCGGCCCGGTCAGCGCACGGCCCTGCAAGCGTTCGCGCGCGTAGGTCACCGCGTTCTGATAGGCGACTTCCGACATTGCGAGACCCTGAACCCCGACACCGAGCCGCGCCTCGTTCATCATCACGAACATGCCTTGCATGCCCTTGTTTTCTTCGCCGACCAGCCAGCCGGTGGCGTTGTCGTAGTTCATCACGCAGGTGGAATTGCCGTGAATGCCCATCTTGTGCTCGATCGAGCCGCACGACACGCCGTTGCGCGCGCCGAGCGAGCCGTCGGCATTGACCAGCACCTTCGGCACCACGAACAACGAGACGCCCTTGATGCCGGCGGGCGCGCCCTCGATGCGGGCCAGCACCAGATGGATGATATTGTCGGCGAGGTCATGTTCGCCGGCGGAAATGAAGATCTTGGTGCCGGTGATCTTGTAACTGCCGTCGGCCTGCTTCACCGCCTTGGTGCGCAACAGGCCGAGATCGGTGCCGCATTGCGGCTCGGTGAGGTTCATGGTGCCGGTCCATTCGCCCGCCACCATCTTCGGCAGATAGGTCGCCTTCTGCTCGGGGGTGCCGTGGACCAAGAGCGCTGCCGTCGCGCCCATGGTCAGGCCGCCATACATCGAGAACGCCATGTTGGCCGAAATCTGGAATTCGGCGACGGTCTGCGACAGCGTCACCGGCAGGCCCTGCCCGCCGAACTCGGCAGGCGCCGACAGTCCCAGCCAGCCGCCTTCCGCGACCTGCTTGAAGGCGTCCTTGAAGCCTTTCGGGGTGGTCACGCTTCCGTCGTCGTGTCGGACGCAGCCTTCGAGGTCGCCGACCCGATTGAGCGGTTGCAACACCTGCTCGGACAGCTTGGCTGCCTCTTCAAGGATAGCGGAGCGAACATCCGGAGAGGCATCGCTGAAACCCGGGAGATTGTTGTAGCGATCGAACTGAAAGACGTCGTTGAGGAGGAAATTGACGTCGTCGATGGGCGCTTTGTAGCTCGGCATGTCGTTCCTCTAAACTGGCATTATTGGAACCGTTTCTACCAAGGAATCTTGCACCGCAGCAATGCATCTATTGCCGCAGACACCCTCATAGGTTGAATTATTTCCCGCCGCACGAACATCTCGATCCTGATGGATCGCCGCGGCGCCTCGGGCGCGAAAGCGACTTCCCGGACAACTTTTCGGCCGGCTCCATCAATCCTTAACGGCTTATTTACCCTAACACGAAAAAGTCCGGTTCAGAGGCAGACGAGCGCCGCCCGATGGAATTGTCTTAACCAAGCGGGGACGCGTGGAGCCAGACGGCGCGGCAATCGGCGCCAGAACGGACACCGGACCACAGCATGAATTCGCGCGGATCATGGAACGTTGAAGAGATCGAGCCGTCCGTTCGCGAAAGGGCGGAAGCAGCCGCGCGCCGCGCCGGCATGTCGCTCACCGATTGGCTGAATTCATCGATTGGCGGCGCCGGTGAACCGGTCGCACCCGCCCCGCGCGCCAACGCCATTCCGCCGCTATCGCCGCAGAATACGCCGGAAGTCGCGGAAATCCATCAGCGGCTCGATACGATCGCGCGCCAGATCGAGACAATCTCGCGACCGACCGATCGCGACCAGCCGCCGGTCGCGCGGCAATTGAACGACGCCATTTCCCGGCTCGACGAGCGACTGTCGCGGATCACCGCGCCGAAGCCGCAGGCCGCGCCGCAGCCCCAGCCCTCCTTCGTCCCGCCCGCCCGCGCGCCGATCACGGAGCGCCCCGTTACGCCGGGGCCAACCTATCCCGCCGCTTCGACCGGTCGCCCCTCTCCATCGCCGCTCGACTCTGCCATCGCGGAAATCCTTGCCCGGCAAAACGAATTGGAATCAGACCGCGCGGCACCGCAGCCGCCGTTTCCGGCTGCCGCCATGGCTCCCGCGCCCGAACCGGCAAGGCCCGACCAGATGTCGGCGCTGGAACAACAACTCGCCAAGATCACCAGCCGGATCGAAGCCCTGCACCAGCCGGCGCAGGTCGACCACGCCATTGCCTCGTTCCGTGGCGAACTCGCCGACATCCGCCGCGTCATCACCGAGGCGATGCCGCGTCAGGCCATCGAGTCGATCGAACGCGACATCAGGCTGCTGGCACAACGCATCGACGACAGCCGCCACAATGGCAGCAACGATCAAACGCTGGCCGGCGTCGAACGCGCGCTGGGCGACATCCAGCATACGCTGCGCACGCTAATGCCCGCCGAGCAACTGGCCGGTTTCGACGACGCGATCCGCGGCCTCGGCGCGAGGTTAGACACTATCGTCCGCACCGGCGAAGGCCCGGGGACGATGCAGCAACTCGAGGACGCGATCGCCGCGCTGCGCGGCATCGTCTCCAATGTCGCCTCCAACGAAGCGCTGGCGCAACTCAGCGAGCATGTGCAGGCGCTGTCGTCGAAGGTCGATCAGTTGGCCCGCTCGGAGATTCATTCCGATTCCTTCGCCGCGCTCGAATCCCGCATCGCCACGCTGACGTCCGCGCTGGAAAGCCGGCCGCAGCGCGTCATCGACGATCGCTCCGAACAGATCGAGAGCGCCCTGCGCGCGCTGTCCGAGCGGCTCGACCGCATGCCGGTGGCCCAGGACGGTGCGTCCGCCTTCGCGCACCTGGAGCAACGTGTTTCCTATCTGCTCGAGCGTCTGGAAACTTCCGCCGATCATCGCATGGGCGGGCTGAATCGCGTCGAGGAAGGTTTGCAGGACATCCTGCGCCATCTGGAGCGGCAACAGGTCAGCTTCGCGGCGATGAGCAATCCGACTGCCGGCCCGGCGATGGATGACGCCGTGGTCGATACGATCCGGCGCGAACTCTCCGACATCCGCTACAGCCAGTCGGAATCTAACCGCACCACGCAGGATACGCTGGAAGCGGTCCACAATACGCTGTCCCACGTCGTCGATCGCCTCACCGTCATCGAAGGCGATCTCCGCACCGCGCAGGCCGCACCGCCCATCGTCGCGGCGCCACCGATCGCGCCGATGTCGAAGCGGCCGGACTTGCCCAATCCGGCGCGGGGACAGAAGCCGCCATTCGCGCCGCCGTCGCTGGCGGCTACGGTGCAACCTGCCGCGATGCCCGAACCGAACGCGATCCGGGACATCCTGACGCCGCGTCCGCGCGTCGAAACCGCATCCGTCGCGCCTCCGGTTGCGATGCGCGACGAACCGCCACGAACCACGCTCGGCCTCGATCTGCCGCCGGATCATCCTCTCGAACCCGGCACGCGGCCATCAAACCGGCCAATGACGTCGGCCGAACGCATCGCTGCATCCGAGAATGCACTGGGCGAAATCGGCGCGCCGCAAGCGCCCGACGAGCCGGCCAGCACATCGAGCTTCATCGCCGCCGCGCGCCGTGCGGCCAAGGCCGCATCCACCGCCGCTCCCGCGGCCGCCGAGAAAGCGGCGCGCGGCGCCAAGCTCAACGATTCAATTCGCGCCGCCGCCAACAAAGGCGGCAAGATCAGTTCGAAGATCCGCGCTCTATTGGTCGGCGCCAGCGTCATCGTGATCGTGCTCGGCACCTTCAAGCTGGCGATGACGTTCCTCGATGGCCAGTCGACGCCGGTGGCGCAGAATGCCGTTTCGAAGAAGGTATCCGCGCCGGCCTCGACCACGCCTTCCGCGACCACGGACACGCCGTCGATGACGTCGCCGACGCCGATCGATCGTCAGTCGCAACAGGTGCCGACAACCAATCCGCCAAGGAGCAGCGACCGCGCCGACGCGGCATCACAGATCCATGACGTCGCGGCGCCAGCCGTGAGCGCCATCCCTGAAACGCCTGCGCATGCGCCGGTCACCGCTCAGACCAGCGACGAGACCGGCAGCCTGACGGCCATGCGCAATGAGTCCCCGGCCGCACCGAGCAGCAGCGGTCAGTTGACGATAGCGAAAATTCCGGCCTCGGAGAAACTGCCCGATGCGATCGGCGGCCCCGTGCTGCGCACCGCCGCGCTCAAGGGCGATCCGGCGGCGGCGCACGAAGTGGCGCTGCGCTACGCCGAAGGCAAGGGCGTTACGGCGGACTTGCCGGAAGCGGCGAAGTGGTACGAGCGCGCCGCGCAAGGCGGCATCGTGCCGGCAATGTTCCGGCTCGGCACGCTTTACGAGAAGGGCACCGGCGTCACCAAGAACTTCGATACGGCGCGGCGCTATTACGCCATGGCCGCCGAGCGCGGCAACGCCAAGGCGATGCACAATCTCGCGGTGCTCGAAGCCGACGGCGGCGGCAACGGCGCGAATTATCGCAGCGCGTCAGCCTGGTTCCACAAGGCCGCGATGCGCGGCGTCGCCGACAGCCAGTTCAATCTCGGCATTCTCTACGCACGCGGCATCGGCGTGGAGCAGAACCTCGCCGAATCCTTCAAGTGGTTCAGCCTCGCCGCCGCCCAGGGCGATGCCGACGCCGGCCGCAAGCGCGACGACGTCGCCAAGCGGCTCGATCCGCAATCGCTCGCCGCCGCCAAGCTCGCGGTTTCGAGCTTCATGCCGGAAAAGCAGCCGGACGATGCGATCAGCGTCGCTGCACCGCCCAAGGGGTGGGATGCGCCGCTTGAGAAAACCGCGTCGGCGAAAACCGCGTCGCGGACCGCGCGGGTCGCGCGTTAACGTGAAATCTTCACCAATTCAGCACTGAAACAACTTTGGAAGCGGCGAAAGCTGTCGCTTCCGGATTCTTTAACTCCCCTTTCGCTCGATTTCGGTTATGCAGGGCAAGGCGCGTGTTCCGGCCGCGCTCCGACACCTCGCCGTGAGCGGTTTTAAGCCCGGCTCGCGGCGGCATTCCGAGACGAACGCGCTGTGCAGCTTTATCTTCCGATCGCGGATCTGCCGATCAACGTGTTCCTCATCCTGGCGATGGGGGCTGCGGTCGGCTTCGTGTCGGGCATGTTCGGCATCGGCGGCGGCTTCCTGCTGACGCCGCTGTTGATCTTTATCGGCATCGCGCCGGCGGTGGCGGTGGCGTCGGTCTCGACGCACATCGCGGCGTCATCATTGTCCGGCGCGCTGTCGTATTGGCGCAAGCGCTCGATCGATCCGGCGCTGGCGCTGGTGCTGCTCGGCGGCAGCGTGGTCGGCACGGTCCTCGGCGTCTGGCTGTTCACTTTGCTGCGCGCCCATGGCCAACTCGACCTGGTGATCGCGCTGTCCTACGTCGTGCTGCTCACCGGCGTGGGCAGCGCGATGTGCTACGAGGGCCTGCGTGCGATCCGCCGGGCACGGCGCGGCGGCAACGCGACCTTGCGGCGGCCGGGTGCGCATACCTGGATTCACGGCCTGCCGCTGAAGATGCGCTTCAAGCGCTCGAAGATTTATCTGTCGGTGATCCCGGTCAACCTCATCGGCCTCCTGATCGGCTTCCTCGGCGCCATCATGGGCGTCGGCGGCAGCTTTATCCTGATCCCTATCCTGATCTACGTGCTGCGGATTCCGACCAGCACGGTGATCGGCACCTCGATGGCGCTGACGCTGGTGACCATGGTGATCGCCACCATCCTGCACGCGGTGACCAACCATCAAGTCGACGCGGTGCTGGCGCTGATCCTGATGATCGGCGGCGTCACCGGCGCGCAGTTCGGCGCGCAGGCCGGACACCGCATCCGCAGCGAACATTTGCGGCTGCTGCTGGGGCTTCTGATCCTCGCGGTCGGCGTCCGCTTCGCCGTCGAACTCGGGATCAAGCCCGACGAGATCTACACCATCCGCGCGTCGGGAGGCGGCGCATGAGCCGCCCTCGCCGGATCGCAGCAGTTCTTCTGGCGGTCGCCGTGTGCAGCGCTTTCGGCTTTGCGCCTGCGCAAGCGGAAAAACTGATCGTCTCGATTTCGAACCATCGCGTCACCGTGACCTCGAGCTATTCCGGCGAGGAACTGGTGCTGTTCGGCTCGGTCGAGCGCGACGCCTCCACCCCCACGCGGCACGGCGGCTACGACATGGTGGTGACGGTGTCCGGCCCGCGCACCGACATGGTGACGCGGCGCAAGGAGCGCAAATTCGGCATCTGGGTCAATGCCGATTCACGGCAATTCCTCAACGTGCCGGCCTATCTTGCGGTGTCGTCGAACCGGCCGATCGATGCCATCGCGCCCGCCGACGTGCGGCGGCGTCAGCAGCTCGGCATCGACAACGTGCTGCTGACCCAGCGCGTCGGCACCGATTATGCCGACGTGGTGGCGAGCGACCCGTTCCGCCGCGCCTTCGTGCGACTGCGCAGCGAGCATGGGCTGTATCGTGAATCGCCGAGCGGCGTCACCTTCCTGACGCCGACGCTGTTCCGCGCCGGCATCGCGCTGCCCGCCGAAGTGCCGACCGGAACCTACGACGTCAACATCAAGCTGTTCGCCGACGGGGCCATGGTCGGCGATACCCAGACCGCGTTCGAGATCGTCAAGGTCGGCTTCGAGCAGTTCATCGCCACCGCCGCGCACCAGCACGGCCTCGCCTACGGCCTCGCCACCGCGCTGATGGCGCTGATGACCGGATGGGTGGCCTCCATCGTCTTCCGACGTGATTAAGCTTCACGTCAGGACAGAGACCGCCATGCCGAGCACGCTCGCGGTCATCACGCCGGTCGCGAGCCAGCCGAGCCAGTTCAGCGGCCCGTCGATTACGAAGCGATCCATGACGTCGGTGCGGCGAACTATCAGCATCAGCAGGATCATCACCGGCACCGCGAGAACGCCGTTGATCACCGCGCTCCAGTACAGCGCGGAGATCGGATCAATCGGCGAGAAATTCATGATGATGCCGATGATCCCGGCAAGCGTCAGCACCGCATAGAAAGCTCGCGCCTCCTTCGGCTTGCGCGCCAGACCGACCGGCCAGCGCCGGCCTTCCCCGATGGCATAAGCCGCCGAGCCGGCCAGCACCGGCACCGCAAGCAGCCCGGTGCCGACGATGCCAAGCGCGAAGATGAATTCCGCGAAGGCGCCGGCGATCGGACGCAGCGCTTCGGCTGCCTGCGCCGATGTCTCGATATCAGTCTTGCCGCTGGCATGAAGCGTCGCCGCTGCGATGACGATGATCGACAATGCGATCAGGGTCGAGAAGCTCATCCCGACCACCGTATCGGCGCGAATGCGCGTGAACTCGCCCATCGCGTCGCCGGGCGTTTCGATCAACGGCTCCTTGTCGGGATCGATCCGCTCGTCCTCCGCTTCCTGCGAGGCCTGCCAGAAGAACAGGTAGGGCGAGATCGTGGTGCCAAGAATGGCGACGATCGTGGTCCAGTAATCGGCATTCCATTGCAGCCGCGGCAGCACGGCGCCCTTGAAGGCTTCGGCCCAATCCACGTTCGTCACGGCGAGCGCGATGACGTATGCGAACAGGCTCAGCGTCAGCCATTTCAGCACCGCGACATAGCGCTTGTAGTCGAAGAAGATTTGCGCCAGCACCGAGAGCAGGCCATACATGATGACGTAGGCGAAGGCCGGCCCACCGACCAACAGCTTCGAGGCATCGGCCATGGCGGCGAGATCGGCGCCGATATTGATGGTGTTGGCGACGAACAACAACGTCACGATGAAATACAGCAGCCACGGCGAATAATGACGGCAGACATTGCCGGCAATACCGCGGCCGGTGACGCGGCCGACCCGTGCGGAAATTTCCTGAATCGCCGCCATCAGCGGAAAGCTGATGATCATGGTCCAGCCGATGCCGTAGCCAAGCTGCGCGCCGGCCTGGCTATAGGTGCCGATGCCGGAGGGATCATCATCTGCCGCGCCGGTGATCAGACCAGGCCCCAACGTGCGAACGAAGCCGCGCAGACCCTTCGCACTTTGCGGTTCGATTTCGCTCGTTTCGACGGATTGCGTCACGCCAGATTTCCGCAGCCTCAGCGTTGGCTTCAACGCGGCGCGGTGATTTGCGTTCCCTGGCTCTCACCTCGATCCGCTTCAACGAGCCTCAACGGGAGTCTCGTCGACCTCGATGGTCGTCGGAATGCCAGGTGATAACAGCCTCAACCGCCCGCCGAACCCGAGCGCGTCGAATGAAGTCTTCAAGTCCTGCGCGTTCTGACGGAAATGCGCCCAGCCATCGGTATGCACCGGCACGATCAGCGCGTCCTTGAAGGCGCGGGCGGTCTCGATGGTGTCGTTGGTATCCATGGTGAGGTGGAACGGCCCACGGGTCTGCGCCGCACCGGCAAACGGCAGCACCAGCCGCGCCGGGAAACGCCGCGCCACTTCGGCCACGCCGTCGTACCAGACCGTATCGCCGGTGATATAGATTGCGCGATCCTCTGCCGATTTCGGCGCGACAACGAAGCCGATCACATCACCTGACAGCGGCTCGATCCCGGCAGGGCCGTGACGCGCCGGCGTCGCGGTGACGGTCAGGCTACGATCGCCTTTCACCAGCTTCACGCTTTGCCAGGGTGAAAGTCCTTCGGCCTTGCCGCCAAGCCGTCCGGCACCCGCAACCGTGGTAAGCACCCGTCCCGCCCGGCCGAGAAAGTCGCGACCTCCGTGATCAAGATTATCGGCGTGCTGATCGTGGCTCAGCAACACCGCATCGACCGCGCCGATATCGTCCGCGCTCATCGCGGGTGCCGCGAGTTTCTCCAGCGCCACATGCGGCAATTCGTAACGGCCCGGCGCATCGAAGGTCGGATCGGTCAGGAGCCGGAAGCCTTCGATTTCGATCAATGCGGTGGGACCACCGATCAACGTGATACGAACTTCGGTCATGACAACCTCCATCACTTAATGAGCTTGGGAACGCGCCGGCCGCGTCACCAGATAGACGCCGAGCGCCACCGGCACGATGCCGAGCAGGTCGCGCATCTCCAGATGCTCGCCGAGCACCAGATAAGCGAACAGCATCCCGAGCGGCGGCATTACGAAGTGATAAGCACTCGCCGCCGTCGCGCCGCAGGTGCGCAGCATGTGAAACCACAACTGATAGGCAAGGATCGACCCGCCGAGCACCAGGAAGGCGAAAGCGCCGAGCAACTGCATGTTCGGCACAATGTCGGCGGGCGAGGCGAACGCCGCCGCGAAGGGAATGGTCGCAAGGCCAGCCGCCAGATTCTGCACGCCGTTGCCGACCCACAGGCTGCCCGACGGCGACAGCACCTTGAACAGAATGGTGCCAGCGACCAGTGAGGCGAGCGACGCCAGCGTGAACATGATGCCGTGCAAACTATCGGTGCCGACGGCGATGCGGTGCCAGACAATCATGCCGACGCCAAGGATGCCGAGCAACAGACCCGCGACCTTGCGCCACGTGAGCGATTCACCCAGCAGCAGCGCCGCCAGCATCGCGGTGAAAATCGGGTTGGCGCTGACAATCAGGCCGCCGAGCCCCGCCGACACCGTCTGCAACCCGGTGTAACCGAGGCCAAGATAAAGCGCGTTGTTGGCAATGCCGAGCACGGCGAACACGGCGACGTCGCGCCACGACAGCGTCCAACTCTCGCGCCGCAATGCCGCGAAGCCGAGGATCAGCACCCCAGCAAAGGTGAACCGCGCCGCCAGCAGGATCAGCGGCGGGCAATAGGTCACGCCGGTCTTGCCGGCGACGAAGGCGAAACTCCACAACACGCAAAACAGCGCGATGGCGAGCGGCAGGAGGTTGAACGAGGGGCGGGATACGCTAACCGACGGGGCGAGGGACATAACCGGATTCCTTGGTTGATCTCCTGACCGATCGATTTAGGCCCGCCCCTTCTCATTTGGAAATTAAATGATAAAATCAATTCCAGTGGAAAATCGAATGGATTACCCATGTTCGATCTCGACCTGCTCCGCAGCTTCGTCTCCGTGGTGGATGCTGGCGGCTTCACCCGCGCCGGCGAGCGCGTCCACAAGACCCAGTCCACCGTCAGCCAGCAAATCAAGCGCCTCGAGGACGATATCGGACGCCCCCTGCTGATCCGCGCCGGGCGGGCTGTAGTCCCGACCGAGGACGGGGAGCGGCTGCTGTCTTACGCGCGGCGGATGCTGGCGCTGGCGGAAGAGGCCCGCGACGTGATGGCCCGAACGGCTGCCGAGGGCGCGGTGCGTCTCGGCATTCCGGAGGATTTCGCCGCCTATCGCCTCACCGAACTGCTGGCGAATTTCACACGCGCGCGGCCGGGGCTGCGGCTCGACGTCCAGGCCGACCAGAGCGCCAATTTGCGCCGCGCGCTCGAGCGCGGCGAACTGGATCTGGCGCTGCTGAAACGCGCGGCCGGCGAGAAGGATGCGATTGCGGTGTGGCCGGAGCGCGTTCATTGGGTGACCAGCAAGATGCACCCTGTCGATCTGACGCGGCATTCGATTCCGCTGATCGGTTTTCCCGCCGGCTGCCTCTATCGCGCCGGCGCCATCCACGCCATCGAAGCGGCGGGCCGCGCCTGGCACATGGCCTATTCGAGTTCGAGTCTCGCCGGGATTCAGGCGGCGGTGGCCGCCGGCCTCGGCCTTAGCATTTTGTCCGAAATGGCCATCCAACCGGGCCACCGCATCCTGACGGCGACGGACGGCTTTGCGCCGATCGACAAGACCGAGATGGCGCTGGTGGCGGCACCCGACGCCAGCCCCGCGACGCTGCGGCTTGCCGACACGCTGGCAGACTTCTGCAACACCGTGCAGGCGAAAGCTGCTTAGGAGCACCGCGCCGCGGCGATGGCGTGCATGCGATTATCGCCGAGCACGTGCGCGGTGAACTCCAGTGACTTGAAGATCGCCGCGAAGGCGAGGTCGCGGATGCTGAGGCCGCCGGTATAAGCACCGAATGCCGGCATGATCGCGCGCTCGCCGTCACTGGCGAAACAGCGCCGCTCCACCGAACGGCCACGTCGCGACACGCGGGCTTTCGGATGCAGATGACCGGCGATCTCGCCGACAGCACCGGTCGGCTCGTGGCGGAACACGACAGGCCCGATACCGACATCGCTGGCAATGCTGCCGCCGAGATTGCGCGGCAGATCGGGATCGTGATTGCCGACGATCCAGATCCAGTCGCGTCCCGCTTGCAGCGTTGCGAGCGTTTCGCGATGCGCCGCCGACAGACGATCGTGCGCCTCGCGATCATGAAAGCTGTCGCCCAGCGCGATCACCGCACGCGGCTGATAACGCGCGATCACGGCATCGAGCCGCGCCAACGTTTCGGTCGTGTCATGCGGCGGCAACAACACGCCGCGCATGGCGAAGCTGGAACCTTTCTCGAGATGCAGATCGGAGATCACGAGCAGGCGCTCGTCGGCCCAGTAGAGCGCGCCCGAGAGATCGGCGGTGAAACTCACACCGGAAATGGTCATGATGTCTGCGATGTGCATCGTCTCACGTTCCCGTCGCCTCGCGCACCAGATCCTCGGCGGCTTCCGCCAGCAATTCGTCCGAGGCTTCGCCGTAAACCGCTTCGCGACCGATTTCCAGCATCACCGGCACTGCGAGCGGAGAAATCCGATCGAGTTCCTTATGAGTGATTCGGCCCGCGATACGCGCCAGCATATCACTGAGGCGGCGCAAATCGAGCAGACCCGTCGCGGCGTCGGCGCGTGCCGCGCGCAACAGCACATGATCGGGCTGATGTTTTCGCAATACGTCATAGACGAGGTCGGTAGAGAACAGCACCTGCCGCCGGCTTTTCTCCTCGCCGGTGAAGCGGCGTGGAATGAGCCCCGAGATGATCGCGCAATTGCGGAACGTGCGCTTCATCAATGCGGATTCCGCGAGCCACGCCTCGAGATCGTCGCCCAGCATGTCGGGATCGAACAGCGTGGCGAGATTCAAGCGGCCCTGCCGGATCATCGCCGACATGTCGCCCAGCGCCCACACCGCCAGCGCATATTCGTTGGCGACGAAGCCGAGCGGCCGCACCCCCGCGCGCTCCAGCCGCCGCGTCAGCAGCATGCCAAGCGTCTGGTGCGCCAGCCGCCCCTCGAACGGGTAGCAGACGAGATAATGCTTGTCGGCGCGCGGAAAGGTTTCCACCACCATTTCGCGCGAGCCCGGCACGCGCGATCGATACGATTGGAGCGACAGCCACTCGCGGACCTGATCGGGCAGCCCCTTCCACGCGCGCTGATCGGCCAGCAGCAACCGCACGCGTTCGGCGAGATAGGTCGAGAGCGGAAACTTGCCGCCCATGTAGGACGGCACCTTCGCATCGGCGTCGTTGGCACGCGAGACATAGACCTCGTCTTCCACCAGCGCCTCGTAACGCACGATCTCGCCGCCGAACACGAAGGTATCGCCGACCACCAGTCCCTCGATAAAATATTCCTCGATCTGGCCAAGCATGCGGCCACCGCGCGCGACGGTGCCGGTCGACCCTGAGCCGCCGCGCCGCGAGCGCACCAGCCGCACCTTCAGCATCGATTCTTCGACGATGGTGCCGACATTGAGTCGATAACTCTGCCGCACCTTCGGATTGGCGACGCGCCAACGGCCCCGCTTGTCCTGCTTGATGCGCGCGAAGCGCTCATAGCTTTTCAGCGCGTAGCCGCCGGTCGCGACGAAATCGATCACGTCGTCGAAGTCCACACGCGACAAGTCCGTGTACGGCGCGGCTGTTCTCACTTCCGCATAGAGATCGTCGGCGAGAAACGGTTCGCCGCAGGCGCAGCCGAGCACGTGCTGCGCGAGCACGTCGAGCGCGCAAGAACGCAGCGGCGGCGTATCCTGCGCGTTCTCGTTCACCGCATCGATGGCGACATGACATTCCAACACCTCGAAGCGGTTCGCGGGCACGAGCACGGCACGCGAGGCTTCGTCGAGGCGGTGATTGGCGCGGCCGATCCGCTGCATCAGCCGCGAGGCTCCCTTCGGCGCGCCGACATTGACGACGAGATCGACATCGCCCCAGTCGACGCCGAGATCGAGCGACGAGGTGCAGACCACGCCGCGCAACTTGCCGGCGGTCATGGCATCCTCGACCTTGCGGCGTTGGCCGACATCGAGCGAGCCGTGATGCAAGGCGATGGCGAGACTGTCGTCGTTCATCCGCCACAGATCCTGAAACAGCATCTCGGCCTGGCTGCGGGTGTTGACGAACACCAGCGTGGTCTTGTTGCGCTTGATCAGATCGTAGATTTCGCCGAGCGCGTGACGCGCCGAATGCCCGGCCCACGGCAGCCGCTCGCGGGTGTCGAGCATTTCGACCACAGGCGCGGCCGCACCGCCCGCGACCACGATATCGGCGATGGCATTGTTGTGATGTTCAGCCGCTGCATCTTCTCCGCTCCCCCCACGCTCTTGCGTGGCGGGGAAAGGGGAGACTTTTTGCGGCACGAGAAATCTTGCCAGCGACTCAGGCTCCGCGACCGTCGCGGACAATCCGATGGCGCGCACCTGCGGCGCGATCTTCCACAGCCGCGACAATCCCAACGACAGCAGATCGCCGCGCTTCGAGGTCACCAATGCGTGCAATTCATCGAGCACGATCCGCCGCAGCGACGAAAACAAATACGGAGCATCGTCGGAGGCGAGCAGCAGGGCCAGTTGCTCCGGCGTCGTCAGCATGATGTCGGGCGGATAGCGCCGCTGCCGCTGCCGCCGCGACGCCGGCGTATCGCCGGTGCGGGTCTCGATCCGGATCGGCAGCCCCATCTCGGCCACCGGCGTTTCCAGATTGCGCGCGATGTCGACCGCCAATGCCTTCAACGGCGAGATGTAGAGCGTATGGAGGCCGTAAACCTTCCCCCCTCCTCCCACGCTCTTGTGTGGCGGGGAGGGGTCGGGGGTGGGGGACAACAGCGTTTCAGAAAGCAAAGCCTGAGCCGGCAGCAAGGGTCCCCCCACCCCCGACCCCTCCCCGCCGCTTCGCGGAGGGAGGGGAGCACGCCTCGTTCCCGGCAGAGTTCCGCTCAGTTCCACCAGCGTCGGCAGAAAGCCGGCCAGCGTCTTGCCAGCGCCGGTGGGCGCGATCAGCAGTACCGAGCGGTCTTCGCGCGCCTTCGCCAACAGCGCCAGTTGATGCGCGCGCGGCGACCAGCCGCGCCGGGCGAACCAGCGCGAAAAGGTCTCCGGCAGCAGCGCTGGCGGCGTATCGGGGTCCGGAGGCGGCACGGCTCCAGAGGTAAGCGTTCCCATGGCCTTGGTCGAGGCCGTCGCGGCGCGTTGTGTGACGCGGCCAGGTCCAGACGGATGCGATTTGAGACAAGGTTTCATCAACCGTCGGCCGCAATCCATCCCGGTGTGACCGGCAAACCACAGACAGCCCCCTGCTCCCGGGCTAGACTTTGGCAGTCACAGGAATGGAATCGACGATGAAAAAGATTATTGCCGGCGTTGCCCTTCTTGGAACCGCCGTCAGCGCGCAGGCCGCCGACCTGGCCGTCAAAGCCCCCTACACCAAGGCTCCGGCGATGGCCGCGGTCTATGACTGGACCGGGTTCTATCTCGGTGTGAACGCCGGCGTCGGCCTTGGCCGCGACCGGACGCAGCATTTCAATGGCGGCGTCGAGAACTCGACCTACCTGTCGCCGCTCGGCGCGATCGGCGGCATTCAGGCCGGCTACAACTGGCAGACCAATTCCGTCCTCGGCCCCATTGTGTTCGGCATCGAGGCCGACATTCAGGGCGCCGATATGCGCGACGGTTACGTCAACCTCGTCGGCGACACCTTCAATCAGCGGCTGGACTGGTTCGGCACGGTTCGTGGCCGCGTCGGCCTCGTGACCGGCCCGACGCTCAGCTACATCACCGCCGGCTATGCCTACGGCGACGTCAAGACTTCGGGCGTGACTGGCGGCGTGCCGTTTGCCATGGGCGGCGGCCGCAGCGGCTGGACCTGGGGCAGCGGCGTCGAAGCGGCGCTGGGTGGCAACTGGACCGGCAAGATCGAATACCTCTATCTCGATCTCGGCGACCCCACCGGCGTCTACGCGGCTGGCACCCAATCGATCCGTTCCGAACTGCGCGAGCACATCTTCCGCGTCGGTCTGAATTACCGTATCGGCGGCAACAGTACCTACATGCAGACCGCATCGGCGAACTGGAACGGTTTCTATCTCGGCGGCAACTTCGGCTCGGGCACTGCGCGCGACCGCAGTTCGGTCGTCGGCGGCGGGGCCGCCAGCAACTTCAATCTCTCGCCCGACGGCTTCAACGGCGGTGTGCAGGCCGGCTACAACTGGCAGACCGGCAACACCGTGTTCGGCCTCGAAACCGATATTCAGGGCGCCTCGTCGGAGGACAACAAGACCTGCTTCGCCTGCGGCGCCGCGGGCCTGAACATCAATTCGAAGCTGCCGTGGTTCGGCACCGTGCGCGGCCGCCTCGGCTACGCGGTCGGCCCGTCGCTGCTCTACGCCACCGGCGGTCTCGCCTATGGCGGCATCAAGACGGCTTTCAACGGCGCGAGTTTCTCGGAGACCCGCACCGGCTGGACCGTCGGCGCCGGCATCGAAACGCCATTCACGCTGCTCGGCCTATTCGGCCCGAACTGGACCTCGAAGACCGAATATCTCTATGTCGATCTCGGCCGCTCCACCACCAACCTCAACCTCGGCGGCGCGCCGGCGGTATTCACGACCAACGTGCAGGAGCACATCTTCCGTACCGGCCTGAACTATCACTTCAACGCCCCGGTGGTCGCGAAGTACTGATCGCCCTCACCCGATCGGAATAAGAAGTCCCGGCAGCGATGCCGGGGCTTTTGTTTTGAATGCGCGATGTTGCTGTCCCGTTTCATGTTTTAACGGAACGTCATTGCCGCGCTTGACCCGGCAATCCATCATTTTCGAAGAAGATGGACGCGCGGATCAAGTCCGCGCATCACGACGGATGAGCCTGTTAAAAGCTGAGTCTCTAGCGCGATCGGGTAGCGTTGTTCGCAGAACCGCTCGGCGATATCGCAACCAATTTATGTTGTGAGTGTTATCAACGTCGGCAAAAGACAAAGACGTGGATGGCCGCGACGAGCCCGGCCATGACGACAAATCTCAATTCTTTCATTTTCCCTTTCACCCTTCAAAACGACAAGGCCGGATTCGCCTGTTGCAAATCCGGCCCCGGTTTCAGATGAGATCGGCTAACGCCAATCGCGGCTATTCGGTATAGGGTTTTCCGACGATGTCCCAATCCTTGCCGTTGAAGATCGAGATGTAGAGCGTCTTAAACGGCGTATAGTTGTCCGGCGTGAACGAGTAGGTGATGCCGTCCAGCATATAGGGCGAATGGAAGCCGTTCAGGTTGGACGCCTGTTTCAGCACGTTCTCGCGGGTCAGTTCGTCGCCGCAGCGGCGCAGGATTTCCGCCATTGCGACCGCCTGACCGTAACCGGCGAACGCGATGGTGTTGTCGGGGTCGACGTTCGGCAGATACTTCTGACGGAACTCCTCGAACGCCTTCACCTCGGGATCGTTCGCAAACTGCGGCACGCCGACTTCCTTGGCGTAGCGGATGGCGACGATGCCCTTGGCGTTCTCGAGTCCGGCGGCGTGCAGGATCGAGCGGCCGGTCGAACCCGCCGACAACAGATGCAGCGGCTTCCAGCCGAGTTCGGCGATCTTGCGGATGGTCTGCGACGTCGCCTTGCCGGTGGTGATGTTGTAGAAAACATCGGCGCCCGACTTCGACAGGTTGATGATCTGCGAATCGACGGTCGGATCAGTCAGATCGTAGGTCGTCTCCGCAATCACCTTCGCCTTGCCGCCGGCCTTGGCCAGTTCATCCTTGAAGGGCCCGAGGAAGTCGCGGCCGAAGTCGTCGTTCTGATAGAGAATGCCGACCTTGGCATCCGGCTTCACGCTGAGCACATACTTCGCAAGGATGCGCGCCTCGGTCGGGTAGAGCGGCAGCCCGGCCATGGTCCATTTGAAGTGCTTCGGATCGTTCCACTTCGACGCGCCGGTGTTGAGCAAGATTTGCGGCACGCCCTTGCTGTTGAGATATTTATGCACCGCGGTCTGCGGCGCGGTGCCGAGCGAGCCGAACAGTGCCAGCACCTCCTCCTGCTCTACCAGCCGTCGAGTCTGCTCGACCGCCTTCGGCGCTGAATACGCGTCATCCGCGGAAATGAACTTGATCTTGCGGCCGTTGATGCCGCCCTTCTCGTTCAGCATCTGGAAGTAAGCCTCGCCGACGCGACCAAGCACGCCATAGAGCGACCCCGGCCCCGAATGCGGCACGGTCTGGCCCAGCTTGATCTCGGTGTCGCTGGCGCCCGGGCTGTATTTCTTGTCGGCGGCGAAGGCCTGGGTGGCGACAAGCAACGCGGCCCCCGCGACGACGGCGTGCGGCAACCAAAGCGGTGAACGTCGGTCCATGGTCTGAGAATCTCCCCATCATTTTTAGTTAATCGTTTAAGTAGCAGAAACGTAGCACACTCCGTCGTCAACACAACCTCGTCGGACGCACGGTGTCGCCGCACGACGTGCGGCCTATATACGCATCATGCGTCCGCAAGATCTTCTCGCTCCGACCCCGGCTGGCCTGTGTTGCAGGCTTGGCGGCTTTCACATCGATCCGGTGCGATCGGTGGAACGCGCGCTGATTTCACACGCCCATTCCGATCATGCCCGCCCCGGTCACGGCATGGTGCTGGCAACGCAGGAAACACTCGACATGATGCGGCTGCGCTACGGCGACAATTTCGCCGGCCGCACGCAGGCGATCCGCTATGGCGAAACCCTCCGACTGAACGAGGTCGGCATCGGCTTTCATCCCGCCGGTCATGTGCTGGGGTCGGCGCAGATCGCGATGACCTGCAACGGCCTGCGCATCGTCGCCTCCGGCGACTACAAGGATGTGCCGGATCCGACCTGCGAACCGTTCGAGGTGGTGCCGTGCGATGTTTTCATCACCGAGGCCACGTTCGGGCTGCCGGTGTTCCGCCATCCCGACGCCATGCGTGAAGTGCGGAAACTTCTCGACTCGGTGCGACTGTTTCCGGAGCGCGCTCATCTGGTTGGCGCTTATTCACTCGGCAAGGCGCAACGCGTCATCGCGCTGCTGCGTGCGACGGGTTTTGATTCGCCGATCTATCTGCATGGCGCGATGGAATCGATCACGCGTTACTATGAGAGCCGCGGCACCGCGCTCGGCGATCTGCGCCTCGTGAAAGATACCAAGAAGGCGGACCTCGCCGGCGCCATCACGCTGGCGCCGCCCTCCGCCACGTCCGATCTGTGGATTAGGCGTTTCCCCGATCCCCTCACCGCCTTTGCGTCGGGCTGGATGCGGATTCGCGCGCGGGCACGGCAACGCGGCGTCGAACTGCCGCTGGTGATTTCCGATCACGCCGATTGGGACGGCCTCACCGCAACCATCAAGGCCACTGGCGCCAGCGAAATCTGGGTCACGCATGGCGAGGAAGACGCGCTGGTGCATTGGTGCAAGACGCAAGGGCTTGCGGCGCGACCGTTAGCGCTGGTCGGCTACGGCGAGGAAGACGAGAGCGCAACTACGGACGGCGAGGACGCCGCATGAATCGTTTCGCCGAACTGCTCGACCGCCTGAGTTACGAGCCCGGCCGCAACAATAAGCTGCGGTTGATCACGCAGCATTTTCGCGAGGTGCCCGATCCCGATCGCGGCTACGCGCTCGCCGCGCTCACCGGCGCGCTGTCGTTCAAGCACGCCAAGCCCGGCCTGATCCGCGAACTGATCGCCGCGCGTGTCGATCCTGAACTGTTCGCACTGTCTTATGACTACGTCGGCGACCTGTCGGAGACGGTCGCGCTGATGTGGCCGAAGACTCCACACGCACAGCCTGCCCCCTCTCCCGCTCGCGGGGGAGGAGAGGAAGTTGCGACAGCACTGCCTGCTCCCCTCCCCATGCACTTGCGGCGGGGAGGGCTCGGGGGTGGAGAGCCACTTCCCGATGCACGACAAGGCCACAACAACCCGCCGCCGCCTTCCCTCACCGAGGTCGTCACCACGCTCGCGACGCTCGGCAAGGCCGAACTGCCCGCGCAGCTCGTGCATTGGCTCGACGAACTCGACGAGACCGGCCGTTGGACGCTGCTGAAGCTCGTCACCGGCGCGATGCGCATCGGCATTTCGGCGCGGCTGGCGAAAACCGCCGCAGCCGCGCTCGGCGACAAGGACCCGCACGACGTCGAACTGATCTGGCCGGGTCTTTCGCCGCCCTATCTCGATCTGTTCGCCTGGCTCGAAGGCCGCGCCGACAAGCCGGCCAACCGCGACGCCGCGCCGTTCCGGCCGGTGATGCTGGCGCATGCCATCGAGACAGACGACTTCGCCGCGCTCGACGCCCGCGACTTCATCGCCGAGTGGAAATGGGACGGCATCCGCGTGCAGGCCGTCAGCGGCCGCGACGACGACGGAAACATCGTCGCGCGACTCTATTCGCGCACTGGCGAGGACATCTCGAAGAGTTTTCCCGATCTGTTGCCATCACTGCATCTGCCCGGTGCCATCGACGGCGAACTGCTGGTGCTGCGCCAAGGCCGCGTGCAGTCGTTCAACGTCTTGCAACAACGGCTCAACCGCAAAAGCGTGACGCCAAAGCTGACAAAGGAATTTCCGATTCACCTGCGTGCTTATGACCTGCTCGCCGATGATGAAGCCGACCTGCGCCTGCTGCCGTTCATCGAACGGCGTGCGCGGCTGGAAGCGTTCGTCGCAACACTCGACGATCCGCGCATCGACCTCTCGCCGGTGGTGCCGTTCAACGACTGGACCACCATCACAGCGGCCCGCGCCGATCCGGCGGCCTTCGGCGCCGGTGACGACGCGGAGGCGGTCGAAGGCGTGATGCTGAAACGACACGACGCGCCTTATTTGCCCGGCCGCCCCAAGGGCCAATGGTGGAAGTGGAAGCGCGATCCGCACATCATTGACGCGGTATTGATGTATGCGCAGCGGGGCCACGGCAAGCGTTCGTCGTACTATTCGGACTACACTTTCGGCGTCTGGACCCGAGGCGACGATGGCGACCAGCTGGTGCCGGTAGGCAAAGCCTATTTCGGCTTCACCGACGAGGAACTGCTGCAAATCGACCGCTTCGTCCGCCGCAACACCACCGAAAAATTCGGCCCGGTGCGCCATGTAGTGCACGAGCCCGATCAAGGGCTGGTATTGGAAGTCGCCTTCGAAGGATTGCAACGCTCGACGCGGCACAAATCCGGTGTCGCCATGCGCTTCCCCCGCATCAGCCGGCTGCGCTGGGACAAGCCGCCACGCGAAGCCGACCGGCTGGAAACACTGGAACGGATGCTGAAGGCGGATATGGAAGCCTCACCCCATTGACGCCACCGCATTGGTTCCCCATTTGCGACGCGTTATAGTCGCGGGAATCGATCCCACCGGAGACCCAAGATGCCGAACGAGACCCGAGAGCTGCCGGCGCGCAACGACGGCCTGTATCGCTTTCTTGGCGGTTCGCCGCTCGCCGTCGCGTTCCGGCTGGTGATGCTGTCGATCCTGGTCGGCGTGGTGCTGGCGGCGATCGGCTTCGATCCGTGGAATATCGTCCACTCGATCCGCCTGCTGTTCATCCGCATCTGGGATCTCGGCTTCGACGCCATCAATGGGCTGTGGCGCTACTTCCTGCTCGGCGCAGTGATCGTGATCCCGATCTGGCTGATTGCGCGCCTCGTCAACGCGCCACGCGGACGCTGACCGACGACAGCATCCAATGACATTCACCGATCAGGCCGCGCGACAGGTCGGTAGCCGCCGCGTGTTCGTGATCGCCGACCCGGCGATGCTCGCCAATCGTGGGCGCGCGGCCTGTTGCAGGCGATGCGTAATCCCGCGCTGGTACGCGCAATGTTCAGAGTGGGATGAACTGAATTGAATCCGTCATTGCGAGCGAAAGCGAAGCAATCCAGAATACTCAAAGTGAAAACTGGATTGCTTCGTCGCTCACGCTCCTCGCAATGACGAGCAAAATGACCGATCGAACTTGAATCGGGATGATGCTTCAAATCGGCCAGTCTTCCGCGGTGATAGCCGCCGCATCGGCGCCGACGATTTCCGACAATGAATCGCGCCCGGTGCGCAGCAGCGTCGCCACCAGATCGCTCTTGATGCTGTCGATCAGGCTGAGGCCTTTATAGATCAGCGCGGAGTAGAGCTGGATCAGGCTGGCGCCGGCACGAATTTTGGTCAGCGCCGCGCCGCCGCCGTCGATGCCGCCGACGCCGATCAGCGGAAACGCGCCCTCGGCGCGCACATAGGTTTCCGCCACCATACGGGTCGAGAGCCGGAACAGCGGACGTCCCGACAAACCGCCCTGCTCCTTCGCACGCGCAGTTTCGCGCAAGGTCTCGGGCCGTGCCAATGTGGTGTTGCTGACGATCATGCCGTCAACGCGACGCGAACGCGCGATGTGCACCACATCGTCGAGTTCACCGAGCGACAGATCCGGCGCGATCTTCAGCAACACAGGCGTGTCGCCGGCGTTCTGCTGCACACGCTCGCGCGTCTCGATCACCCGCGCCAGCAGATCGTCGAGCGCGTTCGCCTGTTGCAGGTTGCGCAGGCCCGGCGTGTTGGGCGAGGACACGTTGATGGTGAAATAGCTCGCCACCGGCGCGAAGGTTTCGATCAGCCGCACATAGTCTTCGGTGCGATCCGGCGAGTCCTTGTTGGCGCCGAGATTGACGCCGACGATGCCCGGCTGCTGCGCGCGGCCGGCAAGCCGCCGCAACACCACCTCGGCGCCGTCGTTGTTGAAACCCATGCGGTTGATCACCGCCTCGTCGCGCTCGAGGCGAAACAGCCGCGGGCGCGGGTTGCCGCTTTGTGGCCGCGGCGTCACCGAACCGATTTCGACGAAGCCGAAGCCGAGCCGCAGCAGCGCATCCGGCACCTCCGCGCTCTTGTCGAAACCCGCGGCGAGGCCGATCGGGTTGCGGAAGTTGAGCCCGAACGCCCGGACAGCGAGCTTGGGATCGTCCGCGCGCGGCCGCATCGGCGGCAGAATGCGCAGGCCCGAGATCGCCATGCGGTGCGCGTCTTCCGGATCGAACAGCCGCAGCAGCGGCAGCGAGAACGTATCGAAGGCGCGCATCACGAGGACAACTCCGGAATGTCATGGCCGCCATCGGCGCGCGACGGCAAATCGTACACCGCCGTGACCGCACCGAGGTCGAGCGCCTCATAGAGATGCGGAAACAGATCGTCGTTGCGCGATGGCTCCCAGCGCAACGCGTCGCCGAGCGCATCCGCATCGACCGCGATCAGGAATAGCCCGATCTGTCCGGCGAAATGCTTGCGCACGGTTTCCTTCAACTGCGCAGCCGTGGAGAAATGGATGAAACCGTCGCGTTTGTCGTCGGCGCTGCCGTCATAAACGCCCTGGCGCTCGGCCTCGCGCCAAGCCGAGGCAGGACAAACCTTGTAGATAATGCGCACCCGCGACATTCCCGCTTATTGTTGAGTTCCCTCAGGAATTCTCGATCCCCCGGCCGGGCGCTCAATTGTGGCGTCCGACCGTATCGACGCCTCGGGGGGACTTCAAGAGCCGCACCCTATTGGCGCCGATTGCGGAAAATTTCGAAATCAGGTAATAATTCCTAGATCCGTTTCCTGATTTCGCCTTCGTGCCCTGTCCGGCCCAAGTCACAGACGTGAAGTCACAGACCTGAAGCCACGGACCTTACGCCACGGACCCACGATGCTGACCCATCATCAAATCTGGACCGCTCTCGACCGCCTTGCCGAGCATGCGGGCCTGTCGCCCTCGGGACTCGCCAAGCGCGCGGGACTGGATCCCACCACCTTCAACAAGTCCAAGCGCGTCACCAATGACGGCCGCGAACGGTGGCCCTCGACCGAATCGGTGGCCAAGGCACTGGCCGCCACCAATACCGCCATCGACACATTCGTGCAGATGATCGAGGATACCGCGCGCGGCACGCCGTCGGTGCCGCTGCTCGGCTTCGCGGAAGCCGGCTCCGGCGGTTATTTCGATGACGGCGGCTTCCCGGTCGGCAAAGGCTGGGACGAGGTCGGGCTCCCGTCGGTCAACGACAAGCACGCTTACGCGCTGGAAATCTCCGGCGACTCGATGAAGCCGGCCTATCGCGACGGCGACGTCATCATCGTCTCGCCCGGCACGCCGATCCGGCGCGGCGACCGCGTGGTGGTGAAAACCCGCGACGGCGAGGTGATGGTGAAGGAATTGAAGCGGCGCACTGCCAAGACGCTGGAATTGCAGTCGCTCAACCCGGCACATCCGCACCGCACGCTGTCGCCCGACGAGGTGGAATGGATCGCGCGCATCGTCTGGGCGAGCCAGTAAGTTTCTGCTCTTAACGGTTGCCACAGGCGGCTTCGCAGACTACAGCGAGGTTCGCGCCCTTCATCGATATCGGATTTGCCCATGATCGCCGGACTGCCAATGCTCGATGTGGCGTGGCTCGTGATTGCGCTGCTGTTCGCAGGCGCCATGACCGGCTTCCTTGCCGGCCTGTTCGGCGTCGGCGGCGGCGCCGTACTGGTGCCGGCGCTCTATGAACTGTTCCGCATCGTCGGCGTACCCGACGATGTACGCATGCCGCTGTGCGTAGGCACATCGCTGGCCATCATCATCCCGACCTCGATCCGTTCCTACTATGCGCATCGGGCGACCAGCGCGGTTGACACCAGCGTGCTGCGCAATTGGGCGGTGCCGGTGGTGGTCGGCGTCGTGGTCGGCAGCCTGATCGCGCGCTACGCTCCCGCGCAACTGTTCAAGATCGTGTTCGTGGCGATCGCCGGCATCTCCGCCATACGGTTGCTGTTCGGCAAGGATAGCTGGCGCTTTGCCGACGACATGCCGAAGGGCCTGTTCCTGCGCGCTTACGGCGTGGCGATCGGCGTGCTGTCGACGCTGATGGGCATCGGCGGCGGGCAGCTATCCAACTTGTTCATGACGTTCTACGGCCGCCCGATTCATCAGGCGATCGCGACATCCTCCGGGCTGGGCGTGCTGATCTCGATTCCCGGCGCCATCGGCTACATCTACGCAGGCTGGCCTGCCGCGGCCGCCAATCCCGCCGTGCTGGCGCTGCAGCCGCCGCTTGCGCTCGGCTACGTCTCGCTGATCGCGACGATCATCGTCGCGCCGACCAGCGTGCTGACGGCGCCGCTCGGCGTCAAGCTGGCGCACGCACTGCCGAAGCGTGCGCTGGAAATCGCCTTCGGAATCTTCCTGCTGCTGGTCTGCGCGCGCTTCTTCGTCAGCCTGTTCTGATCGCGTCACGGATGCCGAACGAACAGCCTCCGCTCACGCGCTACGCGCCAGCGCGCCGTCGATCATCGCGACCGCGTTGCCAACGCCATAGACCGCGACGAAGGAGCCGAAGCGCGGGCCTTTCTCCTGACCGAGCAGTACCTGGTAGAGCATGTTGAACCACTCGAGCGACACGCCGGGGCGGCCGTCCTTGCCGGTCTTTTTGTGATCGAGGAACGGCTCGCGGCGGCCGATCTCGTAGACCACGTTCTGGATATCCTCGGCACTGGCGTCTTCCGGCAATTGCGACAGCGCATCGCGCAAGTCGTTGAGCGCGGCCCGCTCGCCATCGCCCGGTGCGCGGAACTGCTTCGCCGGCGCGACGAAGTCGCGATAGTAATTGATGGCGTAGCCGACCAGCGCATCGAGCGCGGGATGAGTCTGCGGCGTCACGCCGGGACGATAGCGCCCGATGAAGCCCCACAGCGTCTCGGCATTCTCGGCATTGGATGAGGACACCAGCGTCAACAGCAACTGGAACGTCACCGGCATATCCGCCTTCGGCGGATTGCCGGCATGGATGTGCCAGACCGGATTGCTCAGGCGCTGCTTCATGTCCTGCCGCGCGTAGCCATCGAGGAACTGCTGATAGTCGTCGACGTTGCGCGGGATCACATCGAAGTAGAGCCGCTTCGCCGCCTTCGGCTCACGATACATGAACAGCGACAGCGATTCCGGCGAGGCATAGCGCAGCCATTCGTCGATAGTGAGCCCGTTGCCCTTCGACTTCGAAATCTTCTGGCCCTTGTCGTCGAGGAACAGTTCGTAGTTGAAGCCCGCCGGCGGCGTGCCGCCGAGCGCGGTGCAGATCTTGCCCGACAGCTTCACCGAATCGATCAGGTCCTTGCCGGCCATTTCGTAATCGACGCCGAGCGCGGTCCAGCGCATCGCCCAGTCCGGCTTCCATTGCAGCTTGCAGTGGCCGCCGGTGACCGGAACGGTGACGCGCTCCTTCGTCTCCGGATCGTCGTAAGATACCGTGCCGGCCTTGACGTCGTGGGCGACGATCGGCACCTGCAACACCACGCCGGTGCGCGGACAAACGGGTAAGAACGGCGAATAGCTGGCTGCGCGCTCCTCGCGCAGCGACGGCAGCATGATGGCCATCACCTTGTCGATCTTCTCCAGCATCTTCAGCAGCGTCGCGTCGAAGCGGCCGGACTTGTAGTATTGCGTCGAGGACGCGAACTCGTAATCGAAGCCGAACGTGTCGAGGAAGGCGCGCAGCCGTGCGTTGTTGTGCTCGCCGAAACTCGGATGGGTACCAAACGGATCGCGTACTTGCGTCAGCGGCTTGCCGAGATCCTGCGCCAGCATCTCCTTGTTGGGCACATTGTCCGGCACCTTGCGCAGGCCGTCCATGTCGTCGGAGAACGCCAGCAGCCGCGTCTTGATCTTGTCCTCGGTGAGCACGCGGAAGGCATGGCGCACCATGGTGGTGCGCGCCACTTCGCCGAAGGTGCCGATATGCGGCAGGCCGGACGGGCCGTAGCCGGTCTCGAACAGCACCTCGTCCTTCGGCTTCGTCTTCAGCCGCGCCACGATCTGCTTCGCCTGTTCGAACGGCCAGGCGTTGGATTGTTCGGCTAGCGCGCGCAGATTTTCATTCGACATTCAATTGCTCCACGCGACGCGAGATATTCGGACCTCGCGCGCGACCTTCGCTCGTATCAAAACGGATTGACGGGAAAATACCGCAGCCACAGATCGGTATAGCGGCCTTTTTCCCAAATGCGAAACAGCGCCCAGTTCAAGGCCTGCCGCAGCACGTCGTTGCCTTTCTTCACGGCGATGCCGACGCCTTCGCCGAAATAGCGGCTTTCGATGAAGGGGCCGCCGGAGAAGGCGCAGCAGTTCTCGGAATCGGCGCCGTTGATCCAGAACGCCAACGAGATGGCGTCGCCGAAGATCAGTTCGACTTCGCCCTGCTTCAGCGCCTGTCGCAGCGCTTCGTCGTTCGGATAGGTGTGCAGTTCGGCACCGGTGAACATCGCCTTCAGATAGGCCTCGTGCGAGGAGCCCGCGACCACGCCCACCTTCTTGCCATCGAGGGTTTCCGGTCGCACCTCAGCCGACACCCCGTCGCGCCGCGCCACGAACCGCGCCGGGGTCCGGTAATACAGGTCGCTGAAATCGACCCGCTTGCGCAAGTCCGGCGTCACGCTGAGCGAAGCGATGACGGCATCGCCGCGATTGCTGGCGAGGGCGTCGAGCAAGGTATCGAAGCGCCGCATCTGGATGGTGCAGGTGACCTTGATCTCGTCGCAGATCAGCCGCGCCAGATCGACATTGAAGCCGGCCGGATTGCCGTCCGGGCCGGTGAAGTTGAACGGCGGATAATCCGTCTCGGTCATGAAGCGGATCACGGTCAGGCGCGACAGGTCGGGCCGGTCCGGCCGCCGCCGCGGATCCCAGAACCCCGGCACCGCCTGGGTCATACCCGACGGCGCCGTCACACCCTGCGCCCGCGCGACATTCGCCGGCCCGCCAAGGCTTACGAGAAGGCCGACCAGCCATGCCAGCATGGTCGCGGCGATCCCGCCGCCCAACAGGCGGGGAACCATGAATCCGTTGAAGCGCGTCTCTATCTGTGGTTGCATTGCGTGGGACTTCCGCGTCGGGCGAACTTATAGACCATCCCGCGACAGACGCGAGTGCCGTTTGCGGTGTGGGGACGTCGCGTGGCCGCTGGGGACTATGTTGGGCGCGCCGGCGGGGAACCGGTGCTGCCGTCAGAGGATCGACACGGGAAGCCATCACGCCCGCTGCCGGATTTTCTGGCGCGAATGTATGGGATGCCAGACGACAACGGCGACCATGGGCGTTCCGCACCCGACGCCGCCGATGCCGCGCCCGAACTCGATTGCCTGCGCGACTATTTCGCTCCGGATCTGTTGCAGGCCGCCACTGAGCGCAGCCGGCTGATCGGAATCGGCGCCGACCGTGTCCTGATCCAATGGGGCGTGCTCGACGAAGCCAGCTACCTGTTGCATCTGGCGGCTCATACCGGGGTGCGGATCGACACCCCATCGGACACGTTTCGCAGCGACATTCCGCTCCCGAGCGAACATTTCCCCCGCGTCGTCCAGCACGGCCTGTTGCCGCTGCGCCGCGACGGCGAGTACCTGCTCGGCATCGCTCCGCGCATCCTGACCGCACGATGGCTGAGCCGCTTCGCGTTCAAATCACCGGATGTGGTCAAGCGGCTCCGCCTGCTCCCGACCGCACAACTGAACCAGGCATTGATCGCACGGGCACATGCCTCACTGGCTTATGCGGCGTCGGAAGGGCTGAACCAGCGCTTTCCGGGACTGACCGCTGCCCCATCCGCATTGCACGACCGCCCGCCGTGGCGCTTCCGGCTGCGTCACGCATGCTTGGTCGCCGCGATGACGAGCCTGCTGATGCTGCCGCGACTGACGATCTTCCATATTGTCAGCAGCCTGTTTGCAATCTGGTTTGTTGCCTTCAGCGCTACGCGGATTACAGGAGCGCTGATCCCGCAACCACGAATTGACGTATCCTCGCCCCCACGGGACGAGGAATTGCCGATCTACACCATCATCGCCGCGCTCTATCGCGAGGCGGCCTCGGTCGGGCAGTTGCTTCAGGCCATCACCGCGCTGGATTACCCGAAGGAAAAGCTTGATGTGATTCTGGTGGTGGAGCCGGAGGATCAAGACACCCGCGCCGCCATCGCGCGATGGGGTCCGCCGCCGACATTCCAGGTGCTGATCGCCCCCGCCACCTTGCCGCGCACCAAGCCGAAGGCACTGAACTGGGCGTTACCGTTCGCGCGCGGCAGTTTCGTCGCGGTCTACGATGCCGAGGACATCCCGGAGCCGAACCAGCTTCGCGCCGCACTCGAAGCGTTCTGCGCTCACGGCCTGCAGACGATGTGCGTTCAGGCAAGCCTTTGCATCAACAATCCGGACGATAGCTGGCTGTCCTGCATGTTCGCGGCGGAATATGCCGGGCAGTTCGACGTGTTCCTGCCGGGCCTCGCCGTGCTCGGCCTGCCGCTGCCGCTCGGCGGCTCGTCGAATCATTTCCGCACCGCCGCGCTGCGCGAGATCGGCGGATGGGATGCCTATAACGTCACCGAGGATGCCGATCTCGGATTCCGGCTGGCCCGCGCCGGCTATCGCGCCATGACGTTCGCCTCGACGACCTTCGAGGAGGCGCCCGCCCAACTCGGCGGCTGGCTGCGCCAGCGCTCGCGGTGGATGAAAGGCTGGATGCAAACCTGGGGCGTACATATGCGCGCACCGCGCCGGCTTTGGCGGGAGACCGGCGCCAAAGGTTTCCTCTCGCTCAACCTCCTGGTCGGCGGCAATATCCTCACCGCGCTCGCCACTCCGATCCTGCTGCTTGAACTCGCAGTCTATTTCGGTTTCCGCGCCGCCGCGGATCAGCCCATCGCCCTATTCACCGGCCCCCTCATGGAATTGCACATGGCGGCGATCGTCGCCGGCTATGCCTCCACAATGGCAGTCGGCTTGATGGGACTGGCACGGCGAAGACAGTTGCGCCGAAGCTGGGTGCTGTTGCTCACCCCGATCTATTGGGCGCTGCTGTCGGTCGCGGCATGGCGCGCGCTGTATCAGTTCTTCAAGGAGCCCTATCGCTGGGAAAAGACCGAGCATGGCCTGGCGGCGCAACGGCAAGGGGCCATGCCGCGCTGGGAAGGACCACATCTGGCGCACGCCCGGGTGTGCACCACCTCGAGCAAGCGCCCCGGCAATCGCTTCAAAGATAGCGTTTGAGATCGGCGGCGGCGGCTTCCGGCGTCTGCTTCAGATTGAACGGCGCGACGAAGTTGCCTTTCTTGTCCATCAGATAGATCAGCGCGGTGTGATCCATGGTGTAGTCGCCGCCATCCTTCGACGGAACTTTCTTGGCGTAGACCCGAAATTCGGTAAGCACCTTGCTGATCATCGCCGGATCGCCGGTGAGCCCTTTCAAGTGCGGATCGAAGCTGCCGAGATAATTCTTCATTACCTCGGCGGTGTCGCGTTCGGGGTCCACTGAAATGAAGTAGGCGTTGACGCGATCGGCATCCTTGCCCATCGCCCGCAATACCTCCGACATCTCGAACAGCGAGGTCGGACACACATCGGGGCAATGGGTGTAGCCGAAGAAGATGATGGTCGGGCGGCCTTGCAGGCTTTTCTCGGTGACGGTCTGGCCGGACTGGTCGGTGAGTTGGAAGGCGCCGCCGATCGGCGCGGGCTTGGCAACGCCGCCGAGCCCTCCCGCCAGCCACACCACCACCAGCAGACCGATGGCAAGGCTGCCGGCAAAGGCGGCGAAAATCACCAGCGGTCGGGTCGCACGATCGGTCATCGGAATTCCCTTAACCAAATGCCATCCGGACATCCGCGCCGGATCGAGAGCATGATCCCGAAAAGCGGAAGCCGGTTTGCGCTTCGCGGCCCTTCGGGAAAAGACGCGCTCTAACAAACAGACCTATCCACCAACTGGCAGACGGCCGGCCGGTCGACGGGTTCCTGATAGAGGGTGGGCTGCGGCGGAGCAAGCCTCGCACCGTCTCGTGCGTTCACGTCATGCTGAACACGGGGAACCGGCGCGCCGTCCTAACGAAATCTATGCGGCAGAGCGCCTCAGCGATAGGCCGCCTCGGCATTCATCAGATAGCAGGGCCGGTACATGCTTTGGAGCTGCGTACCGCGCAGGAAGATCATGTGCCGGGTCAGCCCGCCATGCCGCGCGATCCAGCGCTGCACCCGCGTCGGGTACATTGCGTACAGCATCCGCGTCGCCTCGTGATTGGTGACGGCATGACCGTGAGCGCCGACATCCCATGCCGCATGGAAGCCGAGCGTCGCACGCGACGTGACGCAAATCCGGTTCGACGGCACGGCGCCGAGGATGATGGTGCAAGCCGAGGCGCACAGCCCGTCAATCACCACCTGCTCGCCGGAACTGCGCAGCGACTGGTATCGATCGACGTAGGTTCCGATCCGCCCGCCCCGGTCCTCGGCGATCCGCACCGCCGCATGACTGGCCGCGATCCCCGCGAGCAGAACGACAGCCGCGAGCAGCCCCGTTGCGATCTTCATATCCCGGCCCCAACGTCGAAGCGATTGTGTGTATTGTCGCGAACCTTCGCGATCGACACCGTGTTGCGAGACGACGTTTTTGTCCAGACGAGAACGCAGTTACGCACCAAATTCAACCTCGGTGTTGCGCGCGAGATGCAGTCGACGCCGCGACGCGAGAGCGTTGCGCAATTTCGTAAACAGTCTGTGTCACCAGCGCAGTTGACCGCTCATGAAGCAAGGCGCTTTGATCGTTCCAGCGGAGGAACCAACGATGGCGATGGACGCGGACGTAATCGTTGTCGGCGCGGGGCTGGCGGGACTGGTTGCGGCGACGGAAATCGCCGATGCAGGCAAACGCGTCATCGTGGTGGATCAGGAAGGCGAACAGAGTCTCGGCGGTCAGGCGTTCTGGTCGTTCGGCGGTCTGTTCCTGGTCGACTCGCCGGAACAGCGGCGGCTCGGCATCAAAGACGGCATCGACCTGGCGATGCAGGACTGGATGGGTACCGCCGGCTTCGACCGCGCCGAGGATTACTGGCCGCGACGCTGGGCCGAAGCCTATGTCGCCTTCGCCGCTGGCGAAAAGCGCGACTGGCTGCGCGCCATGGGCCATCGGATTTTTCCCATCGTCGGCTGGGCTGAACGCGGTGGCTACGACGCAATGGGCCACGGCAACTCGGTGCCGCGCTTCCATGTGACATGGGGCACCGGTCCCGGCATCGTCGAGCCGTTCGAACGCCGCGCCAGAGAGGCAAGGGCGCGCGGCAAGTTGGAATTCCGCTTCCGCCACCGCGTCGATGCGCTCACTTCGACCAACGGCGCTATCGACGGCGTGCGTGGTGTGATCCTTGAACCAACCACCGTGGAACGCGGCGCCTCCAGTTCGCGCATCGCCACCGGCGAATTTGCCCTGAAAGCGCAGGCGGTGATCGTTGCTTCCGGCGGCATCGGCGGCAATCATGACCTCGTCCGCAAGAACTGGCCGCGCCGGTTCGGCGCACCGCCCAAGAACATGATCTCCGGTGTGCCGGAGCACGTCGACGGCCGGATGATCGAAATCACCGAGGCGGCCGGCGCGCGGCTGATCAACCGCGACCGCATGTGGCATTACGTCGAGGGCATCGAGAACTGGAGCCCGATCTGGCCGCGCCACGGCATCCGCATCCTGCCCGGCCCGTCATCGATGTGGTTCGACGCCACCGGCAAGCGGCTGCCGGCGCCGCTGTTCCCGGGCTCCGATACGCTCGGCCAGCTCGAATACATCATGTCCACCGGCTACGATTACTCTTGGTTCGTGCTCAACCAGAGCATTATCAAGAAGGAGTTCGCGCTGTCGGGCTCCGAGCAGAATCCCGACCTCACCGGCAAGAGCTGGCGCATGACGATCAAGCGCGCCACCAACAAGGACGCGCCGGCGCCGGTGGAAGCTTTCAAGCAGCACGGCGCCGATTTCATCGTGCGCGACAACCTCGATGATCTTGTGAGTGCGATGAATGCGCTGAGCGGCGACAACCTGCTGCGCGTCGACGAGATCCGCACGCAGATCGAAGCCCGCGACCGCGAGATCGCCAATCCGTTCGCCAAGGATGCGCAGATTATCAACCTGCACAACGCACGGCGCTACATCGGCGACAAGCTGATCCGCACCGCCAAGCCGCATCGCATTCTCGATCCCGCGCACGGCCCGTTGATCGCAGTGCGGCTCAACATCCTGACACGCAAGACCCTCGGCGGCTTCGAGACCGATCTGGATGCGCGGGTGTTCGGCAACAGCGGCGAGATCATTCCCGGCCTCTACGCAGTCGGCGAAGCCGCCGGCTTCGGCGGCGGCGGCATGCACGGCTATCGCGCGCTGGAAGGCACCTTCCTCGGCGGCTGCCTGTTCTCCGGCCGCACTGCCGGCCGCGCGGCGGCTAAGACCGTGGGGTAACGTCTTCGTCATTGCTGCGAGCGAAGCGAAGCAATCCAGTCTCTTCTTACTTCAAAAAATGGATTGTTTCGTCGCGGAGCCTGTGCCCGGACAGTGCGAAGCACTGATCCGGGTACTCCTGGCAATGACGGCCACGTCTATTGCAATTTTCCTCACATCGATGACCTGCGAGGTAATCGATTGGCCGCGCGCGAACTCCGATACTGGCGTCGTTGAAGACCTCAGCAACAGGAGCATGCCATGACCGACGCCAAGACCATCGCCGCCCGCTACATCGAATTGTGGAACGAGCGCAATCCGCAACGCCGCCGCGATCTGCTCGCCGGCAACTGGACCAGCGATGCCCGCTATGTCGATCCGCTGATGGCCGGCGACGGCCATGACGGCATCGAAGCGCTGGTCGCCGGCGTGCAGCAGCGCTTCCCGGATTTCCGCTTCGCGCTGATCGGAGAGCCAAACGGCTACGGCGATCACGTTCGCTTCTCGTGGGGCCTCGGCCCCGACGGCGCCGACAGTCCGATCAAGGGCACCGATTTCGCCGTTCTGAACGGCGGCCGGATCCGCAGCATCACCGGCTTCCTCGATCAGGTGCCGGCGGGGGCGTGATCTCCTTATTCGTCATGGCCGGGCTCTGTCCCGGCCATCCGCGTCTTGGCTTCTCTCAAAGACGTGGATGCCCGCGACAAGCGCGGCCATGACGGAGAGTGATCAAAGTTTCACCCTCTCCGGAACGGCAGGGCCGGGCCTTCGAGTTTGCGCAAGCCCGGTTCGCGCCGCTCCAGCCACCAGCCGTATTGCTTCGGCCAGTCGCCGAACATTTCGCCATTGGCCTCGGTGAGCGCGAGCCGCGCGTGTTGCGGCCAGTTCGGATCGAACAGCGCTTCGCGGCCGATGCCGATCAGGTCCGCCTGGCCTTGCGCCAGCACGTCTTCCGCCTGCTGCGGATGCAGGATCAGGCCCACCGCCATGGTGGCAATCTCCGCCTCGCGCCGGATCGCATCGGCAAACGGCACCTGGAAACTGTAGCCGCGCGGAATCCGCGCCGCCGTGGCCGAGCCCATCAATCCGCCCGAGGAACAATCGATCACATCGGCGCCGCGCGCCTTGGCTTCGCGCGCGAACGCAATCGAGTCCTCGATCTGCACGCCGCCGTCGATGCCATCGACCGCGGACACGCGCACCGAGAGCGGCTTGTCCGCCGGCCATGCCGCGCGCACCGCCTCGATGATTTCGAGCGGATAGCGCATCCGGCCGGCGCGGTCGCCGCCGTAGGCATCGTCGCGCTTGTTGGACAGCGGCGACAGGAATTCGTGCAGCAGATAGCCGTGGGCGCAATGCACTTCGAGAAACTCAAATCCTGCGGCAACTGCGCGCAACGTCGCCACTCGCCATGCTTCGCGGAGCGTTTTCATGTCCTCGACGGACAATGCGTGCGGCATCAGCCAACCGTCCTCCATCGGAATCGCGCTCGGCGCCACGATCTGCCACGGCATATCGCCGCGCGCACGATCCTCGGCGGTGAGCGCCGCGTTGCCGTACCATGGCCGCTGCATACTGGCTTTGCGCCCGGCATGCGCCAACTGGACCGCTGGCACCGAGCCCTGGCTGCGGATGAATGCGGCAATGCGCGCCAGCGCCGTTTGCTGTGCGTCGTTCCACAGTCCGAGGTCGCCATGGGTGATGCGGCCTTCGGGGACCACCGCACTCGCCTCCGCCATCACGACGCCGGCGCCGCCCTGCGCGAACTTGCCGAGATGCACCAGGTGCCAGTCGTTGGCGACGCCATCGACGGCGGAGTACTGACACATCGGCGAGATGACGATGCGGTTCGGCAAAGTGACGCCACGCAGCGTCAGCGGCTGAAACAAATGAGGTTGCGACATCGGATCCTTTGCTCTTGCTTGTTGTCTTGAAACGTTCACGCCGCGACGACGGGCTCGTTATGCCCTGAAGAAATTCTCGATGGACGTGGCGAGCGCCACCGGCGTTTCATCCATCGGATAATGGCCGGCATTGGCCATCACTTCGAGTTCAGAATTGGGATACCATGTGAGATACGTCGCCTTCATCACATCGGCATTCAGCGCCGGATCGTTGGCGCCGACGATGACCTTTACGGGCGTCGTCTTGCCTTGAATCTCGGCATGGAAATCGGTCTTGGCCCAGGCTTGCAGATAAGCAGCAAAAGCGGCGCGATCGGAAGTCTCCTCGGAATAGCGCGCGACGTGATCGATCCAGCGTTTCGACAGCCGGCTGCCGGTGGTGAAATCGATGATGCCGCGGCGATTGTCGAGGCTGGCCGCCGCACCGTCGAACAGCGCCCAGCCATCGGGATCGAACGGCACACCCGACGCCGGCACCGGCGTCACCGCCACCAGCTTGCGCACCCGCTGCGGCGCATCGGCCAATACGCGCTGCACCGCCATGCCACCCATCGAATGACCGACCAGGCTGAACTCGTTCCAGCCGAGTTCATCCGCCAGTGCACGGACGTCGGCGGAAATTTCCGCCATGGTGTAGTTGCCGGTGATGTTTCGCGACAGGCCATAGCCGCGACAGGCCACGACGGCATAAGTGAATTCGTCGAAGCTGAGCGCATCGCGCATCGGACGAAACGTGGTGTGATCGCCAAACCAGCCATGCAACACGATCACCTTGTGCGCGCCCTGGCCCATGATTTCATATCCGATAGTCATGCTGTCTCCTCCTGTATCAACACAGATTACTCCGCCGCGGACACGCTGGCGGCCGCCGCTGCCGGCAGGTCGGCAGTCGCGCCCCGCCTGAACTCAATCTCCTGATAGCCTCGCGCGGCGACGTCTTTAATGATGCTGACGAACTTGGGTGTCCCACCGTTGTAGACGATGTAACGGATCGTCCCCGCCTCGTGGCCGGCGACATTCGAGTTGTAGCCGGTGAACCAGCCCTGGGCTTTGCGCAGCAGCATGATCTCGTACATTTTGGCGACGTGCGCGGCCCACCGCTCCTGGGCTTCGCGCGTGGCGTCGGCGCGGGTGTAGCCGCGATCCCACATATATTGCAGCAGATCCATGCACCAGTTGACGCCGTTCTCGATGCCGCGCGGAAAATTCGTCGAGGCGGATGCGCTTTGCGGACCTGTCGGCATCAGAAGATTCGGGAAGCCGTGGACCAGCATGCCGAGGAACGTGGACGGTCCATGCTTCCATCTGTCGGCCAGACTCTCGCCGCCGATCCCCTGAATGTCGATCAGATCATAGGCGCCGGTGATGGCATCGAAGCCGGTGGCATAGACAATGATATCGAATTCATAATCGCGCTCGGTGGTGCGAAGACCGTTCTCGGTGACGCGAACCAGCGGAGTCTCGCTGACATCAACGAGCTGCACATTGTCACGGTTGTAGGCTTCGAAATACTTCGTCTCCAGCGGCAGTCGCTGCACGCCAAAACCGTGATCCTTCGGAATGAGCTTTTCCGCGACCTTGGGATCCTTGACGCGGCGGCGAATGCGGTCGGCGATGTACTCCGACAATTCGGCATTGGCGGCTTCGTCCATGAATATCTCGCGGAAATTCGACAGCCAGATGCCGAAGCCGGGCTCATCGTAGAGCTTGTCCCACAGTTTCACCCGCTCTTCGCGCGGCACGTCATAGAAGCCGCGCGGATCGGGCTCATGCAGAAAGCCACCCGGCGTGCGTGCGCAGGCGGCAAAGATCTCGTCGTAGCGCGCACGAATGTCGGCCATCTCTTCGTCGGAGATCGGGCTGTTGTTGAGCGGCGCGCTCCAGTTCGGGCGACGCTGAAACACCGTGAGCTGACCGACCTTGTCGGCGATCTCGCCGATCAGTTGAATGGCGGTGGCGCCGGTGCCGATGACCGCCACCTTCTTCCCGGCGAGGTCCACCGGTTCGCGCGGCCAATAATAGGTATGGAACGAAGGCCCCCTGAAATCCTCGATGCCCTCGAGGCGCGGCAGGGTCGGTGCCGACAACAGACCGATCGCCAGCACCACGAAATGGCAGGTCAATTCACGGCCGCCGCTCACCTTCACATACCAGAGATCGCGCGCCTCATCGAACCGCATCGCCTCGACCTTGCAATTGAACTGCATGTGCTTGCGCAGGTCGAACTTGTCGGCGACGTAGTTCAGGTAACGCAGGTTCTCGGGCTGGGCGGAAAAGCGCTCCTTCCAGTGCCATTCGTCGAGCAGTTCGCGCGAGAACGAGAAGCCGTAGGTGTAACTTTCGGAATCGAAACGACAGCCGGGATAGCGATTCCAATACCAGGTGCCGCCGAGATCGGTCGCCGAATCGAGCACCGTGGCATCGATCCCGAGATCGACCAGCCGCTTGATCTGGTAAATCCCCGCCACACCGGCGCCGACCACAATGACCTCGTAATGGCTTTTGGCTTCCGTCATCGTTTCCGCCTTTGTTCTTGCTGTTTCCCGACCGCACTCCCCCTGAGTCTGGACAGGTCCGCGCGATAATTCAATGTGCCCGTGCGACCTGTTTTCGAGCCCGTCCGGGCGGCCGGACATCATTCCGGCCGTGAAACGGCGATGCGCAACGTCGAAGCTGCGATAAGCCCCTGCTCGCAGCAGATATTTGGCAGCGGCTGCGACCTCCAATCCACTGGCGCAGCCCTCAGGACTTGGGCCAAATACAGATCCACTGCCGGTTTGAACTTTCTCCCGGCGTCGGGCGACCAACAACGAGGCATATCATGCCTTACAGTGAGAAGGACTTGCAGTGAGAAGGATAAGCATGGTCCGGGGTGTTGCGGTGGTCGCACTCGCCGCGGTGTCGGTGGTCGTCGCGAGCGGTGTTTCGGCGCGTGCCGCCGATCTGGTGTGGCAGGTCGAAAATCCTTTCCGCTTCTTCAAGAACGCAGCATCTTTCGCGATGTATGAGCGCGGCTATCCGGTCGCGCGCGATACCGCATCGCCCCCCAACGACGTGGTGTGGCGGACCGAGCGCCGCCTCAACGATCCCGACTGCAAGACGACGACGAATTTCGATACTTGCGCTGCGACGGCGCGCCGGCGTTACGATGCGTCGCGACTGGGCTGGGCGGCGCAGACTGTGGATGCGGTGTGCTACGACAGCCGACAGGGGCGCTACTTGCAAACCTGCGACCGGCGTTACTCGTGGGGTACGGCGAAGGAGGACTACGTTCTTCCTGAGGCGCACACCGTCATCGTCAAGCTGGCGCCGGCGCATCTCGCGGCGGTCGCACGCGGCGAATGCACATGGACATGGTCGCCACGCAAGCCGGGCGGCAAGCGCGAGACCCGCAAGGACCTCTGCGTCACGCCACTGAAGATTCCGCGCGTGCCATTTTCCCTCGATCCGGCCGCGTCAGGCGTCACGTTGCAGGTCGCGCTGCCGGATGGCCGCACGCTGTCGGAGCAGATCGTCGTCGAGGATCGCTTGATCGTCGCACTCGGCGACTCGTTTGCCTCCGGCGAAAGCAATCCCGACCGGCCGGTGACCTTCAGCCCGGCGCGCGAGATGGTCTACGATCCGGTGCTGGCGCGCGAGGACGTTGCCAGCCGCGCCGTTGGCAAGCCAGCGCCGAAATACGCCATCGCACCAAGCGGCAATTTCGATGACAAGCAATTACCACGGCGCGCGCTGGAGGACGAACGCAACGGCGTGTTCTATCCGCTGAGCTCGAAACAATTCGAAACGGCATTCAACGCCGCCGGCCCGAAATGGCTCAGCCCCGATTGCCATCGCTCGCAGTACGGCTATCCGTTCCGCGTCGGCCTGCAACTTGCGCTGGAAAATCCGCATCGTTCGGTGACGCTGCTGAGTTTTGCCTGCACCGGCTCCGAAGTCACCGAGGGCTTGTTCCTCGACAAGAAGGCGCGCGAAGGCTCGGCACATGCGACGGTGCGTGCGCAGCTCGATCAGTTGTCCGACATGCTGTGCCGTGGCCCCAAAACGGTGCGCGCGACCTATCAACTGCCGATCTATGAGAGCGGCAGCACGAAAATCATCACCGACACGGTGACGAAATCCTGGTGTGCACCGAACGCGCGCAAGCGGCCGATCGATACCGTCTTGCTATCGATCGGCGGCAACGATGTCGGCTTCTCGGCGTTGATGCTCTACGCGATGACCGAGAGCGCCGGCGATCTGGCGCCGATCGCCGGATTGCTCGGCCAGCAGATCCGCTACTCGCCGCAGGTCGCGCGGGTCTATCTCGAACAGCTCGACGAACGCATGAAGGCGGTGCGCGATGCGCTGCGCGACGGCTTTGGCGTGCCGCCAGCGCGGGTGCTGCAGACCGCTTACGAGCCGATCCAGTTCGACGAGACCGGCACGCTGTGCGGCACGCAGCCGACGCTCGGCCTCGACGTCCACAAGAAGCTGTCGCTGTCGCGCGAACGGCTTGGCGAGACGGTGAGCTTCCTCCACGACTTCTTCACCCGCACGGCCTGCATCACCAATGGCGGACGCGGCTGCCCGACGCTCGCGACCGGGGCGGGAACGGGCTTCCAACTGATCACCGACCACCAGCCGGAATTCGCCCGGCGCGGCATCTGCGCCCGCGATCCCCGCAACGCGCAGGCCGACGGCGCAGCGATGGCGATGCCACGCCGCCCGGCAGGCGCCGAGGATTTCGCGCCCTATTCGCCGGCGGCCTATCTGCCTTATGCCCATCGCTGGCGGCTGTTCCGCACGCCGAACGACGCCTTCCTCACCGCTAATGTGCATTCGCCGGGGTTCTCGCTGTTCGACATTCTCCAGCCGGTCTATGCGGCGATGTACAGCGGCGCGGTCCACCCGACCGCCGAGGGCCACGCCATCGTCGCCGACCATGTGGTCCGCCACGTCCGGACGGTGATCGCCAAGCCGACGCACAAGGAGTGAGCGCGCCGTCGGCGTCCGCAGCGGGATAGCAAGTCGTCTTTTCGAGAACTGGATCTGGAGCGGGCGAAGGGAATCGAACCCTCGTATGCAGCTTGGGAAGCTGCCGTTCTACCATTGAACTACGCCCGCGCTCAGGTTCTGATTTAGCCGAGACGGCGCGGCAGGCCAAGCCCCGTCAGCCGGTGGACAGCATAATTCAGCGCGCCGGATGCGGCGGGCCTCCACCAAGATTCCTACGCCGAGGAGCGGCGAGCGGCTGGATCCTCCGCCGCATCCCATTTGCTCCAGACTACAGTGGCCATGCACAGCAGCCCGAGCACGATCATCGACAGTGCCGCCAGCACGAAGAAGGCATGCTCCGGAGCGCCCTGCGCGATCAGCCACCAGCCGCCGAGGCCAATGAATCCCAGCCGCGCCGTCTGCGCCAGCACCGGGCCGAGCACCTTGGCCGCGCCCTGCGAGGAGAAATACATCGACGTGTTGAGGCCGAGGAACGCATACATCGGTGCCGCGACGAACAGGTATTGCCGGCTGGCGTCGCGCACGTTGGCGTCATCGGTAAACAGACTGACCCAGAGATCGGGGAAGAAGGCGATTATCGTGCCGATAGCACCGACCATCGCAAATGACAGAATCCCCGCGATCCACGTGGTCTTGCGCGCCCGCGCCACCTGACCAGCGCCGATCGCCATGCCGATCATCGGCACCGAGGCGATGCCGACCGCGAACGCCAGCGTCGTCAGCATGAATTCCAGCCGCGCGCCGATGCCATAGCCGGCCAGCACCGCGTCGCCGAAGCGCGCCAGCATCGCGGTGAAGATCGCGATCGTCAGCACCGACTGGATCGGCGAGAAGCAGGCGATGGCGCCGACCTTGAGAATGTCGAAGAACATTACGCGTTCGATCCGGATCGCCTGCGCGATCGGATTGACCCGGGCGCGACCGGACAGCACGTACCAGGCCATGATCGCGGTGCCGATCGAAAAGGCGAGCACGGTGCCCGCGGCGATGCCGGGCATCCCGAACCGTGGCACCGGCCCGAGCCCAAGCCCGAGGATCGCGCCGAACACGATCTGACAGACGGCGGTATTCAGCGTTACCATCGACGGCAACTTCATGTTGCCGGTGCCGCGCAGGATCGACGCGAACGTATTCATCAGCCACGGCACCAGCGCCGCGCCGAAGAAAATCTGCATGTAGCCGAGCGCCTGCGCCAGCACATTGCCGCGCCCGCCGAGCACCCGAAGCACGCTATAGCCGCCCAACAACATGCCGAGCGTAAAGACTGCTCCGATGCAACAGGCGATGATCAACGCGTGGGCCGCGAGCAGATTCGCGCGTCCGACGTCTCCGGCTCCCAGCGCGCGCGAGATGGCCGACGACACCCCGCCACCCATCGCGCCACCCGATGTCGTCAGCGTCAGCATGACGAACGGAAACACCAGCGCCATCGCCGCCAGCGCCTCGGTCCCGAGCCGCCCGATATAGGAGGTTTCAGCGATGACGACACAGGTGCCGGCGCTCAGCGCCACCACGTTCGGCGCCGACAATCGCAGCAGCGTGCCGAGGATCGGCCGGTCCAGCAACGGATTGGCGGCGGTAAACACGAGCCGCGACAGCGCGGGTTCGTCGGCAACCGTGACCGGGATTTCGGCAACTCCGATATCGGACATTTGCTCCCTGACGGCCGGTGACTGAAGCGCTACGGCGGGGCCGAGCCAAATCAGTAGCATCGATCCGACCATCCGCCACCCGCGCGCGGCGCATGGGCCTATTCCATCGCGGGGACCAGAACCTATCCGATCGACCAGACGAACGGCGGTCGCCCGCCCGGCGCGGTCGAGAGCTTGACCTGAATAAACCTGCCGCAAACAGCGGCGAGGCCCTCGACCAGACCTTCCAGCAGCCTGGCGCAAGCCGGATGATAGTCAATGAGGTCAGCCATCAGTTTCCAACTTCGCTGATGCAGTTCGTAGCCGCTACCGGAGGACGCCAATTCGACATCGTCATCCTGCGCGGCAAACAGCGCGCGCAAAAATTCGGCGAATTCCTTCGGCCCGCCGCGCACGGCGCCGAGTCCCGGCGCGATCTCGTCGAAATACTGCATCCCGATCAGCTTGCCGGTGAGATGCAGCAGATAAGCAGCATCGACCGGCCCGAACACCTGCGTCGCCACCGGCGCGGCGGTGCGGACGTATTCCATCGCGTAGTTGCGATAGGCTTTCTCAAGCCGCGGCTGCGGCCAGCTATCGACCGGCAGTGCCGGTGCGCTGGCGATATCGAATGCCGGCGCTTCGAGATGCGGCGCGAATACCAGCCGCTGATCGATGGTCAGCGGATGATCGTATTCGCAGTAATAACCCTCGAGGCCATCCTGTCCTTCGACCGATTGCTTGGTGCAAACGAAGCCGAGATTGAGATTGCCGAGCGCCACGCCGTTGTTGGCGTGCCAGCCGCACAGCATCGCGCGCGACACATCGCCCGGAATGCCGCAGATCGCGGTGCCGCGCCACGCCCAGCGCGGCGGCGGATACCGCACCCACGCCTTGCGATCGGTCTCGTACATGTATTCGACATGCACGCCACCGATCCAGTTGGACAGATAGTGATACTGCGCCGCCGCCACCGCGGGCGGCAGCTTGTCGAGGCCGAGTTTCGTCAAGCCCGGCAGGAAACGTTCCTGCTGTTGACGGCGAAACACCCGGAACACGAACTCGGCCGCATCCGCCGTGCCGCGCCGGCTCACGATGGTCAAGATCAAGCCGGTGAAGTAAGCGTGATGGAGATCGGCGACGCTGCGCCAGCCTCGCCACTTCGCATCGCGCGCTGCGGTATCCGATTCCGTCAAGGCTAGACCTCCGAAACTGCCGCTCAGGTGAATTGCACGGCGACCGAGCCGAGCGGGCCGAAATCCGCGTGCAGCGTATCGCCCTTGTCGGCCATCACCGGCCGCGTGAACGAGCCGGACAGCATCACATGGCCGGGCTCCAGCACGGTGCCGAAGCGGCCGACCTTGTTGGCGAGCCAGGCAATGCCCATCGCCGGATGGCCGAGCACGCCGGCGGCAATGCCGGTCTCCTCGATTTCGGAATTGCGATAGAACACCGCGCCGACCCAACGCAGATCGACGTCGTGCGGCCGCACCGGACGCCCGCCGAGCACGATGCCGGCGGCGGCGCCGTTATCCGCGACGGTGTCGAAAATCTTGCGCGGGTTCTGCACGCGCGCGTCGATGATCTCGATCGCCGGCACGACGTATTCAGTCGCGCGCAGCACATCGAGCAGGCCGACGCCCGGCCCCTTCAACGGCTGGGCGAGCACGAAGGCCAGCTCCGGCTCGACGCGCGGCACGCAGTAATTGGCGTGCGGTACTTTTGCTCCGTCATGCAGCATCATGTCGTCGAGCAGATGGCCGTAATCCGGTTCGTCGATCTGCACCGACTGCTGCATCGCCTTCGACGTCAGACCGACCTTGTGACCGAGCAGCTTGCGGCCGCTGGCAATCTTGCGCCGCGTTGTCTCGCTCTGGATCGCATATGAATCCTCGATCTCGATGTTCGGAAAAGTCTTAGACAATTGCACGGCCTGCACGCGGGTCCGCTCGGCTTCCATCAGAATGTCCGCGGCCTTGGCGCGCTCCTGGTCGGTCAACATGGTTCGACAATCCTCCCGGTCGATGATGTGTTGGAACTTTATGCAAGCATGGCGCAGTTGGCGACAGAATACCATCGCATGCCGCCCTGCCGAAAATGGGGATCAGAAACGCCGTCGCACCGCGCCTTCAGGCGCGAAAATGCTTCGACAGCTTGAGGCCCTGCGCCTGATAGTTCGAGCCGATGCGCTGGCCGTAGAGCGCATTCGGGCGTTCCAGCATGCGTTCATAGATCAGGCGGCCGACGATCTGGCCGTGCTCGAGAATGAACGGCACCTCGCGCGAGCGCACTTCCAGCACGGCACGCGCGCCCTGCCCGCCGGCGCCGGCATAGCCGAAACCGGGATCGAAGAAGCCGGCATAGTGAACGCGGAATTCGCCGACCAGCGGATCGAACGGCACCATCTCGGCGGCGAAATCCGGCGGCACCTGCACCGCCTCTTTCGACGCGAGAATGTAGAATTCGCCGGGATCGAGGATGAGGCTGCCGTCGGGACGTGCCGCGATCGGCTCCCAGAACTCGTTCACCGCGTAGCCACCGCGCCGATCGATATCGACCACGCCGGTGTGGCGCTTGGCGCGGTAACCGACGAATCCGCCGGAATTTGCACCCGACAGATCGACGCTCAACGCCAGCCCGCCGGTGAGATCGGCATCGTCGCAATCGACCAGCCGTTCCTCGTCATGCAGCATTTCGAGTTCGTCGGTGGTGAGGATCGCATCGCCGGTGCGGAAGCGGACCTGCGACAAACGCGAACCCTCGCGCAGCAGCACCGGAAACGTCTTTGGGCTGATCTCGGCATAGAGCGGGCCGTGATAACCGGCACCGATCATGTCGAAGCGACGCGTGCCGTCGGCGATCACCCGGGTGAACACGTCGAGCCGTCCCGTCGAGCTTTTCGGATTGGCGGCGGCGACGATTTCCGGCGGCAGCGCGAGGCTCTCCAGCAACGGCACGATGTAGACGCAGTTGGTTTCCAGCACCGCGCCGTCGGACAGGTCGATCTCGTGCAGCTTGAGTTCGTCGATCCGGTCGGCGACGCGCGCGCCCGGTCCCGGCAGGAAACTCGCGCGCACCCGATAGGCGATATTGCCGAGCCGCAGATCGAGACTGGCCGGCTGGATCTGGCTCTCGACGAAGGGATATTCCGGCAGGATCAACCCGGCATCGGCCATCGCCGCGATCATGCGGTCGGACAGAATTCCGTTGGCATCGGGGTCAAGCGTAAACGGCACCTGCATCGTCCTTGAAATCGTGTATCTGCCGATTGGGATGCGCAGAATACACGCTTTTACCGGTTATCCGATGAGCGGCTTGACGGAAAGGGCGGGGCGGATTATCAGCAACACTTATCCCGTGGTGATTTGAGCCGGCCGGCTTGCAGCCACGTTAAACAACTCGCTAAACAGGCCGGGGACGCATGATCCCGGCCTTTTTGTTTCAAAGGCCGGATTTTTTATGGCCGATGTCCGGGCGGCCATTGGAGGTCATATGTCCATCGCGAAACCCGCTTCGTCCTACCGTCCCGAAACTCGCCTGATCCATTCAGGCGTGCTGCGCTCGCAATTCAACGAAACCGCCGAGGCGCTGTTTCTGACGCAAGGCTTCGTCTACGACACCGCCGAGCAGTGCGAAGCGCGCTTCAACGGCGACGATCCCGGTTTCATCTATTCGCGCTTCTCCAATCCCAACGTCTCGACGTTCGAGCGCCGGATGTGCGAGCTGGAAGGCGCGGAAGCCGCGCGCGCCACCGCCACCGGCATGGCCGCCGTCACCACCGCGATCCTCGCGCCGCTGCGCGCCGGCGATCACGTCGTCGCGGCAAAAGCGATGTTCGGTTCCTGCCGTTATGTCGTCGAGGATCTGCTGCCGCGCTACGGTATCGAATCGACGCTGGTGGACGGCCTCGATCTCGATCAGTGGCGGAAAGCGATGCGGCCGAACACGCGCACCTGCTTTCTCGAAAGCCCGACCAACCCGACGCTCGACGTGCTCGACATCGGCGCCATTGCCGACATCGCACACGCGGCCGGCGTGCGCCTCATCGTCGACAACGTGTTCGCAACGCCGATCTGGCAAAGCCCGCTCGCGCTCGGCGCCGATGTCGTGGTGTACTCAGCAACCAAGCACATCGACGGACAGGGGCGCTGCCTCGGCGGCATCATCCTGTCGTCGGACGCGTTCATTCAGGAACACATCCACACGTTCCTGCGCCAGACCGGCCCCTCGATCTCGCCGTTCAATGCGTGGACCTTGACGAAAGGTCTTGAAACGCTGGCGATCCGCGTCCGGCAGCAGACACAGAATGCGGCCGCGATCGCCGACGCGCTGGCGACGCATCCGAAGATCGCGCGGCTGATCTATCCGGGCCGCGCCGATCATCCGCAAGCAGCGCTGGTGAAAAAACAGATGCGAGCGGGATCGACCCTGATCGGCTTCGAGGTGAAAGGCGGCAAGCCCGCCGCGTTCCGCTTCCTTAATGCGCTCAAGCTCGCCCGCATCAGCAACAATCTCGGCGACGCGCGCAGCCTCGTCACGCATCCCGCGACCACGACGCATCAGCGGCTGCCGATCGAGGCGCGCGCCGAACTCGGCATCGGCGAAGGCTTTGTGCGTTTTTCGGCGGGGCTGGAACACGCCGACGATCTGATCGCGGATATCGACGCCGCACTGGAACAGGCTTGAAAGCCGTGCGGCGACAAATCTCGTTAACCCGTCATGCCCGGAACAAGCCCGGCCATGACGACGAAAACTTTATGGCGGCCGAAAAATAACGGTTCCTGAAATGAAATGGCGAAACGCTACAACGGCCGATAAGTCAGCACGTCGGACGGCGCGTTGACGCCGAGTTGGATCTGCCCGACCGAGCGAATGATGTCGTCGCCAAGCAGTTGCGCGAAGCAGGCGTAGCCCCAGTCGTTCATGTGCAGGCCGTCGGCGATCGAGAAGCGATCGAACGCCAGCGCCTGTTTCTCGTGCCAGTCGCGCATCACCGCGAAGCGCGGGAAAATGCCGATATGGCGCTGCCCCGCCACCTTGTTGAGAAGCTGCACCATGCGGCTGGCGCTTTCGCCCTTCTGGTTCACCGCGGGGACGTATTGCGGATCGACCAGCACCACGTCGGCGCCGGCGGCCTGAATGCGGGAGATGCCCTCCTCGACCTGCGCGATGGTCGCGGTCGCGTCGAGGTTGCGCAGGATCGCGTTGGTGCCGACCTGCCAGATCACCAGATCTGGCTTCTCGTCGATCACCGCGCGCTTCAGCCGTTGCAACATTTCCGGCGCGTCCTCGCCGCCCTTGCCGCGGTTGAGAACCTTGATGTCGGCGGTCGGGTACTTGCGCTTGAGTTGCGCCGCCAGTCGATTGGGATAGGTGAATTCCGGCGCGGTCGAGCCATAGCCTTCTGTCGAGGACGACCCGAAGGCGATAATGGTCACCGGCCGATGCGCGGCGAGCTTGCGCGCGACATTCGGCAGCGAACGCATCGTCTTGCTGACGCCTTTGGGCGACAGGCATGGCACCCGGCGGAAGATGTCGGCGGCGTTGGCCGCTGCGCGCTTCATGCTGGCGATGGCGCCCGATGCCGTGCGCGGCGGCGCCGGCTCGGTCGAAGCGTCGGTTCCGTGAGCGGCGGCCGCCGAACCGATGATGCCTTGCGATGCCTCTTGCGCTGACGCTGGGGCGGCCTGACCCGCCACGGATATTGCGGCAACGGTCGACAGTGCCGTGAGGGCGACGACCCAACTGAAACGACGGACAATCATTACTGCTGGGTCCTCAACTCTGCGGGCTTGATGCGCGCGGCGTCGATCACGAAGGTGGCCAGCGCACGGCCAAGGCAATCATGCACCCGCTTGGCCAACTCGATGCCCCGGGAGTTGTTGAACAGATCGAACTGCCCGGTCTCGTTCCAGTGATGCATGATGGCGAAGCGGTCGAACAACGGCGCCTCGTGCTGCTGGGCAACGAGCCGCATCACGTCGAGGTAGGGCGCCGTGGTAATCATGGTTTCCATGCGCGGACCGTATTGCAGGTTCATCAGGACGACATCCGCGCCCTGCCTTTTCAGGGCGGTCACGCCGTCGTCGACCGCCGTTCTGAAATCGTCCGGATCGACCGCTCGCATAGCATCAACCGTGCCGGTCTGCCAGATGACCAAAGTCGGCTGCTTGCCTTCCAGGATGTGATCGAGGTCATGGACGACATCGCCGGCGGTCTTCTTGATCTGCAACTGCAAGTTGACGTTGACCTTGACGGTCGGCAGCTTGTCGCGCAGCGCGGCTTCCATGCGTCCGGGGAAGCCGGTGCCGTCGGCCGCGACCACGGTGGCGGACCGGCTGCCGATCACCATGATATCGAGCCGGCCTTCGGTCTTCACCGCCTCGGCCACCTTGTTCAGGGTATTGTCAGTGGTCAGCAGATTGGCCGGAACCTCACAGCCGGGTGGCGGTGGCGCCTCGTCGGCGCCTGCCGATACCGTGCTCCATAGCAAGGCAAGTGCGATCAGGCCGGCAATGGCCTTCATGATCCCCCTCCCGCCAAGTCGGCATTGGCTTCGGCGCTTTTCGCGTCCTTTCCGCCCTTGGCTGCAACCCGCTTATACCATGAAAATACCGCCGCGGCGGCCGACATGATGACTATTCCGGAAAGACTGACAACGACGTGAATCAGCGCGCCGCCGGAAACCTCGGCCAGCACGAAGTGGCCGGCGAAGGCCAGGAAGACGCCGAGGCAGAAGATTTCCAGCGAATGCTGGCCGCACAGGATCGCCGGCTTGAGCCACGGCGAACGCAGTCCCGGCCAGTTGCTCGGCAGGAAACGAACCGCGACCGCCGCCAGCGCCAGAAAATGCATGAAACGCAGCACATCGAGATCGGTCTTGTTGATCGGATACATCCACTGCTCGATGATGCGCGGCACGAAATGGCCGAGCCTCGGCACATGCCAGGTCAGCGTCACAAAGAACGCCGCCAATAAATAGGCGATGCAAATTCCGAGCAGGATTCGCGACGACAGAAGGGGTGCCATGCGCCTGGCGCCGCCCAGCGCGCACCAAGCGCCAAATACAAACAGGAGTTGCCAGGCGAACGGATTGAAGAACCAGACGCCGTTCGGATAGGCCGGCAGATTGAGGTCGAACTCCCAGGTGATGGCATAGATCACCACCGACAGGCCCAGCGTGAGATCCGGCTTGCGCTGCATCAGCCACAGGATCAGCGGCAGGAACAGCATCAGCACGATATAGAGCGGCAGCACGTCCATGTTGACCGGACGGAATTTCAGCAGCAGCGCCTGCACGATGGTGACATCGGGCTGCTTGAGAAAATCGAGAATGCCCATTTCTTCGGTGTAGAGCGGGTTCTCGAAGCTGGTGGCGACGTAGGAAATTTCCGCCAGGAAGATCGTGAACAGGAAGACGTGCGCGACGTAGATCTGCCAGACCCGCTTGAGGATGCGGGCGCTCGCAACCACGAAGCCGCGGTCGGTCATGGCGCGGCCGTAGACGAACGCCGCCGTATAGCCGGAGATGAAAATGAAGATTTCGGTGGCGTCGCTGAAGCCGTAGTTGCGGATCGTCAGCCAGGTGAACAGGTTCGGCGGCAGGTGGTCGACGAAGATCAGCCACAGCGCCAGACCGCGAAACAGGTCGAGACGCAATTCGCGCTCACCGGGGGCCGGACCGCCCACGGGAGCCGGCGCCTTCTGGACCGGGGATGATGGCGGCGCGCGATCCTTCACGGCACTCTCCGCGAGGCCACCGGCGGGCTGGTCGGTAACGGACGTCATCGGTTCCGTGAGCCTGAAAGCTGGATTTGCGCGCGCCGGGTCGGTTCGGCGGATCGCGCCATAAGGCAGCAGCCACCTTCATAGAGCCGAACCAATGGGCGGTCCACGACGACAGTATGAACGAGCCGATTCCGCGCTCTCTGGCCGACAACTATGTTGAAATCGCGGTCAGCCGGCGCGGGCGATTTGGTTCCGTCGGCGGGTTTGGGTATATGCTGACGACAGCCTGGAAGAACCCGATGTACCGCGCCGTTACCCGTCAGATCGAAGTCACCGTCGAGCCGAATTTCATGCCGGAGCGCTCCTCCGAGGCCGAATTGCGCTTCTTCTGGTCCTATACGATCGTCATCACCAATGCCGGATCGGAAACGGTGCAACTGCGGACACGGCACTGGATCATCACCGACGCCACCGGCCGAACCCAGGAGGTGCGCGGCGAGGGCGTCGTTGGCGAGCAGCCGACCCTCGGCCCGGGCGAGCGCTTTCAGTACACCAGCGGCGTGCCGCTGCCGACCTCCTCCGGCTTCATGACCGGGCGCTACCAGATGGTCACCGATCACGGCGAGCGCTTCGAGATCGACATCCCGACCTTCTCGCTCGATAGCCCGCAGGCCAAGCGGACGCTGAACTAGGCGCTTCTCATTAAGTGAGAAGTGAGGCGGTATTCCAAAGGAATGCGTCATGCCCGGACTTGTCCCGGCCATGACAAATTTCATTGATATGTCGTCGACAGTTAAGTCACAGCGCATTTACTGTGACGAAGCGGCGACCTACTCCACACCCGCTTCCTGCGGGGTGAATTCGTAGACCGAGCTGCAAAACTCGCAGGTCACGACCACCTTGCCGTCCTTCACCATGTCGGCGCGGTCCTGCGGGGCGAAGCGCGACAGCATTCCGGACACCGCATCGCGCGAGCAGGAGCACTTGGCCTGCACCGATTGCGTGGGGAACACCCGCACGCCGCGCTCGTGAAACAACCGGTAGAGCAGCCGTTCGCCCGACAAATCCGGATCGATCAGTTCGATATCCTCGACAGTGCCGATCAGCGACTGCCCCTCGACCCAGGCGTCGTCCTCGGCCATCTGATGCGCGGCGCTGCCTTCCGGCGCGTCGCCGGGATCGAGATCGGCCTGCCGCGCCCGCTCCGGCGCCTTGGGCAGAAATTGCAGCAGCAGCCCACCGGCGCGCCAGCGATGTTTTGGCCCATTACCCTCGCCGCCGCGCCACTCCTCGCCGACTGCGATGCGCACGCGCGTCGGAATCTGCTCCGAGCGCAGGAAGTATTCATGCGCGGCGTCTTCGAGATTGCCACCTTGAAGCGCCACCAATCCCTGATAGCGGCTCATGTTGGCGCCCTGATCGATGGTCATGGCCAGATGCCCGCGTCCCAGCAATGCCGCCGAGTCCTGCCCTTCCGCGAGCCGGGTCGCGTCGAAACGAGCATAGGCGCGCAACCGGTCCGGGGCCTGAAAATCGACGATCATCAGCGACACCGGACCGTCGGTCTGGGTTTGCAGGATGAAGCGGCCGTCGAATTTCAGCGACGAGCCGAGCAGCACCGTCAGCACCACGGCCTCGCCGAGCAGCTTGCCGACGGGCGCCGGATAGTCATGCTTCTCCAGCAACTGGTCGAGCGCCGGGCCGAGCTTGGTCAGGCGGCCGCGCAGATCGAGCGCGTCGACGCTGAATGGAAGCACGGCATCGTCGACCGGCACAGACGACGGGATGCGGGTGCGGGAATCTTCGGTTTTGGCGGGATCAGGCAAATGCGATGAGGTCATGGGGCGCTATCTAGGGATGATCCGAGCGGATTGGTACCCCTGCAAGGCGGCGGTCGAATGCAAGGCTGCCCTACGTCTCAGGGCAGATTGAGCTGCCACGACACGCCGAAGCGGTCGTTAACCCAACCGAAGCGGCGGCTGAAGCCGTAATTGCCGAGCGGCATCAGCACGCCGCCGCCTTCCGACAGCGCAGTGAAGATGCGTTCGAGATCGGCCTCGGACTCGCAATCGACGAACAGCGAGAGCGACGGCGTAAAAGTGAACCCATGCGACACGAAGCTGTCGCTGAACAACACCTGCTGACCGGCCAGCCGGACCACCGCGAACTTGACGGTTCCTTCCGGACCCGGCTCGCCGGCGCCGTAGCGCGTGATGTCGACGATGTCGCTATTCGGGATCAGTCCGACATAGAACGCAATCGCTTCGTTAGCCCGCCCCTCGAACATCAGGAAAGGACGAACGGACGTCGCCATCGCGCACTCCTATGCGTTGCTCAGTTCACCGCGTGAAGACACCAGGCCAGCACGCCCTTTTGCGCGTGCAGGCGGTTCTCGGCTTCGTCGAACACCACCGACTGCGGGCCGTCGATCACCTCGTCGGTAACCTCGTCGCCGCGATGCGCCGGAAGACAATGCATGAACAGCGCGTCGGGCTTCGCCTGCGCCATCAGGTGCGCGTTGACCTGATACGGCTTCAGCAGGTTGTGTCGGTGCTCGCCGTCCTTGTCGCCCATCGACACCCAGGTATCGGTGACAACGCAATCGGCCCCGCGCACCGCCGCTTCGGGGTCGGTGCCCACCGTGATGTCCGCGCCGGATGACTTGATCCAGTCCTTCAGCAGCTTGTTCGGCGCCAGTTGCGGCGGCGTCGCCACGTTGAGCTTGAACTTGAAACGCTCGGCGGCATGTGCCCACGACGCCAGCACGTTGTTGTCATCGCCGGTCCACGCCACGGTGCGGCCTTTGATCGGACCGCGATGTTCCTCGAACGTCATCAGGTCGGCCATCACCTGGCACGGATGCGAGCGCCGGGTCAGGCCATTGATCACCGGCACGGTGGCGTGCGCCGCCAATTCGTGCAGCGCCTCGTGATTGAGGATGCGGATCATGATGGCATCGACATAGCGCGACAGCACCCGCGCGGTATCGGCAATGGTCTCGCCGCGCCCGAGTTGCATTTCCGCGCCGGTCAGCATGATGGTCTCGCCGCCGAGCTGGCGCATGCCGACATCGAACGACACGCGTGTGCGGGTCGACGGCTTGTCGAAGATCATCGCCAGCGTCTTGCCCGCGAGCGGCTTGTCGGCGTGGCCGCTCTTGAGCTTGGCCTTGATGGCTGCACCGGCATCAAGGATCCGGCGCAGTTCCTCCGCCGGAATCTCGGTGAGGTCGAGAAAGTGCCGCAACTTGCTCATCGTGCGGCCTCGAGCTTGGCCGCCGCCGATAGCGATGTGCAGGCGCGCTCCAGCCGCGCTACCGCTTCGTCCAATTCGGCCTCGGTGACGATCAGCGGCGGCAGGAAGCGCACCACGTTGTCGCCCGCTGCAACCGTGAGCAGCCTCTCGCCGCGCAACGCATTGATCAGATCGCCGGCCGGCAGCACCGCCTTGACGCCGAGCAGGAGGCCCTCGCCGCGCACCTCCGACAACACATCGGGATGGCGGTCGACCACCGACGCGAGTTTCTGCTTCAGCAGCAGCGACATCTTCCGCGCGTGCGGGAAGAAGTCCGGCTTCAGCATCACATCGAGCACCGCATTGGCGGCGGCGACCGCCAGCGGATTACCGCCGAAGGTCGAGCCGTGCGAGCCTGGTGTCATCCCGGAGGCGGCTTCCTCGGTCGCGAGGCACGCGCCGATCGGGAAACCGCCGCCCAGCGCCTTGGCCAGCGACATCACGTCGGGCGTGACGCCGGTGCGCTTGTAAGCGAACAGTTCACCGGTGCGGCCCATGCCGGTCTGCACTTCGTCGAAAATCAGCAGCAGACCGTTGTCGTCGCAAAGCTGGCGCAGTTCCTTGAAGAAGGCGTTTGACGCGGCGCGCACGCCACCCTCGCCCTGCACCGGCTCGATCAGGATGCCGGCGGTGCTGGGGCCGATCGCCTTCTTCACCGCGGCGATATCGCCGAGCGGAACCTGGTCGAAGCCGTCCATCGGCGGGCCGAAGCCTTCGAGATATTTCGCGGCGCCGGTCGCGGCCAATGTCGCCAGGGTACGGCCATGGAACGCGCCCTCGAAGGTGATGATGCGATAGCGCTCCGGGTGCCCCTTCATCGCGTGATAGCGCCGCGCCACCTTGATGCAGCACTCCATCGCTTCCGCGCCGGAATTGCAGAAGAACACCTTGTCGGCAAAGCTCTGCTCGCAGAGCCGCGTGGCAAGCCGCTCCCCGTCCGGACTCTTGAACAGGTTCGACATGTGCCACAGCTTGGTGGCCTGTTCCTGCAACGCCGCCACCAGATGCGGATGGGCGTGGCCGAGCGCGTTGACCGCGACGCCGCTGGTGAAGTCGAGATAACGCTCGCCGTCGGTCCCGATCAGCCAGGCGCCTTCACCGCGCTCGAAGGCGACATCGGCACGGGCGAAGACAGGCAACAGATGAGACGGCGCGCTCTTGGTCATGACAAGTCCGATCGAACAATAGGAGGACGGGCCGTATTGGCGCGGCGTGAAAAGCGTGCGTCGGCGGCAAAAACCCTGTCCCGGAAACGAAATGTGCCGCCTTTCCAGGCGGCACATGGTGATTATTCTAGGACGGGTTTGATTGCTGTCAACCTCGCAAGCGCTGTCAAAAGCGGGTTTTCGGAACCCCGGCAGCCTCTTCCGACTTAACGAAGTGATGCGAAACTGTCGCAGCCCATCGCAGAAAAAGCCGATTTTGTCGATTGACTCTACGGAAGATGTGGACGCATCGGGCGCGACTCTTGCGCGTGAGTCGCCGCATATTGTAGCGTTTTGGCCATCGAGTACGATATCTCGTGCGGCAGTTTTGATTCAGCTCAAGTCCTGAGTTCGGCGTGAACGTCCGGTGCGCAGCCTGCGTCCGGCGAGGGCTAAGGGATTCTAACCGCAGGGATTTCGAACGAAAGACGTCGCAGCGCGGCTTGCTCCGGGGCACCGCGCGACACGAAGGAAACAGTGCGATGACAGTATTGACCTGGTCCGACGATCGCGTCGAGCAACTCAAGAAACTCTGGGAAGCCGGCCTCTCCGCCAGCCAGATCGCGGCGGAACTCGGCAACGTGACCCGCAATGCCGTGATCGGCAAAGTACACCGGCTGGGTCTGTCGGGACGGGCCAAGACGCCGTCGTCGGCCGCGCCGCGCCCCCGCAAGGTGCGTCCGGCCCAGCAGATGATGCGGGTGTCGCGCCCGGTGTCGCGCGGCAATACCGCACTCGCCCATGCCTTCGAGGTCGAAGTCGAAGTGGATCCGATCGCGCACGACAACGTGGTGCCGATGAGCCAGCGGCTGACCTTGCTGGAGCTCAACGAGAGCACCTGCCACTGGCCGGTGGGCGATCCAAGCAATCCGGAATTCTTCTTCTGCGGCGGCAAGGCGCTGACCGGCCTGCCTTATTGCGCGCATCATTCGCGCATCGCCTATCAACCCGCCGCCGACCGTCGCCGCCAGCAGCCGAAGCAGCGCTGAAACGGAAACGTAACGTCATTGCCGGGCATAGCCGTTCGAAGAACGGCGTCGCTTCGCTCGCCTATGACCCGGCAATCCATCATTTTTCAAGAAGATGAATGCGCGGATCAAGTCCGCGCATGATGATGGATAGTTCCGTCAAAATCTGGAAGTCTCTAGCCGGCCGCCTTGCGCGGATGGGCGCGCTGATGCCACGCCCACGCGGAACTCACGATGGTCGTCAGGTCGGAATGTGACGGCCTGAAATCGAGCACGTCACGCGCCGCCGAGGGATCGGCGACCAGATAAGTCGGATCGCCCGACCGGCGCGGCTCGATCCGGTGCGGCACCTCGCGCCCCGTCACGGTGGCGATCGCCGCCAAAATCTCCTTGACCGAAAATCCTTGCCCGGTGCCGAGGTTGAAGCTGCCGCCGGTTTGCCCCGCGAGCAGCAACGTCAACGCCTTCACATGCGCCGCCGCCAGATCGGTGACGTGGATATAGTCACGGATCGCGGTGCCGTCCGGCGTCTCGTAGTCGTCGCCAAACACCGCGAAGTCAGGCACATGGCCTTGCAGCGCCATCATCGCGCGCGGGATCAGATGCGTTTCCGGATCGCGCAACTCGCCGATGGTGCCGGACGCATCCGCACCGCTGGCATTGAAGTAACGCAGACAGAACGCGCCAAGCCCGTAGGCGCGGCGATGATCGTCGAGCATGTGTTCGATCATCAACTTCGAGCGCCCATACGGATTGATCGGCTGGCAAGGATAGGTCTCGGGCAGCGCCTTGCTGTCGGCATTGCCATAGACCGCGCCGGTGCTCGAGAACACCAGCTTGTCGCACCCCGCCGCGCGCATTACATCGAGCAGCGCCAGCGTGCCGCCGACATTGTTCGCATAGTACTTGTGCGGATCGACCATCGACTCACCGACCAGGCTCGCGGCGGCGAAGTGCATCACCGCGACGATCGGATATTGCCGGAACGCCGATGCCAGCGTGTCGCGATCATGCAGATGGCCCTCGACCAGCGGCCCCGAGACGAAACTGCGATGTCCCGTGGAGAAATTGTCGTAGACGACAGGCTGAAAGCCGGCGGCTTGCAATGCCTTGCAGCCGTGCGCGCCGATGTAACCGGCACCGCCGGTGACCAGAACTGCGGGGCGATCGCTCATGCGAAAACCTTATACTTGCGTCAGCAAATCCATGGTTCGGCAAATTCAGTGAAGTGAACCGCTCTGCTGTCTTATTGATCATCAAAACTGGAGTCTAGGTTGATCGCCCTCCTCCAGCCCAAGCGTCTCACGCAATCCCGCAACATCGTGAACGGCCACGGCACGATGCGGAGTCCGCGCCGTCAATCCAAAATTAACCGTAGATCTTTACCTTGCGAACGATTGTCGTTTGGGTTCGTGTCGCTCGAGTTGGACTTTGATTATGTCGCTTGAACAGAAGGAGGGCGTCACAAACGTAAATGACGATGCGCCAGCCGCCCCTCGGGCGCCGGAGGGCGTCAGCCTCCGCGATCTTGGCAACACGCTCGTTCGGCAAAAGTCCTGGATTATCGGGACGACAGTCGTTTGTCTTGCGCTGGCAACCGGATATCTGGCGACGGCGAAACCGACTTACACGTCGACGGCCGAGGTCTATGTCGATCCACGCGATCGCCCGACTCCCAAGGAAGACCCCAGCGAGAAAAGCAATGTGCCCGGAGACGGCCTTCTTCTGGTCGAAAGCCAGTTGAAGATCATCACATCCGGGAAGGTGCTGTCGCGGGTCGTCGATCAGATGAAGCTGGCCGAGGATCCGGAATTCAACGGACGCGACAGTTTCATCGCGAACATCAAGGCGGCGCTCGGCTTCGGAGGCGACGATAGTCCGCAGCTGGCCGCGTTACGCCACTTGCGTCTGGCGACGTCGACCAAGCGGAATGAGCGTTCCTATGTGATCGATGTTTCCGTCTCGGCGCGGGAGCCGCAGCGGGCGGCGGACCTCGCGAATGCGGTCGCCAACGCCTATCTCGAAGAACAAGCCAGCGCGAATGCCAACTTCAACCGGCGGCTTTCCGAGGCGATCAAGTCGCAGTTGGAACGCATGCGCAGCGCCGTGAGCCGCTCGGAGCAGGCCGTTGCGACCTATAAGGCCGCGCACAACCTGGTGGGCTCGCGCGACAAGCTGGTCACCGACCAGGAGTTGACCGAAGCGAATACCCAGTTGAGCAACGCCAGGGCGAAGCTGAATGAGGCGGAGGCGCGCGTCAAACTGGTCGAATCGATCGAGTCGGGCGGTACGCCGCTTGAGTCGCTGCCCGAGGCCATCCAATCCAGTGCGATCGTGCAGTTGCGGGCGAGCGCCGTGGACGCTTCACGCACCGAAGTTCAACTCGCGCGGGTTCTCGGCCCCAATCACCCCGCCTTGCAGCAGGCGCAGGCGCAGGTGCGGGACGTCCAGGCCGCCATCAAGAACGAGGTCAAGCGCATCGCGCAGGCGGTGCGCAACGTCGCGACCAGCGAGCGTCTCAATGTGCAGAGCCTTCAGGAGCGTTTCAGCGCGTTGAAGACGCTCACACAGACCAACGAAAAAGCGATGGTGCAACTGCGCGAGCTGGAGCTGAAGGCAAACTCCGACCGCACCGTGTACGAAACCTACCTTGCAAAGGCCAAAGCCGCGACCGAAGAGCAGGGCATCAACAATACCAATATCCGGCTGATTTCCCGCGCGATCATTCCCGACCAGAAAAGCTGGCCACGGACGATCCCGATCATGGGCGGCGCGCTGTTCGGAGGACTGTTCCTCGGCATCATGCTGGCGTTCCTGCGCGGCACGTTGGGATCGTTTGCGGGAACGCCGCCGAAGCCGAGCGTTAGGGCCGAAGGAGCTGAAAAGCCACCGTCGCCAACGGTGGAAATTCCCGCTATCCGGCGCCGGGAGCAACTGTCCCGCCTGACAGCGGAGTTCCTGTCCGCGCCGAAAGACCATTCCATCCTGCTGGTGCGCGCCCAGAACGACGAAGCACTGAAGCTGGTGGCGCTGGAGCTTGCGCGTGCGGTCGACGAGTCCGGCCAGAGGGCCGTCGTGATCGATGCGGACCTGAAGGACAATCCCGTATCGTCACTGTTGCAATTCAATCAGTATGTCGGCGTTCGCGACATTCTGGCGGGCCGCGCGTCCATTCGCGAAGCGGCTCATGCGGTGGGGCAGACGGGGATCGAAATCGTTCCCGTCGGGGTGACGCCTCTGGCCTCGTTCGATGCGCAAATGCGCCACGCCCTGCTGGTCGCCCTTCGTCAGGCGCGCGGACTGGGGCGCATCATCATCGACGGCGGCGAACTGGCCGCGATGCACTCGGAACTAGGCCTCTACGGCATGGCGGACGAAGTGATCTTCCTCGAACCGTCGGATGACGACCGGCCGTCCGACGTGTCCCTGCTGATCGATCTGTTGCGCCATCGCCAGATCAAAGCCAAGGCGGTATCGATCGATCCGACGTCGCACGCGATGGCCGCCTGATCCTGACGTCAGCCGGCTTCCGCGTGATTTGACGTGGCGGGCTGACGCGCTGTGGTCTGCTTGAAGTAATCCGCGACGCGCCGGCGCGCAAAGTGCTGTCGGCGATGAAATTGCCATCGCAAGCTGCGATCGACCGTGAATGAACGCCGATATCCGGCCATGTGCAGGGCCTCGCGATCGGTCGCCTGCTTGACGGGATCGGAATAGAACTCCTTGATCTTGTCCTTTCCCATCCCGGGTGTCTCGACCCAGCGCGGGATCAGGACATTGCAGAGCCTGTCGATATCGGTCAGCAGCCGGGTGACACCCGTTCCGGCCGCGGGGCATGACGTCTGGAACGCATCGCCAATGAGAACGATGCCGTCCTGGTCGACGTTCTCCGCAACGGACAGATTCATGACCCAGCTCTGGACCCGATCCGTGGGCTCCAGGCCGCCAACGAAGTCGGCAAGACCGGGCAAGGCACTGCATAGCTCCGCAATCGGGTCCTGATGGAAGGCGCGAATCCAGGGATCATCCTGATCGAGGAAGGTGAAGAGGTTCGCGCGCAGGAGTCCGCCGATCGGAAAGATGTTGAGATAATCGATCCGGTTTGAATCGCCCGCGCCGTAATAGGTGATCGCCCGGAATGCCGGCGCCTGCTCGACCCTCGGGGCGAGCGTGAAGCCAAACGAGATCGATTGCTTCTCAGCCACGATCCGACGGCCGATACCCGCCTTGTGCCGAAGCGAATCCGCCATTCCCGTCGCCAGGATGATGAGATCCGGCATGATCGGGCCATTGTTCGCCAAAGACAGAAGTTGCGTCTGCAGACCGGTCTGAATATCCCGAACGTCGTCGATGAGAAAATCGACAGATGCCGGAAGTTGCGCGCGGACAATGCGCACGATGTCATCGTAAAGGATGCCGAAATGCGCATCTTGCGTGCGGTCGACGATGCGACCCGCGCGAACATTGATAATGTCGCGAAACAATGTCGCTTCAGTAGCGATGGGGTCAAAGACTCCCAGTTTTCGCATCAACTCGACTTGATGGCCCGCGACCTTTTCGACCCGAAACTGTTTGGGGCAGACCGCGTGCTTGTCGATGAGCGTGACGCGGTAACCCGCCCGCGCCAGCACGACAGCCGCGAGAGAGCCGCTGAGACCGGCGCCGACAATCGCGATGTGCGCGTTCCTGCCCGCATCGGCTGTCGGAATCGTCTTGCGATCGGCATATGTCATGCGAGTAACCAAGATGAGATGCCTGATCAGGCGAAAGTCGCTTTCGCCAGTTCACTTTGCGATGTCGCGCGTGAGAAGAGATCGAGTTGTTCGAGGTATTGCCTGCCGATGGCGTCGATCGAGAAGAGCTGAAGGTGTTGCTTCAACTCGTACGACATGGCCGGCTTGGGCCGATCCAGATTTGCGGCGATCGCATTTGCAAGCGCATCGATGTCGCCAACCGGGACAAGCGTGCCGTAGCGGCCATCGGCCAGGATTTCCCGGGGACCATGCGGACAGTCCGTGCTGACCACCGGCGTTCCGCACGCGAGGGCCTCCACGATGACATTGCCGAAACCCTCGGCGTGGGACGACAACGCAAAGACGGAGGCCTGCCGCATATAAGAAAGCGCGTTGGGCCTGTATCCGAGAAGATGAACACGCGGGGCGATGCCGAGCGAGTCCGCCAAGGCCTGCAACTCGTCGCGGTCGTCGCCTTCGCCGAGAATGACGAGGTGCGATGGCCGCCGCTCCACCACACGGGCAAAGGCCGTGAGCAGGTGCCCATAACCCTTCTGCTTGTGCAAGCGGCCGACGGCGAGCACGAATGCATCTCCCGGCTTGATCGAGGGTGGCAGCTCCGGAGCAACGGCTGCCAGCGCGGCAAACTCCTTGCCGATGATTGGATTATAGATGTGGTGAATCGGCTTCGTGCCGAGGCCGGGAAGCTGACGGAGTTGCGCCTTCAATCCGCGCGACACCGCGACGAACGCGTCAGCAATGTGAAACGTCGATGCAATGGCTGCCATCACGGGCCAACGATGCATCTGCAACGGCAGCAGCCCCGGCTCGGACAGCGAATTGTCGAGACGAACGACAAGCCGATGCCGATGAAAGCTGAACATCTTCCCGAGACACGAGATGATGTTGGCGTTTTCGACCGAGCTGAGCACAACCGGCGGCCGCGCGATCCGCAGATAGCGCAAGTAGGCCGGCAGGCTGAACATCACCTTGGAGGCATCGAGGCTGACCAGCCGAACTCCGTTCGGCACCTTATCTTTCAAGGAGCCGAAGTACTTGCATACGACGAGGTCGACCTTGAGCCCGCAATCGAGAAAATACTTTGCTAAATTGATCTGCACCCGCTCTGCTCCGCCGCTATAGAGCGTCGGAAGAAAAAGGGCGATGTCGGGTCGCGTTTCGTCGGCGACCAACTCCGACAAGGGAATACAGGCTGCTGCGGTCATCGGAAGTAACTCGTTATCATCATATGACGGGCGACGATTCCGGCCCCATAGGAGACGATGATCGCGCAGGCCGCGCCATTGAGCGCGAAAGCAGGAATTAGAGTCACATTGCCGAAAATTGATAGCGCAATGACGAACAATCCGCTGAACAGCGTGAACGAATCCTTGTAGTGGCTGTAGAAAACGGTGCCCTGCACTTCGTAGACCACGCGAAGCACGAAGCCGAGCAGCACCAACCACAGTACCGGCATCCAATCCCCGACCAGGGGACGATCGAGATAAGGCACGGCGACTTTGACAAGAATGCCGGTGGCGATCGCCAGCACGATCGAAATCGCCACGGCCTGGACGAGCAGCCGTTTAAACACAGGCCAATAGGAGCGGTCACGACGCGCGTGCGCATTGATCAATTTTGGTCCGGACACCTGAACAATGCCGGTATCGACAAGATTGCTCAGGGCATTTCCGATCGACCAGAACAGCACGTAGACGCCGGTAAATTTCAGCCCCATGAACAGGCTGACAAGGTAGCGGTCGATGTACTGCGCCACCGTATTGACGATGTCGTTGACGTACAGCGTCCGGGACGCCTTGAAGTGATGCAGGAACCACTCCCGATGCCCACCCTCCGGCGTGGAGCCCAGCCACGGCCAATCCCACGCCAGAACGGCAAAGCCGGCAATCGCCAGCAACCCGCCGCCGATCCAGAACAGCAGCAGGGCATGCAGATTGCGAAAGGAGGGGAACAGGAAGGCGAAGACCATATAGACGCAGATCCACGCAGCGGTGCGGAAGAACGTCAATACGTTCGCCAGGAGCGGCCGCAGAAGATGATTGAGCAGCACGAACAGATCGTTGTTCACATGCTCGAGAAACACGATGGCGAGAACGATGGAAACGAGCACAACCTCTTGGAGGTAGACGCCGATCCCGAGGCCGATGACGCCGATAAGTCCATAGATCGCCCCTTGAACGCCCCAGTAGAGACGCAGCACGCGCGTGACTTCATCGAGTGGCTGGGTAACGGCATTGCGGCTCAGGATCCGGATCAAGCCTAAGCCGGCGACGGTCGGAAAGATCACCGCGGCGCCAGCAACGAGGCCGTAAACACCTAAGGTATCGAGGCCGATAAACTTCGCAATAAACAGCGTCAGCGCGAACTTTGCAGCCAATGCAAGTCCGCGCAGCCCCATGATCGTCAGCGACGTCAATGTACGGCTGCTTCGCACCGTGTCTAATGCCACGCCGACAAGCAACGAGTCATCCTTTGCGATATGCGGCGGCACCAGCACTTGGTGCCGCGCCGGACCACCGATCAGAGAGTTCGTCGATCAAACCAATCATTGCGCCGCCTTCTCGACGGCGCCGCGACCGGCAATCTGCTCCCGGCCCTTCTGGTCGAGACGAACCGTCGGTGCCGTTTTGACCAGAGGAGATTCTTCGACGAGGTTCTCGTACAGCTCGATCAGATCGCTGTTCATCCGCTCCGCGCTGAACATCGTCTCGAAGGTGGCGCGGGCCGCGGCGTTCATCGCCGGGCGGTCGGCGTTTTCAAAGACCGTCAGGGCGCGATCGAGAAACCCGGGCGCGCTGATATTCATCAAGGCGCCGTTCACGCCGTTCTTGATGAAGTAGGGAAAGGCACCGTGGTCGCTGCACATCAAGGGGCGTCCGGCGCGAAGTACTTCAATGGCGAGCAGCGGCATGCCTTCCCAGCGCGACGGCATCACCACGGCGTCGAACTCCGCGAACATCGCCGTCAAGGTTTCGCGCGGCACCCAGCCCACAAGCTTGACATCGGGAGGGATCGTCAGGTCGCGACTGTCGACAATCTTTGCGCCGACCAGGCTCAGCGTCGCGCGGCCCGGTTCGAGCATCGCGTAATCACGCAACAGAAGATCGACGCCTTTCTGGGAATCGAACCGTCCGACGAACAGCAGTCGCACCGGCCCATTCGACGGCGGCGGGGCAGCATCGGGCAGCGACGTGAGGTCCTTGATGCCGCTGACAATCAGCTTGGTGTTGCCGAGCGGGATGCCGGCGCGCCGAAGAAGCGGCGCCTCGTGAGGGGAGATGTTCACGATGGCATCGGCACGGCGGCTGAGCATGCGTTCAAGCCTCGCATAGAGGCGGGTCAAAATGGTCTGCTGCGGACGATCGAAGGCCCAGCAATGCGCGCAATACACCACGCGGATGTCCGAACGCGACTTGCGAATGATCAACCGGCCGATGGCACCGGCAAAGCTGCTGTGCAAATGGACCACGTCGGGATTGTGCAACTTGATGCATGCCCGGATCGCCAAAGCGAGTGCCAGAATCGAGCGGAGATCACGGCCCTTTCGCTGATAGGTTTCGACAACACAATTGATCGACGATGCAATTGAATTGCGCTGCGCCGCCGGCGCCAGCACCACAACATTGTCCGCGCCGAACTGCTGGACCTGGTGCGGCAGTATTTCCTCGAGATACGAGGCCGGGCCGCCAATGAGGCTTTCGCAGACGTGAAGAATCTTCATAAATGCTCCCGCGACCGACTGAAAGGGTGGAGCAGTTGTGAAGGCCCGCTCTGCCGCAAATTCAAATTCGCATGCATGCGATGTTTACCGACTCCACTTCGAAAGTGGTCGGTAAAAGCAAAACAAGGTGAACGCGGAATCGCGAAAAACACTGTTGTATCAGTGCGCTACAGTCACGGGGAGATAACTGACGGAGGCCTTCGGCTGCACCTCCAAAACGCCGTTTGTGTTCGGTTGTGAGACATCCTCGCGCCCCAAGTAATCGATCGTAGGACCAGACCTGCGCCAGCCTGGTACAACTATTTTTTGCGGCGTCCCGTTCGTCTCCGTGGTCCAGGTCACAAGTTTGCATCGCTGCGCGGATTCGTCGCAAAATCGCAAAATCGTGATGCCCCGCGCGGTCGCCGGGTCGAAGCGCGCGATCGTTTCGCGCAAGGACATGCCACCGATTTCACGCACCAGAGTCTGGTAAGCCTGAAACGACGGACGCATCGTTTCGTCGGCGCGCACCAGTCCGAAGCGATCCTCCATCTCGTCGTCATTGTGCCCGGTATCCATCAGGCAATACCAGTTGGTGAGGTCGACCTGCTCCATCAAATTGGTGAGGATCATGCGCGGAAGCCAAAGCGCCTGTGTTTCCTCGGAAATGCCGGACGAATAGACCGAGTCCCCCCATTCGGTGTCGATGATCGGCTTGCGCGGAATCGCCGGCGGCCACGCGGCCAGATAGTTTTTGCGGAGAACGGCATAGTCGCGGGAAACGGTCTCGGGCGTCTGCCCGAAACGATGCGTGTGCAGGCTGAGCGCATCGAGGCACGACAAGAGCGCCTTGTCGTTCAGAAGTGTCCGCATGAGCGGCTTTTCCGGGCGCCAGACCGTGGGCATCTGCGCCGCGGCGGGGCCAGTCACGAAGGCATTTGGGACACGCTGCTTGATCGCGACGCAGGTTTCGCGGGCGAGCGTGACATAGTGCTGAGGATTGGGCTTCGGCGGCCAAAACCCTTCCTGGTCGGGTTCGTTCCAGATCTCCCAGATCGGATTGAGATGCCGGTAACGCTCCGCCGCCGCCGCTGTCCATCGGGTAAACGCCGCAATCTGCGACGGCGTCGTGGGCGGCTGCGGACCCTGATGCCACGCGCCGTCGACAACCGCCTCGTAAGGCGTGCCATGCAACGGGTTCGGCCGGTTCAGAATGAACAGCGGGCGTAACCGCAGCTTTTCCAGCTCCGCCGCATAGGCATCGTAGAGCGACCAATCATAAAGACCCGGCGTTTTCTCGATCCATGGCCAGTTAAGGTCGATGCGAACGATCGTCGCGCCGAGAGTGTGCACAAGGTTAAGGCGTTCACGCCAGTTCGACAGGTGCAAGTAATTATCCGTAAACTGAACGGAAAGGCCGCTTGCGACTGTTTGCGACGATGGCTGCGCTTGAATCATGGAGAGTGGCGCCAATAGCGCGCATATGAACGCAGCGACCCGGATGCACCTACGGCGCGCGAGCCTGGTAGTTAACAAACCTTCTCTGCGATCCATCGATTCACCACGATCCGTATCTTCCGAGATTTCGAAGGATTTAACGGATAAGAACCTACGATATCTCTAATAGAGCCATACGGTTCTCGTCGGGGCGGCGGTGCCTCACGAAGATCTCGCAGGACGAGATCGCGACGGAGCAAATAATAAAGATGAAGCGACGAACTGCCTTTCTGATGCCAGCCTACAATCCGACTCGTGAAGATCTGGCACGAACGGTTGGTTCGCTATTGGCGCAGACTGAAGCCGCCGACATCGTCATCGTCGACGACGGTTCACGCGTCGCCGTGAGCCAGATTCTCGCGCCGCACGCTGACATCACCGTGCTTCGGCTCAATCGCAATCAAGGCATCACGGCTGCGTTGAACCACGGCCTCGATTACATCGTCGGGAACGGCTACGAATTCGTGGCGCGGATGGATTGCGGCGACATTTGCATGCCGACGCGCATCGCAAAGCAAGAAGCCTATATGGACGCGCATCCCGGCATCGATCTGCTCGGAGCCTTCGCGGACATCGTGGACGAGCACGGCACTCACCTGTTCTTCGAAGGAACGTCCGGCGGCAGGGAAGCGATCGGGCGCAAGCTGCAAGACAACGCGGCCTTCAAACACCCGACATTCTTCCTTCGGACGTCCAGCGTTCAGAGGCTTGGCGGATATTCAACGGCCTATCCGCACGCCGAAGACTACGAATTCATGCTGCGCGTCTACAAGGATGGGGACATCGATTGTCTCGACGACGTTCTTGTGATCTACGAGAAGAACTCGGCCAGCATCAGCAGCAAGAACCGCAGCGCGCAATTGTGGTCGCGGCTGCGAATCCAGTTGACGCACCTCGAGCCGACGAGCCTCACCGCCTATGTCGGCATGGCCCGCACGATCGTCACCCTTCTTGTGCCGGCGTCGATCTGGGCCCGTCTTTCACAGGCATACTGGGATCGCACCAGTGAACGCCAGATCGCGACCAAGGCGCGATAGCCTCGATGACATCCATAGGGACCACCATCGGTGTGAGGGGGGGAGCGCAGGATATCCTGCTCGACCGGCTGGTCTGGTTTGCCGTCTTACTGCTGCCGATCACCGGCCTCGCGGGTATCGGCGCATTTGGTGAACTGAAAGGATCGGCGACCGTCTACGTCCTCACAGCGGCAATTCTGGTCGCGGTCACGACGCAGTTCAGCAGAATTCAAATCCCGCGACCGCTCTTCATCTTTGCAACGTGCCTGCTGATCTGGCTCCTCGTGTCTGCCGCGGTCAATTTCGAGGGAATCCTGACATCGGATTTCCACGGCCGCGGCGGGTTCAATAAGTTTGCGACATCATCTGTCGTTCTGATGTTTGGCCTCGCGACCGCGATCGTCTGCACGACGTCGTTCCAACGCGTGAGCGACGTCGAAAGACTGTTCGTGAACCCGCTGATCGCAGCTGTCATCGCTTGCGCGATCTTTGCCGTGCCGGAGGTTCTGTCCTGGTTCTCGTCGGCGGGCGAGCTTCTTTACAAGGTCTCGACCGGATTGCTGCACACGGCGGAGCACGAGAAGGGGCGCGCCGCCGGCCGTTTGATCAGCCTTGCCTTCGAGGCGCCGGACCTCTCCTACTTCTGCGGCTTCGCCTGTCCGTGGGCCTTGTTCGCTTATCGCGTGCGGGCCAGGAACCGCTCACTGCTCAACGCACCCATCCTCGCAGCGATGCCGCTCTTGCTCGCTTTGGCCATGCTGCTGTTAAGCAACTCACGAACCGGTCTGCTGATGTTCGGCGGGCTTGTCTTCGCCGAGCTGGTCTATTGGGTCCTGATGCGCGGCATGCGGCTTGGCATGTTGGCGCTGGTGGCCGTTGTTCCGGTGTTTGCCGCGGTCCTGTTGGTCCCCTGGTTGGCCCTGAATCATGTCGATGCTACCCTCGCCGCGGATGACGTCTCGACCACATCGCGATTGGCGCTGTTCAGCGCGCAGCTTTCGATCTTCGCTCACAATCCGGTCTTTGGCGTCGGTTTCGGACAATTCGGCTTTCACGCCTATCCGGTTTTGCCGTCCTGGGCCTGGGACAGTTATGAGGTCATCAACTGGTTCGAGACGTTCGACGACCTGCCGCCGACGTTTAACGTCGCGGGGCGGCTGGGCGCCGAACTCGGGGCGCCGGGCTTGCTGATCTGGTACGGCTTTTGGGCTGTGGCGATCGTCCGGATCGCGCGAGGGGCGCTGCGCCAGCGGCGGGATTCATCGTTAAACTTTCTGAATGTCGCGCTGCTCGGCAGCATCTTCAGCCTGATCCTCGGCGGCATGAGCAACGATCCGTTTCGTCGCCCGGAAACCTGGATTCTGATGGCGATCACGGCACTTCACGCGGGACGAACGTCGGAGGCATCTGCGTGACGACCGAGATCAATATGGCGGACAGCGACGATCCGAAGCTCGCTTCCGGCCGCGCCGCTACTTGGTCTTCGGCTCTCAACCTTAATTTCGAAGATCAGGGACGGCCAGGCCCACAAAGGAGTATACGCGAACTGGGTTTTGAATCTGCGCCCGCGCCGGCGCAAAAGCAGAGGTCGGGTTTGATGTGCGCGGATCGACGCACGGTGAATTTGGATTTGCCGGTAAGCGAGACGCCGTCGCTTCGGCACCCGACGCCGCGTCTTTCCGGCAATGAAGATCGCCAAACCTCGCAGGAGAAGGATCGAAAGCATCTTGCCGTCATTCTGCCGAGATACCGGCTTTGGCAATGGCATCGTCAGTTGCTGCTGCATCTCGAGAAAAGCCACGACGTCACCGTATTTCTCGATGATCGCGCCCCGCCCTATGCACGCGCAAAGCAGCTTTGGCTGAAACTGGAAACGTTGGCCTTTTCCGGCGGGGAGCTCGCAAAGCCGATCACCCCTGACCCCGCCTGGCGCCCGATCTCTGGTTTGGAAGACATTCCCGGTCAGACTGTCATCAACCTGTCGGAACGCCCTCAACCTTATTCCGGTGCGCTCGAACTTCGCTATGACGGCGTCCTCGACAGCAGCGCACTCATCGAGAGGTTGCTGTCGCGGCAGGCTCCGCACCTTGCCGTCCATGGCTCGGGCAAGAACAGGACTCTTGCGGCATCACGATTGGCGATCGAGGAAAAATTCCTGATTGGGCGCGGGCTCCAGGATTCGTTCTCCCGCTGCCTGTCGCTGATCGATCGCACGCTGTCCTCGACCGGCCCCCGGCCTGCCGACGAGGCCCGCAAAGTCATCGCGCCGCGAAGCACAACGCTCGCCGAATTCATCGTGCGTATGGTCGCGCACAAGGCCGCGAATCTGGTGATGAAGCCATTCCGGCGCCAGGAGCATTGGCAGGTGGCGCTGCGTGACGGTGCGGGACCTTTCAACGTCGTTCAGGACGACGGCGGCCGGTTCTATGCCGATCCGTTCCTGTATCGCGCAAACGGCCGGACCTATTTGTTCGTCGAAGAATATCCCTACGCTGACAAGAAGGGCGTCATCTCGGTCGCCGAGGTTGTCGGCGGCCGGGTTACGGCCGCGCCGGTGACGGTGCTCAAGCGGCCGTATCATCTGTCGTATCCGTTCGTCTTCGAACACGACGGTGAATTCTGGATGATCCCCGAGACGGGTGGAAATCGATCCATCGAGCTTTATCGCGCGGTTGAATTTCCCTGGACGTGGGAGCTGAGCACGGTCCTGATGGAAGGCGCCGTCTTCTCCGACGCGACGATTTTACGTCACGACGGCCTGTGGTGGCTGTTCGCAACCGCCGATCGGTTCGGCGCCTCGACGCAGGATGAACTCTCGATCTTCTACAGCGAAGCGCTCGACGGCGAATGGAGGCCGCATCGCGCCAACCCGGTGAAGTCGGACAGCCGCTTTTCCCGGCCTGCCGGCCGCATCATCCAGCGCGGCGAACGCCTTTTCCGGCCCGCACAGAATTGCGACCGGACGTATGGTACCGGCATCGCATGGTTTGAAATCACCGAGTTGACGCCGACCAACTTCAACGAGCGGCATATCGCTGACTGGGACGGTCAAACCGAGCTATCGATGGATGGCCTTCACAGTTTCGATCAGCTCGGTTCACTGCAAGTCATCGATTTCAAATGCCCGGTTTATCGGGGAGCTGCACGAAAACACATCACGACGATCACGCCGCGTCATGGCGGAGAACTCGATCGTTCATTTTCCAAGTCGTCACACGTCTTTAAGTGAATTGAATCCAATCAATCTGGATCCCTATGAAAAGCCATATCCGAGCGTCATCCGCGTTCGCAGTCGCCGTCACGTCACGGTTCGACTTCCTGTCGGAGGAGTACGCAACTCTCTTTGCCGAGTCGTCCGCATCCGCGTTTCAACACCCGATGTGGCTCGACGCCATCTATCAGAAGCTCGTTCTGCAACTGAAGGTCGACCCGCTCATCGTGACCGTTCGCGATGCGATCAATAGCCATCTCGTCATGGTGCTGCCGCTGGTGCGCCGACGCTATCGCGGGCTGCGCACCATCGAGTTCGCGGACCTCGGCGTGTCCGATTATGTGGCCCCCGTCGCCAGCGACGCAGCCGTCGAGATGGTCGCCGCCGATCCCTTCACCTGCAAGCGCATCAATGCCGTGTTGAAGCCGTATGACATTTTGCGGATTCGAAAGCTGCGCTCGCCCTCGATGGCGATCCAGAGATTGTTCGGTGCGACGGAATGTTCGGAGATGTCGATGGGTGCCTATGCGGTGCCGCTGAACTCCGATTACGCCACCTGGCGATCGGGCAACATCTCGGCGTCGTACTGCAAGGAACTGGACAAGAAATCCCGGCAATTGCATCGCAAGGGACAGGTAGCGTTCGATCGCTTGACCGATGCGGCGAGCATCGAAGCCACATTCCAGAAGATGCGGGAATATCGCCGGCAACGCTTCGATACCGGAGACCTGCTGCAGGACCCGCTCTATTTTGATTTCTATCTCGATGTTGCAATCCGCGGGCAAGCGACGCTGAGCCGCGTCTACAGCGTGTCGATGGATGGTGTGCCGATCGCGGGAGCAATGAGTCTGTCGCACAAAGGCTCGCTGCTGATCATTCTCACCGGATTCGATCATGACAGCTACAAAAGCCGGTCGCTCGGCTCCCTGCTTTTCGAGATGATCGCGAAACATGCCATCAGCATCGGCGACCGCGAGCTCGATTTCACCATCGGCGACGAGCCATATAAGGTCCTGTTCGGCGCGCAAAAGTCGCCGATCTATCAGATCCTCCGCTTCGGCAGCATTTCCGGTGCCCTCGCGGGAGCCGCGGTGCAGCGTGCGTCGTGGATCAAGGGCATCGCGCATCGCTTCGCGGGCTAGGGTTCGAGATCGGCAAACCGCATCTCGCGAAGAAAAGACCTGACTTTCCGATCCTTTCCGCTGCACTGCAACGAAGCCGCGCACTGTCGCACATGCTCACGACTTGCGGCAAATTTGCGCATCGGGTGTGCGTGGCCCAGCCGAAGGTTGAAGGCCGGTAGCCGTGACTCGCATGGCGGGGTTTGTTAAAGCCGATGTGATGGGGAAGCTCGGCGCACCGCGCAGCTTCCATTGATTGATTGACCGGAGCAAATTTGCTGGGAGGCAATAGATGGCATCTCGAATCGGGAAGTTGGGCGTTTGGTCGGCGGCGGTTGCGACATGCAGCCTGTTCGCGGCAGTTCCTGCGCTGGCGCAAGGCGTCAAGATCGGCATTCTGAATGACCAGTCCGGCGTCTACGCCGACTACGGCGGAAAATCCTCGATCGAGGCGGCCAAGATGGCGGTCGAGGATTTCGGCGGCGAAGTGCTGGGCCACAAGATCGAGATCGTCGCGGCCGACCACCAGAACAAGCCGGACCTCGCCGTCAGCATCGCGCGGAAATGGTACGACACCGACGGCGTCGACATGATCACCGAACTGACGACCTCCTCGGTCGCGCTCGCGGTGCAGGAAGTCACCAAGGAGAAGAAGAAGATCGATATCGTGGTCGGCGCGGCCTCCTCGGCCATCACCGGCGCCTCCTGTTCGCCTTACGGCTTCCACTGGGCCTTCGATACCCACGCGCTCGCGGTCGGCACCGGCGGCGCGATGGTGAAGGCCGGCGGCGATAGCTGGTTCTTCCTCACGGTGGACTACGCCTTCGGTCATGCGCTGGAGAAGGACACCAGCGAGATCGTGAAGGCCTCGGGCGGCAAGGTGCTCGGCGCGGTGCGGACCCCGCTCAATACCTCCGATTATTCCTCGTTCCTGTTGCAGGCGCAAAGCTCGAAAGCCAAGGTAGTCGGCCTCGCCAATGCCGGCGCGGATACCATCAACTCGATCAAGCAGGCCTCGGAGTTCGGCATCGTTGCCGGCGGCCAGAAGCTCGCGGCGCTGCTGCTGACGGCATCAGAAGTCCACGGCCTCGGCCTCAAGGCCGCGCAAGGCACGGTGCTGACCGAGAGCTTCTACTGGGACCTCAACGACAATACCCGCGCCTTCGGCGAGCGCTTCTACAAGCGCACCGGCCGGATGCCGAGCATGATCCAGGCCGGCACCTATTCGGCGACCCTGTCCTACCTGAAGGCAGTAAAGGCCGCCGGCACCAAGGACTCTGACGCCGTGGTCAAGAAGTTGAAGGAACTGCCGGTCGACGACGCCTTCACCTCCAAGGGCAAGGTGCTCGCCAACGGCCGCATGGTGTCCGACCTCTATTTGTTCGAGGTCAAGAAGCCCGAGGAAAGCAAGCGCGACTGGGACTACTACAAGCTGCTGGCAACCGTCCCCGGCGATACCGCTTATCCGTCCGCGAAGGACAGCGGCTGCCCGCTGACGAAGTAAGCAGATATCACCCACGCGGGTGACATGACGAACAGCAAGGGCGCGGTCCTGATCAGGATCGCGCCCTTTGTGTTTTCATCAATACCCCGTCATCTCCAGATAGCCGACGCCGTCTTGACTACCGCGAAGGGCGATGGGGCCTTCCCAATAGGGAAAACTGGTGCCCATCCAGCTCCGTGCATTGAGCGGCGCGCAATCGATGGCGAGGCCGCGCGACGGCACTGCGACGCGCCACTGTGTCGGCACACGCCGTTTTGCAACTTCGGTGAATGCAAGCGGCATCATCGTGATCGCATCCGACGGCAGCGGAACCGATCGGCCGTCATGGCCGATCCAGTTGCCGGCGAAATAATGCCCACCGTCCTTCTGTCGCAGCCGGAACAGCATCACCTTATCGCCGCCGTCGAGATGCAACGAGAACCAGTCCCATCCGGTCTGATCCGCCGCTAACGGCTGGCTCGACCATTCGCGATCGAGCCACGCCGGCCCCGATACGGCGATGGATTGATCGCCGATCTTGATGCTGCCGGTCGCGGTGAAGTAGGGCTGGCTGTAGTAATACGACGCCTGCCCGCGCTCGGATTTGCGGCTGTAGCCATGATCGCCCTGGAGCACCAGCGGCCGCCCGGCATCGAGCCGCAACGCATATTCAAAGTCGGTGCCTGCTGCCTTCAATTGCAACGGCGCGAACGTCTCGCTCGACAGCGGCGATATCGCCGACATCCGCCATGCATCGATCCACGCCTTGAACGGCGCGACATCGACGCCCGCCTGCCCGACGCCGCCGCGCGCGAAGGTTTCGCTGAAATGGTGCGCCGTCGCACTGGTGACCGCGGCATGGCCCATCCAGACCTGCTGATTGGCCCAACCCTCACGTTGCGGGCCCGGCGCCATCGCCTGCCGAAACAACGTCCATTGCGCGCCATAGGCCGCGCCGCCCGCGTCGCGCAGGTTGGCGGTGACGTACCACCATTCGATGCGAAAGTCCGGATGCGCGCCGAAGTCGTCGGGAAACACGAAATGCTTTCCCGGCACCACCGGCTCGAAGCCCGCCGCTTCACCGCCGAGCCCCGCGAACCCTTGTGCCCATGCGCGCGCGCCGCCAAGACCGAGCCACGCAAGACTGGCAGCAAAGCTGCGGCGTGAGATTTTGCGATCAGCGCTCATTGGCGAAAATCTTGATCAATGTCGCGGGCTGCATCCGCGCCAGCTTGAGGATCGGCAGCAACGTCGCGAGCAGCGCCGCCACCATGGCGACGCCGAGCAGTTCCAGCAACTGCATCGGGAACACCTGGAACGGCAAGCGCCAGCCGAATGCCTTCACATTGACCACCGCGATCAGGCACCATGCCACCAGCAGGCCGAGCGGCAGCGCCAGCAGCGCGGTGGCCAAAGCCACCGCCATGGTTTTCAGAAGTTCGATCGCGGCCAGCCTCTCGCGCGTGACGCCGATGGCCCACAATGGCGCCAGTTGCGGCAGACGCGATCCGCTCAAAGTCAGCAGACTGGTGAGCAGCGCGATGCCCGCGACGCCGAGCGTAAAGGTGTTGAGCGCGGCGGTGACCGCGAAGGTGCGATTGAAAATGCGTTTCGATTCCGCCTTCACCGTGGCCTGATCCGCCAGTTGCCGCGCGTCGAGATGGAACGCCGCGCGCATCGCGGCGATCACGTCCGCGATATGCTCCGGCGCGACGCGCAAACCAAAGCGGGTTTGCGGCGCATCCGGAAAATGCCGCAGGAGCGCATCGATGTCGGCGACGAGTTGTCCCTTGGGATTGCCGTAGTCGGCATAGACACCGACGACCTCCAACGACCAATCGCCGCCGGGGGTGGCGATCCGCAACCGGCTTCCGGCATCGAGATGAAGACGGCGCGAGAGTTGCTCGCTGATGAACGCGGCATCGCCGGTGTGGACGCGATTCCATCCATCGGGAACCGAGCGCAGCAGCGGCCAGTTCTCGCGATAGGTGGCGTGATCGGCCACGCCCATGATCTCGACCGGCGCGCCGTCGATTTGCACTTCGGTTCGCGCGCCGGGCAGCACGGCCGCAATGTCAGTGCGCGCGGCAAGCCAATGCCGGATTTCGACGGCCTGCGATTCATTGCCGGCGCGGACATAAATATCGGCGGCGAGGCGGCCATCGAGCCAGCGCACGAAGGTGGCGCTGAAACTCTGCACCATGGTGCCGACACCGACATTCACCGCCAGCGCCAGCAACAGCGCCATCAAGGCCAGCGACAATCCCGGCAGTTGCTGGCGGCTGTCGGCCCAGAACCACGCCGGCAGCGCATCGCGCGCGCCTTTGCCGCCGAGCCGCAGCACGCCGTCGAGCAACACCGGCAGCGCCAGCGCCGCCGCCAGCAGCAGCGCGGCGAGCACGGCGAACCCGGCCAGCAGCGACTCGCCGAACATCAGAATGCCGATGGCCGCGATCAGCATCGCAAGCGCCAGCACGCCCTGACGCAACAGCCAGCGCCGTTGTGCCTGTTGCCACGCATAAGGCTGCGCCGCGGCGAGCAGCGGCAGCCGCGCCATTCGGACGAGACTGGCAGCGGCGGCCGCCAGCGCGCCGACAACGCTCATCGCGATGCCCGCAAGCCACCATTGCGGCTGCAGCGACAGCGTGCCGGGTAATTGCGCGCCGTAAAGCCCGCGCAGGCTGGCGGCGACATCGGGCAAGAGCGCGGCCGCGATCACATAGCCGCCGATCAACCCGACCAGGCCACCGAACAGCGCGATCGATACCAGTTCGACCACCACCACGACGTTCAGCAATCGCGCGGAGACGCCGCAGGCGCGCAACGTTCGCAGCGTCGGCAATCGCTGCTCGAAAGCAAGCCCGATCGCCGAATTGACGATGAACAACCCGACCAGGAACGACAGCAGCCCGAACGCCGTGAGGTTGAGATGAAAACTGTCGGTCAGCCGCGCGAGATCGGGCTCGCTGTCCGGCGAAACCCATTGCAGCGTCGTGCCCGCGATCTTGTCCGGCAGGTCGCGGGCATTCCGCATGGTCTTGCCGACCAGCAATCGCGAGATCTGTCCCGGCTTGCCGAGCACGCGCTGCGCCACGCCGATATCGACGATCAGCACGCCGGGCGCGAGTTGCGGCTGCGGTTGCAGCGGCGGCAGCGCGGCGGACTCGTTGATGCGCGGCGTCGCGCCTGCGGCGAGGCCCAGATCGCGCAGCGTCTCCGGGGCCACCAGCGTGCGCCCCGGCGGCGCGACGAAAGCATGAAGATCGTTGCGGCCGATCGCCGAGCCTGATGCCGTTTCCGCCGGCATGGTGACCGGCTCGATGCCGAGCAACCGCACCGAGCGGCCGTTGACCTGCACACGATCCTCAAGCACCGGCGATACCGGCCATCCGGCGCGCCGCAGTTCAACGAAGCCCGCTTGCGAAAACGTCGCATGCGCGGGGTCGATCAGCATCGCTGTGCGTGCGCCGCCGAACAACGCGGCGGCGCGGTCGTAACTCGCGCGCGCCTGCTGGTTGAGCGCCTGCACGCCGCTCCACAGCGCGGTGGCGGCGATCAATCCCACCAGCAGCGTCGCGAGTTGCATCGGATGCCGCCGCCAGTGGCTCAACAATACCGCGAGCACCCATGCGGTGCGCCTCATGTCAGCAGCCCGCCGCTGAGATGCAGTTGCCGGTCGAGCATCGCCGCCAGCCGCGCCGAATGCGTCACCATCAACAGCCCGCAACCGGAGCGCGCCACCAGATCGCGAATGAGATGCACCACCTCGTCGGCGGTAGCTTCATCCAGATTGCCGGTCGGCTCATCGGCGAGCAGCAGCGCCGGCTTCACCGCCAGCGCGCGGCCGATCGCGACGCGCTGCTGCTGCCCGCCGGACAATTGCTCCGGGTAGCGCTTCAGCAACGCCTCGAGGCCGAGCCGCGCGATCAGCTCGGCCTGCCACGCCGAATCATGCCGCCCGGCGAGGCGTGCCTGAAACGCCAGATTGTCGGCGATGGACAGGCTCGGCACCAGATTGAACTGCTGGAAGATCAGGCCGAGCCGCGTGCGGCGCAGCGCGGCGCGCCCGGCATCCGGCAAGCCGGTGATACGCGCGTCCTCGACCCACACCTCACCGCCGTCGGCCTCGTCCAGACCGGCGATCAGATGCAGCAGCGTGCTCTTGCCGCTGCCGGATTCGCCGGTGAGCGCCACGCTTTCGCCGTGCGCCACCGCAAAACCCACTCCGCGCAGCACGTGCACAGTCTCCTGCGCCGAGCGATAACTCTTGCTGAGATTGACGACTTTCAACATCGGATGGGCATTCGATCCCGTGAGGTTCGCTGGCAACAAGCATAGTCGTGTTGCAATGCCAAATCACGATGCGCGCCCTCGCTTCGTTGCCGATGCGCAATCTTCGCTGCAGGGTCTTGCTAAATCGACGATTGCCACGAAGCCAAATCAGCGAGTAGCATCGCAGGCGGCCGCAATCGAACCGGCAGAAGCCGGAGACGGCCGGGGGAGACGCGCATGACGGCACAGCCGACTCCGAAAGGAGCGTGGGGCATCACGTTCCTGTTGTTCTTGTTCATGGTGGTCAACTTCGCCGACAAGATCGTCGTCGGCCTCGCCGCCGTTCCGATCATGACCGACCTCAAGCTCAACGCCGAACAGTTCGGCCTGCTCGGCTCGTCGTTCTTCTTCCTGTTCTCGATCTCGGCCATCGTCGTCGGCTTCATCGTCAATCGCGTCGCGACGCGCTGGGTGCTGCTGGCGCTGGCGCTGATCTGGGCCCTGGCACAGTTTCCCATTGTCGGAACCGGCAGTTTCGTGACGCTGATGATCTGCCGCATCATCCTCGGCGCCGGCGAAGGCCCGGCGTTTTCGGTCGCCGTCCACGCGATCTACAAATGGTTTCCCGACGAGAAGCGCACGCTGCCGACCGCGGTGCTGTCGCAAGGGTCGGCCTTCGGCGTCATTCTCGCCGTGCCGTCGCTGAACTGGCTGATCGTCAATTACTCGTGGCACCATGCGTTCGCAGCTCTCGGCATCGTCGGCCTGCTGTGGTCGGCGGTGTGGCTCTGGCTCGGCAAGGAAGGGCCGCTGGTGCCATCCGCCACCGAAGCCGCCCATGAGACCCGCTTCTCCTACGCGCATCTTCTGACCTCGCCGACCTTCATCGGCTGCTGCGTCGCGACCTTCGGCGCCTATTGGGCGCTGTCGCTTGGCCTCACCTGGTTCACCGCCTTCATCGTGCAGGGCTTGGGATTCTCCCAGCACGCGGCGGGCCTGATCTCGGTGCTGCCGTGGGTGTTCGGCGCTTGCATCGTCATCCTCACCGGCTGGCTGTCACAGCGGCTGGTGGGGCGCGGCATGTCCACGCGTGGCGCGCGCGGCGTGCTCGGCGCCTCCCCGCTGATCCTGGGCGGCTTGATCCTGCTGTCGATGCCCTATGCCGACAGCGCCGCGATGCGCATCGCGTTCCTGGTCGTCGGCTCCGGACTGTGCGGCGCGATCTACGTGGTGTGCCCGCCGATGCTGGGCGAATTCACGCCGGTGTCGCAGCGCGGCGCGGTGATCGCGATCTACGGCGCGATCTACACCCTCGCCGGCATCATCGCCCCCGCCGTGATGGGCAGCATCATTCAGCACGCGGGTGGCAATGTCATGCAGGGCTACCTGCATGGCTTCGTCATCAACGGCATTGTCATGATTTCCGCCGGCGTGCTCGGCCTGCTGCTGCTCTGGCCCAACACCGAACGCGAACGGCTGCTGCGCCGCAACGGTCCCGCGCCGCAGTTTGCGCGAGGTTGAAATTTCTAGTCGTCATTGCGAGTGAAGCGAAGCAATCCAGACTCTTGAAGAAAGTCTGGATTGCTTCGTCGCTCACGCTCCTCGCAATGACGCGTCGATAAGCCGACAATTCACGACGGCAATATCCCGACCGCCGGCTTCTTCTGAATATCGGTGCTGCGCTCGGGCACCAGTGCCAGCAGCACCGTCAGGCCCATGAAGATCGCGGACGCGCCGAACACCCAATGCGGCATGTGCTGATCCATGATCCAGCCGAACAATAGCGGCCCGGCGATGCCGCTGAGATTGAAGCCGGTGGAGACGATGCCGAAGGCGCGTCCGGCGGCGCCGGGCGGCGCGGCATTGCGCACCATCATGTCGCGCGACGGCGCGATGACGCCACTGAGAAAGCCGGCGATGGTCAGCGCGGCCACCAGCAGCACCGGCGGCAACGTCGTCACCGCGATCATCAGTACGATCAACGCGTTGATGCCGAAGCAGACCGCGGCGACCTGGCCGTGGCGCGCGGTGCGGTCCGCCAGCCAGCCACCTGCGAGAACGCCGGTGGCGCTGGCGCCGAGAAACGCCGTGAGTGCGAGGTTGGCACTCGACAGCGAACTGCCGTAGCCGCTCATCAGCGCCACCACGCCGAACGAGCCGATGCCGGAGTTCGACAGGCCGAGCAGCAGGAAGAACGCCGTCAGCAATAAAATCGCCGGCGTCATCACCGACACCTTTGGCGCGGCACTGCCGGCCGATGACAATGCGGCGCCCGCATCCGGGATTCGCATCGCGCCGAGCAGCAACGCCACCACCGGCCCGACCGCACCGATCACCAGCAGCGCGCCGCGCCCGCCGAACGCCAGCAGCAATCCGGCGACGATGGCCGGCGCCACCGCGCCGCCGAAGAACCCGGCAAAGGTGTGGATCGAGAACGCGTGCCCCATCCGCGTCTCGTCCATATGCGCCGCGAGGATGGCGTAGTCCGCCGGGTGATAGACGCTGTTGGCGAGGCCGAGCACCGCCGCGCAGACGATCAGATTGGCATAGCTCAGATGAAGCGCAAGCAGGGCGAAAGCGAGCCCGCCGACGACAAGGCCGATCAGCAGGATCAGCCGCGCGCCGACCCGGTCCACCAGATAACCGATCGGCGCCTGCGTCAGTCCCGACACCGCTGCAAACACGGTAATCGCGAAGCCGAGTTCGACGAAGCCGACGCCAAGCTGCTCCTTGAGAAACGGAAACAGCATCGGCGGCACCAGGATATAGAAATGGCTGACCCAATGCGCGATGGAGATTCCCGTCAGCGTGCGCAGCGTCGCGTCCCGCTCCCGCGGAGGATTGGCAACTCCATCGACCATGCCCTGCGCGGCTCCCTTCAACCGGAGCGGAAATTATCAGTCCCGACAGCGATTTGTCGATGAGCTGCGGCGCATGACTGCCCATCCGCGGCAAGGTGGCGGCGGCCCGATCAAAGCCCGCGCTGTTCGTCGTCGCGATCGGGCTCCGGCGTGGCGATGTCGCCGGCATCCTCCAACTCGTCCGGCGGCGGCGGCCGTCGCTTCGGCTTGGCCGGCTTCTCCTCGGATCGACGCTTATCGGGCTGACGCTTCCCGTCGAACATCTGGCGCTCCCCAATGCCGGAACAGTGACCGGCCTGCCTTTATATAGCAAAATCAATACAAGGTTCAGAAGACTCAGCGGCCCGTCGGCGGCGCGGGAACCTCGCGCCAAACCGCCGGAACGGCATATCGACGCGGCAAAATCCTTTGTACCTTTGCCGTGCCCGGTATAAAAAGCCGGATACCCGCAACGCATACAGATTCGCTTGACGCTCATTGATGCGCGTACCGGCGGGCCGTTGCTCTCACAGGACATGCCAATCAGGCGATCTTGTCAAAACGCCGCATCGGTTGCGGCGGGCGCGATCGCTTCATGGAGAAGAGATGAAGAAGCCGAAGCTCGAACTCGACGAACCGCAGCAGCGCAAGACTGTCGTGCGCGCCGACAAGGCCCCGACCGAAGGTTACTCGCTGGTGGTGGACGGTCACTTCAAGTCGCACCACGACACTGTCGAAGCTGCCGAGGAAGCCGGGCTGGCGTTGAAGCATCGCTATCAGATGTTGCAGGTGCAAGTATACGACGCCGCCACCAAGACGCGGTCGATGATTCAACTGCCGACCGGCTAGATGTTTTGACCGAAACATCCAAGTCCGTCATGCCCGGACTTGTGCCGGGCATCCACGTCTTGACATCCTTGCAAGATCAAAGACGTGGATGGCCGGGACGAGCCCGGCCATGACGAGTTGTTGATTCCATCTGTTCTGGTTTCTGGCGCAATCGCGGCGCGCGCGGGGTGATCGTGGAGCGCAGATCGCGTGACGGTCCGACGCGCGCCGATCAGGTCCGATAGCCGCCGCTGCGTTGGCTGGCCAGCCAGGCCGACAGGTCCTGCCCTTGCGCGGCCTTCCCCGACGTCTTGCCGGTTGTCTTGCCGCCGGCTTTCGAGCCGGCTTTGGCGCGCTTGGCCGGAGGCGTCGGCGACGCAGCTTCCTTTGCCAACCGCAACGCCTTCAGCCTCGCCATGTTGTCACGCACCGCCTTGGCGGCCGCCTCGCGCTCGGCATGAGCATCCATGGTCTGACCGGCCTTGCCCTGGCGTTGCGCAGCGTCGTCGCGATCATGTTGTGTCATCTGGGCACCGCGTGTTTTCTAGGTCTGAATATCATTCGCAGGAACAACCCGGCTGGCGGGTGTTCGAATTCGCGGCAACGAATACCGCGAAACGGCGCGCAGACAAGCAACAAATTCCGACATTCGTAGCGTTCGCGGCAAAACGTCCGCACCGCTCCAAGATCACGGTTGCGTGCGCAGCGCCGCTGTGCTTGTTTGGCGCCGTCATCGGTGCCTCCCGAGAACATTCCGACGGAGGTGAAACGGGAATGCGGTGCGAGGATCTCTTTAAGTTTAGAGACCGATCCTCAATTCCGCGGCTGCCCCCGCAACTGTAAGCGGTCATCCGATCCACGAAGCCACTGGACCTCACACAGGTCCGGGAAGGCGGATCCGGATAACGACCGCGAGCCAGGAGACCGGCCGTTGACGAACTTAACACGTTCGACGGTGGGTCGACGAAAGGGGCTACGATGAATCTGCGAAATGTCGCTGCCGGCACGGCAGCCTGTCTTGCGTTGTCTCCGATTTGCGGAGACGCGAATGCTCAATCACGCCTGGAGCAACTGCCCGATATCGTGGTGACGGCGGGCCGCGCGCCGGAATCGATCGGCTCCACCGGCAGCGCTATCAGTGTTATCAGCGGCGAAACGCTGACGACCAGCAATCCCGCCTCTCTCACCGACGCGCTGCGCTCGGTGCCCGGCCTGATGGTGACGCAAGCGGGCGGGCCCGCCGGCACCACAGGCGTGATGCTGCGTGGCGCCAACACCGGCCAGACGCTGGTGCTGATCGACGGCATCCGCGTCAACGACCCGAGCGGCGCCGCAGGCGATTTCAACTTCGCGCTGGTCGCGCCCGGCACCGTCGATCGCGTCGAGGTGCTGCGCGGGCCGCAAAGCGCGCTGTACGGCTCCGACGCCATGGGCGGCGTCATCAACATCATCACCAAGAAGGGCAGCGGCCCGGCGCAATACAGTATTCGCGCAGAAGGCGGCAGCTACGGCACCGCGTCGACCACCGCGTCGATGAGCGGCTCCAGCGGACCGTGGACTTACGCCGTCACCGGCAGCGGTCAGCACAGCAACGGTTTCTCCAGCTACGGCTATCGCATTCCGTCAATCGAGGCGAAGTATCCGAATCTCGAAAAGGACGGCATGGATCGCATCGGCGGCTCGGCCCGGGTCGGCTACGACGCCGGCGAAGGCTTTCGCTTCGATGCCGGCGTGATGTCCACCTTCACGCGCAGCGCCTATGATGCGTCGTTCGGTGCGACGCCGGACACGCCATCGAACTCCAATCAGTTGCAGCAGCAGATCTGGGCCAAGGCGACCATCGATTCGCTCGGCGGCATGTTGACGCAAAGCATCACTACCTTCGCCACCCAGATCGACCGCACCTTCAACGACTACTCGTCCTACGGCATCAACGTGCTGCCGGCCAACAGCTTCGCCACCTCCACCGATTTTCGCGGCAACAGCTTTGGCGCGGAATACCAGGGCGACCTGAAGATGGGCGCCGCCGGCTCGCTGATCTATGGCGCGCGCACCCAGCACGACACCGCCGAATCCTTCGGCGCGACCATCCTGCCGGTGCCGACGCCGCGCATTTCGACGCTGAACGCGACGAAGGACACCAACTCGGTGTTCGCGCTGTGGAAGCTGCCGATCGGCGAACGGCTGAGCGTGACCATGGGCGGCCGTGTCGATGACGTGGTCGATGTCGCCACCTTCGCGACGTGGCGCACCACGGCGGCTTACAACATCGTTGAGACCGGCACCAAGCTGCGCGCCAGCGCCGGCACCGGCGCCAAGGCGCCGACGCTGTATCAGTTGTACGAGCCGCACTACGGCAACAGCGGCCTCAAGCCGGAAGAAAGTTTCGGTTACGACGCCGGCATCGACCAGAGCCTGTTCAACGGTCGCGTGACGCTGTCGCTGACCGGCTTCTACAACAAGTTCAGCAATCTGATCGATTTCACCTTCGATCCGACGCCGACGCAGCCGTTCGGACACTACATCAACGTCGCGCGCGCCGAGACCTCGGGCCTCGAAGTCGGTGCCGATATCGACGTGATGCCGGGAACGCTGCGTCTCAAGACCGCTTACACCTGGCTGCAAGCCAAGGATCTCTCCACTGGCCTGACGCTGGCGCGACGCCCCGAGCATCTGGCGCGCATCGCGCTCGCCATCACACCGACCGATCGCTGGCTGATCGAACCGCGCATCCTGATGGTCTCGAAGCGCTTCAGCAGCGCCGGCGAACTGAATCCGCTCGCCGCCTATACCCGCGTCGATCTCTATGCCGAGTACAAGATCGACAAGAACTGGAAGGTGTTCGCGCGCGGCGAAAACATCTTCAACGAGCGTTATCAGGAAGTGCTGAACTACGGCACCACCGGGCCTGCGGTCTACGGAGGCTTCCACGCCACATGGTGACCGAGAGCGCCGCAACCAGACGACGGACCGGCACCATTATCGCCATGGGGCTGCTCGTCGTGCTGCTGACGCTGATCTCGCTTGGCGTCGGCCCGGTGCGGATGTCGCCGCTGACGGTGCTCGATACACTGTTCGGCGGCGGCAGCGATGTCTATCGCGTGATCGTGCAGGAGATACGCCTGCCGCGCACGATCCTCGCGGTGGCGATCGGCGCCATCCTCGGCCTGTCAGGCGCGGCGCTGCAAGGGCTGCTGCGCAATCCCCTCGCCTCGCCGTCGCTGTTCGGCGCGCCGCAAGCGGCGGCGTTCGGCGCGGTGCTGGTGATCGCGCTGGGTCTCGCCGACGTGCGCTCCTACGCGCTGCCCGGCGCGGCGATCATGACGGCATTCCTGTCGGTGTTCGCGCTGCTGGTGGTGGCCGGGCGCAACGCCGGGCTTCTGATCCTCATTCTCGCCGGCCTTGCGATCTCAAGCCTTGCCGGCGCGGCCACCGCGCTGGCGATGAATCTTTCCAGCAACCCGTTCGTGGCGCTGGAGATCGCGTTCTGGCTGCTCGGCTCGCTGGAGGATCGCAGCTTCCGCCACGTCATGCTGGCGCTGCCGTTCATCACCATCGGCGCGATCATCCTGATGAGCCAGCGCAACGCGTTGCGCGCGCTGAGCCTCGGTGAGGAAACCGCGCAAAGCCTCGGCGTCCACGTTGGCGCGCTGCGGCTGATCGTGATTCTCGGCGTCGCGTTCGGCGTCGGCGGCGCGGTGGCGGTGACCGGCACCATCGGCTTCATCGGCCTGATTGCGCCGCATCTGATGCGGCCGCTGGTCGGCTACGATCCGGCACGGCTCCTGGTGCCGAGCGCGCTGGCGGGTGCGGCGCTGCTGCTCGCCGCCGACATTGCCGTGCGCATCATCCCCTCCACCAGCGACATCAAGGTCGGCGTGCTGACATCGCTGATCGGCGTGCCGTTCTTCCTCTATCTCATCGTGCGCGAGCGCCGCGCGTTGGGAGGCGGGGTCGGATGATGGATGCCTTCCTCACCGCGCACAAACTGAGCGTCACGCTTGCCGGACGCGAGGTGTTGCATGACATCTCGCTGGCCTTGCCGCGCCAGCATCTCGTCGCCCTCGTCGGCCCGAATGGCGCCGGCAAGACCACACTGCTGCGCGCGCTGGCCGGGCTGCTGCCCGCGCGCGGCGCGATCCATGTCGGCGGCGATGCGCTTGCGTCGTTGTCGCTGCGCGAGCGCGCCAAGCGCTTCGGCTATCTGCCGCAAGGCCACATGGTGCACTGGCCGCTGCCGGCGCGCGACATCGTGGCGCTCGGCCGCTATCCGCACGGTGCCACCGATCCGGCGCGGTTGTCGCCCACCGACGAAGCCGCCGTCGAACGCGCGATGCAGGCGACCGACGTGACGCAGTTCAGCGCCCGTCCCGCCACCGAACTCTCCGGCGGCGAGCGCAGCCGCGTCGCGCTGGCGCGGGTGCTGGCGGTGGAAGCGCCGGTGATCCTCGCCGACGAGCCGACCGCCGCGCTCGATCCGCGCTTTCAGATCGAGGTGATGAAGAACCTGCGCGCCGCCGCCGACAGCGGCATTCTCGCCATCGTCGTCACTCACGATCTCGGCCTCGCCGCGCGTTATGCCGACGTCGTGATGGTGATGCAGGAGGGGCAATTGGTGGCGCAAGGCGCGCCGGCCGAGGCATTGTCCGACGACATCCTCGCAAGGGTGTTCCGCGTCACCGCCTATCGCACCGGCTTTGAGCATCGCATGATCATCGTGCCATGGGCCGGCGTGTGAGCACGATGAAGCTAGATATCCGCCAGCGCTCGCGCGAGACGATCGAGCGCCGCGTCGTCCGGCGGCAGGCCAAAGCGCAGCAAATCCTCGGCCCAATCGAAACGCCGGCACCAGATCCGCCGCCGCGCCAGCGCGGTATGGTAGGCTGACGCATGCGGATGCCTGACCAGACGAAACAGCGTGGTGCCGCCGGCGGGCGCGAAGCCGGCGGTCTGCAACACGGCGTCGAGCTTAGCGGCCCGCTCGCGCAGTTTGATGCGCGTCTCGTTCGCCCATCGATCATCGTCGAGCGCGACGCGGCCGATGACGAGCGCGGGGCCGGAACATATCCACGGGCCCATGGCTTCGCGGATTTGCGCGATCGTATTTTGCGGCCCAATGGCGAAGCCGAGCCGCAATCCGGCAAGACCGTAGAACTTGCCGAACGACCGCAGCACGACAACCGGCCAATCCTGGCACAACGCCATCGCGCTGATCGCGGGATCGAGATCGGCGAACGCTTCGTCGATCACCATCACGCCATCGCGCGCGGCGACATTCTTAGCGATGCACGCCAGCGCGGCGTGATCGACAATACTGCCATCGGGATTGTTCGGACTGACGATCACGACGTGACGGACCGTATCGGGAATGGCTTCATCCGCGCCGATAGTGGTCACCTCATGTCCCGCCAATCGCCACGCGGCGGCGTGCTCGTTATAAGTTGGCGAGATGACCGCGACAGCGCCATGCTGCACGATACGCGGCAACCACTGGATCAACGTTTGCGTGCCGGGCGCCGCGACGATCCCGACATCGTCCGAAACGGCGTAAGCGCGTCGTGCGGTCGCAAGCAGCGCGGCTTCATCAGTGCGCGATGGCAGACGTTGCCAGGCATCGTTCGGCAACGATGGAAGCGGATACGGATTCGGATTAATGCCGGTCGACAGATCGAGCCACGCTTCCTGCGCGCCGCCGAACTGCGCCATCGCCTCGCTGAGATCGCCACCATGTTTCATGCGTCTCTCATGCCACGACGCGACGCGATGTGCGAGAGGTTCTCGCTCGCCTTGGTCAGCGTTCTTGCGACAGTAGCCATCGCAACGATCGCGCCCGCGCATGCGGCCGAATTGCTGCGCATCGCCTCGATCAACGCCTGCACCGACCAACTGCTGCTGGCGCTGGCGGACCCCGACCAGATTCTCGGCTTAGGCCCCTATTCGCGCGACGCCACCCGCTCGTGGAGCGCCGCCGCCGCGCACCGCTATCCGCGCCTGTCGGGCGAAGCGGAGGATGTGCTGGTGCTGAAGCCTGACGTCGTGGTCGCCGGCAGCTTCACCAAGCGCGCCACCCGTGAACTGCTCAAGGAGCAGGGCGAGAAGGTCGTGACCTTCGATGTCGCGCACTCGCTCGACGAGGTGAAGAGGCAGATCCGCAAGATGGGCGAGGTGACGCAACACCCCGACCGCGCGGAGACATACATCGCGCGCATCGACGCCGCGCTCGCGCGCACGCGGCAGTTCGTCGCGAAGCGCCGCTATCGCGTGCTGTCGATCTCGCGGCGCGGCTGGGTGTCCGGCAGCCGCAGCCTGATGAGTTCGCTGCTCGCGGAAACGGGGCTGATCAACGCCGCCGGCGAACTCGGCCTCAAGTTCGGCGGCTTTGCCTCACTGGAGGCCATCGTCAAGCTGCAACCGGACTTCATCGTGGTGTCGAACGACAGCGAGTTCGCGGAGGACGAGGGCCGCGCCTTCCTGCTGCATCCGGCGCTGGAGCATTTCTATCCCCCGTCCAAGCGCTTGGTGGTGCCGGAGCGGCTAACGGTCTGCGGCGGTCCGATGGTCGCCGACGCACTGGATCGCATCGTCAGCGAGATCACCCGTGCCGAGCGGGAAGCCGGCACGACCGCCGCGACCCACTGACATGCTGTCGTGGAGCGACACGCTCGTCATTACGCTGGTGGCGCTGGCTGCCGACGCCGTGATCGGCGATCCGGATTGGCTGTGGCGGCGGCTGGCGCATCCGGTCGCGATAATCGGCCGCGCCATCGCGGCGCTGGATCGCGCCCTCAATCGCGACGCGTGGTCGCCGGCGCGCCGCAAAGGCGCCGGCATCGCCGCCGTTCTGTTGCTGGTGATTGCAGCGCTCTTAACAGGATATGCCATCGAGGCCATCATCCCGCGCGGCCCCGCCGGCGACATCGCGCTGGGCTTGCTGGCCTCGACGTTGATCGCGCAGAAAAGCCTCTATCAGCACGTCGCGCGGGTGCACGCGGCATTCAGCGCAGGCGGCCTTGCCGCCGCGCGCGAAGCCGTGAGCCTGATCGTCGGGCGCGATCCCAACAGCCTCGATGAAAGTGGCGTCAGCCGCGCCGCCGTCGAATCCTGCGCCGAGAATTTTTCCGACGGCGTGGTGGCGCCGACGCTCTCACTGGCATTGCTCGGCCTGCCGGGACTGCTTGCTTACAAGACGATCAATACCGCGGATTCGATGATCGGCCACCGCAGCGACAAGCATCGCGATTTCGGCTGGGCCTCGGCGCGGCTCGACGACCTCGTCAATCTCGTGCCCGCACGTCTCGCTAGCCTGCTGCTGGCGCTGGCCGCGCCGGTCGCGCGAGGATCAATCGTATCGTCCCTCAAAGTGATGCGGCGCGACGCGCGCAACCATCGCTCGCCCAATGCCGGCTGGCCGGAAAGCGCGATGGCCGGCGCGCTCGGCGTCAAGCTCGCCGGCCCGCGCCGTTACGCCGAAGGCATGGTGGACGATCCCTATCTCAATGCCGCTGGCCGCGATGCCACGCCCGCCGACATCCGCTGCGCGCTGCGGATGCTGATAGCGGCGTCGGGGATTCAGTTTGCGGTAATCAGCGTTCTGACCTGCATTGCATTCGGAGCAGGATGAAGCGAAAGGCTTTACTCCGAGTGGGCACGCGCTGCTCGGCCGTGTCCCGGACGCGGTGCAGCGTGCAACGCTGCGCCGCAGAACCGGGACCGTTTCAACGGCATCATCCGCGACGGTCCCGGATGGGCCTCGCGCCGTCGCTTCACTATATTTCATTGCGTCTTCCGACGCCGCGCAATCGCCAATAGCGCGTCGATATCGAGATGCGCTTCGAGATGATCGGCCAGCGCCTCCAGCGCGGCTTCGACCCGCGCCTCATAAGCCAGCGACGAGGCCGCGCCTAACCCCTTCAGCCAGGCGGCGCGAAACGCATCGCTGGAAAACAATCCGTGCAAGTAAGTCCCCTGCACCCGGCCATCGCGCGAGGTCGCGCCGTCACGGCGCCCGCCAATTTGCAACATTGGTCGCGCGCCATCTGGCCCGTCGCTGCGGCCGAGATGAATCTCGTAGCCCTCGACCGGCAGGCCGCTGGCGCAGTGAATACCTACCGTCCGCGTGGTGGATTTGTCGCCGTGCATCACGGTGTCGATATCGAGCAGGCCCAGTCCCTCGACGGTGCCTGGCGCGCCATCGAGGCCGTCAGGATCGGCAATGGATCTGCCGAGCATCTGATAGCCACCGCACAAACCAAGCACATGGCCGCCGCGCCGCACATGCGCGGCGATATCGATGTCCCAGCCCTGTGCCCGCAGGAAGGCGAGATCGCCGAGTGTCGATTTGCTGCCGGGCAGGATCACGACATGCGCCTCGGCGGGAATCGGCTCGCCCGGCCGCACGAAACGCAAGGCAACGCCGGGCTCCATCGCCAGCGGATCGAGATCGTCGAAATTGGCGATGCGCGCCAGCATCGGCACCGCGATCACACACGCTGCGCCTTCGCGCGCCGCGTCACTTTCGAGATCGAGCGCGTCCTCGGCGGGCAGCCACGCGGCCTGCGGCAGCCACGGCACCACGCCGAGCGAGGGCCAGCCGGTCATCCGCGTCACCGCCTCGAGGCCGGCATCGAACAATCTCACCTCGCCGCGAAACTTGTTGATGAGGAAGCCGCGGATCTGCGCGCGCTCCTCCGCCTCCAGCACGGCATGGGTGCCGACCAGACTGGCGATGACGCCGCCACGATCGATATCGCCCGCCAGCACCACCGGCACATCAGCGGCAACGGCGAAACCCATGTTGGCGATGTCGCCCGCGCGTAGATTGATTTCCGCCGGACTGCCCGCGCCCTCCACCAGCACGATGTCGGCGTCGCGCGCGAGATGGGCAAAACTCTCCAGCACCAGCGGCAGCAGATCCTTCTTCTTGTCGAGAAAGTTTTTCGCGCGCAGCGTCCCCATACGCCGGCCGCGCACGATCACCTGCGCGCCGGTGTCGGTCTCGGGCTTCAGCAACACCGGATTCATGTGCACGCTGGGCGGCAGCCGCGCCGCGCGCGCCTGCACCGCCTGAGCGCGGCCGATCTCGCCGCCGTCCACCGCGATCGCCGCGTTGTTCGACATGTTCTGCGGCTTGAACGGCGCGACGCGCAAGCCGCGCCGCACCAGCACGCGCGCAAGGCCCGCCACCAGCGTCGACTTGCCGGCATTGGAGCCGGTCGCCTGGATCATCAGCGCGGGTGTGGGGGTCATGGGAGACACATCGCGATGTCTAACTCAATGTCGTGCATGGGACGAAGTCTTTCTGTTTCATCATGTCCGGCTTTATGCCGAGCCTCCACGTCTTGCTAATCATCCACGGTGAAAAGACGCGAATAGCCGGAACATAGGCAAGCGAAGCGACGCCGTTCTTCGAACGGCTATGTCCGGCCATGACGGAAACACGGGATCAAAACTCGATCCCCTTCTGCGCCTTCACGCCCTGCCGGAACGGATGCTTCACCATGGTCATGTCGGTGACGAGGTCGGCCATCTCGATCAGGCTGTCATGTGCGTTGCGGCCGGTGATGACGACGTGCTTGTCGGCGGGCTTCTCCTCGCGCAGGAACGCCAGCACCTCGTCGAGCGGCAGATAGTCGTAGCGCAGCACGATGTTGAGTTCGTCGAGCAGCACCAGTTGGTGACGGTCGTCGCGGATCAGCGCCTTGGCCTGCTCCCAGCCGGCGCGCGCCGCGGCGATGTCGCGGGCGCGGTCCTGGGTTTCCCAGGTAAAACCCTCGCCCATGATGTGCAGCGTCACCAGGTCGGGAAACTTGTTCAGCAGCCGCGCCTCGCCGGTGTCCCACTTCGCCGACTTGGTGAACTGCACGATGCCGACCGGCATGTCGTGGCCGATGTGGCGGAACACCATGCCGAGCGCCGCCGAGGTCTTGCCCTTGCCGTTGCCCGTGTGGACGATCAGCAAACCCTTCTCGACCGTCTTGGTCTCCATCATGCGGTCGCGCGCGGCTTTGAGCTTGCGCATCTTGTCGTTATGCTTGGCGTTCAGCGCGTCGTCGTTCGCTTGCTCGGTCATGATGCTCCCTCGTTGAACTCGCGTTTCAGCCACAACGGCAAGCCGGCGGCGACGAACGCCACGCTCGGCACCGCTGCGGCAATGGCCTGATTAAGCCGCCCCTGCGCGTCGCGGAAATCGCGGCCGAGCGGCGTTTCGGGCACGAGGCCGAGACCGACCTCGTTGGACACCAGCAGCACCGGATGCCGCGTATCACGCAGCCAATTCGCCAGCGCTTCGGTTTCGGCTTCGGTATCACGCGCGGCATGCATCAGATTCGACAGCCATAGCGTGAGGCAGTCGACCAGCACGACGCGCCCCTTGCCGGCCTCGCGCGACAACACATCGATCAACGCCAGCGGCTCCTCGACGGTGCGCCAGTCGTCGCCGCGCTGCGCGCGATGATGCGCGATCCGCGCGCGCATCTCGTCATCACCCGCGGCTGCGGTGGCGAGATAGACGCGAGCAAGGCCGCTCTCGCGGGCAAGCCGTTCGGCGAAGCGCGATTTGCCGGAGCGGGCGCCGCCCAGCACCAGCGTCGGGTGCAGCGCAAATGAAGGTGGATCGTGCGGCATCGATGGCCCGGATCAAACGCGAGCTTTGCCGGGTCGTGCTGCCGGCCGTGGGCCAACGCGCGCTCGCCGGATGCACCCCGCCCCGACGCCGTCAAAACACAATTCTTGATGGCAGGTCTCCTGGCTCGCGACTTCTGGCCTTGTCGCCGCCTTCCCGGATCGCTCCAGTGGCCTCGGCGCAAGGCTCCTCATAAACAGAGGCTCGTCGCTCACAGTTGCGGGGGCAGCGCCGGCGTTGGAATTTCTCCGCACCGGCTTCCCTTTTCACCTTCCTTGTGGAAGGACCATCGCGGTGAACGCTAGCCTTCGGCGAATGCGCGGTCAACCGCGTCGCGCCCGATGAGGACATCAACATGACCGATGCCAATGCCGCGCAATGGCAACTCCCGGACGTCACGCCGCCCGACCATGTGCAGGACACCGCCTTGCGCGCGCGGATCGACGGCAAGGCCAAGCCGCCGGGCTCGCTCGGCCGCATCGAAGGACTGGCGCTGCAACTCGGCCTGATTGCGCAGCCGGCCGAGCCGCGTGCGGACAACGCGGTGCTGCTGGTGTTCGCCGGCGATCACGGCATGACGGCTTCCGGCGTCTCGCAATACCCGTCGGACGTGACCGCGGCGATGGTGAGAACCTTTCTCGCCGGCCGCGCCAGCGCCAACGCCTTTGCGGCCGCCACCGGCACGCGGCTGCGCGTGATCGATGCCGGCGTCGCCGCCGACCTGCCGCAGCATCCCGAGCTGATCGATGCGAAGATCGCGCGCGGCACCGCCGATGCCGCGCACACCCCCGCAATGTCGCGCGAACAAGCCATCGCGGCGCTGACGCACGGCTGTGACATCGCGACGAAAGAGATTCGTGACGGCGCCGATATCATCGCCATCGGCGAGATGGGCATCGGCAACACCGCCTCCGCCGCGCTGCTCGCGCATCGGCTCGCACCCGCGCCGCTGGATGATTGCATCGGCGTCGGCGCCGGACAAAGCGACGAGGGACTGGCGCGCAAGCGCGCCGTACTCAACCAAGCTGCCGCCCGCAGCGACGCCACCGCACCGCTCGACGTGCTGGCCGAATTCGGCGGTTTCGAAATCGCAATGATGGCCGGCGCGGTGATCGGCGCGGCCGCATCGCGACGCCCGGTGATCGTCGACGGCTTCATTTCCAGCGCCGCGGCGCTGGTGGCGGTACGGCTGTGCCCGGCGGCGCGCGACTATTGCGTATTCGCGCATCGCTCGACGGAGCGCGGCCACGGCCTCGTGCTCGACGCGATGCAGGCCGCACCGCTGCTCGATCTCGGATTGCGGCTGGGCGAAGGCACCGGCGCGCTGCTGGCGCTGCCGCTGGCGCGCGCTGCCGCGCGGCTTCTCACCGACGTTGCGAGCCTCGACGATGTGTTGAGCGGAGCGATCTGAATGAGCGAGATCGAGCACTTCCGCAACGCCGCGCGCTTCATGACGATCCTGCCGGTGCGCTCGGCGGCAGGTGAGATCGCGCCGGACTGGCTGACGCGTTGCCTGAAGTATTCGCCGCTGGTCGGCATCGGCATCGGCCTTGTCTCAGGAGGTGTGCTGCTGATCGCAACCGAGTTATGGAACGAAACCATCGCCGCGATGCTGGCGGTGGCAACCAGCATCGCGCTGACCGGCGCGCTGCACGAGGATGGTTTTGCCGACACTTTCGACGGGTTCGGCGGCGGCTGGACGGTCGAGAAGCGCCTTACCATCATGAAGGACAGCCGCATCGGCACCTATGGCGCGCTCGCGCTCGGTCTGAACGTCGCGCTGCGGATCGCGGCGCTGGCGGCGTTGACGCCATGGGAAGGCGTGGCAGCGCTGATCGGCGCGCATGCGGCGGCACGCGCCGCGCCGGCCTGGGTGATGACGCGCCTCAGCTACCGTGGTGACGTCAGCGCGATGAAGGTCGCCTATATCGAATCGCGGCCGCGCATCGACGAACTGCAACTCGGCCTGATCTTCGTGTTGCTGGCGATCCTGCCGTTGACGCTGATTTCCGCGCCGGCGGTGGCGTTCGGTGCATTCCTTGGCGCTGCATTCGCGGCGGCGCTGGCGCTGTGGGCGCGGCGCCTGATCGGCGGCTACACCGGCGATGTGCTCGGCGGCATCGAGCAAGCATTCGAGATCGGCTTCCTGCTCGGCGTCGCGGCGCTGCTGGGGTAGACGCGCCGTCACCCTGAGGCGCGCCGCGCAACGCGCGGAGCCTCGAAGGGCGACGGCCACGATGCCATCCTTGAGGCTCGCTTCGCTCGCACCTCAGGATGACGCCGTCATCGGTTTAGAAATCGAGCCCGAACCGATACGGCATCCCCTCGAACGCTTCGGCACCGCGGCCGATGCGGGTGATGGCGTCGACCATCGCGCCGTTGCGTCCCAGCAGATCGTCGGCCAGCGCCACCATCAGCCGGTTCGGGGTGACGAACGGCGCACGCGCACGCAGCGCGGTCGCAAGTTCATCCTCGCGTCCGGGATGACGATCGCAGGCGAGACTATACGCCGCCGCGCTTGAGCGGCTGATACCGGCCCAGCAATGGATCAACAGCGGCGTTTCGTGCATGCGCGCACGGCCGAAATCCAGCATCGCCGCGATCATCTCGCCGCTCGGCGCGATCAGGCCTTCGCGTGCCTCGACGATATCGTGAAACACCAGATGCAAACGGCGCTGCGGCGTGAGCGTCGCGAGCGCCTTCGCATCGGTGTCGGGCGACAGCAACGTCAACAGATCGTAAGACGGAAGCCCTCGCGCAACGTCCTGCACCGCGCTCAACGGCGCGACATGGATCGCGCCTTCATTGAAGGGAGAAGCAGCAGCCTTAACCGGCAATCACCGGCCCTCCGGCCTTCTTCCAGGCGTCGATGCCGCCTTCGAGATGCATCGCATCCGCAATGCCGGCATCCTTCGCCGCCTTCACCGCCATCGCCGAGCGTTCGCCGAAGGCGCAGAAGAACACAATGCGGCGATGGCTGGCAGCCGCGACCTCGCGCAGCATGCCGCCCGCCTTCAGGCTGTCGCCGATGGTGGGATAAGGCGTGTGCAGCGCGCCGGCCAAGGTGCCGTGCTTGGCGCGTTCGGTCGCTTCGCGCAGATCGACCAGCAGGATATCGGGCTGGCCGAGCCGATGAATCGCATCGCGCGGCCGCAATGCGCAGCCTTGCTCGGCCAGCGCATGCTGATGCAGGCCGATCTTCATGTTGGCCGGAATCACCACGTCCATCAGCTTGGGATTGGGCAGATTGAGATTGCCCATCAGCTCGATGTATTCGTCCACCGAGGCGACTTGCAGGCGCGGATTGTAGCGCCGCTCCTCGCCGATGGTGGAGACAGTGTCGCCTTTATAATCGTGCGCCGGGAACACCATGGTTTCCTCGGGCAGCTTCAGCAGGCGGTTGAAGATCGAATCGTATTGTGCCCGCGCGCTGCCGTTCTGGAAATCGGTGCGGCCGGTGCCGCGAATGAGCAGCGTATCGCCGGTGAAGACGCGGTCCGCCATGCGGTAGCTGTAGGAATCGTCGGTGTGGCCCGGCGTATACATCACGTCGAGCGCCAGTCCCTCGATCGTGATCGTGTCGCCGTCGCCGACGCGCATCGCCACCACGTCCGCCTTGCTCTGCTCGCCCATGATGGTGACGCATTGCGTGCGGTCGCGCAGTTCGCCGAGCCCGGTGACGTGATCAGCATGCAGATGGGTATCCACCGCCTTGACCAGCTTGAGGTCGAGTTCGCGCAGCAACTGGCAATAGCGATCGACCTTCTCCAGCACCGGATCGATCAACAACGCCTCGCCGCCGGTGCGGCTCGCCAGCAGATAGCTGTAGGTTCCCGATACGCTGTCGAACAGTTGACGGAAAATCATGATCGCCTCGACGCTCTTTCGTGGAACAATATAGCCCGATAGATAAGCACGGGAAAATACTATTCCATGGAGCGTCGCGAATTCGTCGCGACGAATTTAGAAATCGAGGCTGTCGCGGATCGCGTCGAGGCCGGCTTTGGCGCAGGCCTCGTCCTTGTCGCCGCCCGGCGCGCCTGAGACGCCGATGCCGCCGAGCAAGGTGCCGCCGGATTCGATGGCGAGCCCACCGCCGAGCATTGCGACATTGGGCAGCCGCGCCAAGCCCGGATCAAGCTGCCCGTCGCGAATCGATTTCACGAGATCGGCGGTCGAAGCGCGGAAGCTCAGCGCGGTGTAGGCCTTGCGCGTCGCGGTGTCGTTGGCCGGAAGCCCCGCGAAACGGTCGCGCAACAGCACCTGCGGCAGGCCGAAGCGATCCACCACCGCAACGGAAATCTGATAGCCGTTGTCGCGGCAGGTCTTCATCGCCGCCTGCGCGGCCTGCAACGCCACCTCCGGCGTCAGCGACTTGTAAGTGACCATCGCGGCGTCATCGGCGCGGGCGGGCGCGGGAATCAGAGCCATTGACGCGAAGACCGCAAGTAACAAAGCGAGACGTCGTCCCTGCGCAGGCAGGGACCCATAACCCCTGACGTTAGTTGTCATAAACGTAACCTCGCATTGTTAAGGGGCCGAAGCGTTGCGGCGTATGGGTCCCTGCCTGCGCAGGGACGGCATAATCTCACCGGTTCATTGCGTCATGGCCGCAGGTAGCTCCAGCCCTCTTCCTGCAACTGCATCAGCCGCACCACGCCGGACGGCACCGGGGTCGCCTCCGACAGGATCGGGATGGGATGGCCTTCCTTCTTCTCCATGCCCTTGCGGGTGTTCTCGCAGGCGGAGAACTGAATCTTGCCGGGGAAGGCGAGGTCCTTGATGTACTTGATGCGGTCCTTCACCGGCGAGGTGTCGTCGCGCAGCATGTTGAGGCCGGGACCATAGGTGACGATCTCGACATCGGCGCTCTCGCCCTTGCCGCGATAATATTCGATGACGTTGGTGGCGTTGTTGAGCGCCAGATTCATCACCGCCGGATCGTTCTGGTCGACATGGATGGCGAGGCGGTGGGTCTTGCCCTCGGCGGCAAAGCCCGGCGACGACAGCGACAGCATCGCGACGACGGCCAGCACCGCCGCATGAAAGAGACTCCGCATCTTCAACCTCCGCGTTCGAGGCGACCGTGCGGCCGCCTCATCATTCACCTCTCCGTCGTTGCGAGAAGCGCAAGCGACGACGCAATCCAGAAAGGCCCCCACCCTAACCCTCCCCCGCAAGCGGGAGAGGGAGAAGAAAGGTGGATTGCTTCGCTGCGCTCGCAATGACGATCCATTCGACTCGTCTCGTTCTAGGGCCGCACCAGCGTAAAGCCGTTCTCGACCAGCGAGAGAATGTGGCCGACGCCGACCTGCACCGGAATGGCGCCGGGAATGATGTCCGGCCGCTTGCCGGTTTCGCGCTCGATGGTATCCAGCGTGTTGACGCAGACGTCGAACTTGACGCCCTGCGCGATCAGGCTTTCCACCCGCGTCCGGTTGGCGTTGCCGGTGCGCAGCACGTCGATGCCGGGACCGAACGCCACCACCTCGACCGCGATGGCGTCGGGGCCATAGGCCTTGATCAGATTGTTGGCGACGCTGATGACGAGGCTTTCCTTCTTGGCGTCGGAATCGGAAAGCTGAAGCACGGCGCGATGCTCGGCGAACGGCTTGTCCGGCAGCGGCTTTGGTTCCGCCATCGCGGCGGCGGCATGAAGCGTCGCGGCCGCGACCATCGCGCCCAGCACGCCTCCGACACGCCGCCGCGTCATCATATCAACATGGCCTCATCCTTGCCCGGCGATGCCGGGATTGTTCTCGACGCCGCGCAGGCTCACGGCATCCACTGGCACCGACAATTTGCCCTCGCGCAGATGCTTGGCGAACACGTCCCACACCGGCTCACCCTTCTGCTCGTTGACCGAAGCCCAGCCCGCCACCTTGTAGGTCTTGCCGGCTTCCAGCGCGCGGCCGTTCGCGAGCTTCAAATCCGAAATGCGGTTGCCGACGCTCTCGCCCGGCGCGCAAGTGTAGGACAAACCACCGACGCGCACCATGTCGCCGCCCTGCTGATAATACGGATCCGCATTGAACAGATTATCGCAGACGTCTTCCAGCACGCTCTTGATCTGCTCGCCGCTCATCGGCTGCGCGTAGACCTCGGAATAAGTGGTGGCGGTTTCCGCCAGCACGTCTTCCATGGTCATCGCCTGCCCCGGCAACACACTGGTGCCCCAGCGGAAGCCGGGCGACAGCGCGATCTCGGCATCGAGTTGCTGACGCAGCGCATCGCACAATAGACTGTCCATGGTGCCGTTGAAGTTGCCGCGCCGATACAAGAGAAGCGGCGCGGTCGCGACCTTGGCGGAGAACATCGCCGCATGCGGCGAACGCAGCCGCTCGATCAGCGCCAGCATCTCGGCGTCGGGCTTCAGCAATTCGGAGAACACCGGCAACAGGCGATAGCGCACGTCGCGCAGCTTGCCCTTGCCGAGATCGAGATCGAGCACGCCCAAGAATTTGCCGTTGGAGCCGGCGTTGGTGACCAGCGTGATGCCGCCGGCGTTCTTCACCGGGATCGGCTGCGGCACCGCGTCGTGGGTGTGGCCGCCGAGGATGACGTCGATGCCGCTGACCTTGCTGGCGAGCTTGAGATCGACATCCATGCCGTTGTGCGACAGCAGCACGATGGCGTCGATTGTCGCATCGGCGCGCAACGCCTGCACCAGCTTCTGCAGTTCGTCGTCGCGAATGCCGAAGGTCCAGTCCGGCGTGAAGCGTTTCGGATGCGCGATCGGCACGTAGGGAAACGCCTGGCCGATCACCGCGACGCGATGGCCGCCGAGTTGCTTGACGATGTAAGGCTTGAACACGCGGCCCGACGCGGCATCGAACGCCGGGGCGTCGTTGAAGGCAGCTTCCTCGGTGAGAAACACGTTCTGCGCGATGAATTCGCCCTTGAACTTCGCGAGGTTGGCGCGCAGCACCTTCTCGCCATAGGTGAATTCCCAATGGCCGGTCATCGCCTCGATGCCGAGCAGGTTGGCGGCCTCCACCATGTCGGCGCCCTGCATCGCATTGGCGAGGCCGGAGCCCTGCCACAGGTCGCCGCCGTCGAGCAGCATCGCGTTGCCGTCGCCGGCCTCGCTGCGCAGGCGGTCGATCAGCGTCTTGAGATGCGCGAAGCCGCCGAGCCGGCCGAACCGCGCCGCCGCCTTCTCGAAATCGAGGCAGGTGAAAGCGTAGGCATTGGCGCTTCCCGCCGTTACCTGAAAGCGTTCGAGGAACGCGTTGCCGACCAGATGCGGCGGCTGGCCCAGCATGGCGCCGACGCCGAGATTGACGCTCGGCTCGCGAAACAGCACCGGCTGCAACTGCGCGTGGGTGTCGGTCATGTGCAGGATGCGCGCGTTGCCGAAGCGCGGAACGTCATAGACGCTGGTGTCGCTGACGGTATTCGCGGCGCGCGCGCGGCGCGGCAGCGCACCGGCCAGCGCGGCACCTGCGGTCCATCCCAGAAAGTCGCGGCGGCGAAGAGTCATGCGATGAACCCGAACATTTGCGGTAGCCTCACGTCAGATTCGAGGGAGACACCACCCTCAGTCTCTGAGTGGAAAGTCGTTTGTTTGACAGATGTAGAACACAAAAGTCGTCGTCCCCGCGCAGGCGGGGACCTATAACCCCTGGCGGTCGCGGTCTACGTGGCTGTCCAACCAAGGCCACAATCGCCGTCCGCATCATAAGCGACACGGCGTATGGGTCCCCGCCTGCGCGGGGACGACGCCGAAGTTGTTGAGGCGCTTCGTTTGCAATGACGGCTCCCTCTGAACTCGCTCGTTCAACGAATCTCGATCAGCTTCCAGTTTTCCTTCTGTTCGTTGGTCTGGAAGATCGCGGCCTTCGACAGTTGTTCGGATTTCTTCGCTTCGGCCGTCGCTTTGTCGAAGTCGCCCTCTTCGGCGGCCTTCTTGGCGGCGGCGAGCGCGGAAACGGCGGTGGTCCACTGATTGCGCAGCTTGTTGGCCTCGGCATTGGCGGATTCCGCCGCGGCATAGGCAGCCTTGTAGTCGGCTTCGGTGCTGGCGGCATGCGCGGGCACAATGAACGTGCCCAGCAACAGCGTGACAGCGAGTGCGGAGATCGATCGAGACATCATCACCTCCGCCCGCATCACGGCCGCGCGCCGGGGCCGGAGATCGGCAGCCCGTTGCTGACATAGGACAGATAATATTCGAGGTCGCGATATTCCTCGTCCTGAGGCTTCAGCGGCACGCTGCGCACCTGGCTGTTGCACGAGGTGAAGCGGCGGCTGATGGTGCCCATGCCGGACCATTCCGAGCGATAGATCGGCATCGCGTTCAGGATGCCGAGCGCCGGCGCCAGCACCTCGGCGCGAATCCGCTCGCCGGGGCTCTGCACATGGCAGGTGGCGCAGGAGAAATTGAGCTGGCCGCGCCGCGTGTAGAAATAGCGCTTGCCGTTCTCGTAGGCCGCGAGCGCGCGCGGATCGTCGGGAATCTTCACGTCGAAAATCTTGCCGCGCGAGGTGTAGGCCATGTAGGCGGTCACCGCCGCCATCTCATCCTTGACGTAGGAATAGGGCTGCTCGCCGTTGGCTTCGAGGCACTGGTTCACCGCAAGCTCGAGGGTGATCACCTTGCCCTGCTTGGTGTCGAAGTAAGGATAATCCTGGCGGATGCCGATGCCCTTGTTGGGGAAGCAGTCGGCCAGCGTCTTGCCGTTCTTGAACGGCTTCGCCATCAACTCCTTGCCGAGATCGAGCGCGAACTCGTAAGGCGGAAACTCCTCCTTCTCCTTCCACTGCTTGTAGAGCCCCTCGTCCATCGAATAGGGTCCGTTGACGAAATCCTCGAACTTCACCTTCGGGAATTTGTCCTTGAAGTACTTTTGAAAAGCCTTGAGGTCGGCGGGAGGATTCGGCGTGTCGGCGGCTGTCGCGACCGCCGGCACGGCGAGCAGCGTCACCGCCATCGCCAGCCCGGCAAGCACCGCCCCGGAACGTTTTCGCATCGTCATTGCCCCTCTCCGCCTTTACCGCGAACCCTTACTGAATCTTGGCGGTGAGCGTATCGCTGGCACCCTTGTTGTCGGTCCAGCTCACCTTGAGGTCGTCGCCCTTCTTGCCGCCCTTGAAGGCGAACTTGAGATACGGATCCTTGGAGACGGCCGGGCCCCAGTCGGCGATGAACACCGGCTTGCCGTCATGCTCGATGACGACCTGCTGAATGAAGTGCGGCGGTATCAACTGCCCCTTGGCGTCCTTGACGTAGCCGGAATCCATCGGATGCTGAATCAGCGCCTGCACTTCCGTGCTGTCACCGCTCGAGGTGGCGCGAACGCGAATGGTCGATGCCATGATGCTCTTCCCTGTTCCTGATCTCAGCCGCCGCAGCCGCCGACGGTGACCTTCACTTCCTTGGTGGCGCTGTAGAGCTTGCCGCCGGCTTCCACCACGGCGATGACGTTGCTGGTCTTCGCCATCTTGAGACGGTTCGAGACGGCCGGCGCCGTGCCCGGCAGGATACGATAGGCGGCGGCCAGCGTGTTCGGATTTTCCGTCACCAGGATCGCGATCGAGGTGACGTCGGGCAGCGACGACGACACCGAAATCGGCACCACCGCGCCATTCTCGGCGATCTCCGGCGCGTCGAGCTTCACCTTGTCGGATTTCTCCGCGGTCTTGCCGTAGAGCGACTTGATGGTGTCGGCTTCGCCCTTCTGCTTGAAGGCCTCTTCGGGATACTTGTCGTTGGCGGCGGCGAGCGCCTCGGCGATGCCGAAGCGGATGCCGGTAAAGCCGATCACCGCGACCGCGGCGATGCCTTGCAGCACCGAGCGCCGGCTCACCGTGGCGTCGTTCCAGATCGAACTGCTCATCTCAATCTCCATGTTGCGGCCCCACGCATGGCCGGGCCGTCACAACGTCTGCAGGAAATCCACCACCGCGTTGATTTCCTGTTCGGTCAGGATGTGGTTGCGGCCGAACGGCGGCATCACGGTGGTCGGGTTGCGCTTGGTTTCGTCGCTGACGATCGCCACCAGTTCGTTGCGATCGGGATACTTCGCTTTGATGCCGACCAGCGGCGGCCCGATGGTGCCGGCGAGGTCGCCACCCTTGATGTCATGACAGGTCAGGCAATTGCCCTTGCTGCGATCGAAAGCGAGCTTCTGCCCTTCCGCGACGTTAGGCGATTGCGCCCACGCGATCGCCGGCGCACCGGCAAGACCGAGCAACACCAGAAGCGCCATCGTTCGAACCCGGCTTTGGCCGGCGAGGAAATTCATTCTCACGGAGCAAAATCCTGCATCGGTTTCGTGCTGTTGCGCGGTCACGTCAGGGCAAATCCAGGTCGTAAATCTTGATCGCAAACATCGCTGTCGCAAACATTACTTCGGCTGCATCGCGTCGAGCGGGCCGGTGGTGCGCGGCGTCAGATCGCGCCCTTCCGCCGTCGAGGAGATCGTGACAGTAGCAGGATCGCGACACGCGCTCATGCACGGCTGCGCGGCGGTATCCGGCCTCGGATCGGTCCAGATGAAGTTGTCGCGGTTCGGCATCCTGACTTTCGGCAGGCTGTCGCGATCGGCGACGAATTCATTCGGCACGATATTATTCAGGTTCAGGATATACGCCGTCAACGCATAAACGTCATCCGCCGAAAGTGTATGCGGCGTCGGCATCGGCATCGCGCGGTTAATGTAATCCCACAACGTCGGCGCGAACGGCCAATAGCTGCCGATGGTCAGTTCCGGGCGGTCGTCCTTGAGCGTACCCTGCCCGCCCGCGAGCTTGGGGAAGCGGCCCTCGCCCTCGCCGAAGGTGCCGTGGCAGACGGCGCATTGCTGGGCGAACACCTTCTCGCCAGCCGCGACGTCGCCCTTGCCCGGCGGCAGGCCGGCGCCATCCTCGCCGCGCGCGTCGATATCCCAGCCGGCGATCTGCTCGGCGGTCGGCACGGTGCCGTAGCCGAAATGGCCGGGCTCGGCGGCGAACGCTGTGGTGACGGAGAGTCCAGACAGGACAATTGCGACAGCCGCCATCTTCAGCCGCGAAACAGACCGTTCATTTCTCGCCATGGCCGGGCTTGCCCCGGCCATGACGCTGCCGATAGAGCGTCGCAAACTACTCATCTCACGAAAGCTGGACATCGAACACGCTCCCGTCCGCTTTCACCTGCCAGGTCTGAATCGCGTTGTTGTGGTAGACCGAATTGGTGCCGCGCTTCGCGCGCAGTTGCACGATGGTCGGCTGCACGTAGCCGGTTTCATCAATGACGCGCGATTCCAGCAGCGCCGGCTTGCCGTCCCAGCGCCACGGCAGCGAGAAGCGCGTCAGCGCCTTCGACAGGATCGGCTCGTGCAACTGCGCGGTCTGCCAGTTGACGCCGCCATCCACCGAGACATCGACGCGCTTGACCTTGCCGTGGCCGGTCCAGGCCAGTCCGCGAATTTCATACAGGCCCGGCCCGTGCAGCGGCTTTTCCGGACAAGGGAAGGTGATCACCGACTTCGCATCGATCAGCCAGGTGAAGCCGCGCGAGGTGCCGTCCGGCATCAGGTCGGTGTACTTCGAGGTTTCCTCGCGCGAATGCCATGGCTTGTCGCCGAGCTTGATGCGGCGCAGCCACTTGATGCTGACATTGCCTTCCCAGCCCGGCACCAGAAGACGCAGCGGATAACCCTGTTCCGGCCGCAACGCCTCGCCGTTCTGCGCATAGACCACGAGGCAATCGTCGAGGCATTTCTCCAGCGGCAGGCTGCGGTTCATGTGCGCGCCGTCGGCGCCCTCGACCATCGCCCACTTCGCTTCCTTCTTGACGCCGACCTCCTCGAGCAAGGTCGAGAGCTTCACGCCGGTCCATTCCGCGCAACTGAGCATGCCGTGATTGAATTGCAGCGAGTTGAGCTGCGCCGCGCGCCACTCCATGCCGCCATTGGCCGGGCATTCAATGAAGTGGATGCGCGACACCGACGGAAAGCGGACGATGTCCTCCATCGTCAGCAGCAGCGGCCGCTCGACGAGGCCGTGGATCATCAGCTTGTGCAACTTCGGATCGACGTCGGGACGCCCGGCGTGATAGCGCTCGAAGAACAGGCCGTTCGGCGTGATGATGCCGTTGAGGTGTTGCAGCGGCGAGAAGCTGATGGAAGATTCGGTGCCGGCGGTGAGCCACGGCACGTTGCGGCGGATGACACCGGCTTCGAACTCCGCCGGATTGCCGTAAGGCCGATCCACCACGCCGGCGCCGAGCGATTGCGACCATGGCGCATCCGCCGGCGGCGACGCGCCTTTGCTTTGCGCCAGCGCCGCGTTGCGACCGAGCGCAAGGGCTCCGGTGACGGCCGCACCGAAACCGAGCATCGCGCGACGGTTGACGCCATCTTGCGGAATAGAATCACTTGAACTGCGATCGGGTGGATTGGGATCGCGCGCATCGCCATCGCGCAATTTGGCGTCGCGCGGATTTGCGAGTTTGGACAGACCGGGCTTGCCGCGCCAGACGGTGGGCCGCACGTTTCCTCGCTTTGCGGCGCACAGCCGCTTGTCGGTCGGCGGCGCGCAGCCGCCGTGTTGTTTGCATAAGGCGTATCGTCGCGGTTTAATTTAGTCAATGCTAAACTAGCTCGGACGCGGTAGGATGGAACCCGTCACGCATCATCGCTGATTCCCGTCATGGCCCTTGCAAGACGCCCCGCGCGCAGGAAAGATCGCAGCGAGGCCGCCGCGATGCAGCAACTCGCGCGGCAGGCCGACGACGCGGCACAATTTCTGAAACTGTTTGGCAACGAAAAGCGTTTGCTGATTCTGTGTTTCCTTGCGGTGCGCCGCGAGATGACGGTGGGCGACATGCTCGAAGTGATCGATCTCAGTCCCTCGGCGCTGTCGCAGCATCTCGCGAAGCTGCGTGGCGACCGCCTCGTCGCCTACCGGCGCACCTCGCAGACATTGCATTACCGCGTCGCCGATCCGCGCGCGCTGAAAATGCTCAAGATGCTGAAGCAGATCTATTGCGGAGACCTCGCATGATTCGCCTTGTTGCCGCGCTGGCGATGCTGCTTGGGCTGACGGCCTCCGCGCCGGCCGCCGACGCGCCCTACGCGCCGCTGACCAAACCGCTGCATATCGAGCAGGTGCCGAACGCGCCGATCTGGTACAGCGTCGGCAATCCCGGCATTCCCGGCAAGGACAACGAAGGCAACACCTCCAACGCCGGCTTCGTCGTCACCTCCGACGGCGTCGCGGTGTTCGACGCGCTCGGCACGCCGAGCCTCGGCTGGGCCTTGTTGCAGGAGATCAGGAAGGCCACCGACAAGCCGGTGCGCTACGTCATCGCCAGCCACTATCACGCCGATCACATCTACGGCCTGCAGGCGTTCAAGGATCACACGCCGGCCATCATCATCGCGCAGGAGCAGGCCGGCGACTACAAGGTCAACGAGGAGACCGCCGACGAGCGCGCCGAGCAGCGGCTCGACCAGCGGCGTGGCGTCTTGTTTCCGTGGGTCGATGAAAACACCCGCGTGGTGCCCCCGGATATCACTTTCAAGGAGCGCATGACGATCACGCTCGGCGACCGCACCCTGACGCTGCTGTTCGCCGGTCCCGCGCATTCCTCCAGCGACATGATGATGATGGTGGAGCCGGACGGCGTGCTGTTCGCCGGCGACATCGTGCAGAACAGCCGCATTCCCTTCATGAACAGCGACGACGTCTCCACCGCGCACTGGCTCGCCGCGTTGAGCGAAGTCGAGAAGCTGCAACCGAAATTCATCATCCCCGGCCACGGCAAGGCTTCGACCCAGGCGGCGGAAGCGATCGCCTTCACCCGCGACTACATTCAGTATGTCCGCGAAGCGATGGCCAAGGCGGTGCAGGATTGGACCGATTTCGACGCGGCCTACGCGCAGACGGACTGGTCGAAATACAAGGACATGCCGGCCTTCGCCAGCAACAACCGCGGCAACGCCTACCGCATCTATCTCGAACTGGAGCAATCGCAGTTCAAGAGCGACAAGAAGTGAGAAACTGTTTGAAAGTTGCCGGGCACCTCCCGGTCGTTCCCCGGACGCAGCGCAGCGTGAAGCGATGCGCTGCTGAGCCGGGGTCGTCGCGATGTTTGCTGCAACGATCCCGGTTCTGCGCAGCGTCGCTTCGTGCCGCAGCGCGCCCGGGACACCCCGAAAGCAAACTTTTCAAACAGGCTCTGAGACGGAGCTGACGATGGCCGAGTACGTCGTGGAGTTCGGCAAGGACGGCCGCCGGGTCGAGCCCGACGGACGGCTCGACGCCGCCGCCTTTCATCGCAATCATCAGCCGATCTGGACGGTGCTCGAGCCGTTCCTGCGCAACAAGACCGGCGACGTATTGGAAGCCGGCAGCGGCACCGGCCAGCACGTCATCCATTTCGCGCGCCACGCGCCGCAGATCGATTGGTGGCCGAGCGATTATAACGACGCGCATCTGAAAAGCATCGCGGCGTGGCGCGCCTATGCGAAACTCGCCAACGTGCACGCGCCGCAGCGGCTCGATCTGTCCGATCCCGACTGGCGCGCAAAAATGCCGGGCGCCGATCCGCATCACCTGCTGGCGATCTTTTGCGCCAACGTCATTCACATCGCGCCGTGGAATGTCGCGGAAGGGTTACTCGCCGGCGCTGGCCGCGCGCTGCGGCCGGACGGGCGGCTGTTTCTCTATGGCCCGTTCAAGCGCGGCGGCAAACACACCGCCGTCAGCAACGCGGTGTTCGACACGAGCCTGCGCGAAGGCAATCCGGAGTGGGGCGTGCGCGACGTCGACGAGGTTCGCATGGTCGCCGAGCGCCACGGTCTCGCGCTGCAAGACGCGGTGGAGATGCCGGCCAACAATCTGATCGTGGCATTTTCGCGCGCCGCCTGATCGTTGCGGCTGCGTGAAAATCTGCACGCCGCCGGTGCACGCATGCGTGTTGCCTGATGTGCGGCGCCGGCGCATGAAGGAGCCTCGCCCCTTCCCTCATCATTGAGGCCGCCATGCCGATCAAGACCGCGCTCACCTCGCTGCTCGATATCGAACACCCGATCCTGCTGGCGCCGATGGCGGGCGTTTCCGGCGGCGCGCTGGCTTCGGCGGTGACCAATGCCGGCGGGCTTGGCATCGTCGGCGGCGGTTACGGTGACAAGGACTGGCTCGGCCGCGAGTTGCTCAACGCCGGCAACACCCGCGTCGGCGTCGGCTTCATCACCTGGTCGCTGCGCAAGAATCCGGCGCTGCTCGATCTCGCGCTGGCGCATCATCCGAAAGCGATGTTTCTGTCGTTCGGCGACATCGACCAATTCGCCGCGCCGATCAAGCGCGCCAAGATTCCGCTGATCGCGCAGATCCAGACGCTGGCGCAGGCGCGCAAGGCCGTCGCCGACGGCGCCGACGTCATCGTCGCGCAAGGCAGCGAAGCCGGCGGCCATGGCGGCGGCCGTTCGACCCTGCCGCTGGTGCCGGCCGTGGTCGATGCGGTCGGCCACAAGGTCCCGGTGGTCGCCGCCGGCGGCATCGCCGACGGGCGCGGCCTCGCGGCGGCGCTGATGCTCGGCGCGGCCGGCGTCGTGTGCGGCTCGCTGTTCTATGCCAGCCGCGAATCGCTGACCCACCCCAACAACAAACGCGCGGCCTTCGAGGCCTGCGGCGACGACACCATCCGCAGTTCGGCCATCGACGTCGCGCGTGGCATCGACTGGCCCGGCCAGTGGAACATCCGCACCCTGAAGAATCCGGCCATCGTGCAATGGGACCGCGACCTTGCCGGCCTCAAGAGCCAGGTCGAAACCGAAAAGCCGCGTTACCTCAAGGCCGCCGCCGATGGCGACACCTCCGTCGCCGCCGTGATCGTCGGCGAGGCGGTGGACCTGATCAAGGCCGAACAAAATGCGGCGGAGATCGTTGCCAGCATGGTCGCGGACGCCACAAAGCGCCTCACCGCCGCGCCGCAAATGCTGGGCTGACCCGCGTTTGCGCGCGTTGATTCCTGCGCCGCAATAAGATTTATCTTCCCCCGCGCCGCGCTTTCGCGGACGATTATGCCATCATGATGCGATGCCGGAGCATACACTCCCCTTTTTGGGTAGCCCGGCATCCCGAGAGGATGAGCGCTGAGGCTCCCGGGTCGCTCCGATCCACGGCCTGCGTAATCCGGGATAGCGGGAAATGACGGAAGCCACCCTCGACGAATTCGCCGACGACCAGCGGGCGCGCGCCAATGTGGTGCGGCTGTCGATCGCGCAGGCGCTGACCGGCGCCAACTCCGCGGTGATCTTCGCCACCGGCTCGATCGTCGGCGCGACGCTGGCCCCGAGCCTCGCGCTGGCGACGGTGCCGCTGTCGGTCTACGTGCTCGGCCTCGCCATGGCGACCTTGCCGACCGGATACATTTCGCGCCGCTACGGCCGCCGCGCCGCCTTCATCATCGGCACCGGCTTCGGTGCGCTCACCGGCGTGCTCGGCTGCATCGCCATCCTGCGCGGCTCGTTCGCATTGTTCTGCGTCGCCACCATGCTCGGCGGCTTCTATGGCGCGGTGTCGCAATCCTATCGCTTCGCCGCCGCCGATGGCGCCAGCGCCGCGTTCCGCCCCAAGGCAGTGTCGTGGGTGATGGCCGGCGGCGTGTTCGCCGGCGTGCTCGGTCCGCAGATGGTGCAGTGGACCATGGATGTCTGGCCGCCGTATCTGTTCGCCGCCAGTTTCCTGGCGCAGGCCGGCATCGCGCTGATCGCGATGGCCGTGGTGGCCGGCGTCGATTCGCCCCCCGCGCCGCCGTCCGATCTCGGCGCCGGCCGTCCGCTGATGCAGATCGCGCGGCAGCCGCGCTTCATCGCGGCGGCGATCTCCGGCGTCGTGTCCTATTCGATGATGAATCTGGTGATGACCTCGGCGCCGCTCGCCATGAAGATGTGCGGCCTGCCGCTCTCCGACTCCAACACCGGCATCCAGTGGCACATCGTGGCGATGTACGGCCCGAGTTTCTTCACCGGCGCGCTGATCACGCGCTTCGGCGCGCCGACGGTGGCCGCCGCCGGGTTGCTGCTGGAAGCGACCGCCGCGGGCATCGGTCTCGCCGGTATCACCACGCATCATTTCTGGGCCGGGCTGTTCGTGCTCGGGCTCGGCTGGAACCTGAGCTTCATCGGCGCCTCCGCGCTGGTGCTGGAAACCCACCGGCCGCAGGAACGCAACAAGGTGCAGGCGTTCAACGATTTCCTGGTGTTCGGCACCATGGCGATCGGCTCGTTCATCTCCGGACAGTTGCTGGCGGATTTCGGCTGGTCGATGGTCAACATCGTGGTCTATCCCCCGGTTGCCATCGGCCTCATCGCACTGGCCTACGCCGCGGCGGGGCGGCGACGGATGGCCGCGTCCTAAAGGTCAGCGCCTCAGGGTGACCGCTTCCGTTTTCAATGGTCCCCATTCCCGAAAACCGGGTGCCGCTCGCCGGAATCATGCTCTACTCTGCCGCGACATGAAACGCACAGGGAGAGGCCGATGCCGACACGGGCGCGCGTGGACGAATTCATCGCCGTGGTCGAGAGCGGCGATCATGCCGGCGCCATCGAGCGCTATTACACCGAAGACGCCAGCATGCAGGAGAACGCCGCAGCACCGCGCGTCGGCCGCGACACGCTGGTGGCACACGAGCGCGGCGTGCTGGCGCGGATGAAGCACGTCTATTCCAAGGCGCTCGGCTCGACCGTCGACGGCGACCGCGTCGCGATCCACTGGATTTTCGAACTCACCGGCCACGACGGCAAAGTGTTGAAGGTCGACGAGATCGCCTGGCAGGAATGGCGCGGCGACCGCATCTTTCGCGAGCGGTTCTTCTACCAGCCGATCAAGCCGGGGGCGTGAGAAGCGTTGGCCCGATCCAAACATCGTCCCCTCGTCCGTCATGGCCGCGCTTGTCGCGGCCATCCACGTCTCTCTTGCTGATATCCCGTGAAGACGTGGATGGCCGGAATAAATCCGGCCATGACGAAGGAGAGATTGTTCCTTGATTTCATCCTTCGGCCGTTACCGAACTGTTTCAGAGGTCTTCCGACTATGATGTCGATCTGAATCCACCACCTCCCGTCATTGCGAGCGAAGCGAAGCAATCCAGGAGGCCGCAAAGCAAGGACTGGATTGCTTCGTCGCTTTCGCCCGCAATGACGACTTCAAACACCCAAACAGGTCCGCATGACCGTCACGACACTTCCCATCGCCGACGAAAGCTCGATCCGCTATCCCGGCTGGCGCATGGTCGCGGTGTGTTTCGTGATGGCGACGTTCAGTTGGGGGCTCGGCTTTTACGGCCAGAGCGTCTACCTGCCGGAACTGCAGCACCTGCACGGCTGGCAGACGTCGTGGATCTCCAGCGCCACCACGATCTATTATCTGACCGGCGCGACGCTCGTCGTATTCGTCGGCGACGCCATCGGCAAGGTCGGCGCGCGCGCCTGCCTGATCGCCGGCGTGATCGCGATGGCGGCGGCAACCGCGCTGCTCGGCTGCATCAACGCGCTGTGGCAACTCTACGCGGTCTATGCGCTGTTCGCCTGCGGCTGGGCCGGCACCAGCCTCGGCGCCATCACCAACACGCTCGGCCTGTGGTTCGACCGCAAGCGCGGCATGGCCATCAGCCTGGCGCTGAACGGCGCAAGCTGCGGCGGCATCATCGGCGTGCCGCTGCTCACCGCCGCGATCGCGCATTGGCAGTTCACCGGCGCCATGCTGGTGACGGCCGCCATCGCGCTATTGTTGCTGGTGCCGCTGATCCTGTTCGCGGTCGGCACGCCGCCGGCGCGGCCGCGCGCGGGGGCCGGCCCAAGCGGCAATCCCTCCGCTACCCGCATTCGCGCCATGGCGTTCCGCGACGTCGCGTTCCTGACGCTGGCGATCGCGTTCGCTCTGGTGCTGTTCGCGCAGGTCGGCATCATCGTCCACCTGATCGCGTTTCTCGATCCTGTCGTCGGGCGCGAGCACGCCGCCATCGCAGTGGCGCTGTTGACGGCGATGGCGGTGGTGGGAAGGCTGTTGTTCTCCACCGTGATCGACCGCCTCAACCAGCGCCTCGCCTCGGCGCTGTCGTTCGCGAGCCAGGCCTGCGCGCTGCTGATCCTGATCAACCTCAGTAACACCACTGCGGTGTATTTCGCCTGCGCCCTGTTCGGCTTCTCGGTCGGCAACCTGATCACGCTGCCGGCCTTGATCGTGCAGCGCGATTTCCCCGCCGAGTCCTTCGGCGTGCTGATCAGCCTCAACACCGCGGTGACGCAAGTGACCTATGCCTTCGGCCCCGGCGTGATCGGCGTGCTGCGCGATCTCACCGGCGGCTACACCGTGCCCCTCATCATGTGCATCGGACTCGAACTGATCGCCGCCGCATTGATCATGATGCGCGGGCGCGCAGCAGAGCCTCGACGTCAAGCCGCCGCGTGAACATCGCCAAGGTGCCGTCGGCGTTGCGCGGCCATGCGTCCTCGGGGCGGTCCCAATAGAGTTCGACGCCGTTCTGATCGGGATCGCGCAAGTACAGCGCCTCGCTGACGCCGTGATCGCTGGCGCCGTCGAGCGCGATGCCGGCACTCAACACGCGATGCAATGCATCCGCCAGCGCCGCGCGCGTGGGATAGAGAATCGCGGTGTGAAACAGGCCGGTGGTGCCGGGCGCGGGCGGCGAGCCGCCCTTGCTCTCCCAGGTGTTCAGCCCGATGTGATGGTGATAGCCGCCGGCCGAGATGAACGCCGCCTGGTCGCCGTAGCGCTGCATCAGCTCAAACCCGAGCACGTCGCAATAGAAGCCGAGCGCGCGCGTGAGATCGGCGACCTTGAGATGCACATGGCCGATGCGGGTGCCGGCGGCGATGGGACGCGCGGAATGTTCCAGTGGTGTGACGGTCATCGCCTCACTCCTCCAGTTCGGATGTTTCGCCCGCCGGCAGGTCGAACTGGAACGCGTTCAGCGTCATCGACACCAGCGTGTAGTAGCCGCACAGCCCGATGATCTCGACCACGCCGCGCTCGCCGAGCAGTTTCACCGCCTCGTCGTAAAGCGGCTGCGCGATGCCCTTGCCCTCGTGCAGCGACTTCGCCACGTCGTAGATCATCCTCGCCTGCGGATCGTCGAATTTCGGCGTGCGGCGGCAGCGGATGTCCTCGATCAGCGCCGGGTCCATACCGCCGGCCAAGGCCAGCCGCTTGTGCGCGTACCATTCGTAATGCGCGGTCCAGTGCCGCGCCGTCACCAGAATGGCGATCTCCGACAGCTTTGCCGGAAACTGCGTGTCGTAACGCAGCATCGCGCCGAGCCGCGTGGCATGCCGCGCCATCTCCGGGCTGTTGAGCCACGCCATCATCGGCGGCGGCGGACTGCCGCGCTTGCTGGCGATGGACTCGTCGTAAGTCTGGCGTTGATCGTCGCTCATCTGGTCCGGCGACAGCAGTTTCAGGCGCATGGGTGTCTCTCGCGTCATCAGGATGGTCGACGCTACCACAGTCGCGGCAGGGATATTGCTATTCCGCAGGTGACCGCTAATCTCCCGGCAACCCGCGCAAGGCCATTCCATCGCGCGAAATTCCAACAGGAACCCTTTCGATGTCCGATCTCGATCAATTCCGCCGCGAAACCCGCGCCTGGTTAGAGGCCAATTGCCCGCCGGAGATGCGCAAGCCGGTCGCCACCGACGACGACGTGTTCTGGGGCGGCCGCAACACCAAATTCTCCTCCGAGGCGCAGAAGGTGTGGTTCGAGCGGATGCGCGACAAGGGCTGGACCGTGCCGGACTGGCCGACGCAATATGGCGGCGGCGGTCTCGATCCCGCCGAGGCCAAGGTGCTGCGCGAGGAAATGGCGGCGATCAACGCGCGGCCGCCGCTGTCGAGCTTCGGCATCTGGATGCTCGGGCCGGCGCTGTTGAAATACGGCACCGAGGAACAGAAGGCCGAGCACCTGCCGAAGATCACCGCCGGCCTGATCCGCTGGTGCCAGGGTTACTCCGAGCCCAACGCCGGCTCCGACCTCGCCTCGCTGCAAACCCGCGCCGAGAGCGACGGCGACGACTTCGTCATCACCGGCCAAAAGATCTGGACCTCCTACGCCAACTATGCCGACTGGATCTTCTGCCTGGTGCGCACCGATCCCACCGCGAAGAAGCACGACGGCATCAGCTTCATCCTGTTCGACATGGCGTCGAAGGGCGTCTCGACCAAGCCGATCCTGCTGATCTCCGGCAAGTCGCCGTTCTGCGAAACCTTCTTCGACGGCGTGCGGGTGCCGAAGTCGCATGTGGTCGGTACCGTCAATCGCGGCTGGGATGTCGCGAAGTATCTGTTGCAGCACGAGCGCGCGATGATCTCCGGCATGGGCGGGCGCAGCGCCGGCCGCCCGCTCGGCCAGGTCGCCGCCGCCACCGTCGGCAGCGACGCGCAGGGCCGGCTCGACGATCCGATCCTGCGCGGCGAGATCGCGCGCTTCGAGGTGGATGAGGCGGCACTCGCCTGCGCCGCCGAGCGCGCCATCGATCTCGCCAAGGCGGGACAGGGCCATCCGGCGTTCTCGTCGGCGATGAAGTATTACGGCACCGAACTCAACAAGCGGCGCTACGAGATCCTGATGTCGGCCGGCGGCATCGACGCGCTGGAATGGGAGAGCCCGCGCTCCAGGGAAGGCGCCCGCGCCCGCGACTGGCTGCGCACCAAGGCCAACTCCATCGAAGGCGGCACCAGCGAAGTGATGCTCGGCATCGTCGCCAAGCGCATCCTCGATTTGCCGGGGGCGTAGCGTAGCCCTCTCCGTCATGGCCGGGCTCGTCCCGGCCATCCACGTCTTCGCTGGCGTTGCGCTGCCAAGACGTGGATACCCGGCATAAAGCCGGGCATGACGAGTCTCACCTCACAATCGCACGACACAGATTCATTGCAGTTGGAATTTCCCATGCCCCTCGTCCTCACCGAAGAACAATCCATGCTGCGCGACAGCGCGCGCGGCTTCATCAACGAGAAAGCCCCGGTCGCGCATCTGCGCAAGATGCGCGACGATCGCGATGCCACCGGCTTCTCGCGCGACCTCTGGAAAGGCTTTGCCGAGATGGGTTTTGCCGGCCTGCTGGTGCCGGAAAATTTCGGCGGCAGCGGTCTCGGCACCGTCGAAGCCGGCATCGTGCTGGAGGAGATCGGCCGCAATCTGATGCCGTCGCCGTTTCTCTCCACCGCCGTGCTCGCCGCCTCCGCGCTCGTGCGTGGCGGCAACGCCGAACAGCAGGCGGCCTACCTGCCGAAGATCGCGGACGGTTCGCTGATCGCAACGCTCGCGGTCGATGAAGGCGCCAAGCACAAGCCGCTTAGCATCGCGATGCAGGCGGTGCGCGCCGGCAACGGTTTCAAGCTCAACGGTGCCAAAGCTCTCGTCGTTGACGGCCACGTTGCTGATCTCCTGATCGTTGCGGCGCGCACGAGCGGCAGCGCCGGCGAACGCGGCGGGCTGACCTTGTTCCTGGTCGATCCGAAAGCCAAGGGCGTCGCCATCGAGCGCACCGTGATGGTCGACGCGCACAACGCCGCGCGCATCACCTTCGACAACGTCGAGGTCAGTGCCGACGCGGTGCTCGGCGAGGTGGATCAGGGCGGCGAGCTGCTCGATGCCGTGCTGAACATCGGCCGCGGCGCGGTCGCGTCCGAAATGGTGGGCCTCAGCGAAGAGGTCTTCAACCGCACCGTGACCTATCTCAAGGAGCGCAAGCAGTTCGGCAAATTGATCGGCGAATTCCAGGCGCTGCAACACCGCGCCGCGCAACTCTACATCGACATCGAAATCAGCCGCGCCGCGACCTTGAAGGCGTTGCAGACGCTCGATCAGGACGCCGCCAAGGCGGACCACGCCGTGGCGGTGGCGAAAGCCCACGCCGGCACCACCGCAACCCGCGCGGTGCAGGAAGGCGTGCAGATGCACGGCGGCATGGGCATGACCGACCAGTTCGACATCGGCCTGTTCATGAAGCGCGCACGGGTGTGCCAGGAACTGTTCGGCGACAACAATTTCCACGCCGAACGACTGGCCGAAGCGCGGCAGTATTAAGGAAATATTCTATCACCAGGGTCGTCCCCGCGAAGGCGGGGATCCAGACTCCCTGACGCAGTTTGGATCGATGCTCACTCAACAAGGCGACCGAGATCGTTCCAATCCGGATTATTTTCCTGGATCAACCGTATCTTCCAATCGCGATTCCAGCGCTTCAGTTGTTTCTCGCGGGCAATGGCTTCGTCCGGCCGTTCATAAGCCTCGACGCAAATCAGACGGTCGACGCCATATTGCTTGACCAGAGTTGAACCTTCGCCGCGTCGATGCTGATCAAGCCTGCCGCGCAACGAGTTCGTGACACCGATATACAAGGTGCCGTGATTCCGGCTGGCGAGAATGTAGACATGGTACATGAGGCGACCGTGACTGCATCTGGTCGCTGATCGTATCATGGTCACAGGGAGTCTGGGTCCCCGCCTTCGCGGGGACGACCAGAATATGATTCCGGATTAAGCCCTACCCCGCCTTCTGAAACCGGTCGTCCAGCGCGTAGCCGGCGCCGCGGACGGTGCGGATGGGGTCTTCGGCTTCACCGGGATTGAGCAGCTTGCGCAGGCGGCCGATGTGGACGTCGACGGTGCGCTCGTCGATGTAGATGTCGCGGCCCCAGACGCTGTTGAGCAGTTGCTCGCGGCTGAACACGCGGCCCGGATGCTCAAGGAAGAACTCCAGCAGGCGATACTCGGTCGGGCCGAGATCGATCGGACGGCCGGAGCGCGCGACGCGGCGTTTTTCACGATCGAGTTCGATGTCGCCATAGGCCAGCACGGTGGCGATCCGCTCAGGCGCCGCGCGGCGCAGCAGCGCGGCGACGCGCGCCAGCAGTTCCGGCACCGAGAACGGCTTGACGATGTAGTCGTCCGCGCCGGTGGCGAGCCCGCGCACGCGCTCGCTTTCCTCGCCGCGCGCCGTCAGCATGATGATCGGCAGTTGCCGCGTCTCGGGCCGCGCCCGCAGCCGCCGGCACAGTTCGATGCCGGAGAGGCCGGGCAGCATCCAGTCCAGCACCACCAGATCGGGAATGCTTTCCTTCAGCCGCGTGTCGGCCTCGTCGCCGCGCGCCACGGTTTCCACTTCGTAATCCTGGGATTCGAGGTTGTAGCGCAGCAACGTCGTCAGCGCCTCCTCGTCTTCCACGACCAGAATGCGAGCCTTCATCAGTGTCATTCCATTACTTGTTGACGGCGGCGGCGAACGTGGTCTGGTCCGCCTTCGGCCGCTTGTCCATGATCGGCTGGCCTTCCACCATGTAAACTACGGTTTCGGCTATATTCGTGGCGTGGTCGCCGATCCGCTCGATATTCTTGGCACAGAACATCAGGTGGATACAGAAGCTGATATTGCGCGGGTCCTCCAGCATATAGGTGAGGAGTTCGCGGAACAGCGAGGTGCAGATCGCGTCGACCTCCTCGTCGCCCTTCCACACCGCCATCGCCGCCGGCACGTCATGCGCGGCATAGGCGTCCAGCACCGACTTGAGCTGCGTCGCCACCAGATCGGTCATGTGTTCGAGGCCGCGGATCAGTTGCAGCGGGTTGAAATCGCTGTCGAGCTGCATCACGCGCTTGGCGTTGTTCTTGGCGAGGTCGCCGATCCGTTCCAGATCGGTCGCGGTGCGCATCGCGCCGACGATCTGGCGCAGGTCCACCGCCATCGGCTGCCGCCGCGCGATGGTCAGGACCGCATGCGATTCGAGATCGCGTTGCAGCTTGTCGATCTCGCCGTCGGAGGCGACCACGCGGCTCGCGGCGGAGACGTCGCGGCGCACCAGCGCATCGACCGACTCGACGATCTGCCGCTCGGCGAGGCCGCCCATTTCCGCGACCAGCCGGGTCAGTTCCTGCAAGTCGCCGTCGAAAGCCTTGGCGGTATGTTCAAAAGCCATGTTCGTTCTCCGCGAAATGTCGCGTTGTTCGGCAACTAGCCGAAGCGTCCGGTGATATAATCCTGCGTGCGGCGGTCGGTCGGCGAGGTGAAAATCTTGTCGGTCGGACCGAACTCGATCAGCTCGCCCAGATACATGAACGCGGTGTAGTCGGAGACGCGCGCCGCCTGCTGCATGTTATGGGTGACGATGACGATAGTGTAGTCTTCCTTCAGTTCGTCGATCAGTTCCTCGATCTTCGCGGTCGAGATCGGATCGAGCGCCGAGCACGGTTCGTCGAACAGGATCACCTCGGGCCGCACCGCCACGGTGCGTGCGATGCACAATCTCTGTTGTTGCCCGCCCGACAGGCTGAGCCCGTTGGCGTTGAGCTTGTCCTTCACCTCGTCCCACAGCGCGGCGCGGCGCAGCGACTGCTCGACGCGCTGGTCGAGATCGCGCTTCGACAGCTTCTCATAGAGACGGATGCCGAAGGCGATGTTTTCGTAGATCGACATCGGGAACGGCGTCGGCTTCTGGAACACCATGCCGATGCGCGCGCGCAAGAGGTTGAGATCGACGCCGGGATCGACCAGGTTCATGCCGTCGAACTGCACCTGCCCTTCGGCGTGCTGGTTCGGATAGAGATCGTACATCCGGTTCAAGACGCGCAGCAGCGTGGACTTGCCGCAGCCGGAGGGGCCGATGAACGCCGTCACCTTGTTCTCGTAGAGCGGCAGCGTGATGCCCTTCAGCGCCTTCGACTGGCCGTAGTAGAATTCGAGATTGCGGATCGCGACCTTGTCGCGCAGCGAAGACGGATCGGCCGGCGGATGACCGGTCGCTGCGGCAGGACTCGTGGCGGCAGGAAGCGCGGTGGCGATACTCATGATGCTTTCCTTGTTCCGGTCAGGGCGCGGGCGATGATGCTCAATGCGAGCACGGAAATGGTGATGATCAGCGCGCCGGTCCATGCCAGCTTCTGCCAGTCCTCATAGGGGCTGAGCGCGAACTGGAAGATGACCACCGGCAGGCTCGACATCGGCGCGTTGAGGTTGTGGCTGTAGAACTGGTTGTTGAGCGCGGTGAACAACAGCGGCGCGGTCTCGCCGCTGATGCGCGCCACCGCCAAGAGAATGCCGGTGATGATGCCCGAGCGCGCCGCGCGATAGGCGATGTGACGGATCATCAAGGAGCGCGGCAGGCCGATGGAGGCGGCCGCCTCGCGCAGCGTGTTCGGCACCAGCATCAGCATGTCCTCGGTGGTGCGCACCACCACCGGGATCACGATGACGGAGAGCGCCACCGCGCCGGCGATGCCGGAGAAGTGGCCCATCGGCACCACCATCACCTCGTAGATGAACAGGCCGACCACGATCGACGGCGCGCTGAGCAGGATGTCGTTGATGAAGCGCACCACGCTGGAGATTTTTTCGTGGCGGCCGTATTCCGCCATGTAGGTGCCGGCCAGCATGCCGATCGGCGTGCCGATGACGATGGCGATCACCGTCATCAGGATCGAGCCGACGATGGCGTTGAGCAGGCCGCCCGCCGAGCCCGGCGGCGGCGTCATCTGCGTGAACACCGAAAGCGACAGGCCGCTGAAGCCTTGCCAGAACAGCACGATCAGGATCATCGCGAGGCCGGCGAGGCCGACGCCGGTGGCGCCGTAGGACGCGGCGGTGGCGATGACGTTGCGGCGGCGGCGCGCGTTGTAAATCGAGGCGTCCATCAGCCGACCCTCTTCTCGATACGAAGCAGCATGTAGCGCGCGATTGCCAGCACGACGAAGGTGATCACGAACAGGATGAGGCCGAGCGCGATCAGCGACGAAGTATAAAGATCGCCGACCGCTTCGGTGAATTCATTGGCGATGGTCGCCGAGATGGTGGTGCCGGGCGCCAGCAGCGACGACGAGATCTTGTGCGCGTTGCCGATCACGAACGTCACCGCCATGGTCTCGCCGAGCGCGCGGCCGAGGCCGAGCATGACGCCGCCGATGACGCCGACGCGAGTGTAGGGCAGCACCACGTAACGCATCACTTCCCAGGTCGAGCAGCCGAGCCCGTAGGCGGCTTCCTTCAGCACCGGCGGCACCGCGTCGAACACGTCGCGCGCGATCGAGGTGACGAACGGCAGCACCATGATGGCGAGGATCAGGCCGGCGGTCAGCACGCCGATGCCGTAGGGCGGGCCGGCGAACAGGCTCGCGAGCACCGGCACGTTGCCGAAGGCCGCGATCAGCGCCGGCTGCACGTATTGCTGCAGGAACGGCGCCAGCACGAACAGGCCCCAGATGCCGTAGATGATGCTGGGAATGCCGGCGAGCAGTTCGATGGCGATGCCGATCGGCCGGCGCGCCCACATCGGACACAGTTCGGTAAGGAACATCGCGATCAGGAGGCCGAACGGCACCGCGATCACCATGGCGATCAGCGAAGTCATCAGCGTGCCGTAGATCGGCGCCAGCGCGCCGAATTTCTCGGTGACCGGATTCCAGCTTTGCGTGGTGACGAAATCGAGACCGAAGGTTTTCAGCGCCGGCACCGCACCGATCACCAGCGCAACCATCACGCCGCCGAGCAGCAACAGCACGAGGATCGCGGCACTGCGGGTGACGGCATGGAAGATCACGTCGCCGAGCCGCAGCTTGCGCAGCGCTTCGGCGCGCTCCGTCGCATCCTGAGCAGCCACCCGCGCGCCTCCCCATGTCACGTCCACCACAGCCGCCTCCTGGCGTATACGCCTTGACTACCCCGTCCGTCATTGCCGGGCTTGACCCGGCAATCCATCTTCTCGAAAGGACGATGGATGCCCGGATCAAGTCCGGGCATGACGCCTCTGGATGAGACGTCTTCCATCCAAGCCTCTCGCGCCCTCAATTGGTGACGCTGTAGACCGGCTTGCCGTCGGCGTCCTTGACGTCCTTGGCCCAGCTCGCCTCGATCAGCTTCACCACGCTGTCGGGGAGCGCGACGTAGTCGAGGTCTTCCGCCAGCTTGTCGCCGTTCTTGTAGGCCCAGGCGAAGAAGTTGAGCGCGACGCCGGCTTCAGCGACGTTCTTCGGCTGCTTCGGCAGCAGGATGAAGGTCGCACCGGCGATCGGCCAGGCCTTCTCGCCCGCTTCGTCGGTGAGGATCATGTAGAAGCCCGGCGCCTTGGCCCAGTCCGCACCGGCCGCGGCGGCGGCGATGGTTTCGGGGGTCGCGGCGACGGCCTTGCCGTCCTTGTTGACGAGCTTGGTCGTGGTCAGGTTGTTCTGCTTGGCATAAGCGGTTTCGACATAGCCGATCGAACCCTTGGTCTGCTTGACGTTGTTGGCGACGCCTTCGTTGCCCTTGGCGCCGATGCCCGCCGGCCATTCCACCGCAGTCGCCGAGCCGACCTTGCCCTTCCAGTCCGCGCTCACCTTCGACAGGTAGTTGGTGAAGATGAAGGTGGTGCCCGATCCGTCGGAGCGATGCACCAGCGCGATCGCCTGCGCCGGCAGCTTGGCGTTGGGGTTCAGCTTGGCGATGGCCGGATCGTTCCAGGTCTTGATCTCGCCGAGATAGATCTTCGCCAGCGTCGCGCCGTCGATGGTGAGGTCGCCCGAGGCAACGCCGTCGAGATTCACCACCGGCACGATGCCGCCCATCACGGTCGGAAACTGGATCAGGCCGTTCTTGTCGAGGTCTTCCGGCTTCAGCGGCATGTCCGACGCGCCGAAGGTCACGGTGCGCGCGGTGATCTGCTTGATGCCGCCGCCCGAGCCGATCGATTGATAGTTGAGGCCGTTGCCGGTTTCCTTCTTATAGGCCTCCGCCCACTTGGCGTAGACCGGATAAGGGAAGGTGGCGCCCGCGCCGGAGATATCGGCGGCAAGCGCAGCGGTCAGAGCGGCACCAAGACCGGCAACGACGACGCCGGCGGCGGCAAGGCTGCGAAATAGTTTCACGAGGTTTCTCCATCCTGTGGACACGGCGCCGATCGCCCTCGATCGCGCCTGCACGCGGCTCTTTAGGAGCCCGTGACTGCGCTTTTATGAGAGTTTGATGACACCTGGATGACGGCGGTAACGCGCTGTAATCGCGGGATTTTAGGTGGAGATATTTCAGCGCGGCTGGGGAAAGGCGGCGGTGAAGGTGGCGCCCTCGCCGGCGACGCTCTCGATCACCAGGCGGCCGCGATGGCGGTTGAGGATATGCTTGACCAGCGCGAGCCCCAGTCCGGTACCGCCCTGCGCGCGGCTGTCGCCGGCATTGACGCGATAGAAGCGTTCGGTGAGACGCGGCAGGTGCTCGGGCGGAATGCCGGGACCGAAGTCGCGCACCCTCGCCTGCCATTCCGGTGCGCCCTCGGGGCTCGCGCCTTGCGTCAGCGTCACCACCACGCGACCGCCGGACGCGCCGTACTTCAGGCCGTTCTCGACGAGGTTCTCGAACAGCCGCAGCAACTCCTCGCGATCGCCCGCGATGATCGCCGGCACCGCCGGCAGTTCGGCCTCGATCGTCACCTGGCGTTCTTTCGCCAAAGGCTCGAGTCCGTCGATCACCTGACGCAGCAGCGGCACCAGATCGATCCGCGTATCGGGCCGCACATGCGCCGACAGTTCGACCCGCGACAGCGACAGCAGGTCGTCGATCAGCCGCGCCATCCGCGTCGCCTGCGCATGCATGATGCCGAGGAAGCGTTCGCGCGCTTTCGCATCGTCGCGCGCGGGGCCTTGCAGCGTGTCGATGAAGCCCGACAGCGCCGCGAGCGGCGTGCGCAATTCGTGGCTGGCATTGGCGACGAAGTCGGCGCGCATTTCCTCGATCCGCCGCAGCGGCGTCTGATCGTGGAATGTCATCAGCAGGCAGCAATCCTCGCCGCCGAACGTGGTCGGCACCGCGACCGGCGTGATCGCCACTTCCATCCAGCGCGCGACCGGCGCGTGATCGACGAAGGTGACGCGGCGCGGCGTCACCGTGGCGATGGCCTCGCGCAGCGCGACGACGATCTCCGGCGTGCGCAGCGCGAACTGCGCCAATTCCTTGCGGCGCAGCGCGGGCGCGAGTTGCGCCGCCGCGACGTTGAGATGGATGACGCGCCCGGCGCGATCGAGCAGCACCGTCGGCTCCGTCATGCCGGACACCACCGCGCTGACCGCCGGCGCTTCCACCGGATCGATGCGCGGCGGCTCGTCGCGCGAGGCCGCGGGATCGTGCAGCCGCCACGGCACCAGCGCCGCGCCGACGAAGCAGAAGAAGGCGATGCCGGCATGCACCGCAGACAGATTGTCGGAGATCGTCAGCGTCGCCAGCACCATCGCGGCGACAAGGAGAATGAGCGCGTTGTGGCGCAGCCGATCCGGCCATTGCGCGAACGGCGACGACGCGTCCAGCGCCGCCGGGTCGGCGGCGATCTTGTGCGGAAGGTCGGAGCGGTCAGGCGCCAGTGTCACCGAATTTTCCCGATCGGGGCATCCCGAGCCTCGAGGCGGCACTCGAGGCGGCGTCGCCGCCCGTGGCTCCCTGGTGCTCCCGTTTGATTCGCGAACCAAGTATCACCTCGCGAAGCGTCAGCAGGATGACGGAGATGACAAAGGGAACAATATAGTAAAGCAATCGGAACAGCAGCATTCCGGCCAGCAGTTCTTCCTTGTCCATCTGCCACAGGCCGACCAGCATCGCGGCGTCGAACACGCCGAGCCCGCCGGGCGAATGGCTGGCGAAACCGAGCAGCGTCGCCGAGACGAAGATCACCGCCACCACGACGAAGCCGAGATTGGGCTCGTCGGGCACCAGCATGTACATCGCCAGCGCGCAGAAGCCGAGATCGACGATGCCGATGGCGATTTGCAGCAGCGTGAGCCCGCCACGCGGCAACACCACAGCCCACGGGCCGCGGCCGATGGTGCGCGGCGCCAGCGACACCCAGACGACGTAGCCGGCGAGCGCCAGCAGGATGACGAAAGCGACGATGCGATTGAGCCACGGCGGCAATTGATCGATCGCGGAGGCGGCCTCCGGATGATAGGCAATGCCCATGCCGAGCACGGCGGCATTGCCGAGCCAGAACGTCAGCCCGGCGACGAAACAGATTTTCGTGACATCGATCGCGCTGAGATCCCGCGCGGAATAGATGCGATAGCGCACCGCGCCGCCGGTGAAGGCGCTGGCGCCGACATTATGGCCCACCGAATAGCTGGTGAACGCCGCCAGCGCGCTGATCCGATAGGGCACCTCGAGGTGGCCGATGGTGCGCAGCGCGAACAGATCGTAGAACGTCAGGGTGAAGTAACTCGCGGCGACGAACAGGGCCGCCAGCCCGATCGAGCGCAGGTCGCCGCGCCCGAGCGCATCGATCACCTTGTCGACGTCGATGGTCCGCAGCAGGTGGAACAGGATGTAGCAGGCAATGGCAATGACGGTGAGGCTGACGAGCACCCCCACCCGATGCAGGACTTGCTTTTCGCGCAGAACCTCCAGCGTCCTGCGAATTAGATCCTGCATCTCGACCTCGAATGGCGATCCGGCGCGGCATCTGCCCCCGCGACGACGCGCGCCCCGCCTCTGCCGTGGTAGCCTGTTTTGGCGCGAAGGAAAATCAAATCGCCTGCATCACGCGTGGATTCCGGTCCTCTTTTAAAGGCATCTCGTCAAGGGCTTGTGGTCAAAACATTGTCACCGGCGATCCCGCCGTCAACCCCGCGCCATCGCGCGCGCCCCGCGTCAGAGTGAGGCAGCACGGCCGCGAGCAGGCTGTTGAAAATGGCCCCGTTCCCCGACGCGGTGCGGCATGGAATGCCGCTCCGCAGAGCCGGGGCCGTTTCAACCACGGCGTTCGAGACGATCCCGGCTCTGCGACGCAGCGTTGCACGCTGCATCGCGTCCGGGATCCGGACAATTTTTCGACACCATGCTAGCTTGCAGACTTCGGCGGATCGGATCGCACCGGAATACGCCCGGCGGCGATCTGCCGCGCCACCAGGCGGTCGCGCAACGCCGAGCCGATCGCGCAACCGATCAGATAGGCGGCAAACATGACCAGACCAAGATCGAGCCAGTAGCCGGGACGGCCGGGCACGACGCGGGACACGGCAACGCCGACGACAATCACCAGCACCAGCGCGATCACCTGCGCGGTCTTCTTCGACAGGCCCTCGCCGTGCTGGACCACCGAGATCCATCCCATCGCCAGCCCGAGCAGCAGCGCGCCCGTGAGCCAGCCCCAGTGGAAGGTCAGGAAAGCGGTCATCGCGTCACCTCACCAGGAAATCGATGCGGCGATTCTTCGCCTTGCCTTCCTCGGTGCCGTTATCGGCCACCGGCACGGAACTGCCCTGCCCCGAGGTCTTGAAGCGATCGGCGGGCAGGCCCGCCTTGACCAGATAATCGGCCACCGCCTTGGCGCGGGCTTCCGACAGCGCCTGATTGGCGGCCGCGTCGCCGTCGCCGTCGGTGTGGCCGACGATCTCGATCGCGGCGGCCGGGCAGCGCAGCGCGATCTCCGCGAGGCGATCCAACAGCCCGGCGGAATCCGGATTGATGGTGGCACTGCCGGACTCGAAGCGGATGTGACCTTGTCCCAGCACTTCCGAAAACAGCCGCTGGCAGACGCTGGCATCGACCGGGGCGGCGGCCGGCTTCACCGAAATCTCGGCCTTGGCCTTCCAGCCTTCCGGCAGGTCCTTGGCGAGGCTTTGGCGGATCTGGTTGGCGGCGCCGTCGAACAGCGCGTCGCCCGACAGCTTCACCTCGCGGTCGGCGACTTCCAGCGAGCCGGTCGAGAGCCGCGACAGCGCGCCGAGCGCACGGGTGACGGCGTCGGCAAACCCCTTCGGCGCGCCGATGCTGGCCTTGAGATTATCCGTCACCTTTTCGCCGAAGAACTTGCGCTGCGCCGCTTCGACCAGCGCCGCGTGAACCTTGTTGTCGGGCACATGGCCGTTGAGAGTCAGCGTGCCGCCGACCGGATCCTTGTTGGCCTGAAACACATAAGGCGGCGCGGCGATATCGTTGGCGGCGACCGAGTAGCCCTCGGGAAGATTGCGCAGGCTGGCCCAGATCGCCTCGCGGCCGCCGAGTTCGCGCGCCATGCCGGCTAGGCTGACCGACTTGTCGGACAGCGTCACCTTGCCTTCTTTCAGCCGCGCGACCTGTTCGATCAACAGCAGCACCGCGGCATCGAACCGCGCCGGCGCGCCGCGCGCGAAGCCGGTGTGATCCACCACCTCGACGCCGTTGAGCGCCGCCTTCGCGGCTTCCTGCAACCGCGCCTTGATCGCCGGCAGCGGCGTGCTGCCACTGAGCGTCACCCGCACCACGTCGCGCTGCGCGGTCCACACATAGGGTTTCGCTTCCGGCACCAGCCGCGTGTTGTCGTTGACCAGCCGGACGCCGGGCACGCCCTCCACCGAGGTCAGCGCGCTGCGCCGGCCTTCCTCGGAAAACGCATCGGCCGAAAATGTGACGTCACGCCCCGCGACGGCGATCCGGGTCTTGTCGAGCACATCGCTCTTGAGCGCCGCGGCGGTGGAAGCCGCGAGTTCCTGCTCCAGCGGCACGGTGTCGTACCACGCTGCGAGGCACCACAACACGGCAAGCGGAATAAGACCCGGCCACCACTTCCTGCTCCACCTGAAAAGTCCGCGCATTCGATTCCCTACGGGTCCTGAACCGGAGTGAAAACAAATGCTTGAGATGCTGTCAATTTCGAAATGCGGTGCGGTGACGCAGCCGCCACGGTTGATCCGCCCGGGGGGTTGTCCCGCACCCGGAACAAGGTAGGGTTGTGCCGTTATTTAACGGATTCGCGTGTAGCATCGTCGCAAACGCCACACCCAAGCCGCTCGAACAGGCTGGACCGGACTCAAAAACTGCAATGAAGCAACTTCGCGATCGCGTCATCCGCTCGGGCCTCGACGCATTGCATGTCACCGGGGCGCATCGCCTGTTGCGGCCGATGCTGGCGGGCGTCGGCAGCATCTTCACGCTGCATCACGTCCGGCCGCGCCGCGACGTGCCGTTCCAGCCGAACCATCATCTGGAAATCACGCCGGAGTTCCTGCGGGCGACGCTGAAGCACGTGCGCGAGCTGGGCATCGACATCGTCACGCTCGACGAGATGCAGCGCCGGCTCACCGCGCGCGACTTTTCGCGCCGCTTCGTCTGCTTCACCCTCGACGACGGCTATCGCGACAACCGCGATTACGCCGCACCCGTGATGCGCGAATTCGACGCGCCATTCGCCGTCTACGTCGCCAGCGACTTCGCCGACGGCATCGGCCGGCTGTGGTGGGTGGCGCTGGAGCGGGTGCTGACCTATGCCGACACCGTCGATGTCATCATCGACCAGATCGCGACCCGCCTCGACACCACGACGCTCGAAGGCAAGCACGAGGCCTTCGCGATTCTGCACGACTGGCTGCGCCGATTGCCCGACAGCGCCGCGCTCCGCCGCGAGATGAGCTCGCTGTGCCTGCGCCACGGCGTCGACGAGGAAGCCATCAGCCGCGAACTCTGCCTGTCATGGGACGAGTTGCAGACGTTCGCCGCGGAACCGCTGCTCACCGTCGGCGCGCACACCGTCACCCACGACAACCTCGCCAAGCAGAGCGAGATGTCCGTGCTGCGCGAGATCACCACCAACCGCGCCGACATCGAGGCCGCGTTGCAGCGGAAGGTCGCGCATCTCGCTTATCCCTATGGCGACAAGGCCGCCGCCGGCCCGCGCGAATTCGCTTTGGCAAAACGCGCGGGCTTCGCCACCGCCGTCACCACCCGGCCCGGCATGCTGTTCGCCGGCAATGCCGCGCATCCGACCGCGCTGCCGCGCATCTCGCTCAACGGCAATTATCAGGACGCGCGCTTCCTGCCGGCCCTGACCTCCGGCGCCGCCACCGCATTGTGGAACAAATTCCGCCGCGTCGACATCGCCTGATCCGCCAACGAAAATCGCTCCGTTCGGCTTCATGAAAAAAGATGTAGACTTCATACATCTATTTGGCTCTGATGAGACCCGTTCCAACCCCTTCAACGCGGATTCTTGTCCATGAGCGATACCTGGCTGCCCTCCCTGAAAACCGACACGCCGCAGGCCGGCTTCGAGCTGGCGGTGAAACTGTCGCGCGTCGGTGTCAAATACACCCAGCCTTCCGACGCGGTGCGCTCCAGCCTGCGCGCGGCCTACGACCACGACACCACGCAACTGATCGCATCGTCCCACGTCATCGCCGTGCACTTCCAGACGGTCGCCGCCGCCAACAATTACTGGCGCTGAGCGACTGTTGAAAAGTTGCCGGGCACTCCCGGTCGTTCCCCGGACGCAACGCAGCGTGAAACGGTGCGCTGCTGAGCCGGGGTCTTTGCGGTGCTTGTCGCAACGATCCCGGTTCTGCGCAGCGTCACTTCGTGCCGCAGCGCGCCCGGGACACCCGAGAGCGAGTTTTTCAAACAGGCGCTGAGCGACCGGCACCGCTCACCTTGACTTGCCTCCCGGGCCGGGGGACTAAATCCCCCGTCATCGATGGGAGGCACCATGTTCAAGGATCTGTTTTCGCTCAAGGGTCGCGTCGCGCTGGTGACCGGCGGGTCGCGCGGCATCGGCAAGATGATCGCCGGCGGCTTTCTCGCCTACGGCGCGTCGAAGGTTTACATCACCGCGCGCAAGGCCGGCCCCTGCGAGGAGACGGCGAAGGAACTGACCGCCGCCTATGACGGCGAATGCATCGCGCTGCCGATCGACATGTCGACGGTGGAAGGCTGCAACAAGCTCGCCGACGAATTCATGAAGCGCGAGCAAAAGCTCGACATCCTCGTCAACAACGCCGGCGCGGCCTGGGGCTCGACCTTCGACGAGTTTCCGGAAGCCGGCTGGGACAAGGTGATGAACCTCAACGTCAAGTCGCTGTTCTTCCTGACCAAGGCGCTGGCCAAGCCGCTGCGCGCGGCGGCGACCAAGGACAAGCCCGGCAAGGTCATCAACATCGCCTCCGTCGACGGCCTCTCCGTCAATCCGATGGAGACTTACTCCTATCAGGCGAGCAAGGCGGCGGTGATCCACCTGACCCGGCGCATGGCGGCGAAACTGATCCAGGACAACATCGCGGTGACCGCGATCTGCCCCGGCGCGTTCGCCTCCGACATGAACCGCGCCGCGCGCGACCAGGCCGACCATATCTCGCAATGGATCCCGGCCAAGCGCATCGGCAATGAAGACGACATGGCCGGCCTCGCCATCTTCCTCGCCGCGCGATCCGGCGACTACGTCATCGGCAACGCCATCGCGGTGGACGGCGGTATCGTCTACGCCAACCTGAGCGTGCCGGTGTCGGGGGAGTAGGAGAATATCCCGCTGCGTCGACCGCGCCAGTTACCCTCTCCCTTTGCGGGAGAGGGTGGATCGCCGAAGGCGAGCCGGGTGAGGGGTCGGCCGCGCATTGCCCACCCTCAATACGTCTCCACATGATAGCGGCCGTTGTCGCGCATGTCGGCTTTCAGCGTGGCCCAGTTGAGCGAGGCGCCGCGGCAGACGTCGGCGAAGGCTTCGTCGACGCCGCTCTCCATGCCCTTGAGCCCGCAGATATAGACATGCGTCCCGGCGTTGCCGAGCAGCGCCGCGATCTGCGCGGCCTCTGAACGGATGCGGTCCTGCACGTAGACGCGCGGCGCGCCGGCGACGCGCGAGTAACAGAAATACTTGCCGAGCAGTTTTTCCGGCACCTTCTGCAACGGACCGAAATACGGCAGTTCCTCCGGCCGCCGCGCGCCGAAGAACAACAATAGTCGCCCGCTCGCGTCCGGCATGGCGCGGCGGCGGCGCTCGGTGAAGCCGCGGAACGGCGCCGAGCCGGTGCCGGTGCAGATCATGATGATGTTCGCCGCCGGGTCGTTCGGATGCAGGAACGTCGCGCCGAACGGCCCCGTCACCTCCACCCTGGCGCCGCGCGGCAGATCGCACAGATAGTTCGAGCACACGCCCTGCGGCTCGCGCTTCACCGTCAACGCCAGATTGTTGGTGTTGGGCCGTTCGCCGTCGCGCGAACTCGCCACCGAATAGAGCCGCACCAGATGTGGCTTGCCCTCGGCATCGGTGCCCGGCACGACGATGCCGATGCTCTGGCCTTCCAGCACCGGGAACGGCTGATCGCCGAAATCGAGAATGATATGGCGCACGTCGGAATCGGCGTCGGCGTGAGTCAGACGAAAATTGCCGGTCACCGTTGCCACCGCCGGCTTGCCGCGATTGTAGAGATTCACCGTCGGCTTGCTCGCCGAATGCGGCGCCACCGCCTTGCCGCCAAGTCCTTTGCGCGCTTCCTCAAGCAGCGCGCCCATCTCGTCCTCCAGCGCCTCGACGGCGCCGCCGGCCTCCTCGCTCGCGATCTCCTCCTGCGCCGGCAGATCGCTCCACGAAAATTGATCTTCGAGCGAATACGGCTTTGAGACCACGCGCCAGTTGTCGATGGCGCCGGTCGGGCACGGCGAGATGCAGTCCATGCAGTAATTGCAGATATCGACGTTCACCACGTAGTTGTTGTCGTCGTGAGTGATGGCGTCGATCGGACAGGTTTCCTCGCAGGTATTGCACCGGATGCAGATCTCCGGATCGATCAGGTGCTGCTTCTTGAGGGGAGCATTCATGGGTGGATGTCCTGCTCCCTCTCCCCGCCTGTGGGGAGAGGGTCGGGATGAGGGGCAGATGCCGGACAAGAGACGCCTCGTCCTGTCGCGAAGCCCCCTCACCCGGATTGCTTCGCAATCCGACCTCTCCCCTCACGCGGGGAGAGGTCGCAACAACCTCTACGCCGCGATCTTCACATACTCGAAGTCGCCGGGCTTGTTGTCGATGCCGACTTTCGGCGCGGCGATCCAGCCGGCGAACTGGCCGGGCTCGCTCACCGGCTTCATCAATGATTCGATGAAGTCGCCGTCCGCCTTCGACGGCAGATAGTCGTCGCGCACCCTGGCCCATTCGGCATCGCCGAGCAGCACGCCCTTCGGCGTCGCATTGATGTCCTTGAACTCGCCGATGTCGCGATGGAACGCGGTGTGCGGCAATTCCAGCCGGAAGTTGACGCCCGCCTTCTCGACGATCTTGTTCCAGCGATCGACGCCCCTGGCGCAATCCTGCGTGTAGTCGTCGCGCAGCCGCATGTTGAGCGCGGTGAGCGCCGGCTCGTTCACCATGGTGATCTTGCCGTCGACCAGCTTCGCCACCGGATAGACATCGTTGGTGAGGCGATGATCGTCGTCGATCTTGGTTTCCTGGAAGCGGCCCTTCAACCCCGCATTGTAGAAATTCGCGGCGTTGGTGGAGACTTCCGAGCCGAACAGATCGAGCGACAGCGAGTAGTGCAGGTTCATCTTCTTCTGGATCGTCGGCAGATCAATGACGCCGAGCGCGCGGACCTTCTCGATCTCGTTCGGGTCCTCGATGCCCGCCGCCTTCATCGCCTCGCAGGTCCGCTGCAACACGCGGCCGACGCCGGTTTCGCCGACGAACATGTGATGCGCTTCTTCCGTCAGCATGAAGCGGCAGGTGCGCGACAGCGGATCGAAGCCGGATTGCGCCAGACTCTCGAGCTGCATCTTGCCGTCGCGGTCAGTGAAGAAGGTGAACATGAAGAACGACAGCCAGTCCGGCGTCGCTTCGTTGAAGGCGCCGAGCATGCGCGGCGCGTCCTCGTCACCGGAGCGGCGGCGCAGCAGATCGTCGGCTTCCTCGCGGCCGTCGCGGCCGAAATACTTTTGCAGCAGGTAGACCATCGCCCAGAGGTGGCGGCCTTCCTCGACGTTGACCTGAAAGAGGTTGCGCATGTCGTAGAGCGACGGCGCGGTCTTGCCGAGATGGCGCTGCTGTTCGACCGACGCCGGCTCGGTGTCGCCTTGAATCACCACGAGGCGGCGCAGCATGGCGCGGTATTCACCCGGCACCTCCTGCCACGCGGGCACGCCCTTGTGCTCGCCGAAGTTCACCTTGCGCTCGGGGTCCTGCGGTGCAAGCAGCACGCCCCAGCGATAGTCCGGCATCTTGACGTAATCGAACTTGGCCCAGCCCTTCGGATCGACGCTCACCGCCGTGCGCAAGTACACCAGCGATTCCTGGAAGCCGTCCGGCCCCATGTCGTTCCACCAGTCGAGATAGCCGGGATGCCAGCCCTCCAGCGCTTTGAGCACCTGACGGTCGGAGGCGAGATCGACGTTGTTCGGAATTTTCGTGGTGTAGTCGACGTTCATGATGTTCATGGCGTACTCCCTGTTCAATCTCGTGTCCCCGGACGCGATGCAGCGCGGAGCGGTGCATCGCAGAGCCGGGACCGTTTCAAACGCTGTCTTCGTGACGGTCCCGGTTCTGCATCGCGTCACTGCGTGCCGCAACGCGCCCGGGACACGGGGGGCGTTTCATGTTTCGAACCCTTGTTTCATGATGTTCATGGCGCACTCCCTGCATCTCCTGATCCGTCATTGCGAGGAGCGTGAGCTCCGAAGCGATCCAGTCCTTGCTTCGTGACTTACTGGATTGCTTCGCTGCGCTCGCAATGACGACGGCTTAAGTTTCTCAACCCTCAACCTCTCGTCATGCCCGGCACAAGCCCGGCCATGACGGCGACAACAACTAAACCCGCGTCATATCGAACTGTGCCTTCACGCCCGAGCCGTAGCGGCGCAGCGCGCCGTTTTCGCCGACCGCGTTGGGGCGCTGGAAAATCCAGTTCTGCCACGCCGTCAATCGCGCGAAAATTTTCGATTCCATCGTTTCCGGCCCGACGAAGCGCAGATTGGCTTCCATGCCGGTGAGCGAATCCGGCGAGAAGCTGGTGCGCTCCTCCATGAACACGCGCACCTCGTCGTCCCAGTCGATATCGTCGAGCGCGAAGGTGACGAGGCCCAGTTCCTCGGCGGTCTCGGCATCGAGCGCCTCGCCGATCTTCGCCTTCGCCGCATCGACATCGGAGGGATCGGCCTGAAATCGCGATTGCAGCCGCGTCAGGCCATGGCTCATCGGATACGGGCCGAAATTCATGGCGTTGAGCACGATCGCCGGCGGCGCGCGGTTGTCGCCGTGGCGTTGGCCGACCAGCATGTAGGAGCGATCCGCCGCAAACACGAGTTCGGCCAAGGTGCCGACGAAGCAGGAGCCCGGCTCCACCAAGGTCACCAGCGTGCGCGAGGTGACATCGATGCGCTTCAAGACGCGCTTCCAGTAATGGCGGATTTCGTTGACCAGCCAGTGCGCTTTGTTGGTCTCGAGAAAGTCGTCATAGGCCAGCACGTTGGCGCTGTCGCCATGCGACTTGAACACCAGCATCGCGATTTCGAGTTCGTTGATGCGCAGATGCAGGATGGCGTCGTCGAGTTCGCGCGCCACCTGCAACGACCAGAAGTCCGCGCCTTGCGCGAGGAGCCCCGCGACATCGGCCGGCGGCGCGCCCTCCGGCGCCTTGACGGTGATGGTGGCGATGCGCTGGCCGCGATCGATTTCGACATCGACGAAATCATAATGCAATCCGTTGTCGTCGATCTTGCGATGAAGCGGCGTCAGCGCGATGCCGGGGCCCGCGCCGTTGCGGCTCGATGTTGCCGCCATCGCCTTGGCGCGTTCGGCGAGCTTGGCTTCCAGCTTGCTGTTCGGCGCGATCTCGTCGACCAGGCGCCACTGCACCGCGCGCTTGCCCTTGATGCCTTCCTCGATCGTGCAGAAGTAGTCGGCGTGGTCGCGGCGCACCTTGCGCTTGTCCACCACGCGCGTCAGCCCGCCGGTGCCCGGCAGCACCGCGAGCAGCGGCACTTCCGGCAACGCCACCGCCGCTGCGCCGTCGTCCGCCATGATGATGTGATCGGTCGCCAGCGCCAGCTCGTAGCCGCCGCCGGCCGCGGTGCCGTTGACGACGCAGATGAACTTCTGGCCGGAGTTCTCGCTGGAATCTTCCAGGCCGTTGCGGGTCTCGTTGGTGAACTTGCAGAAATTGACCTTGTGCGCGTGGGTCGAGCCAGCCAGCATGCGGATGTTGGCGCCGGCGCAGAACACCCGGTTCTTGCCCGAGCGCATCACCACCACCTTCACTTCGGGATGCTCGAAGCGCAGCCGCTGCACCGCGTCGGCGAGTTCGATATCAACGCCGAGGTCATAAGAGTTGAGCTTGAGCTGATAGCCTTCGAACAGGCCGCCGTTCTCATCGACGTCCATGGTCAGGGTCGCGACATCGCCGGCAACATCGATTGTCCAGTGCCGGTAGCGGCTGGGGTCAGTCTGGAAATCAATATGCTTGGCGCCGTTCGCGAGCACCCGATCTTCACCGGCCATGGGACCATCCCTGTCTGCGATAGGTTATCGTTGATGTGCAACATAATGCATAATGATGGATGTGTCGAGTCCAAAAACATGCATTTTTTTTCATGTAGGTGCGAAAATTGCGAGCTCAATCGGCCGCCTTGGTCCCGCCGGAGAACCGCCACGGGATTGCCGCAAGACTCCCGCCAGCCCGACAACATCGAAATGCGCGACGAAACTGCCCGCCTCCTCGGCCGGCCCCCGCGCCTGCACTTCGTCCAGCAGCGCCACCGCCTCGGCATCGAGTCGCGCCGCCGCCGCGGCGCGTTGCATCTTCGATTTGAGATTGGCGTTGGCGATCTGAATGCAGGCGCGCAGCAGAATGCGATCGCGCCCGCCTTGCGGCGCCGCCATCCACACCGCTTCGAGAATTTCGTGGCACTCCCAGAAGAAGCCGGCATCGTTGAGCGCGAGACCGTGACGCAACGCCGGATGATCCGCCGGCACGAAGCCTTCGAAGCGAAACGGCACGCGCGCCTTCACCGGTGCGAGCGCCGAGTGATCCGCTTCGCGCGTTTCGCCCGGCACATGCGCCCATCGCGGCATCGGAAACGAGTCAGCCGACGACACGATCACGCACGCTGATAATCACGTCGCGCAGCGCCCGTCACGCCGCGCGATCCGCGTTCTCGTGCACGCGCAGAATACGATCGGTGAATGCGCCCAGCGCCGCCAGCGTTTCGTTCGGCACTTCGCGATGCAACGAATGCCCCGCGCCGGAAATCAGCGTCACATCCACCGGGCAATAGCATTCCTCTTGCGCGATCGCGATCTGCAATTCGGTACCGTACTGATCGTGCGTGCCCTGAATGATCGCGACCGGCACGCGGATGTAAGCGAGATATTCCGAGATATCCCAATTGCGGAATTGCGGATTGAGCCAGGTATCGTTCCAGCCGTGGAAGGCATTGTCGACATGCTGATGCCAGCGCGCGAGTTTGGCGCGCAATCCGCCGTCGCTGTAATCATCGCGGGTCTTGGCGATGGCGGCGAGGTTCATCTCCTCCATCACGAAGTGCGGCGCCATCAGCGCCACGCCGCGCACGCGATGATCCTGAATGCCGCCGGCATAGATCGCCGCGATCGACGCGCCGTCGGAGTGGCCGAGCAAGAAGCCCCGCCTGAAACCGATCGCATCGAGCACGCGCGGCAATACTTCCAGCGCCTCGACATGCATGTAATCCGGCCCACGCGGCATCGCCGCCGGACTCGATGCACCGTACCCGGCGCGCGAATAGACGAACACGCCGCAGCCGGTCATCTCCGCAAGCCGTTCGGGGAAGTCTCCCCACAGCGCCGCACAGCCGAGCCCTTCATGCAGCAGCACCAGCGTCGGCGCGGCGTCGGGCATCGGGCCGATCATGCGATACTCGATCTGCGCATCACCGATGGCGAGTGTTCCGGAGGATTGAAGAGTCATCGGATCATCCTGCTGTCCTAACGAACGCTCCTTCCGTCATTGCGAGGAGCGAAGCGACGAAGCCATCCAGTTCTTCCTTCGGGGCCTTCTGGATTGCTTCGCTTTGCTCGCAATGACGCGAGCAATTCATCTTCCCTCACGCAACTTGAAACGCTGAATCTTCCCTGTTGCGGTTTTCGGCAATGCCTCCACCACTTCGATCCAGCGCGGATATTTCCACGGCCCGACCGCGTGCTTGACGTGTTCCTTCAACGACTCATGCAAGCCGTCAGTCGTAGCACCAGGCTTCAAGACCACGAAAGCCTTCGGCTTGAGCAAACCTTCGCCATCGCTTTCCGGCACGACCGCCGCTTCCGCGACCGCCGGATGCGTGATCAGCGCGCTCTCGACTTCGAACGGCGACACCCAGATGCCCGAGACCTTGAACATGTCGTCGGCGCGGCCGCAGTAGGTGTAGCGGCCGTCGGCATCGCGGACGTACTTGTCGCCGGTGCGCGTCCAGTCGCCCTCGAACGTCCGCCGCGATTTGCTGCGCTGATTCCAGTAACCCTCGCCGGCGGACGGCGCATTGACCAGCAACTCGCCGACGTCGCCATCGGCGACATCGTCACCGCTCTCGTCAACCAGCCGCACCTGATAGCCCGGCACCGGCCGTCCCGATGTGCCGTATTTCACGTCGCCCGGCGCATTCGACAGGAAGATGTGCAGCAGTTCGGTGGAGCCGACGCCGTCGAGAATGTCGACGTTGAAACGGTCGCGCCAATGATTGCCGACCGACTCCGGCAGCGCCTCGCCCGCCGAGGTGCAGACGCGCAGCCGCGAACCGCCGCCGGCATTCTTCAATGTTTCATCATTGAGCATCGCCGCGAACAGCGTCGGCACGCCGAAGAAGATGCTGGGATTGTACGCCTGCATCAGTTCGAACATCCGCGCCGGCGTCGGCCGCTCGCTGTTGAGCACGGTGGTCGCGCCGACCGACATCGGGAATGTCAGCGCGTTGCCGAGGCCGTAGGCAAAGAACAACTTCGCCGCCGACAGTCCGACGTCGTCCTCGCGAATGCCGAGCACCTGCTTGGCGTAAGTATTGGCGGTCGCCGCGAGAGACGCGTGCAGATGCCGCACGCCTTTCGGCATTCCCGTCGAGCCCGACGAATAGAGCCAGAACGCCGGCTCCTCCGGATGAGTCTCGGCAGTCACGTACTGATCGGATTCCTTGACGATCTCATCCGAGAACTTCAATTGCCCATCGGCGTTGGCGCCGGAAATCACGACATGCTCGAGCGCCGACATGCGCCCCGCGACGTCGCGCAATGCCGGCCACAACGCTTCCGACACGAACAACACGCGCGCGCGGCAATCGGCGAGGATGTAGGCGTATTGTTCGGCGGTGAGCAGCGTGTTGAGCGGCACCGGCACCACGCCGGCGCGGATCGCGCCGAGAAACACGACGGGAAAATCCACCGTGTCGAGCATGATCATGGCGACACGCTCCTCGCGCCGCACACCGAGACGGCGCAGCAGGTTGGCGAGGCGTCGGCTTTGCGATTGCAATTGGCCGTAGGTCAGGTCATTGACGGTGTCGGTGAAGGCGAGCTTGTCGCCCCGCCCCTCGTCGACATTGCGGTCGAGCAGCCAGGTCACGGCGTTATAGGAATTCGGCGACCCGATCATGCCGCGCCCTCAATCAACCATTCGTTTGAATAGCACATGCGCACCGCATTCTCCTCCCAATCTCGAATTATTCTGAATTATATTTCATATAGAGACACCAGACCCGCTTGATGTCAATGATTCTCTGCATTATCTTTCCAAAATCACTTATCCCAGATGGGAAACGCAATCAGGCCGCATGACCGAGCACCCTAATCCAGAAGACAGTTTCCTTGAGGAACTAGGTCGCCGGGTCCGCACCATGCGGGGCCTGCGCGGCATGTCGCGCAAGGTGCTGGCGAAAGTATCCGGCATTTCCGAGCGCTACATCGCCCAATTGGAAAGTGGCAAAGGCAACGTCTCGATCGTGCTGTTGCGGCGCGTCTCGAACGCGATGGCCGCGCCTCTCGAGGATCTGATTCCGTCGAGCGATCCGGCGCCGGACTGGCCGGTGATCCGCGAACTGATGCGGCAGGCGACGCCGAGTCAGATCGCACAGGCGAAGAACATCCTGTCCGGCCAGAGCGCGAGCGACATGGCCGCGCATGGCCAGATGCCGTTCGCCGGCATCGCGCTGATCGGCCTGCGCGGCGCCGGCAAATCGACGCTCGGCCGCATGCTGGCGAAGCAGATCGGCTGGGGTTTCGTCGAACTCAATAAGCAGATCGAGGAAGAGAACGGCCTCTCGGTCGCCGAGATCATCGCGCTCTACGGGCAGGAAGGTTTCCGCCGCATGGAGCAGGCCGCGCTCGGCAAACTGCTGGCGCGCAAGGAACTGATCGTGCTCGCCACCGGCGGCGGCATCGTCTCGGAGCCGCTGACCTTCGATCTCATCCTGTCGTCATTCTACACAATCTGGCTGAAGGCCGAACCCGAGGAACACATGGCGCGGGTGCGCCGGCAAGGCGATCTGCGACCGATGGCCGACGATCGTTCGGCGATGGCGGAACTGCGCACCATCCTGCTCAGCCGCGAACCGCTTTACGCGCGCGCCTCCACCGTGGTGGATACCGCAGGGCAAAGTGTCGACGCTGCGGCCGCGCGCCTGCTCGGCGCGGTGGCGCCGGTGCTGGCCGGCAACGCCTCGTTCCGGCCTCATACCGTCGCATCCTGACATGACGACGCTGGGCGAGTTGTTGCGAGCACGCGGACTAAAGACCAGCCGCGCGATCGCTATTCGCACCACGTTGCATCCCGATGACGCCTCGACCGACTTCCGCAGCATCGACGACGTGCAGCGCGCCGCTGCGCTTGCCACTTATGACCGGATGCAAGATGGCCCGCGCTTCGGCGATGACGCCGAAGTGCTGTCGTTCATTGCAACGAAGGATGGCGGAGCGACGTTGACGGGATTCCGCCGCTTCACCCGGCGCGAGCGCGGCAATGTCCCCGGCGATATCGTCTACGACTACGATGCCGCGCCCTTGCTGCACGCCTTCATCGCGCGCGCGGCGCAGCCGACGTTCTACGATACGTGCGATCTCGATGCGCTCGACGACCTCGTCGGCAAGCTCGTCGTTCGCTGGCCGGAGCCGCTGCACGAGAACATCCGCGCGGCAAACGACGCAAGCCTCATCGTCGTCGAAACATAACCGCGCTACACGCCGAGATGCCGCTCCAGCAATTCCGGCTGCGCCATCAAATCCACCGGCGCGCCGTTGAATACCACGACGCCCTTCGACAGCACGATGGCGCGATCGGTGATTTTCGCCAGGCTGCGAAAGTCCTTGTCGACGACGATGGTGGCGATGCCCTCGCCGCGAATGACGCCGAGCGTTTTCCAGATGTCTTGCGCCACCAGCGGGGCGAGCCCTTCAGTCGCTTCGTCGATCAGGATCAGATCGGGATTGGTCATCAGCGCGCGGCTGATGGTCAGCATCTGTTGCTCGCCGCCGGAGAGTTGATGCCCGCCGTTGCCGCGCCGCTGGTGCAATCGCGGAAACAGTTCGTAGATGCGCGGCAACGTCCATGCCTGCCGGCCGCCGCTTCCCGGCCGCGCCGCCATAGTGAGATTTTCTTCCACCGTCAGCGAGCCGAAAATGCCGCGCCCTTCCGGCACCAGCGCGAGGCCGGCGCGCGCGATGTCTTCCGGCGCCGCGCCGCGAATGTCGCGCCCGGCAAAGCTGACCTCGCCGCGACAGTCGGTCACCAGCCCCATCAGCGTGCGCAACAGCGTGGTCTTGCCCATGCCGTTGCGGCCGATCAGCGCGACTTGCTCGCCACGCGCGACGGCAAGATCGATGCCATGCAAGATCTGGCTCGCGCCATAAAATGCTTCGAGATGCGCGACCGCGAGCAACGCATTCATGATGCATCCCCATGGTCGCCAAGATAGGCGGTGCGCACCGCCGGATGCATTCGCACTTCCTGCGGCGATCCGCTGGCGATGACGCAGCCGTCATGCATCACGGTGAGACGATCCGCGAGTTCAAACACCGCGTCCATGTCATGTTCGACCAGCAGCACCGCGCGGCCCGCCTTAAGCGAGGAGATCAGATCGATGATGCCGCGCGCTTCCACCTGCCCCATGCCGGCCAACGGCTCATCAAGCAGGATGATGCGCGGATCGGTCGCCAGCACCATGGCAATTTCGAGTTGGCGCTGCTCGCCATGGCTGAGGTCGCTGGCGACGATCCTGGTTTGCGCCGTGAGGCCGACGCGCGCAATGGCCTGCGCGGCGAGATCGTGAACATTTGCATCGGAACGCACCGAACCGAACATCCGCAACGGCGACGGTGAGCGCGCCTGCGCGGCGAGGCGGACGTTTTCATGCACGGTGAATTTTGGGAAGATCGTGGTCTTCTGATAGGCGCGACCAAGACCATGGCGCGCGCGACGATCCGGCGGCAGGCGCGTGATGTCGGTGGCGTCCAGCAAGATCGCGCCGTCGTTGGCGAACAATTCGCCGGACAACAGATTGATCAAGGTGGACTTGCCGGCCCCGTTAGGACCAATCACGGCATGGATCTCGCCGACCTGAACATCGATCGATACGTCGGAGACAGCCTTGAGGCCGCCGAAACGCTTGTGCAGTCCGGTAGCACGAAGGGCCGCGTTGGGTGCCGCCTCAACCATGATGCCCCTCCGCGACGGGAGCCGCGGCTTGGCGCGGCGGCTGCTTATCTGAGCGTTCACCAAAGATCATCGGCCACAACTGTCGAACGCCGCCGGGCAACGCCAGCACGATGACGATAATGATGAGGCCTTCGACCAGCTTCCAATAGTCCGTCGAGGCCTTCAGCACCTCCTCGAGCACGATCAGCACCAGCGCGCCGATCAGCGGCCCGGTCACCGAGCGCAAGCCGCCAATCAGCACCATCACCAGCACGGTGGCGGAGAGATGCCAGCCCAGCATCTGCGGAGCGACGAAGCCGAACTGGGCAGCAGCGAAATAGCCGGCGAGGCCGGCGATCGCACCCGAGATCACAAAGGCGATCAGCCGAATGCGATAGATCGGGAAGCCGAGCGAGCGCGCGCGGCGCTCGTTGTCACGCGCTGCCGCCAAGGCATGACCGAACGGCGATCGCACCAGCATGGTCAGGATCGCGATCGTCGCGATCAGGAAAAACAGCACCACGAAGTAGAACGCCATCGGCGAGGCGAGGTCGAGCAACTGGTGGCCGGCGATAGCGATTTCCGGCTTGGCGTTGACGTAAGCGCCGTCCGATCCGCCGGCGATGCCGGTGTCGTGAAACAGGAAGAACAACATCTCGCCGAACGCCAGCGTCACCATGATGAAGTAGACGCCGCGCGTGCGCAACGCCAATGCACCGATGATCAGCGCGGCAAGGCCAGCCGCCAGCATCGCCGCCGGCAGCGTCAGCAGAAGTGAGGCGGGATCGTAACCCGGCGACAGCAGCGCGAGCACGTAGCCGGCAAGGCCGAAGAACGCGGCGTGGCACAGGCTGACAAGGCCGCCGTGCCCCACAGCAAGATTCAGCGCCATCGCCAGAATGCCCATGATGAACGCCTTACTGACGAACTGGACATAATAGGTCGGCACCACGAACGGCAGCGCAACCGCAGCGGCGAGCAGCACGATGGGAATGAGCCATCCGCGCATCGGCGTCACACCTCCCGCCGGCCGAGGATGCCGTTGGGCCGCCACAGCAGCACCGCCGCCATCAGCACGTAGATCAGGATGCTGGAGACGCTGGGGAAGAACACCTTGCCGAAGGTGTCGGTGAGGCCAATCAGCAGCGCGCCGACCGCGGCCCCCGCCACCGAACCGATGCCGCCGAGCACGACGACGACGAAGGACAGGATCAACATGCCATCGCCCATGCCGGGAAACACCGTCGAGATCGGCGCGACGACGATGCCGCCGAGCGCGGCGAGTGCGATGCCGACGGCGAAGACGTAGCGATTGACGACATCGAACTTGATGCCGAGTACGCGCGTCATCTCGCGATTCTCGGCGCCGGCGCGCACGATCATGCCGATCCTGGTGCGAGTAATGACGAAGAAAATCAGCGCCGCGACGATGAGACAGAAGCCACAGATCGCCAGCCGATAGACCGGATAGGACAGGTTGTCGGTGAGCTGGATCGAGCCCGACAGCCACGCCGGCGGCGCGACCGAATGCACGTCCTTGCCGAACAGGATTTCACGCGCTTCGTCGATGACGAGGATCAATCCGAACGACAGCAGCACCTGCACCAGATGATCGCGGCCGTAGAGCCGGCGAATAAAGACGTTCTCCAGCACCAGCCCGACCACGAAAGCGATCGCGATGCCGGCGATCATCGCGATCCAGAAACTGCCGGTATAGGCGGCGATCCAATACGCCAGATAGGCGCCGAACATATAGAACGCGCCGTGCGCGAGATTGATCACGCCGAGAATGCCGAACACCAGCGTCAGCCCGCTCGCGACGAGGAACAGCACCATTCCGTACTGGATAGCGTTGAGCAGTTGCACGCCGACGGTGACGAGGTCCATTCAAATCATTCCGTAAAACAGAACAGTCTACAATCCGGCCAAGAATCCGAGCGTCATTGCCGGCTTGACCCGGCAATCCATCGCTTCGAAGACTTTCTTGTTAGATGGATGCGCGGGTCAAGCCCGCGCATGACGATCATTGTGCCAACACAACGCGTACAGTTGGCTCGACCGCTTACGCCAGCTTGCAGCCGCGCGCGGGATCGTCGACATCCTTTTGCGCGATCGAGATCATCTCGTTGCGGCCGTTGCGCACCTCACGCAGATAAATGTTCTGGATCGGGTTGTGCGCCTTGTTGAAGCTGAGCGGTCCGCGCGGGCTGTCGATCTTCGCGGCGCCCATCGCGGCGATCATCTTGTCGCGCTGCTTGTCGTCACCGCCCACCGCCGTCATGCCGGCATCGAGCAGCGCGGCGGCGTCATAACCCTGCACCGCATAGATGTCGCCGACATTGCCGGTCTTGTCCTTGAATGCCTTGAGGAAGGCGACATTGGCCGGAATGTCGAGATTGTCGGCGTAATGCAGCGTGGTCCTGATGCCGTTGGCGGCATCGCCCTGCGCGGGCAAGGTGCCATCGGTGAGGAAGCCCGCGCCGTAGAGCGGAATAGTCTTGCCTAGCCCCGCTGCCGCGTAATCCTTGACGAACTTCACCGCGCCGCCGCCGGCGAAGAAGCTGAACACCGCGTCGGGCTTCAACGTCGCCACGCGCGTGAGCAGCGCCTGGAATTCGACCTCGGGGAACGGCACCGTCAACTTCTCGGCGATCTTGCCGCCGTGCTTGGTGAAGTTCTCGGCGAAAGCATCGATCATCTCTGCGCCCGCAGTGTAGCGCCAAGTGATGGTAGCGACGTTCTTGATTCCGGCGTCGGCCAGCACTTTGCCCATCGGGAATGTAGTCTGCCAGTTCGAAAACGAGGAGCGGAAGATGTTCGGTGCGCAGGCCGGGCCGGTGGCATCGTTGGCACCGGCGTTGGGAATGATCATCAACGTCTTGGTGTCGCGCGCGACCTTCACCATCGCCATCGCGACGCCGGAGTGCACCGTGCCGATCACGACATCGGCCTTCTCGCGCCCGACCAGACGATTCATGTTGTCGGTTGCGGCTTCCGGCTTGGATTCGTCATCGACCTGTACGAAAGCGATCTCGCGGCCACCGAGCTTGCCGCCCTTCTGTTCGACGTAGAGACGGAAACCATCGTCGATGAACTTGCCAAGCTTGGCGTATGTGCCGGTGTAAGGCAGCATCAGGCCGACCTTGAGCGGCGCGTTCTGCGCGATCGCCGGCGAACGCAGTGTGGGCGCGACGGCAAGCGTGGCCGCGCCGGCCGCTCCGGTGAGCAAGGTACGGCGACTGACGATCAGACGACTCGACATGGTATTCCTCCCTCTCTCTGTTTTTTCTCGTAGCCTTTTGCGCGCGACGACGAAGCAGTATTCCTCGCGCCCTGATTTGTTTCAATCTTAAAACTTTTTGCCTTTGCCGCAGGCCGTGAAAAGGCTGTCACTGGCCAAGGTGAGACAGCCGCATCCCCCTCCATGCGAACTTCGTCGGCGCATGCAGCATAATTCGTAGTTTCTACTCAACGCAAGAAATATAATTCAGGTTGCCGCATGATATTTCTGCAAATCTGAAGGACAAGCTGCTAGACCCGCAAAAGAACTGTGCGGCATCGCAGCGCAGCAGGACGAACGAGAGCGCATCCTTATGAGTCATCGCATCTTTCTTGCCGGCGCGACGGGCGCCATCGGCCAGCGGCTGATCCCGTTGCTGCGCGCGGCCGGTCACCATGTCGCAGGCACCACGCGGTTCGAAGCCAAGCTCTCCGCGTTGCGGGCGTTGGGTGCCGAGCCTGTGGTGGTGGACGTTTTTGCCGCCGATGCGCTGAAGCAGGCCGTGCTCGCCGCAAAGCCGGATATCGTCATTCATCAACTGACTGACCTTCCGCCCGGCCTCGACCCGGCGAAGATGGCCGACGCCATCGGCCGCAACGCGCGGATCCGCGAGGAAGGCACGCACAACCTGATCGATGCGTCGATTGCCGCCGGCGCAAAGCGATTGATCGCGCAAAGCATCGCCTGGATGTACGCGCCGGGACCGCAGCCGCATCGCGAGAACGATCCGCTCGACCGTGCCGCCGACGGGCCTCGCGGCATCACGCTGGCGGGCGTGGTGTCGCTGGAAACGCAGACGCTGCAATCGCCGCCGCTCGAAGGCATCGTGCTGCGCTACGGCCAATTGTACGGACCGGGCACCGGCAGCGACGAGCCGCGCGGCCAAGCGCCGCTGCATGTCGACGCCGCGGCCCATGCCGCACTGCTGGCCATCGATCGCGGCACACCCGGATTCTACAACATCGCCGAGCCGAACGATCTGATCGCCACCGACAAAGCGCGTCGCGACCTTGGCTTCGACGCGAGCTTCCGCCTGCCGAACGGATAGGGGCGTGATCGCACCGTTATGTCGCGCAAGCGATCCAGCGTGTTGATGCTGCATCATCCTCCAGCACGGCGACATCGGCGGCGCGACGCGCCAGCACCGCACGCTGATTGATGTAGCCCTTGTCGGTGATTTCGCCGTGATCGACCGACGGCGGCTCGGACACCAGCAGCGCACGCATGGCGTGGCCCGACGAGCCGCCGCTTTTCGCTTTCAGCTTGGCGAGCCCTTCGGCGATGCCGGCACGCACGCGCGCGTCGCGCAGCACATCGTCGAGCGCCGCGCTTTCGGGCAATCCCGACAGCGCACGACACGTCGCAACATTCGGAAACACCAGAAAGTGCACATGGTCGCCGCCGTGACCGGTGACGACGATATCCTGCGCCAGCGGCGCCAAGGCCGCGATGCCCGCCACCCGCAGCGTGCCGACGCTGACCCAGGTTCCAGATGTCAGCTTGAAATCCTCAGCGACACGGCCGTCGAAAAACAGGCCCAGTTCAGGACGTTCAGGATCGGCGAACTTCACCGCATCGCCAATGCAATAAAAACCATCGGCATCGAAGGCGGCGGCAGTTTGCTCTGGCGCCTTCCAATAGCCCGGTGTGACGTTCGGGCCGCGCACACGCACTTCGAGTTTGTCGCCGGACGGCACCAGTTTCAGATCGGTGCCCGGAACTGGCACGCCGATATTGCCGGAGCGTTGCGCCTGGAAGTGGCAGTCGGTGGCGAGCGGCGCGGTCTCGGTCGAACCCCACGCCGACACCATGGGCAACCGTCGCCCGACGGTCGCTTGCGACATCTCCTCCAGCGCCTCCCACAAATTCTGCGGCAGCGCGGCACCGGCAAAGAAGATGATCTTGACGCCATTAAAGAAGCGCCGGCGCAGATCGGCATCCTCGCGCAGCGCGGCAATCAGCATGTCGAAGCCGCGCGGCACGTTGAAATAGACGGTCGGCACCACGTCGCGCAGATTCGCCAGCGAGGTCGCGAACAGACCGGGCGCAGGCTTTCCAGCATCGATGTAGAGCGAGCCGCCGTTGCGCAGCACCATGTTGAAGTTGTGGTTGGCGCCGAAGGTGTGGCTCCACGGTAGCCAATCGAGGATGATCAATTCATCCTGCGCATGATCGAGGAATGGCCAGACCTGCGCCTTCGCCGCCTGGCTCGTAGTCAGCATCCGATGCGTGTTGATGACGGCTTTCGGAGCACCGGTCGAACCCGAAGTGAACAGGAATTTCGCCACGCCGTCCGGTCCGATCGAAGCGAAAGCCCTCGCGACATCCGCGCTTTCAGGCGTCTTCAGAACGCTGCGGAAGGCGATCGCGTCGCCCTCCGGCGCATCCTCACCGCTGACGATCTGGGCATTATGCACGGGCGCGATTGCAGCAAGAGCCGCAGCGAATGGCTTCAGGCTCGAGACATAGATCGCACCCGGATCGAGCAGCGCCACCATGCTTTTGAGCTTGTCAAAATCCTTGGCGACCAGCGAATAGGCCGGCGACACCGCGGCTACCGGCACACCGACATGCATCGCGCCGAGCGCGAACAGCGCATGATCGATGCTGTTATCAGACAGGATCACCAGCGGCCGCTCAGTACTCATCTTGCGGGCCAGCACCCACGCGCCGATCCGGTGCACCCGGCGCAGCGCCTCCGCATAGGTCACCGTGGACCAAGCTTGATCGACGCTCCGACGCTCGCCGAGAAAGATGCGGTCTGGGTGACTTGCCGCCCACTGCTCCAGCCAATCGTTGACGCAGCGTGCTGACGGCTGCAAGGGAACAGTGGATCGCACCCAGATCGAACCGTCGGCGTGACGGTCTGCGACAATCTGCGGCATCGCGAACAAAGGCGCGCTGTCCTCAAGACGCGCGGCGGCGGGTGTCATGGCGATCCTCCTGGCGGCATTTTCTTGGTTATGATTTTGCTCTACGCGGAAAGCCGGCGCGTCCGCAAGGCTGTCTCGCCGGCCACCATTGTATTAGGCATGAACCAAGGGGCGTTTTAACCGACATATGGTCCGCGACCCTCAGGCCGCGACAAACCCCCATTTTTCGGACTATCATGCCGCGGGCAACCGCGCGCGGCGCGCATCAAACCGACCTGACCAGCGACGGAACGAAATCATGGCCGACCAGGACGACGTCCTCCACCTGATCGACGATACCGAACCTGTCTCCTCCTCGACCCCCTCGCGCAAATGGAAAATCGCCGTGATCGACGACGATCCGGCCGTCCATGAAGGCACCAAATTCGCGCTGAGCGACTATTCCCTGAACGGTCAGGGCCTCGAAATCCTCTCGGCGCATTCGGCAGCCGAGGGGCGCGAACTGTTGCGCCAGCATTCCGATATCGCCGCCGTCCTGCTCGACGTCATCATGGAGACGGACTCGGCCGGTCTCGACCTGGTGGAATTCATCCGCAACGAGATCAGGAACGAGACCGTTCGTATCGTGCTGCGCACCGGCCAGCCCGGCCAGGCGCCCGAACGCCGCGTCATCGTCGATTACGATATCAACGACTACAAGGCAAAGACCGAACTGACCGCCGACAAGTTGTTCACCTCGCTGACCGCGGCGCTGCGCAGCTATCAGCAACTCGAACGCATGGTACAGACGCGGCGCGGTCTCGAGATCATCATCGACGCGGCTTCGACGCTGTATGATTTCAAGTCGATGCAGCGTCTTGCCGAGGGTGTGCTGACGCAGATCGCATCGCTGCTCAATGTCGATTGCGCGGGCATTCTCGTGCTACGCGACGGCGGCGAGGTCAGCGATGATTTCGCAGTGCTCGCGGGATCCGGCTGCTACAGCCGCTTTATCGGCCACGCCGGACCGAAATCGCTCGACACCGACTTGCGGCAGATGGTCGAGGAAGCGTTCCGCCGCCGCGCGCATGAATTCGCCGACCAACGCACCGTGCTTTACATCCGCACCGGCAGCGGCCGCGAGGTCGTGGTACTGTTGCAGGCCGAGTGTCCGCTGTCGGAAACCGATCGCGCGCTGGTGGAAATCTTCGGCAGCCGACTGTCGATCGCGTTCGACAACGTGATTCTCTATCAGCAACTGCACGAGGCGAACACGCAGTTGGAAGACCGCGTGGCGCAACGCACGCGCGCGCTGATGCTGGCCAATCGCCGCCTCTCGGCGCAATGGCTGCGGCTGCAGCGTGCCAACGGTTTCAAGAACGAAATTCTCGGCACCGTCGCGCACGACCTGAAGAATCCGCTCGGCGTGATCCTCGGCCGCACCGAAATGCTGACCGAACTGATCGGGACCGACGCCTCGCGCGACAGCCTCAGCGCGCAGGTCACACACATTCGCGATGCGACACGACGCTTGACCTCAATGGTCGATCATTTGATCTCCGACGCGATGGCGGACGCATTCGACATCACCATCCGGCGCGAGCCCGTCGATATTTCCGCGCTGGTCACCGAGGTCGCGGAGGCGAACCGGTTGTCGGCCGCCAACAAGCAGCAGGTGATCGAGGTCTCCGCGCCGCCGGACCAACAGACCATGTGCGATGCCGACCGGATGCGCGAGGCAATCGACAACCTCATCAGCAACGCCATCAAGTACAGCCCGATCGGCGGCACCATCGGGTTGCTCGTCGCTTACGATCCGACCCACGTGGTCATCCGCGTCACCGATCAGGGCGCGGGTTTTTCGCCCGAGGATCTCGGCCGGCTGTTCGGCCGCTTCCAGCGTCTCTCCGCCAAGCCGACTGCGGGCGAAAGCTCCACCGGACTCGGACTATCGATTGTCAAGCGCATTGTCGATATGCATGGCGGCACCATCACCGCCGATAGCCTTGGCCCCGGACAAGGGGCTACCTTTACGATCCGACTTCCGGTGACATCCGCGGCGTGACATGAGCCAGAGCCAACACATCATCATCGTCGACGACGAAGCCCCGGCCCGCGAAATGGTCGGCGACTATCTGCGCATGCACGGCTTCACCGTGACACTCTGCGACGGCGGCAAAAGCCTGCGCGAGGCGATCGCCGCCGGCCTGCCCGACCTCGTCGTGCTCGACCTCAACATGCCCGAGGAAGACGGCCTGTCGATCATCCGCGACCTCAAGGCCCGCACCAACGTGCCGGTGATCATGCTGACAGCCACCGCCAGCCCAATCGATCGCGTCGTCGGGCTCGAACTCGGGGCCGACGATTATGTCGCCAAGCCCTGCGAGCTGCGCGAGTTGATGGCGCGAATCCGATCCGTGCTGCGACGCACCATTCCCATCAAAGCGACGGCGGAAACCCCGCCGGCCGTGCCCGCGAAACCCAGCACCGATCATCTCGTGCGGTTCGGAACGCGATGGCTGGATCTCGAAGCCCAGGCATTGCGCGACGACGAAGGCAACGAGCACCCGCTGACGGCCTCGGAATTTGGCCTCCTGAAGGTTTTCGCTGCCAATCCGAAGCGCGTGCTGTCACGCGAACGGCTGCTGGAACTGGCCAATGCCCGCGACGCCGAGGCGTTCGACCGGGCCGTCGACCTGCGGATCATGCGAATCCGCCGCAAGATCGAGCCGGATCCCACGAAACCATCGGTGATCCGCACCATTCGCGGCGGTGGGTATCTTTTCAGCCCGGTCGGCGACAAATCCTGACGGATTGTCATTTTATTGCGTCGCAGCACGGCTATTTCGCCCGAATATTTCGTCCCAAGCCGACACGACGAAACAATTCTTTCCGCGACGAAACCGTTTTTGTCTTGGTAAGCAGATGTCCTGAAACAACCACCGGTTAAAAAACTCCCACAAAAACGCCGCACAAGCGACGAGGGGAGCCGGTCATGCAGAACATCATCGCGATCAATGCCGCCGCCCAGCAAGGCATCCTTGCAGCCCAAGCGACTTCCGACGAGATGCTGCTCGAGAGCATCGCCGGAGGCAACAAGCCGGCGATGCACATCCTCTACGCCCGCCATCGGGTGCGGGTGTATCGCTTCATCCTGCGCATGGTCCGCGACACCACCACCGCGGAGGACCTCGTCAGCCAGGTGTTCCTCGACGTCTGGCGGACCGCCGGCCAGTTCGAAGGCCGCGCGCAGGTATCGACCTGGCTGCTCTCGATCGCCCGCTTCAAGGCGCTGACCGCGCTGCGCCAGCGCTCGCACGAAGATCTTGACCAGGACGGCGTACTGGAAATCGCCGACCAGGCCGACACGCCGGAAACAGCCCTCGAGCGCAGCAAGACCAGCGCCATCCTGCGCGCCTGCATCGCCAAGCTGTCGCCGGCGCATCGCGAGATCATCGACCTGGTTTACTATCACGAGAAGTCGGTGGAAGAGGCCGGCAAGATCATCGGGATTCCGCAAAGCACGGTGAAGACCCGCATGTTCTATGCCCGCAAGCAGCTCGCCGAACTGCTCAAGACCTGCGGCGTCGATACACTGGCCGCCTGACTTCCGCTTCGTCATTGTTCCACCCGGCGCGGCCTGCACCTTGATCGCGCTCGGCCTGCAAGACGCACCGGCGCGCGCGGATCGCGGCGGCGCGATGGTTTCGGTCCGTCAGTGGGTGAGCGACTGTTCGCAGCAACGCTCCGCCGACCTCTGCATCCTTTCCGGCGAGAGCGACATCCACTCGCGCTAGCGTCCGCTCGTTGAATCAGACCCGTCGCTTGGCTTCTTGTTTAAGCATGATCATTTCCGAAAGTCGGTTTCCACTTTTCGGGATCATGCACAAGTTCCACGACAACCTCCCAAACTTGTCGACCCGGCCGGATATCTCTTCGCCGGGTCGAATTGTATGGAATGTGCGACACCATAAACCTTGCGCCAGCACAACGTCGCCATGCGCGCGCGTTCTACCCTGCAAATATGACAGCAAGTGCGGCACAGTACGCCGCATCGCCGCTTTCCATGTCGGCCGCATGTGCTAGCTTCCCATCGTTGCTTCGCCGGAGATCCGCCTCATGTTCGATGGCCTTGACGCAATCGTTCTCGCGCGCGCGCAGTTTGCCTTCACGATGTCGTTCCATATCGTGTTCCCGGCATTCTCGATCGGGCTTGCGAGCTACCTCGCGGTGCTCGAAGCGCTTTGGCTGTGGACCGGCCGGGACGTCTTTCTCAACCTGTTTAATTACTGGCTGAAGATCTTCGCCATCGCCTTCGGCATGGGCGTCGTGTCCGGCGTGGTGATGTCGTACCAGTTCGGCACCAACTGGGCGACGTTCTCCGACAAGGCCGGACCGGTGATCGGCCCGCTGATGGCCTATGAGGTGCTGACCGCGTTCTTCCTCGAGGCCGGCTTTCTTGGCGTCATGCTGTTCGGCCTGAAGAAAGTCGGGCCGCGGCTGCATTTCCTCGCCACCGTGATGGTCGCGATCGGCACCCTGATCTCGGCGTTCTGGATTCTGTCGGCCAACTCGTGGATGCAGACGCCGGCCGGCTACGCCATCAATGCCGCCGGACAATTCGTTGCCGCCGACTGGTGGAAGGTGATCTTCAATCCGTCGTTCCCCTATCGCTTAGTTCACATGGTGCTGGCGGCTTATCTCACCACGGCGTTCGTGGTCGGCGGCGTTGGCGCGTTTCACCTGCTGCGCGATTCGAAGCGCGAGGGTGCACGCGTGATGTTTTCGATGGCGATGTGGATGGCGACCATCGTGGCGCCGATCCAGATCCTCGCCGGAGACCAGCACGGCCTCAACACGCTGGAGCATCAGCCGGCCAAGGTGATGGCGATGGAAGGCCACTACCAGAGCCATCCGGATGGCGCGCCGCTGCTACTGTTCGGATTGCCGGACCAGAAGAATGCCAGGGTCGCTTACGCGATCGAGATTCCGAAATTGTCGTCGTTGATCCTCAAACATTCGCTCGACGCGCCATTGGCCGGCCTTGACACCGTGCCGCGTGAAAACTGGCCGCCGGTGCCGGTGATCTTCTGGTCGTTCCGCATCATGGTCGGTCTCGGCTTCCTGATGATGGGCCTTGGTCTGCTCAGCCTGTGGCTGCGCTGGCGCGGCAGGATCTACGACTACCGGCCGCTGCATGTTTTCGCGATGATGATGGGACCGTCCGGATTCATCGCGGTGCTGGCAGGCTGGTTCACCACCGAAGTGGGACGGCAGCCGTTCACGGTCTATGGCCTGCTGCGCACCGTCGATTCGGCATCGCCGCTCGCAACGCCGGCAGTCGCGTCGTCGCTGATCGCGTTCGTGATCGTCTATTTCCTGCTGTTCGCCGCCGGCATCGTCTACATCCTGCGTCTGATGGCGCAACCGCCGCACAGCGGCGAGGAAGGGCCGCGCGGCGATGCACCCTCGCACGCTGCGGGAATCACGCCCGCTTCGGGCGCGGCAACCTATGCAGAACGGTGAGCGCCATGGATCAGGTTTCGACGATCGCGACCATCTGGGCTTTCATCATCGCCTTCGCGGTGTTCGTCTACGTCGTAATGGACGGCTTCGACCTTGGGCTCGGCATACTGTTTCCGCTGTTTCCGAAGAAAGAAGATCGCGACGTGATGATGAACAGCGTCGCGCCGGTGTGGGACGGCAACGAAACCTGGCTTGTGCTCGGCGGCGGCGGCTTGTTCGCGGCATTTCCCCTGGCCTACGCAGTACTGATGCCGGCGCTCTACACGCCGATCGTCGCGATGTTGCTCGGCCTGGTGTTTCGCGGCGTCGCCTTCGAATTTCGCTGGCGTTCGCAACGCGAGCGCAACCGCTGGGACTTTGCCTTCGCGGGTGGTTCGCTGGTCGCGGCGCTGGCGCAAGGCATCGCGCTCGGCGCCATCCTGCAAGGTGTGCAGGTGGCCAACCGTGCCTATGCCGGCGGCTGGTGGGATTGGCTGACGCCCTTCAGCATCCTCACCGGCGTCGCCGTCGTCATCGGCTATTGTCTGCTCGGCGCGACATGGCTGGTGATGAAGACCACCGGCGATCTGCGCGAGAAAGCCTATCACCTGAGCTGGTGGCTGTTGTTTGCCATGCTCGGCGCGATCGGCGCAGTGAGTCTCGCGACGCCGTTCCTCGACGTCGAATATGCGCGGCGCTGGTTCACCTGGCCGAACCTGCTGTTCACCGCGCCGGTGCCAATCGCGGTCGCGGCCGTCACCGCATTGCTGCTGCAAAGCCTCGCGCAACGGCGTGACTATAGGCCCTTCGTGCTCTCTCTCGTGCTGTTCGCGCTGTCCTATGCCGGGTTGGGCATCAGCATGTATCCCTACATCGTGCCGCGCAGCACCACCATCTGGCAGGCCGCCGCGCCGGAGGGCAGCCAGTTGTTCATGCTGGTCGGCGTGTCGATCCTGATCCCGATCATCCTGATCTACACCGGATGGGCTTACTGGGTGTTCCGCGGCAAGGTCGATCCGCAGAGCGGATACCATTGATGGCGACGCACGACGATAAATCGTCGTTGCCGCGACGCCTGTTGTGGTTCGTCGCGTTGTGGCTGGGCGGTGTCGGCACAGTCGCGCTCGTCGCCTATGGTCTGCGACTATGGATCGCTCCGCATTGATTCGTCACAAAGCCGGGCCACGCTGATTTGACGGTATCGGGTAACGATTGATTCGCCATAGCCGTTCACGGGTTCACGAAGGCGGTCAGCTATGATTTTCTTTAACGCGTTTTCCTAACGCGAACCGGCATCCACTTCGCTCGAAAACGCTGCTTGCCGGCGCCGACTTGCCATCCATGCGGGGGTACGGTTTGATATCCTCGATATCGCGACATCGTCCGACGGTTCGCACCCCCGACAACAAGGATTGCCGATGCTTCGCTTTCGACGCCTGCTGTGGATGTCATTGCTCGCCGTGACGTTTATCGCCTTTCCGGTCTCCCACGGCTTCAGCCAAAGCGAGGACATGAACATCGGCGACGAGCCCGGGCGCGTGCCGGATGAATCGGTGCAATTGCCACCGCAGTTCCAGCGGCAGATGGTGCTCTATCGTACCACCGAGCCACCCGGCACCATCATCGTCCACACCTCGGAACGCTTCCTCTATCTGGTGCAAGGCAACGGCCGCGCCATCCGCTACGGCGTTCGCGTTGGCCGCGAAGGCTTTCAATGGCAGGGCCTTTTGAAAATTACGCGCAAGGCCGAATGGCCCGACTGGACGCCGCCGCCGGAAATGATCCAGCGCCAGCCCTATCTGCCGCGCTTCATGGCCGGCGGCCCCGGCAATCCGCTCGGCGCCCGTGCGATGTATCTCGGCACCACGGTCTATCGCATTCACGGCACCAACCAGCCCGACACCATCGGCAAAGCCGTGTCGTCGGGATGCTTCGGCATGGTCAATGCCGACATTATCGATCTTTACGGCCGCGTCCCGGTCGGCACCAAAGTCGTCGTCAAGCAGCGTCCGTCAATCTAATTCGCCGCCGATCCTTGCCTCACGTCATCCTTATGAGCGAGACACCATCATGCTGAACTTTGGTCTCCCCTTCGCGCGCGGCGCTGTCGCTGCTGCTGCCGCCATCGTGACGTTCGGGGCATTCACCAGCGCCGACGCGCAAACCCTGAAGACCGTGAAGGACAGAGGCAACCTGATCTGCGGCGTGAGCACCGGCTTGCCGGGCTTCTCCCATGCCGACGACAAGGGTGTGTGGTCCGGTCTCGACGTCGATCTCTGCCGCGCGGTTGCGGCTGCCGTGTTCAACGACACCACCAAGGTGAAATACGTTCCGCTCAACGCCGAGCAGCGCTTCAAGGCGCTGCAATCCGGCGAGATCGATCTGCTCTCGCGCAACTCGACCTGGACGATGTCGCGTGAAGCCGAATTCAACCTCAGCTTTGCCGCGGTGAATTACTACGACGGCCAGGGTTTCATGATCCGCAAGAGCGCCGGCAAGGATTCGGCGCTGGCGCTCGACAACAGCAAGGTCTGCGTGCAATCCGGCACCACCACGCAGCTCAATCTCGGCGATTACTTCCGCGCCAACAATATGAAGTATCAGGAGATGACGTTCTCGAACGCCCCCGAAACGCTGAAAGCCTACGACACCGGCGCATGCGACGTTTTCACCAGCGACATCTCGCAGCTCTACGCCGAGCGGCTGACGCTCTCGGCGCCGAACGATCACGTCATCCTACCCGACGTGATTTCCAAGGAGCCGCTCGGCCCCGCGGTGAGGCAGGGAGACAGCCAATGGCAGGAGATCGTGAAGTGGTCGCACTTCGCCATGCTCAACGCCGAGGAACTGGGCGTCACCTCGAAGAACATCGACGAGGCGCTGAAGTCGCAGAAGCCGGACGTCAAACGCCTCGTCGGCAACGAAGGCAGCTACGGCGAGCAGATCGGCCTGACCAAGGACTGGGCCGTGCGCATCATCCGGCAGGTCGGCAACTACGCCGAATCCTACGACCGCAACGTCGGCACGGGCTCGAAGCTCGGCATTCCGCGCGGCCTCAATCACCTCTGGAACGAGGGCGGCATTCAATACGCGCCGCCGATCCGCTAGAGGGGATCACGGTTTGACAGAATTGGATGTTTGAAAACGAAAGACGTGGATGGCCGGGACATAGGCGAGCGAAGCGACGCCGTTCTTCGAAGGCATGCCCGGCCATGACGAGTCATCGATTTTCACCAAACGAAGTTTGCTCCAGGTCGCGCGTCACGCCACGCGGTAGACACCCTGCTCATCTCCTCGCACGCGTCCGGCGGCGAGGAGTTCGTCGAGGTGTTGTGAAATGGTGCGGGTCTCCGACGCATCCACCCATGGGCTGTCATAGTGCGGCGGATAGATCAGCCGCTGTTTGACCAGTTGCGCGAGCGTCTTCGGCGCTTCCTTGAGCATCGCCAGCAGCCGCGCCTCGCGTTCGTCGAGCTTAGCGGCATAGGCCGCGAGGTCCTGCATGAATCGCTCGCGATCGGTATAGACGCCGCGATGATGCGCGGTGACCCACACCTTCGCCGGAATGTCCGGCAGCCGCGCCAGGCTGCTGCGGAAGCCAGACAGGCTCGATGACGCATCGCCGTAGTAAGGCCCGAAGCCGGTGAGATCGATATCGCCGATGAAAGCCACGCCCTCCGGCTCGACCAGCAGGACGCAGTGGCCGGCGGTATGACCCGGCATGTGGAAGGCGCGGATCGTCACCCCGCCGAGATCCCATGACGCGCCGTCGGCGTAGCTCTGCGCGTCGGGGCGCGGGGCGTAAAAAAAGTCGCGCGCGAATCGCGCTTGCATTTCCGGAATCCGGTTCTGATCGGTCACCCCGAAGGCCGCGACCAATCCGTCCCAGCTACGCGCCGCCGCCAGATCCGCTTCATGCACGTAGACCGGCGCATCGGGAAGACGATGCAGGCCAGCCATGTGATCCTCGTGGACATGGCCCATCACAACAAAATCGGTGGCGTCGAATTCAGGCCCGATAAAATTCGAGACGATCGGGGCGTCGAGCGCCGCACGCGTGTCCGAACCACGAACGAGCACCTGGTTTCCGTCGGGATATTTGCCGTTCTTATCGCCGAAGAAGACCGAAACCCGGCCGAAATCTGCGCGTTGCACCGGTGCGCGGGAGGCGGGTCGGCTCGCGTGGGAATTCATGTCGACGATTCTCCTTCAGTCTCAATCGGCCCACCGCCACGTGCCGGACGATCGGCCGTCGCGCAAGAGCCGCGCGCACCATATTGCAATCGATCGCCGGCACCAAGGAAGCCGCCCGATTGGTGGCGCATGACCAAATGTCGCTGGATCGTCGCACGATCATGGCCTCGCAACCGGCACACCGCGTCGGCTCCTGTACTTTTGCCCTGGCCGATCCGCTCTGATAATCATGCCGTCGGAACCAAACATCGCCGCGCCCTGGCGCGCGCAAGACAGGAGCAGAGACGAACATGATCGAAACCGTTGGCATCATCGGCGCCGGCACCATGGGCAACGGCATCGCGCAGGTCTGCGCGGCGGCCGGACTGAATGTCGTCATGACCGATATTTCCGACGCGGCGGTCGCGCGCGGCACGTCGGTGATCGAAAAGAGCCTCGAGCGGCTCGTCAACAAGCAGAAGATGAGCGAGGCCGATCGCGGCGCCGCGCTCAAGCGCATCACCGGCACCACCGACAAGGCGAAGCTCGCGAACTGCGATCTGGTGATCGAGGCCGCTACCGAGAACGAGGACCTCAAGGTAAAGATCCTGAAAGACCTCTGCGCCACGCTGCAACCGCGCGCGCTGCTCGCCACCAACACCTCGTCAATCTCGATCACGAAACTCGCGGCAGCGACCGACCGCCCCGACCGCTTCATCGGCATGCACTTCTTCAACCCGGTGCCGCTGATGGCGCTGCTCGAGTTGATCCGCGGCTTGCAGACTTCCGACGACACCCACGCCAAAGCCGTCGACTTCGCCAAACGCATCGGCAAGGTGGCAATCACTGCCAAGAACAGCCCCGGCTTCGCCGTGAACCGTATCCTGTGCCCGATGATCAACGAGGCGATCTTCGCGTTGCAGGAAGGCATCGCCAGCGCGGAGGACATCGACGCCGGCATGAAGCTCGGCTGCAATCAGCCGATCGGCCCGCTGGCGCTGGCCGATATGATTGGCCTCGACACCATGCTGTCGGTGATGGAGGTGTTTTACGAGGGCTTCAACGATTCGAAGTATCGCCCCGCGCCGCTGCTCAAGGAAATGGTTGCCGCCGGTCACCTCGGCCGCAAGAGCGGTCGCGGCTTCTACGACTACGGCAAGTCGGCTTGATCAATAACGGCGCGGGAATCTACCCGCGCCATACCTTTTGCGAGACTCGCAAGGCCAACCACCGTCATTGCGAGCGAAGCGAAGCAATCCAGTCTCTCTTTCAAGGTCTGGATTGCTTCGTCGCTATCGCTCGTCGCAATGACGAGGCGTTTCTTTTTTAGTGCCCCATGCCCGGCTCGACCACGCCGTTGTAGATATCCGGATTGGGCTCACCCTCCACCACCAGCATCCCGGCGAGGCCACGTTCGGCGCGCGACAGCGCGTGATCGACGATGGTATAGCCGCCCGGCACGTCGAGCTTGAACTCGGTGATTACCGCGCCGCCCGGCGGCACCGTCACGGTCTGGATATCGTGCAACGGCGCATTGGTGACGCCGCCGAGGTTATAGACCTTGTCGAAGATCTCGCCGATGACGTGGAACGACGAGGTGAAGTTCGGGCCGCCGACACCGAAGTAGAGCCGCACCGTTTCGCCGACCTTGGCGTGCAGCGGATGCAGCTTGGTGATGGCGCCGACCGAGCCGTTGAACACGAAGTATTCCGGCTTTTCGCTAAGCAGCTTCTCGACGCTGAACTCCTGGCTGCCACGCTGGCCGAAAGCCGCATCCGTGTAGATCTCGCCCTGCATGATGTAGAATTCGTGATCGACCGGCGGCAGACCTTCCTCCGGTTCCACCAGAATCATGCCGTACATGCCGTTGGCGATGTGTTCGGCGACCATCGGCGTGGCGCAGTGATAGACGTAGAGCCCTGGCTTCAGCGCCTTGAAGCTCATCGACTTCTCCTTGCCGGGATCGACCTGCAACGCGGCCGCGCCACCGCCAGGGCCGGTGACGGCATGGAAGTCGACCGAGTGGATCATGTTGCTCTCGGCCGCATTCTTCAGGTGCACGTCGACCGTGTCACCGACGCGGACGCGCACGAACGGACCGGGCACCTTGCCGTTGAAGGTCCAGTAGCCGAACGTGGTGCCCTCGGCGAGCCGGCCTTCCATCTCGACCGTGAGCAGATCGAGCCGCACGGTTTTCGGATCGCGCTTGCCGATCGGCGGCGGCAGATCGGTCGGCGGCCGCGAGATGTCGGCCTCCACTGTCACTTGCGCGGACGGCGTGGCGGTGACCAGGAATTGGCCCTCCATGCCAGCCAGACGATGGCCTGGCACGTCGCAGAAATACAGGAAGTCGCCGGCCTTGCCGGCGCGGAACACGATGCTGGTGCTGGCGCCCTTGCTGACGACGCGCGGCGAGCGCGCATCCTGATCCGGGAAAACGATGTCGTGCTCGGTGCCTTCGCCGTTGATCAGCGTGACTTGCACCACCTGTCCTTCGACAGCGGTGAGAATCGGATTGACCTTGCCGTCGATGGCGCCGCCGACGCCGAGGAACACCATGCGCCCCTCGGCGATACCGGAGCGCAACGTATACTTGGCGTCCGACAGATAGGCGGTGACGGGACGCGACGCAGCCTGCGGTGCGGGCGCTTGTGCGGCCGGCGCCGGCGCTGCCGCGTTGGCGGCTGGCGCAGCCGTCGCGGGCGCGGTGGCAGCGGGAGCCGCCTCGGCCGACGACGCCAGGAAGGCGATGACGTCGGTGCGATCCGAATCGGTCTTCAGGCCGGGAAACGGCATCTTGTTGCCGGGCACGATCTTCTGCGGATCCTGCAGGTAGGCGTCGAGCTTCTCGGGCGTCCAGGTGATGCCGCTCTGCTTCATCGCGGTGGAGAAGCTGTAATTGGCGACCTCACCGGCCTTGGTGCCGATGATCCCGGCCAGACTTGGACCGAGCAAGTTCTTGCCCGGCTGCATCGAGTGGCAGGCCTGACACTTTTTGAACACCTGACGGCCATGCGCGACATCGCCCTCGACCGCAGTAGCGGCGACCTTGGCGGCGGCGGCCGGCTTCGCCGCGGGCGCTTGCGCCATCTTCGACATGTCATGACCGTGGGCATGGGACGAAGCGGCAGGAGCAGGAGCGGGAGCCGCGGGCGCAGCCGCAACTTTCGCGGCGGGTGCCGGCGCGGCCGGAGCCTGCGCCGGGGCAGCCGCCTTCGATGTAGCCGGCGCATTCTTCGCGTCGGCCTGCGCGGCCTTGGCCGGCGCTGCCTTGGCTTCAGCAGCAGGTTTGGTCTCCGCGGCGCCGGGCCTGGTTTCCGCAACAGCTTTCGCTGCCGGCTGTTCGGGCTTGGTGGGCGTCGTCGTAGCCGCCGTTTCCGCGGGCGCCTGCTCGCGGTATCCCTGCGATACGCCGGCATAACCAGCCAACGCGAACAGAATCACCACACCCGCAACACCGGGCAACCAGTTCTTCAAGCTCGATCGATCAGATGGAGAAGCCATTCCTCACCTTCCTGCCGGCGTTGTGTCGCCGAAGAACTTCGACGCATCAACGTGTTGTCTGACGGTGTACCGCCATCGATTGCAATCAAAAGCCTAGCGCATTTCGCGCACGGCACTTTGCGCCAAAGCAACAGGTCCGTCGCGCTCAACAGCGGGAATTCAACTCCTGATATCCTGCCCATGCAATACCGGCTTGCCGCAGGCGGCTAGTCCCCTATGCTTAAACATCGGATGTCGTGCGTGCGACAAGGAGCCGCGCCATGCCCTCACTAGCCGAATGGAAGGTCCCGCTCGCGGCGCAGCCTCGTCCGCAGGACTATGATTTCGATCTCGAACGCACGCTCGGCGCGGTGGTCGGTCTGCACGCGATCATTCCTTCGGATGCCTTCACCGCCGCGACGCTCGGCACCGAACGCGCCGGCAACGGCGTGCTGATCGACGACGGGTTGATTCTGACCATCGGCTATCTGATCACCGAGGCGGAATCGATCTGGCTGCATCTCGGCGACGGACGCGTGGTGCAAGGCCATGCCCTCGGTTTCGATTCCGAAACCGGCTTCGGGCTGGTCCAGGCGCTCGGCGACATCGATCTCGATCCGCTGCCGCTCGGCTCATCCGATGCCGCGCAGATCGGCGATCCTGTCATCATCGGCGGCGCAGGCGGACGCACCCGCTCGGTCGCGGGACGCATCGAGACCCGCCAACCCTTCGCCGGCTATTGGGAATACCTGCTCGACGATGCCATTTTCACGACACCGTCGCACCCGAACTGGGGCGGCACGGCTCTGATCTCGGCGAGCGGCGAATTGATCGGCATCGGCTCGTTGCAGCTCGAGCGCGAGCAGAAGAACCAACATTTCAACATGATCGTGCCGATCGATCTGTTGAAGCCGATCCTCAGCGATTTGCGGTCGTATGGCCGCGTCAACAAGCCGGCGCGGCCATGGCTCGGCCTGTTCGCCAACGATTTCGACGATAAGATCGTGGTGATGGGCGTCGCGGACAAAGGACCGGCGGGCCGCAGCGGCATCCAGTCCGGCGACGTCATCCTCGCGGTCAATGGCGAGGCCGTTGCAAGCCTCGCTGAGTTCTATCGCAAGGTCTGGGCTCTTGGTCTCGCCGGCGTGAACGTGCCACTGACGGTCTCGCATGAAGGCATCACCTTCGACGTCGTGCTCGCCTCGACCGATCGCGCCAAGCTTCTGAAAGCGCCGCGGCTGCACTGATCTTCGCACAAAGGCGTTGCACGGCTATCGAACTGATGGCAGCAAGAACCTCGTTCTAAGCTGGACGCGCTTCGTCACACAGCCGCCTGCATCTTAGCTCACGAACGCGATAGGCGCCCGTGGATCACACCACCCTTTTCACCCTGAGCATCGCCGCCATCACCACGTTCGGCGTCATCGTCCGTCCGTGGTCGATCCCAGAATATATCTGGGCGGTTCTCGGCGCGGCCGTACTGGTCATCGCAGGCTTGCTGCCATGGCGGAGTGCGCTGGCCGCCGTGGGCAAGGGCACCGACGTCTATCTCTTTCTCATCGGCATGATGTTGCTGGCCGAGGCCGCACGCCGCGAAGGATTGTTCGACTGGCTCGCGGCGCATGCCGTTCGCGCCGCGCGTGGCTCGGCGCGACGGCTGTTCATGATCGTCTACGCGGTCGGCACGCTGACCACGATCTTTCTCTCGAACGACGCTACCGCCGTGGTGTTGACGCCCGCCGTTCATGCCGCCGCAACGGCAGCACGGGTGGCGCCGTTGCCGTATCTTCTGATCTGCGCGTTCGTCGCCAATGCGGCGAGTTTCGTGTTGCCGATTTCTAACCCGGCCAATCTGGTGATCTTCGGCGCGCAGATGCCGCCACTGTTGCAATGGCTCACGCTTTTCACGTTGCCGTCGATCTCAGCTATCGCGATTACGTTTGTCGCCTTGCGATGGACGCAGCGCCACGCGCTCGAACAGCGCATGCATGACAACGTCGCCTTGCAGCCGCTGTCGTTGACCGGCCATTGTGTCGGCGCGGCCGTCGCGGCGACGGGCATCGTGCTGCTGGCGGCTTCCGCATTCGATCGACCGCTCGGCCTGCCGACATTCCTGTGCGGCATCGGCGCAACAGTCGCGGTGTTGGCGATCGGTCGCCGCTCGCCGCTGCCGGTGTTGCGCGACGTCGCCTGGGGCGTGTTGCCGTTGGTCGCCGGACTTTTCATTCTGGTGGAAGCGGTGGACCAGACCGGTGCGCTACGCGCGCTTGCCGAATATCTTCGCGACGCCGCCGCAACGTCGCCGCGCCAAACGACGTTTGTATCCGGTATCGCCGTCGCCCTGCTGTCAAACCTGATGAACAATCTACCGGCCGGCCTGCTCGCCGCGACCGTTGGGCAAAGCGTGGATCTGCCGCTGCACGTCACCGGCGGCCTGTTGATCGGCGTCGATCTCGGACCGAATCTGTCGGTGACCGGCTCGCTCGCCACCATCTTGTGGCTGATCGCATTGCGGCGCGAGGGGCTGTCGATCGCCGCGCGGCAATTTCTGCGACTCGGAATCGTGGTGATGCCGCCGGCCTTGCTCGCCGCATTATTCGTGCTGGCCTTGTCACCGCATTAAGCGTCAGCACGTCAAATCCGCGACGCGACAACGTCAAGTCCGATGATGCGCGCCAGCGCGCGCACCTCGCGCTTTTGATCTTCACGCAACTGCCGCAACAATGGCGCGGCGGCCGCCTGCAACTCCTGCGCTTCGGCACTGCTCAGCGAAACCGCGCCTTTGTCTGGACCAGCCTGACGCGCGGCATGTTTTCGTCTTGCAAGATCACGCAGCGCCGCTTCGACCGGCGGCCAATACTTCGCCTGCGCCTCGCTCATGCGCAGACGCTCCTTGATCGCGGCGATCTGGATATCGCTCAGCAATGTATAAGACGTCTGCACCGGCGGCAGGTCTGCGGCTTTCGGCCGTGACATCGGCAGCGGCGGATTTTCGATCGGGGCAATCGCCGGTCCCGCGACATCAGCCTGCGGAAATTCATCGGCCTGTCGGAGCCGATCCTCAAGCTGAACCGCGACAGCCGCGGTCTGAAGCCGATCGGTCTTGGCGTCGCGATTGGCGACCGGCGTTTCGGTGCTCTCGGTCGGCAGCACCAGCGCGTCGTCGCGCGCGACGACAAACCCGACCACCGCCGCGCCGACGATGATGACACATGCCAGCGCGAGATAGCTCACCGTTTTGGTCAAGCCCGACTCCGTCGCCGCGGACGCACCGAAGCCCCTGTTTTCCGATAGCAATCGAGAGCAACCTAACACGAAACAGGCCGATTGGCACCTGAAGCGCCACGCTGCGGGCGACGGACCTCATCCGATACGATCGTTCCTATGCGGCGAGATCGTAGGCGTCCTGGATGTCGGCGACAATCTCCGACGCTTCCGAGAACGCGGCTGGATTGATCGCATGCAGGCTAACGGTCCAGTTGCCGCCATTGGTCCCGCGTGGCGTTTCGACCACCTCGAATTGAATGCCACGGCACAGCGGGTGCCGCTCCAACGCGCGGAAAACCCGCATCGTGATTTGATCCCGCGTCGCCGGCGTTCGTGACAACAACCGCTCGAGAGCCGCAAAGTCCATCTGACACCCCTGAGTGACGGGACGGTCTGATGCCATCCACGCGGAACAGGCGCATAATTGTTGGAATGGAACTGGTTAACGATCGATTAACTGGCGGCAGCCGGCGATCAGCCGAGTAACTGTTCGAGCCGGTCGCGCAACTCGTCCTGATGATAGGGCTTGGCCAGTCTCGGCACGTCGATCGAAACGCCTTCGGGAAGGTCGGCATAGCCGGTCGCCAGCAGCACCGGCAGGCGTGGCCGCACCTCGCGCGAGGCGGCGGCGAGTTCGATGCCGGTCATGCCGGGCATCAGGTGATCGGTCATCATCAGATCGATCTGCTGATCGCTGCGCAGGATATCCAGCGCGTGCGGTCCCGACGACGCTCCGATCACCCGGTGCCCGAGATCTTCCAGCATTTCCGTGGTCGACATCGCGATCAACGGATCGTCGTCGACGAACAGGATCACCGCCGAGCGGGGTTGCTTCGGGCTGGATGGAGCCGGGCTTTCAACTTCGGCCGGAGCGGTCGCGATCGGCAGGATCAGCGTGGCCGTGGTGCCCTTGCCGACCGCGCTCGCCAATTGCAGCGCGCCGCCGAGTTGAACCGCGAGGCCGTGGACCATCGACAAACCCAGTCCGGTGCCCTTGCCGAGCGGCTTGGTGGAGAAGAACGGATCGATTGCCTTGGCAAGAATCTCGGGCGACATGCCTGCACCGGTATCGCGCACCGAGAGTTTAAGATAGTTGCCGGAGGGCAGCGCCGGGTCTTTCGTAACGCGCGATTTAATCACCTTGATATCGATGGTGCCGCCATCGGCCATCGCATCGCGCGCATTGATCGCGAGATTGAGAATGGCGAGTTCGAGCTGATTGGCGTCGATCGCGGCCGGCGGCAGATCGTCGGCGATCGCCAGCCGCAGAACGATGCGCGAGCCAAGCGAGCGTTCAAGCAGTTCGCTCATGCCGCGCACCAATCCGCCGAGATCGACCGGCGCCGGGTTGAGGTCCTGCTGCCGCGCGAAGGCGAGCAGCCGTTGCGTCAGCGACGCGCCGCGCTCGGCGCCCTGCAACGCGCCATCGATCAGCCGGTGCAAGCGCGGATCCTCCGGCACGCGCTTGCGCAGCAATTCCAGATTGCCCACCACGGCCATCAGCAGATTGTTGAAGTCGTGCGCGACGCCGCCGGTGAGTTGCCCAATCGATTCCATCTTCTGCGCCTGCCGCAACTGCTCCTGCGCCTTTTCGCGCGCGGCAACTTCCTTCATCAATTCGGCGGTCCGTTCGCCGACGCGCTGTTCAAGCGTGGCGGTCAGTTCAGCGAGCGCGCTGCGTTCGGCCGCAAGCTGCGACATTAGTTTCTCGCCTTCGATCTCTGCGATCTTGCGGGCCGTGACGTCGGACGCCACGCCGATCAATGTCGCCGGACGACCGTCGAGGCCGCGAAAGATCGTGGCATGGGTGTTGATCCAGTGCACCGATCGGTCGCGCCATATCGCCCGATATTCGATGCTGTAGTCCTGACCCGTCATCACGGCGGTCTCGAAGACGTCACGGCGGCGGGCGCGATCGTCGGGATGGATTGCCGCCTCCATGTCCTCCAGCGTCAGCGGCTCGTCCGGCCTCCGTCCAAAAAACGATTTGAAGGTGTCGGACGCCTCAAGCCGGTGCTCCGCAATATTCATTTCGAGCGCACCGAGCCGACCGACATCGAGCGCGGTTTGCAGCGTCGTCTTGTTTTCGATGAGGTTCTGCAAGATGGCGCGGGTTTGGTATTGCCGGCGTCGCCCCCGCACGGCGGAGCCGACGATGCTGATCAGCGTCGTCGGATGGAACGGCCGCTCGATGAACGAGACGTTGCCGAGGAGTTGGACCAGTCGCGCGGCTTCGGGGTCGCGCTCCGGGCCGCCGATCTGATCCATCAGCAGCACGATGGGGAAGTCCGACCACGACGGCTGTTCCCCCAACCACCTGACCAGCGGCTGCAAGTCCACGGACTTGATCGCCGCGCCGGAGATCACCGCCGCGCCGGCGCCGCTCTCGACCTCGCGTACCAGCGCGGGGAAATCGGCGCAGACGTTGGCGTAAAGGCCGGCGGCCCGAATCCGCTCGGCGGCCTCCTCGGCGTCGCGTCCATCCGGCGAGAAAATCACCGCGCGCTCGGAAGATGGGCCGGGCCTCACCGGCAGCATCCTTGCAGCGGATACGCCTGCATCGTTGGGGGAATGAGGTTGCCGGAGACCGCGATGAATGGCTCCGTCTGTTCTGAAATAGCTAGCACGTCGAACAATCCGCACACGTCCAGGATGGGCGAAACGTCTGCCGTCTCAACCGGTTCCCGGGCGATATGAAGATTCTTTGGCGGACCAGCCACTACCTGTCCGGTCGGCCATTGGCCGAGCGGCCCGACTCAGCGCCGCTCGATCACCAGGCTTTGCACCGCGCGTCCGAAATAGCCGCGCTCGTCGCCGAGTCGCGCCATCGCCAGACCGGCGCCGTCCGGACCGATGTTGCAATCGCCGTCGAGCAGGATCCAGTCGCCGACCGGCTGCCGCGACAGCGAGATGGTCAGATCGGCGTTGAGGAAGGTCCAGTGCTTGAAATCGAGCGCAACCGAGGTGGCATTGCTGAAATCGGAGGCGACCACGGCCCGCATCGCTTGCGAGATCGGCGCGCCTTCCACCAGCGGCCGGTCGACCCGGTACCAGATCGCGCTGGAGCCCGGCCGCGCGAAGCCGCCGCGCGCCGCGCGCAACGACATACCGCCGACGAACGGGCTGCTGGAAAACACCGCCGCCGATTCAACGCGGGATTGCTCCGGTCCGGGCAGATCGATCGGCATGTCCGCGATTCCGGCCGGCAACTCCTGCGCCTCGCGCCTGATTTTCAGCACCGTGGCGCGAACGACGAGGACGTCGTCTACCTTGAGCCGGACTTCGCAAAGCTGGATCTTGCGACCCTGCCGCAGCACCTCGGTCTCGATCGCGAGCGGCGCCAGCGGCACCGGCCGCATCAGATCGATGGTGAGCCGGGCGATCTGCATCGGCACCGGCGTCGGCATCGCCTCGGCGGCCCAGGTCACAAGCCCGGCCGGTGCCGAACCGTGCTGCATGTCCGGCGACCACGGCCCGGCCGCGTTCGGGCTGGTGATGGCACGTTCGCCATCGATGCGGAAAATGGCGTCCATCGTTCAGTATCCAGCTTCATTTGAACCAGCCGCGGGCAATGTCGGATTGCCCACGGCCGAGAGGAATCGATAATGGCCTATGAGTGCGATTGTCCTACAGCGGGGGATCGACGGCTTCGTCGTATTCGCGCTTCAGCCGCGCGATCAGTTCGGCGGCCGGTACCACCTTGTCGATGCTGCCGATACCCTGACCGCTGCCCCATATCTCCTTCCACGCCTTCGGCTTGGGACGTTCGCCGCTGGCATCGGTGCCGAAGTTCATCTTACTCGGATCGGATACCGGCAGATTGTCCGGGTCCATTCCTGCCGCGACGATCGACGGCTTCAGGTAATTGCCGTGCACGCCGGTGAACAGATTCGAATAGACGATGTCCTCGGCGGACGAACCCGCGATCATCTGCTTGTACTTCTCGACCGCATTGGCTTCCGCCGTGGCGATGAAGGCAGAGCCGATATAGGCAAAGTCTGCGCCGAGCATGCGCGCCGCGCGAATGGCGCGACCGGTGCCGATGGCGCCCGACAGCGCGATCGGTCCATCATACCAGCGCCGCGTCTCGGCGACGAAGGCGAACGGCGAAATCTCGCCGGCATGGCCACCCGCGCCGGCCGAAACCAGGATCAAACCGTCGGCGCCTTTCTCGACCGCCTTGTGGGCGAACTTCTGATTGATGACGTCGTGGAAGGTGATGCAGCCCCAGTTATGCGCGGCCTGATTCAACTCCTCACGCGCACCGAGCGAGGTGATCATCATCGGCACCTTGTGCTTCTCGCAAACCGCAAGGTCGTGATCGAGCCGGTTGTTGGATTTGTGCACGATCTGGTTCACCGCGAACGGCGCCGACGGCCGTTCCGGATGCGCCTTGTCGTAAGCCGCCAGTTCTTCCTTGATGCGCGCCAGCCATTCGTCCAGCAGCGCCGGCGGCCGCGCATTCAGCGCCGGGAACGAGCCGACGATGCCGGCCTTGCACTGGGCGATGACCAGATCCGGTACCGAAACGATGAACAACGGCGAACCGATCACGGGAATCGACAGTCGGCCCTTGAACAAGGCAGGCATGGACATACGGCAAATCCTCTTTCTGTTGATCGCGACACAAAAGCCCGCCGCGGGCGGCGGACGTTGCCAGATATTCCGGTCGGAAAGCAATCGGCGCTACGCCGCAAACGTTGTCTTGTGCCAAGACGCTACCAACAAGATGCTGCGGGGCGGCTCCAAAATGCCGCTATTGGCACCATGCCCGCGTCACGAAATAATTGGTGCGGCAGGCGCCCGGCTGGGATTTGCGTCCGGACAACAGCAATGCCTCGGCCGAGCATTTCTGCGTGGCGTCGGTGTCGGTGCCTTTGCCTTCCTTGTAGCCGTGGGCGCGGCAAAGCGCGTCGGCGGCCGCCTTGCAGTCCGACGCGCCGTTCGCGGCCACCGGACATTTCTCCCGGCCCGTCTGCATCGATGGAATCTTCAGGTCGATGCGCGGCAGGCCGCCACTGTCCGATTTCTTCGGCGTGGGGTCATTGCTCGGCCCGGCGTGATCGACAGCCGCCGGCGATGGCTCGGGCGGCGGCTGTTGCGGCTGCGGCAGCGTCAAAGGCGGAAACAACGGCTGGTGCCGTTCCAGCAATTTGCCGATTTCGTTGATGAGGCCGGGGTTTTCAGGGCGCGGCGCGGCGGGAGCCGGCGGCACGATGGTGGCGGGGGGCGGGGTCTCGACCGCTTGAGAATTGGGTTGGTTGCCGCCTTGCGTGTCGATTGTCGGCGCTTGCGACCAGGCCTCGCCGCACACAACAAATGTGAGCCCGGACAGCGCCAGAAACACCACCGCCACATGCGTCCGAGCGACCGCAGCGGCGTGCCGAATATCGCAAGTCATGTGTCCGACCTTATCGGGACACCCCGAAAGAGCAAGCCCGCATAACGACGCGCGCCAAGACAGGCGCCGCTTGTTCCCACCGTCGGTTGTCGTGGTCCGGGGATGACCTAAACGACCTTGAACGCGATCACGAAGCCCAGCACCAGCACCGTGGCGCCGACCGCCACCCAGAATCCCAACCGCCGCTCGATCTCGGCGCGGATCACGTCGCCGTAGCGATTGAGCAGCACTGCGACGATGAAGAACCGGCCGCCGCGCGCGATCAGCGAGCACAGGATGAAAAGCCACAAATTGTAGCCGGCGAAACCGGAGGTGATCGTCACCAGTTTGTAGGGAATCGGCGTGAGGCCCTTGCCGATGATGATCCATGCGCCCCATTCGGCGTAGGAGGCGCGAAACGCCTCGACCTTGTCGGTCAGGCCATAGAGATGCATCAACCACAGACCAACCGAATCATAAAGGCCTGCGCCGATGGCATATCCCAGGATGCCGCCAGCCACCGAGGTCATCGTGCAGACCACCGCGTAAAGCCAGGCACGCTGCGGCCGCGCCAGCGACATCGGGACCAGCATCACGTCCGGCGGGATCGGGAAGAACGAGCTTTCCGCAAATGAAACCGCGCCCATGATCCAGAGGGCGGAGGGCTTGTCGGCAGCGGCGATGAACCAGTCGTAGAGGCGTTTCAGCATGCCGCGATCAAGCACTCCGCATCGCTTTTGTCCATGACATTACTGTGCCGGACCGAACGATCCGCCCGCCTCTCGTATGACCCAATCTGTCAGGAATTGCGGCGATGCCGCCGCTTCAGCGGCGCTCGCGGCGGCGACCGCCATCCAGCGCGACAATCGGCCGCCGTGCCGGCAGCAACGCGGCGACCTTGTCGGATGATTTCGGCAGTTTCTCGGCGATGCCCAGCATCCGCTCGCGGCGGTCCATCTCATGCCAGACGTCCTCGGGGCGAACCCCGGCTCCGGCCCACAGCACTGCCAGATTGTAGAACAGGTCGGCGCTTTCCCGGACCACCGCATCCGGCTTGGCGTTGACCGCGTCAATCGCCACCTCGATGGCTTCCTCGGCGAGCTTCTTCGCCATCTTGGCGGGACCTTGTCGGAGCAAGCGCGCCGTGCGCGACACCTCGGGATCCAGGTCCCGTGCCGCAAGTACCGCCTGATAAAGCCGATCGAGCGAATCACTCATACCGGCGAGCCTAGACGAAAGTTATGGCGAGCGTGTTAACGCCTGCCATAACTCATGTCGGTGCCTCCAGGACGGCTATTGAGCGCCCTAGTAGTGATGGTGCCAGTGATGGTGGTAATGATACCCGCCATAGTACGGGCGCCCGTAATACGGCGAGGCATAATAGGGGCCGCCACCGTAGTAACCGTATGGACCGCCGTAATAGTCGTAATAGGCATCGCGCCGTGCCTGCGCAGCAGCGATCGCGCCGATGGTGCCGACGATCCCGGCGAAAGCAGCTGCAGCCGCCGCGCCGCCATTGCCATGTCGGCGGTAATGACGATGCCGGCGCGCTGCGCTGAAGTCCGTCGCGGTGCCAATCTGCGTCCTCGCCGCGGTCGTGACTTTAGCCGTTCCTGCTGTCGCACCGTTCGAAGCCTGGGCGGGCGACACCGCGAAAGCCAGCGCTGTCGCTGCCGCAAACGCCATTGTCCGTGCCATTACGAATGGCAATCCCGTGCGCGTCATCATGTCGCTACCCTTCTGGTTCAAAACCACGAAACCAGCGTCTGTGGTCCGACTGTCATGCATTCAATGACCGATAACAACGACGCCAACGGCCTCGAGTTCCCGGCACCATCGTTGATGCCGGTGCCGGCATCGCCTGCGGGATGCCTTAGTCATCTCTCGTTCATCTCACCCTGCGCACATTCACGGCTTTATATCGCGAGGCTGGCGCGCCGCGCGTGCGCCGCTGTGTCAACTCTCCTTGGTGTGCCTCAGTGACGATAACGCTCCGATACGCTCCGCTGAAACGGCTTCTCCTCATCCTCGCGACAGCAGGTCTGGTCGGCGCATCTCCTGCCGCCGCGCAGAGCGTCACCAATAATCCCGCCGCGCCTACGCCGGTCCGGTTCACGCTGGACCGCCCGGTCGACGGCGCATCCGCCCCCTTCGTTGTCGCGACGACGAAGGGATACTTCCGGTCCGAAGCATTGAGCGTCACCACCGACGTCGCAAAGGGCACCGCCGACGCCATCGCGCGTGTCGCCCAAGGCACCAGCGACATCGCCGTTGCCGACATCAACGCGCTGATCCGCTTCCGCGACAGGCCGAACGCGCCGGCCGTGAAGGCGGTGTTCATTCTATCCAACAACGCGCCCTATGCGATCATCGCCCGCAAGAGCCGTGGGATCGCAACACTGTCCGACATGGCCGAGAAGACGCTCGGCGTCGCCACCGACGATCTCTCGATCCGGCTGTGGCCGGCGGTCGCTGACCGCAACGGCATCGCCGCCGCCAGCGTCAAGCAACAGGCGATCGGCGCGGCGGTGCGCGAACCGATGCTGGCTGCGGGACAGGTCGATGCCGTCACGGGATTTTCCTATCTGTCCGCGGTCAATCTGCGCGATCGCGGCATTCCAGCGGACGATCTCACCGTGCTGCGCTTCGCCGATTACGGCTGTCCGGCCTATGGCGCCGCGCTGATCGTCAATCCGAAATTCGCGGCGGAGCAACCCGAGGCCGTGCGCGCATTTCTGCGTGCGACGGTGAAGGGCTTGCGGCAAACCATCAAGAATCCCGGCGCGGCGCTTGACGCGGTGATGGCGCAAATGAACGGCGGCGAGCGTCCCCTCGAACTGGAGCGATTGCGGGTTGCCTTGCGCGACAACATCTTCACCAACGATGTCCGGCGCAACGGCTTCGGTGCCGCCGACCCAACACGGCTGAACCAGTCGATCACCGCCCTCGCGCATGACCACAAATTCCGTGAAAAGCCGTTGGCCAGCGATATCTTCGACCCGTCCTTCCTGCCGCCCGCCACCGAGCGCCAGTTCGAGCAGGCCACCAAATAAACGGCTGCATTCCGCCGCGCATCCGGCTTTAATGCTGCGAATCGCCGCGAGGCCGCCGTTCCTGGCGGGCCTTGTGCTTCGTCCACCGGTTCCGTCGCACGAGCCTGATCGATGTCCCTGCTCCGCCTCTACGCCCGCGTGCTCGAACTGCTCGGCAAGGAAGCCGGGCTCGGCTGGATCCTCGCCGGTGCCAACCTGCTCCTGGCCGGCGCGCAGTTCGCCGAGCCGGTGCTGTTCGGCCGCATCGTCGATGTGCTGTCGGGCAATCCGTCCACCGGCCCGCTGGCCTCATCGACCACCTCGCCGTGGCCGTTGCTGGCGGCATGGGTGGCGTTCGGCCTGTTCACCATCCTCTGCGGCGTGATCGTGGCGCTGAACGCCGACCGGCTGTCGCACCGCCAGCGGCAGGCGGTGCTGACCAGTTACTTCGAGCACATCATGCAACTGCCGCTGACCTTCCACACCGGCACCCATTCCGGCCGGCTGATGAAGGTGATGCTGCAAGGCACCGATGCATTGTGGCGATTGTGGCTCGGCTTCTTCCGCGAGCACTTCGCGGCGATCATGTCGCTGGTGGTGCTGCTGCCGCTGTCGCTCTACATCAACTGGCGGCTGGCGATCCTGCTGTTCGTGCTGTGCATCGTCTTCACCATCCTGACCACGCTGGTGGTGCGCAAGACGTTCGAGATGCAGAACGAGGTCGAGGAGCAGTACAGCAACCTCTCCGCGCGCGCCTCCGACGCCCTCGGCAACGTTGCGCTGGTGCAGAGCTTCGTGCGCATCGACGCTGAGGTGCAAGGCCTGCGCGGCATCGCCGACAAGCTGCTCGCCGCGCAATTGCCAGTGCTATCGTGGTGGGCGCTGGTCACGGTGATGACGCGCGCCTCCACTACCATCACCGTGCTGGCGATCTTCACCGTCGGCATCATGCTGCATCAGCAGGGCCTCACCAGCGTCGGCGAGATCGTGATGTTCGTCTCCTTCGCCACCATGCTGATCCAGAAGCTCGAGCAGGTGGTGGCCTTCATCAACAACGTGTTCATGGAAGCGCCGCGGCTTCAGGAGTTCTTCAACGTCCTCGATGCCGTGCCCGCCGTGCGCGACCGCCCCGATGCCATCGATCCCGGCCGCGTGCAGGGGCTGGTCGAATTCGATAACGTGTCGTTCTCCTATGACGGCAAGCGCCCGGCGGTCGAGGACGTCTCCTTCACCGCGCTGCCCGGCCAGACCATCGCGCTGGTGGGGCCGACCGGCGCCGGCAAATCCACCGCCATTGCGCTCTTGCATCGCGCCTTCGATCCGCAGTCCGGCGTCATCAAGGTCGACGGCATGGACATTCGCGGCATGACGCTGTCGGCGCTGCGCCGGAACATCGGCGTCGTCTTTCAGGAGGCGCTGCTGTTCAACCGCTCGATCGCCGACAACCTGCGGGTCGGCAAGCCGGACGCGACACTCGAGGAGATGCGCATCGCCGCCGCGCGAGCGCAGGCTCTCGACTTCATCGAGCGCGGCGAGCAGCAGTTCGACACCAATGCCGGCGAGCGCGGCCGCATGTTGTCTGGCGGCGAACGCCAGCGGCTATCGATCGCGCGTGCGCTGCTCAAGGATCCACCGATCCTGATTCTCGACGAGGCGACCTCCGCGCTCGACGCGGTGACCGAAGCCAAGGTCAACGCCGCGCTCGACGAAGTGATGAAGGGCCGCACCACCTTCGTGATCGCGCACCGGCTGTCGACCATTCGCAACGCTACGATGATTCTGGTGTTCGAACACGGCCGCGTGATCGAGAGCGGAACATTCGATGAACTGGTGGCGCAGGGCGGTCACTTCGCCGGACTGGCGCGGGCGCAATTCATGGTGCAGGACAATGCCAAGGCCGACCTCGTAACGATTTCCGCGTCAACGGAACCGTCCTGAGCACGCTTGATTCCGATTGTCGCGGCATCGTCGAAATTCAGCCCCTTTCATCCACGAATTAACACCTTCGTCTCTATTCTGAGGCAACCTGTGGGTATAGGCTTTGCCATCCCGCGAAAACGCTCGCGCTTCACCGAGCGCTCCATAGCCTGACAACGCGAAGACCCCACCATCGTCGAGGTCCGGTCTTCGTTGATTGATCGCAAAGGACCGGATTCGGATCGTGCATTTTCTCCGCGCTGCGCCTGCCGCCTTTCTAAGTTGCCTTCTCCTCATCGCGGGATTTGTCGTGACGTCCGCCACGCCGGCGCGGGCTCATGCCGAAGCCTCGCTGCTGGTCGAAGCCGATAGCGGCAAGGTGCTCGAGGCGGAGAACGCCACGTTCCCATGGCATCCGGCGTCGCTGACCAAGGTGATGACGGCCTACGTCACGCTGAAGGCGGTCAAGGACGGCAAGATCACGCTCGACACGCTGATCACGGTGTCGCCGCGTGCCGCCGCTGAAAAACCCTCGAAGATGGGGTTCCCGCCGGGCACGCAAGTAACCGTCGATAACGCGCTCAAGATGATGATGGTGAAGTCGGCCAACGACATGGCGGTGGTGCTGGCCGAAGGCGTCGGCGGATCAGTCGATGGCTTCTCGGCGATGATGAATCAAACCGCCGCGCGGCTCGGCATGACGCAAACCACTTACGTCAATCCCAACGGCCTGCCCGACGACCGCCAGGTCACCTCCGCGCGCGACCTCGCGATCCTGGCGCGTGCCTTCATCCGCGACCTGCCGGAATACGAATACTTCGTGCATATTCCTGCGATCCGCTACGGACGGCGCGTGACGCAGAACTATAACAAGCTGATCGGCCGTTTCCCCGGCGCGGACGGCATGAAAACCGGCTTCATCTGCGCCTCCGGCTTCAACCTGATGGCGACGGCGACGCAGAACGGCCGCCGCCTGATCGCCGTGGTGCTCGGCGCGTCCTCGTCGCAGATGCGCTCGATCAAGGCGATCAAGCTGCTGGAGCGCGGCTTTGCCGGCAACAACAACCTGACCTGGCTGCGGCCGGCGCTGGGCACCGTGGACAATCTCGCACCAATCGCCGCCGCACCGCCGGACCTGCGCGACGACGTGTGCGGCCCGCGCCGCAAGCGCCCGGCCAGCGATGAACCCGAAGACGACATCGCCAGCGTCGTCACCAACAATCCGGCACTGAGTTTCTTCGCCGATGGCCTCAAGGCGCCGACCTTGCGGCCAGAGGACATGCTGGCTGCCGCGCCCACGCCGGCTGAGCCGGTGATCGTCTATACCGGCCCGACCAAGCGCGGCGCCGACCTGATCGCGACGGCCGCCGCCGACGCGGCGGCGCAGGAAGCCGCGGCGGAAAACTACCGCAAGTCACGCGCCGCCAAGCGCCGTGGCGGCAAGACTCACGCCAGCACCGACAGCAAGGGCAACAAGCGGACCACCGTCACCATCGACACCAGGAAGCCGGCCGCCGGCACCAAGAGCGCCGATGCCGGCGATGCCAAGAGCAAGCCGACCAGCAAGCCGAACGCGAAGCCGGCCGCGCACGCCTCAATCAAGCCCGCCGAGAAGCCGTCAGCCCACAAGCCCGCCGCCAAATCAGCAGCGGCGGCGACAAAGCCGGCGCCGAAGGGCAAGCCGAAGCACGCGTCGAGCGAAACCAAGCCGAAGAACTGATTTCCCCTCCTGCGACACCACTTGCGACCTGCGCGGCCATGCGTCGTTAGAGCGCAGGCCGCTTGCCAATTGCGCGAGCTTTGCCCGATACTTCCGGTGAGTTGGCAGTCCGCGACAGAACGGACAGGCCGCGCGGACAATCGGATTTCGACGCCCTCGCGATTCCCGCGGTTGGGCGTCAGCAAGGGGAAGCACCATGGAACGGATCTGGCTCAAGCACTACCCGGCGGGTGTGCCTGCGGATATCGATGTCACGCAGTATGGGTCGCTGGTCGAACTGCTCGAGGAAAGCTTCACCAAGTTCCGCGACCGCAAAGCCTTCATCTGCATGGACAAGGCCATCACCTATCGCGAGCTCGACGAAATGTCGCTGGCGCTCGCCGCCTATCTGCAGAGCAAGGGACTGGCAAAAGGCGCACGCGTCGCGCTGATGATGCCGAACGTGCTGCAATATCCGGTGTCCACCGCCGCGGTGCTGCGCGCCGGCTATGCGGTGGTCAACGTCAATCCGCTCTACACGCCGCGTGAGCTCGAGCACCAGCTCAAGGACTCCGGCGCCGAAGCCATTATCGTGCTGGAGAACTTCGCCTCGACCGTCGAGAAGGTGATTGCGAAAACCAACGTCAAGCAAGTCATCGTCGGCAGCATGGGCGACCTGCTCGGCTTCAAGGGCGTCATCGTCAATCTCGTGGTCCGCCGCGTGAAGAAGATGGTGCCGGCCTATTCGCTGCCGGGCGCGGTGGCGTTCAACGACGCGTTGTCGGCCGGACGCGGCATGAAGCTCGCGAAGCCCGCGATCACGCGCGAGGACGTCGCCTTCCTGCAATATACCGGCGGCACCACCGGCGTATCCAAGGGCGCGACGCTGCTTCACAGCAACATCATCGCCAACATGTTGCAGAACGACGCTTGGCTACAGCCGGCCCTGAAGAAGCCGCCGGTGGTCGATCAACTGTTCATCGTCTGCGCGCTACCGCTTTATCACATCTTCGCATTGACGGCGTGCTTCCTGCTTGGCGTGCGCGCCGGCGGCGTCAATCTGTTGATTCCCAATCCGCGCGATATCGGCGGCTTCATCAAGGAATTGCAGAAGTATCAGGTCAACAGCTTCCCGGCGGTCAACACGCTCTACAACGCGCTGGTCAATCATCCGGATTTCTCCAAGATCGACTTCTCCAAACTGAAGGCTTCGTTTGGCGGCGGCATGGCCACGCAGAAGTCGGTCGCCGAAGCCTGGCTGAAGGCCACCGGCTGCGCGCTGTCGGAAGGCTACGGCCTCTCTGAAACCTCGCCGACGCTGACCTGCAACCCGGCCGATACCGACAAATACACCGGCACCATCGGCCTGCCGGTGCCGTCGACCTGGCTGTCGATCCGCGACGACGACGGCAACGAACTGCCGCTCGGCGAAGCTGGCGAGATTTGCGCCAAGGGTCCGCAGGTGATGGCCGGCTACTGGAACCGGCCGGACGAGACCGCCAAGGTGATGACGCCGGACGGCTATTTCCGCACTGGCGACATCGGCGTGATGGACGAGCGCGGCTACACCAAGATCGTCGACCGCAAGAAGGACATGATCCTGGTCTCCGGCTTCAACGTCTATCCCAATGAGGTCGAAGAAGTGATCGCCAGCCATCCCGGTGTGCTGGAATGCGCGGTGGTCGGCGTGCCGGACCCGAAGTCGACCGAAACGGTGAAAGCCTTCATCGTGAAGAAGGATCCCAATCTTACCGCCGAGGACATCATCAAATTCTGCGCCACCCAACTCACGGCCTACAAAGTGCCGAAGCACGTCGAATTCCGCACCGAACTGCCGAAAACCAACGTCGGCAAGATCCTGCGCCGCGAGTTGCGTGACGAGAAGAAGCAGGCGGCAGCGTAAGGAGGCCCTTCTGCCGCTCCCAGCAACTCCTGCCGCAGGCATGCCTCACGCTCAGCGTCAGACGCGGGCATAGCCGTTCGAAGAACGGCGTCGCTTCCGCTTGTCTATAGCCCGCGTATCCATCACCTTTCAAAAAACGATGGATCACCGGGTCAAGCCCGGTGATGACGCTTTGGTTGTTACGGACATGTATCGCCACGAAACCAATTCATCAGGGACTGCCGCCGATGAACCATCACGATGTCACTCCCACCGAGATCATCACGTTCTGGCGCGAGGCCGGCTACGAGCGCTGGTACAAAAAGGACGAGGCGTTCGACGCCGAGATTCGGCGGCGCTTTCTTGCGACATGGGAAGCGGCGCTGGCCGGTCAACGCGACCACTGGCAGGACAGCAACGACGGCACGTTGGCGCTTGTGATCGTGCTCGATCAGTTTCCCCGCAACATGTTTCGCGGCGATCCGCGCGCCTTCGCCAGCGATCCGAAGGCCCGCGAGGTCGCGGGCCGCGCCATCGCACGCGGCGTCGACCAGCGTCTCGACAGTGTGATGCGGCAGTTCGTCTATCTGCCGTTCGAGCACTCGGAGAATCTCGCGGATCAGGAACGCAGCGTCGCGTTGTTCAAGGCACTCGGCGATGCCGAGAACCTGCGCTACGCCGAAATCCATGAAGACATCATCCGCAAATTCGGTCGCTTCCCGCATCGCAATCCGGTGCTCGGACGCGACACGACGGAAGCCGAACAGGCGTTCCTAACAAGCGGCGGATTTGCAGGCTGAGGAAGATGAAGGCGGCGCGAACGCGCCTCGTCAGTTGGTCCAGGCGAACGCGACCTTGTCGAGCGTCTTGGGGCCGAACTGCTCCGACGAGCGCGCCACCATGCGACCGCCGAGCGCGCGGTAGAACTCGGTGGCGGGCTCGTTGTCGGACAACGCCCAGATCACCATGCTCTTGAGTCCGCTCTGCACCAGATCACGACGCGCGGCGGTAAAGAGGCGGCGACCAAATCCGAGGCCCTGGAATTCGGGACGCAAATAGAGTTCGTAGATCTCGCCCTCGAAATGCAGGCTGCGGGCGCGGTTGCGGCCGTAATTGGCGTAGCCCGCGACCTTGTCGCCGAACACCAGCACGCTGACGCGGCTGCCTTTGCGGATGGCGCTATGCCACCAATGCGGGCCGCGACGGTTGATCAACTTGTCCAACTCCGCGCCAGGAATGATGCCCTGATATGCGGATCGCCAAGCATCGTCGTGCGTTGATGCCACCGCGGATGCATCCGCAGTTCTGGCCGGCCGGACTTCGATCAGGGTTGTGCTCATGGCCCTAATCAAAGCAAGACATCGGCCCGGCTTCAAGCTCCATCGTTAATATTCGGTTAATATGTGGATTTCCTGCATCAGTAGGACGCCCGGCTGTGTCGAAAAGGCACAGCGATCGATGCGAAGCGTGTCTTGCGTTGCACAATTCGGGAATCGATAGGCTCTATAAGCTGCGCAACAGTTCACGTGCGGCGCGTTCACCACTGTCACGTGCGCCATGGGCGGTGGAAAAAAAGTTCGGCGACGTCGCCTCGCCCGCGAAGAATAATCGATTTTCCACTGGAGCGGCGAGCACCGCGCGACAATCCGCACAACCTGGCATCGCATGTGAATAGGAACCGCGCGCAAACGGATCATGCGCCCAGCGCGACGACGCCAGCGGCGTCAGCCTGCGGCGAAAATCCGAACCCAGCATCGACACGATTTCGTCGATGCTCTGCGCCGCCAGCGCGCCCTCGCCGGCATCTTCCAGTTCCTGCGCGAAACGGCCGCCGAAGAAGCCTTCGATGCACGGCTGGCCGAACGGCCGGGTGTGATAGGTTCCCATCGCGGTCCGCATCAATGCGCCGCGCAGGCTGCCGTCGACCGGCAGCGCCTCCGGCTGGTCGAGCCGCAGCATCACCTTGTCCGCAAGCCCGAGCGGCAGGCCGCGCGCAGCACCCACCTTTGCAGGCAATGCCGGCGAGAAACGGATCGCTTCATCGGCAATCAGATTGGTCGGCACCGTGATAATCACTTTCGTCGCGCTCAGCGTTCCGCGTGACGTCTCGATGCGCACACGCGCGCCGGAATGATCGATCAGCGTGACGTTGGTATTGAGCGCAACGTTGACGCCCGCGCCATACGCCGCGATCAGCGCGCCGTAGCCGCGCCGCACCCGCCAGTTGATCTCGGTGTCCTCATAGGCATCCATGTCATAGACCGACACCTGATCGAGTTCGCAACCATTGATGTAGGTCGAGATCGCATCGATCATCGGATTCCAGCGATTGCCCGGCTCGAGCCATTCGCTGGCAACGCTATCCTGCGGTGCGTCGGAGGCATCCTCGGCGCGCTCGTAGAACGCATCGAGCGCGCCGAGAAAATCGGCACGCTCTCGTGGCGGAAACGCCGGATGCGACGATTGCTCGCGCCACGGCGGACGATTCCTGTCGATCTCGAAATGCAGTTGTCCCGCAATATCGACGAACGAATTTCTGTCGGCGGAGTGCAGCCAGCCGCAACCGACATCGAACACCACATCGGGCGCGGCAAAAACAGTTTGGCTGCGCCCGCCCAAACGATCGCGCGCTTCCAACACGACGACTGAAAGCCCCGAGCCCTCCAGCGCATGGGCCGCGCCGAGCCCGGCGGCACCAGCGCCAATGATCGCGACATCGATATCGGAGGGAAGGGACATGAAAACCTACCAGCGTCATGCCCGGCCTTGTGCCGGGCATCCACGTCTTCGACTATAGAACGGATTAAAGACGTGGATGGCCGGGACTAGCCCGGCCATGACGAATTTTCCGCTTGTACTGAAAGAAAAAGATAGCGCTTACGCCACCATGTCCTTCGCCTTCTCCGCGCGCTTGCGCTCGTTCGGATCAAGGTGCTTCTTGCGCAGGCGGATCGACTTCGGCGTGATCTCCACCAGTTCGTCGTCCTCGATGTAGGCCAGCGCCTTTTCCAAGGTCATCTTGATCGGCGGCGTCAGGCGCACCGCTTCGTCTTTCGACGTAGTGCGGATGTTGGTGAGCTGCTTGCCCTTGAGCACGTTGATCTCGAGGTCGTTGTCGCGGGTATGCTCGCCGACGATCATGCCCTTGTAGACCTTCCAGCCCGGCTCGATCATCATCGGGCCGCGATCTTCCAGCTTGAACATCGCATAGGCCACGGCCTCGCCCTGATCGTTGGAAATCAGCACACCATTGCGGCGTCCCGCGATCTCGCCCTTGTACGGCAGGTAATCGTGGAACAGGCGATTCATGATCGCGGTGCCCTTGGTGTCGGTCATCAACTCGCCCTGATAGCCGATCAGGCCACGGGTCGGCGCGTAGAACACCAGCCGCAGCCGATTGCCGCCGGACGGCCGCATCTCGATCATCTCGGCCTTGCGCTCGCTCATCTTCTGCACGACGACGCCGGAGAACTCCTCGTCGACGTCGATGACGACTTCCTCGACCGGCTCTAGCAGTTGGCCGTTGTCGTCCTTGGTCAGCACCACGCGCGGACGCGACACCGACAATTCGAAACCTTCACGACGCATGGTCTCGATCAGGATCGCGAGCTGCAATTCGCCACGGCCCGAGACTTCCATCGAGTCCTTGTCGGCCGCTTCGACAACACGCAGCGCAACGTTACCTTCGGCCTCGCGCAGCAGGCGGTCGCGAATCATGCGGCTCGTCACCTTGTCGCCTTCGGTGCCGGCGAGCGGCGAGTTGTTGACGATGAACGACATCGACACGGTCGGCGGATCGATCGCTTGCGCCTTCATCGGCGTCTCCACCGACGGATCGCAGAAGGTATCGGCCACGGTGCCCTTCGACAGGCCCGCGATCGCGACGATGTCACCCGCTTCCGCGATGTCGAGCGGCACGCGCTCGAGGCCACGGAACGCGAGAATCTTCGAAATGCGGCCGGTCTCCACCGTCTTGCCGTCGCGCGACAGCACCTTTACCGACTGGTTCGGCTTCACGGTGCCGGAGGCGATGCGGCCGGTGATGATGCGGCCGAGATAGGGGTTGGCTTCGAGAATGGTGCCGAGCAGGCGGAACGGACCTTCCTCGACCACCGGCGGCGCGACGTGCTTGAGCACGAGGTCGAACAACGGCTTCATGCCGTTGCCGTTGTCCTCCGGCGAGGTGCCCATCCAGCCGTTCTTGCCCGAGCCGTAGAGGATCGGGAAATCGAGTTGCTCGTCGGTGGCGTCGAGCGCGGCGAACAGATCGAACACCTCGTTGAGCACTTCGGTGGCGCGGCCGTCGGGGCGATCGACCTTGTTGATGGCGACGATCGGCTTGAGGCCGAGCTTGAGCGCCTTGCCGACCACGAACTTGGTCTGCGGCATCGGGCCTTCGGCAGCGTCGACGAGAACGATGACGCCATCGACCATCGACAGGATGCGCTCCACCTCGCCGCCGAAATCGGCGTGGCCGGGGGTGTCGACGATGTTAATCTGGGTATCGCCCCACTGCACCGAGGTGCATTTGGCGAGAATGGTGATGCCGCGCTCACGCTCGAGATCGTTGGAGTCCATCGCGCGCTCGGTGACGCGCTGGTTGTCGCGATAGACGCCGGTCTGTTGCAGCAGCTTGTCGACGAGGGTGGTCTTGCCATGGTCGACGTGAGCGATGATGGCGATGTTGCGGAGATTCATGGGCTTGCTTCTTCGGGTTCTCGATGGCCGTGTCCGGCGCTGCGTTCAGCACCGGAATGCGGGACATGTGGTTTGAAAGGCAAAAGGCGCAACGTGGCGCGCCGTCCGGCGTATGCCGGCAGAGGCTCGATCAGTATCCGGTCTGGCTTGGCCAGGTCATGGATAGGGCCTGTTTCCTGCGTCCGCCCGGGCATGCCCACAGGCGGGAATCGGTATCCGCCGCAAGCGATCCAACGAACGGCTGATATGCCGGATCGTTCCGAACCGATGGGCAAGGACATGGTTAAAAAGCGGGTGCCCGGCTCTGTATTGAACCGGGCACCCCACATTGCGGTGCAATATAACCCGGCTCGCAGTTAAAAACAACGCCTCTGCGGGTTTTTCGGCAATATCGATCCGCGAATGCGCTTTCCCCGGCCGCACAATCAGCGGTTTTCGGGCTCCTCGGTCGGATAGACGCCGCGCAACACGTCCTCGAAATGGCTTTTCACCGATTCGTTGCAGAGGCAGGCCCGCCCCTGCAACGCGGCGCGGTTGCGCACCAGGACGGCGCCGCGCCGCGTTTCCAGCACGCCTTCCGCCTTGAAGACCTGAACCACCCGGCTGGCATAGCTGCGCCCGACCCCCAGCATGGTCGCGAGTTGCTCGTGAGTCAGCGCCACCCGCTCGCTATCGGTGCGCTCCATCGCCGCCAGAATCCATTTCGCCGCGCGCTGCTCGATGGTGTGAATGGCGTTGCAGGCGGTGGACTGGAAAAGCTGCGCCACCATGCAATCGGCATAGCGCGCGAACAGGTTGCGTAGTGTCGGCGACTGCATCTTCGCCGCCTCCAGCGCACCGACGCGCAGCCGGACGAACGGGCCGCCGAACTTCACCGTGATCCGCGAATACGCCGGCAGATAACCATGGCTGACAATGCCGCCGATCGCGCCCTCGCGGCCGATCAGGATCGTCTCGACATCACGCCCGTCTTCGTTGGCGATGAGATACGACGCGAGACTGGGTCCGCACGGGAAGTGCACCACGGCGACGTCATCGCCCGGATTGTAGAGCAGCTCGGCGCTCGGCAAGCTGCAGGATTCGAAATGAGGCGCCAGCAGCGCATAATCGTCCGTCCGCATCTTGCGCAACAGATTGTTGAGCGGTCGCTCCTTGCTGTCACTCGCGACCACGTGGTGCATATCCATGGCTGACCTTTCAGTGGCATCTTATACTGGCTTTCGACGCCGGTGTGTTCACAAGTGAACAGACAGAAGCCCGGCAAGTGTGATGGGTTCCGTGTGGAACCGGATTTGTGCTTGCAAGGCATCTTCGGCACGCCGCGCCATCCCTCTGTTTCCAAAAACCCGATCGATGCCGCGCTTTTGCACGGCTGATGTCCTTTCGCCACGAAAGTTGCCTTCGCCATGCCGAACGACGTGCTGATAGTCGAAGACGACGCCATCATTGCTATCGATTTCGAAGCGACCATCATGGAGTTGGGCGTTCAACATGTGCGGACGGCCATCCACGCGGCCGACGCGCTGGCGATGATCGCAGAGCGCGTGCCGGATTTCGCGCTGCTCGATGTCGGACTCGGCGACGACACCAGCTTCAAGGTGGCTGACCGGCTGGATACGCTCAAGATTCCGTATGCCTTCGTCACCGGCTATCGCGCGGACGTTGCCCTGGCGAGCCGGTTCGCCGGCAAGCCGGTCCTGAGCAAGCCATGCCTGCGCGAAGAGCTGGAAGCCGTGCTGCGCGGTAGCCCCGAGCCTGCGGAGTAGGCTGAACCGGATTGAATGAGTTGGGTCGTCATTGCAAAGACTCGGACGGCGCGAAACTGACAGCCACCGGACGTTTGCGCGACAGATCGATTACGTCGAACTGGCGACCAGTTGCACGGTGGCTGCAACGTTATCCTTCGGCGTGTCCTTGGGCGCATCCGGCGGCCGCGTCGCCAGCCACGCCTTGCGATCGGCCACCGCGTTGTGGAACTGCTCCAGCGCAATCTGAAACGCCGTGAGCGATCCTTCCTCGATGCCACCGCGCTCGAAACAGTCGAGGGTGCTGCGCATGATGTCATCGGCTTCGGCCTGCATGCGATCCAGTTCCTCGATGGACTCGCTGCGCCGCGCCAGCGCCAGCATGTCCAGCAGCCGCCCGCGCTGCGAGGTGTTGCTGATGCGCTCGTCGCGCCGGAAGTAACTGGCGAACCACGCGCCGAGCGAACCCAGCGCCGACAGCCCCATCAGGCCCCACCAGATGTAATCGCTATAGCGATCGAGGAAGGATTTCTCCTCGCCGTCGACATAGGCTGCGGCGCCCGGATGCGCCGGGATCACGGCATCCTTGTCGGTGTCGGGGGTTTCAATCTTCGCCGCGAGCGGAAAGTCCGTCGCGACTTCCTGCCGGATCGCGAAGATCTGCCGCGTCAGGTTCGCCACCGTGACTTCGGAGAGATTGTCGCGCGCCACGATGTGGTGCGCGAAACTGATGGTCTTGATCTCGTTCTGCGGACGCGCCGGCGCGCCGCCGAAAACGCCGGCGGGAATCTCCGTCGTCTCGTAAACCGGATAGTTCTGCGCGATGGCGTCGGCGGCATCGATCGGCAAGAATGTCGGCGAGCCGGCATCGCGCAGCGCGGCCGCGATGGTTTCCGAGATCAGCCGTCCGCCGATCGGGCCCGCCACGAGATAGGCATCGGCCTTGCGGTTTCGGATAGCTTCGGCGATTTCCGGCGGTGCGAACTGAACGACCGTCACCTTGTCATGCTCGATGCCGTACTGGCGCAGGATGATATCCAGCAATTTCACATTGGCCTGCGTCCGCCCGATCACGCCAATGCGGCGGCCGGCGAGTTGCGAGATGCTGGTGATCTTCGTGTCACCATTCTGCGCGGCGGCGTCCGCCGCAGGCTGCGACGGCACCAGCAGCATCGCCACGTTCTTGCGCAGCGTGACCACGGCCTGTGCATTCTTCGGAATGTCGAGATCGCCGCGCACGACGGCCAGATCGGCCGTTTCATCCTTGATTGCCGTGGCGCTGGCGTTGACGTTGTCGGTGAGCACCGGGCGCAGCCGCACCGACTCGTGCTGGCGCGCGAACACCTGCGCCATGGTCTGGATCACCTTGACGTCGTCGCTGTTGGTCGGGCCGACCGCGATCCGCAGCGTCACCGGGCGCATCGCGAAGTAATAGGCGCCGGCGACCAAGCCAATAAGTGCCAGCGTGCCCGCCAGCGTGATGAGCATCACCTTGCGCTTGGCGGAACGCGGCGACAGCGGCGCGGGTGCGCTCTCCGGTGCGGCGCTCAATGTCGGCAACCCGATCGTGTCAACAGTTGTCTCCCATGAGAAGTTGGCAAATCGAGCGGTCCTGACGAATCTCGCCACGTAAAGGCTTGGAACGCTTTTGGTTCAATATTGTGGCACGGATCGATACCGGCTGTTTCGGTGTTAGAATAAAGTTCGCGTGAAGAAACGCGTCGAATCGAACAACCAGCGCGGAGGTATGGACATGGTGGAACGACTAACGAAGGACGCGCGCGCCACCGCGCTCAAGGAACTCAAGGGCTGGGCCGAGGTGGAGGGCCGCGACGCCATCGGCCGGACCTTCATCTTCAAGGACTTCAATGAAGCGTTCGGCTTCATGGCACGGGTGGCGCTCGCCGCCGAAAAGGCCGATCATCACCCGGAATGGCGCAACGTCTACAAGACGGTGGAAGTGGTGCTGTCGACCCACGACGCCGGCGGTGTCACCGCGCGCGACATCGCGTTGGCAAAGGTCATGAATACCGCCGCCGCGCAGTTCGGCGCCACCTGACGGCGGCTTGCGTCGGCTCCGGCGCATGACCAAATAGTGGGCACGGTGCATTTGATCCCGGCCCGACTGCCGCACCGTTCGAGGACTCTTGCGATGGCAACCGAGCAGACCATGGATTTCGAGCCGGCCGCACGTCTGGCCGAAGACCCGGCGCGGGTGCGCAAGGAATTCTGGAAGAAGCTGAAGCGCGTCGCCGCCAAGCTGCCCTTCGTCGAGGACCTGCTGGCGGCTTATTACTGCGCGTTCGACCGCCAGACGCCACGCCATGTCCAGGCGGCGCTGCTCGGCGCGCTGGCCTATTTCATCCTGCCGTTCGATTTCGTGCCGGATCTGATGCCGGTGCTTGGCTTCACCGACGACGCCGCGGTGCTCGCCACCGCGCTCCGCATGGTCGCGAGCCACATCAAGCCCGAGCACCGCGATGCCGCCCGCGCCGTCCTGAAGCGCGGGCTGGAGGATGATGCCTCCTAGTAGCGCATCGCTCAAAAAGAACTAGCGTTACCACCCGCTCGTCATGGCCGGATTTGTTCCGGCCATCCACGTCTTTGCAGAAATACGAGAGAAGGCGTGGATGCACCTCCCAGCATCCCGTATCCTCACGGATGCAGGATCACCTTGCCCATCGCCTTGCGGCCGGCGAGCACCTTCAATGCATCGGTGGTCTGCGCCAACGGGAAGGTGCGGTCGACATGCGACGACAGCTTGCCCTCGGCGGTCCACTTCGCCAGCCGCTCGAGGTTGGCGCGGTTCTTCGCCGGATTGATCTTGGTCCACGCGCCCCAGAATACGCCGCGAATATCGCAGCCCTTCAACAGCGCGAGATTGAGCGGCATCTTCGGAATTTCGCCGGCAGCGAAGCCGATCACCAGGAAGCGGCCTTCCCAGGCAATGGCGCGCAGCGCGGCTTCCGAATAGCTGCCGCCGACCGGATCATAGACGATATCGACGCCCTTGCCGCCGGTGAGCTTCTTCAAACCTTCCTTGAGATCTTCCTTGCTGTAGTTCAGCGTCAGCTCGGCGCCGTGCTCTTTCGCAAACGCCAGTTTCTCGTCGGAGGAGGCGCAGGCGATCACCTTGAGCCCCAGCAGCTTGCCGATCTCGCACGCAGCGAGGCCGGTGCCGCCTGCGGCTCCTAACACCGCGAGCGTCTCGCCCGCTTTGGGGCTGGCGCGATCTTCCAATGCATGCAGCGTGGTTCCGTAGATGATGGTGATGCCGGCGGCACGATCGAAATCGAGATTGTCCGGAATCTTGATGATCGCAGAGGCCGGCAGCGCGATCTTCTCGCGCGCGCCGTTGTGCCCGCACGACGCCATCACGCGATCGCCGACCTTGAGATCGGTGACGCCCGCGCCGACGCTCTCGATCACGCCGGCGACTTCCGCCGACGGCGAGAACGGGAACGGCGGCTTGATCTGGTACTTGCCCTGAATCATCAGGAGATCGAAGAAATTCAGCGCCGCCGCCTTGATCGCGATCACCGCCTCGCCCGGACCTGCGACCGGATCGGGAATATCCGCCAGCACGAGATCGTCGGGGCCGCAATATTGGGAGCAGAGGATGGCTTTCATGAACACACCTGAAGTTGCCAGACAGACTGGATGACACGATCGAAGCGGATGTCGGGGCTTCTTGCCGGATTTGGCCGCAGGCTACAATCTGATTCGAAAGTCGCGCGCGTTGCAAGATGCACGGCAAGCCGCAACTTGCGGTTATTCCGGGTCGTGGAAGGATTCAAACGATGTTCGAAAAGACATTGCTGGCAGGCAAGCGCCTTCTCGTCACCGGCGGCGGCTCTGGCCTCGGCGCGGCAATGGCCAGGCGTTTTGGCGAACTCGGCGCGGAGCTGGTGATTTGCGGACGACGACGCGAGATGCTGGATGAGACCGCGCAACGTTTGCATGACGAAACCGGCGCAACGGTGCACGTCATGCCGTGCGACATCCGCGATGCGGCAGCGGTCGACGACATGATGGATGCGATCTGGCGCGACGCGCCGCTCGACGTGCTGATCAACAACGCCGCCGCGACCTTCATCGCGCAGAGCGAGCATCTGTCGCCACGCGCGGCGGATGCGATCCTCGCACCGACATTGCACGGCACGATGTACTGCACGCTCGCCGCCGGCAAGCGCTGGATCGAATCGCATCATCGCGGCGTGGTGCTGAGCATCCTTTCGACATCGACCATCACCGGGCGCGCCTTCACGGTGCCGTCGGCGATGGCAAAGTCCGCGGTGCTGGCGATGACCAAGAGTCTCGCGGTGGAATGGGGACCGAAAGGCATTCGCCTCGTTGCGATCGCACCCGGCTCGTTTCCGACGCCGGGCGCGTCGGGGCAATTGCAGGCCAAGGGACGCACGGATAGCGCCGCAAGGAATCCGCTCGGGCGCGTCGGCGATCACGGCGAGCTTGCCGATCTCGCCAGCTATCCCATCTCGGATCGCGCCGGTTACATCAACGGCGAGATGGTGGTGCAGGATGGCGGCGCGCATCTGCGCTCATCGGGCGCCGAAGACCTGCTGCAATGGACCGATGCGCAATGGGCCGCGCAGCGCGCGGCCGCGCGCACCCGCAACATGACCAAACGGTAATCGCCATCATCGGCGCAAAATGCTATGTCCCCCTCATGCAGATTCGGGGCAATCCAAGGCAAGGCCATCTTCCAGTCACAATGCTACGAGAACGAGGCCCGGTGATGTCGGTGCGGGGTACGCTGATTCTTCTGGCAGGCGCGATGCTGTGCGCGAGTTCGACGCTTGCGCTCGCACAACGCGGTGCGAAGGCCGCCAGGGCGGAAGCCCATCACGCCGCCGGCGGCAGCGAGCCGACGCTGCTCGGACAATTCGGAAGCTGGGGCGCCTACACCGCCTCCCCCAACGGCAAGAAGGTCTGCTTCGCGCTGGCCAAGCCGTCGTCGTCGAAGACCAATCCGCCCAACCGCCCGCGTGACCCGGCCTATGCCTTCATCTCCAGCCGGCCCGCCGAGAAGGTGATCAACGAAGTCTCGATCATGATCGGCTATCCGGCCAAGCCCGGTTCGGAATCGACGCTCGAGGTCGGCGGCGCGCGCTACGCGATGTATACTCAGGGTGACGGGCTCTGGATCAAGAACGCCGCCGAGGAAGAAAAGCTGGTCGAGGCGATGCGGAAGAGCGGCGAGATCACCGTCAAGGCGGTCTCCGGCAAGGGCACCCAGACCACCGACGTGTTCTCGCTGAAGGGCCTGTCGCAGGCATTGGACCGCATAGCGCAGGACTGCCGCCGGTAACCCTTGCCGCAGCCCCGGCAGGATTCAGCCATTTATGCCTTTCCAGCAGATGCGGGAAGGCTTATTTGAACGGCAGAAAGCCCGACATCCTTTAGACAGACCGAGTTCCATGACTGTTTCGCCTGCCGAAGCCGGTTCCACCAGCCATGCCGCGCGCCAACGGGCACTGCCGCCCGGCGACATGCCGCTGGAAAAGACCCCGCTGGAAAGCTACGTGCCGCCGGCGGTGCCGTCTCTGGTCGGCCTGTCGCGCACGGAACTCGCCGACCTGCTCGGCGGCATCGGCGTCGCGCCGGCACAGCGCAAGATGCGGGTGCAGCAACTCTGGCACTGGATGTATGTACGCGGCGTCGCCGATTTCGACGCCATGACCACAATCTCGAAAGAGATGCGCGCGCAGCTCGCGGAGCACTTCACCGTGGCGCGGCCGGAAGTGGTCGCCGAACAGATTTCCAACGACGGCACCCGCAAGTGGCTGCTGCGATTGCCGAGCGGCACCGCCGGCGAAAACCCGCACGAAGTCGAGTGCGTCTACATTCCTGAAACCGACCGCGGCACGCTGTGCGTTTCCTCACAGGTCGGCTGCACGCTGAACTGTTCGTTCTGCCACACCGGCACGCAGCGGCTGGTGCGCAATCTCACCGCCGGCGAGATCGTCGGCCAGGTCATGGTGGCGCGAGATCGCCTCAACGATTGGGCCGACCGCGCAACGCCGACCGGCAACCGCCTCGTCACCAACATCGTGATGATGGGCATGGGCGAGCCGCTCTACAATTTCGACGCCGTGCGCGATGCGCTGCTGATCGTCACCGATGGCGACGGCATCGGCATCTCCAAGCGCCGCGTCACGCTGTCGACCTCGGGCGTGGTACCGAACATCGTGCGGACTGGCGCGGAGATCGGCGTGTCGCTGGCAATCTCGCTGCATGCCGTGCGCGATGAGTTGCGCAACGAACTGGTGCCGCTGAACCGCAAGTATCCGCTGGCCGAACTGCTGCAAGCCTGCCGCGACTATCCCGGCGCGTCCAACGCGCGCCGCATCACGTTCGAATATGTGATGCTGAAGGGCGTCAACGACTCGCTCGACGACGCGAAACTGTTGGTGAAGTTGCTCAAGGGCATTCCGGCCAAGATCAATCTGATTCCGTTCAATCCGTGGCCGGGCACGCGCTACGAGTGCTCCGACTGGGATCAGATCGAAAAATTTTCCGAATACGTCTTCAACGCCGGCTATTCGTCGCCGGTGCGCACGCCGCGCGGCCGCGACATCCTCGCCGCCTGCGGCCAGCTCAAATCGGAAACCGAAAAGCTCTCCGCCCGTGAACGCCAGGCGCTCCGCGCCATGGCAATGACGGATTGAGGCTGCGTGCTCCTCGGGCACAACATACATTTCCGTCATGGCCGGACTTGTTCCGGCCATCCATGTCTAAATGACCTAACGGCAGGAAGGACGTGGATGCCCGGCATAAAGCCGGGCATGACGACTGAGAGGATCATTCTTTCCATAGACATGCTGTCGCCATGTCGCTGATCGGCCACCTGTTCGCGATCGTGATCGGCCTCCTGCTGGCGTGTTTTGCCGCCGGCATGGTGATCGTGCTGGCGATCCTGTTTCCGGACTGGAGCGACATGGCGCTCGGCCCGATCGATCCCGATGCGATCAATGTGCTGTTCGCCTTCGGCTTCATCTTCGTCAGCGGCTTTGCGCTAATCCCGGCCCTCCTGGTGGTGTTGATCACCGAAGCCTTCAGCATTCGCAAGGCGCTGACCTACGCCATCGGCGGCGCACTCACCGGCCTCGTCTGCTATCTCGGCCTGGTGCCGTTCGATCCGAATACCATGAGCTTCGACGGCATCGTGCGGCGACACCTCGAAATCATGATGGGCGCAGGCGTCGTCGCCGGCGCCGTCTACTGGCTGATTGCAGGGCGCACGGCCGGCATGTGGCGCGATCCACCGGCACCGCAGGCACCTCCCGCGCCGCCGCCGGCCTGATCGGCGAGACAACGTCACAGACTTCCCCCGCTTCCTCACCTCGGCTAAACCCCCGCCATGAACCGCACCGGACTTTTCATCGCGCTCGGCCTCGCGCTCGTCATCGGGGTGGCGTTCGGCGTCTATCCCGAACTCGACCTGAAACTGGCCGCGCTGTTCTACGATCCCGCGATCAAGGATTTTCCGTTGCGGCTCAATCCTCTCGCCGACTTCGCGCGCGATGCCGCGATGTGGGTGGCGTGGGCCTTTGCCCTTCCGTCCATTGTCGCGCTGGTGGTGAAGATGTTCCGTCCCGACCGGCCGCTGCTGGTGCGCGGCCGCACCGTCGCCTTCCTGCTGCTGACGCTGCTGCTCTCCGCCGGCGTGCTGACCAACTTCACCTTCAAGAGCTTTTGGGGTCGTCCGCGCCCGGTGACCGTGACCGAATTCAACGGCCCGCTGCCGTTCGTGGCATGGTGGGATCATCGCGGCCAGTGCCCGAAGAACTGCTCGTTCTTCTCCGGCGAGGGCGCCACCGCGTTCTGGACGCTGGCGCCTGCGGCGCTGGCACCGCCGGCTTGGCGGCCGCTGGCCTATACCGGCGCAGTGATTTTCGGCGCGCTCACCAGCGGATTGCGGATGGCGTTCGGCGGCCACTTCTTCACCGACGTCTCGATCGCCGGGCTCGTCACCTTTCTGGTGATCTGGCTGCTGCACGGCTACTTCTACCGCTGGCCTGCGACGCGAACGACCGACGAGCGGATCGACGCCGCACTGACGCGGTTCGCCTGGCCCGGCTACCGGATGATGCAGCGCTGGCGGGGCCGCGACGTCGGACCCGCGCCATCGCGGTGAGCCACGTTCAAGCGCGTGCCCGATGGCGCAACGTTTGATATTCGCGTAGTAAAATCGCACACGACAACCGGTCGATTGGAAGCTTCATGAGTACGATTTTAAAGAACCTGCCCAAGGGCGAAAATGTCGGCATCGCGTTCTCGGGCGGGCTGGACACCAGCGCGGCGCTGCTTTGGATGAAGCAGAAAGGCGCCCGCGTGTTCGCCTATACCGCCAATCTCGGCCAGCCCGACGAGGCCGACTACGACGAGATTCCTCGCAAGGCGATGGAGTTCGGCGCGGAGAAAGCGCGTCTTGTCGATTGCCGCACCCAACTGGTTCATGAAGGCATTGCCGCCATCCAGTCCGGCGCCTTCCACGTCTCGACCGGCGGCATCGCCTACTTCAACACCACGCCCCTCGGCCGCGCCGTGACCGGCACCATGCTGGTGTCGGCCATGAAGGAAGACGGCGTCAACATCTGGGGCGACGGCTCGACCTACAAGGGCAACGACATCGAGCGGTTCTACCGCTACGGGCTGCTGACCAATCCGGACCTGCGCATCTACAAGCCATGGCTCGACCAGCAGTTCATCGACGAACTCGGCGGCCGCGCGGAAATGTCGGCGTTCATGACGGCGAACGGCTTCGCCTACAAGATGAGCGCCGAGAAGGCCTACTCGACCGACAGCAACATCCTCGGCGCCACCCACGAAGCCAAGGATCTCGAGCACCTCAATAGCGGCATCACCATCGTCAACCCGATCATGGGTGTGCCGTTCTGGCGCGACGATTGTGCGGTCAAATCCGAAAAGGTCACGGTGCGTTTCGAGGAGGGCCAGCCGGTCGCGCTCAACGGCAAGACCTTTAGCGATCCCGTCGCGATGTTCCTCGAGGCCAATGCCATCGGCGGCCGTCACGGCCTCGGCATGAGCGACCAGATCGAGAACCGCATCATCGAGGCCAAGAGCCGCGGCATCTATGAAGCGCCGGCCATGGCGCTGCTGCACATCGCATATGAACGCCTCGTCACCGGCATTCATAACGAAGATACCATCGAGCAATACCGCATCAACGGCATGAAGCTCGGCCGTCTGCTCTATCAGGGGCGATGGTTCGATTCGCAGGCCCTGATGCTGCGCGAAACCGCGCAACGCTGGGTGGCCCGCGCCGTCACCGGCGAGGTGACGCTCGAATTGCGCCGCGGCAACGACTATTCGATCCTCAACACCGAGAGCCCCAACCTGACCTATGCGCCGGAGCGGTTGAGCATGGAGAAGGTCGAGGACGCGGCGTTCACGCCTGCGGATCGCATCGGTCAGCTGACCATGCGCAACCTCGACATCACCGACACCCGCGCCAAACTGCACCTCTACGCGAAGACGGGCCTGATCTCGGCGCCGGAGGGTTCGAACATTCCCAAGCTGGAGAACGACAAGAGCTGAGTTGCGTAAACGCGCCAGCCGTCACTGCGAGCGAAGCGAAGCAATCCAGAAAGCTACTAAGAAAGAACTGGATTGCTTCGTCGCTACGCTCGCAATGATTACGATGATGAATGCCTAAAAAAATGGCCGGGATCGCTCCCGGCCATTTTGATGTCGTCCTTGCGCTCGCTCAGCGCGGCGGTGCGGCGGAGGCTGTTCCACCGTTCAGCAGCGGCGTGATGCGGCGGACGGTGACGCGGCGGTTTTCCCGCGATGGGCCGTCGGTCTGCACCTTCAGGTTCTGCTCGCCATAGCCTTGCGTGACGAGATTTTCCGGCGGCACCTGGAATTGCTGCGTCAGCAATTCCGCGGCCGATTGTGCGCGGCGATCCGACAGCGACAGGTTGTCGACGTCGTTGCCGACCGCGTCGGTGTGGCCCTCGATCAGGAACACCTCACGCGGATTGCGCTGGACCGCACGGTTGATTCCGTCCGCAATCACTTGCAACTTCGCCGCCTGATCCGGCGGGATATCCCACGATCCGGTTTCGAAGTTGATGGTGTCGAGGTCGATGCTCGGCATGCGCGCGCGCACCATCGGGCTGTAGCGGACTTCGTCGAGCGTGTACGCACGCTCGATCCGCTCCACCGGCGGCGCCATCAGCGTGTCGTAGATCACCTCCGGCGGCGCGTCTTCCGCCTCGACGATATAACGGTTGCGCGGAATATCGATCCGCGGCGGCGGCAGCGATACGAAGTAACCGCCGATCGCACCTGCCACCACGCCCGCGGCGACGCCGGCCGCGATCGACCCGCCACGGCCGCCGCGATCGCGATCGTGGTAGCTGTTGTCGATGATGATGACTTCCTGGCCGCGCTGGTCGCGACGGATTCGCCGCAGCATCCGGCCGTCGCGATCGTTGATGGTGATGATCTGCGTGCCGTCCGGCCGCACCACAACGGTGCGGGTGTCGTTGCCGACGCGCTCCTGACGAATATCGCGTGCGCCGTAGCGGAAGCGGTCTTCCTCATTGTGCCGAATGAACGACTGCCCGCTCGGATCGCGCACGATGACGCGCCCCGGCTCGGTGATGACGGTGCGGCCGCCTTGCTGCGTTTCGCGCCGCTCCGAACGGAAGTCCTCGATCCGGCGCGGGCCTTGCTGCGTGCCCGGCGCGATCACCTTGTCGGCGACCGGAGGCGGCGGCGGCAATGGCGCGGACACCTGCGGCGGCTTCACCGGCTGGGGCGCGGCGGTCTGGTTGCCTGGAGCCGGCGCCACAGGCTGCGCTGCGCCCGGAGCCCCCTTCGGGGTGCCGTAAGCGGACGGATAGGTCGGGCTGCCGGCGGCCGGAGGCGGCGTCGGCGCGCTGCCCTGTCGGCCGTTCGGGGCCGGCTGCGGCGGCGTGGGCGCGGCAGGCTGCGCCGCGGTTGGAGGCGTCGGAGCCGCTTTCGGCGTGCCGTAGGCAGACGAGGGATGCGGAGCACCGCCGGCGGCGGGCGGCGGCGGAGCACCACCCTGCCGGCTGCTCGGCGCAGGCTGCTGTGCAGGGGCGGAAGGCTGTGCCGCAGGCGGCGGGGCCGCTTTCGGCGTACCATAGGCCGAGGACGGATGAGGAGCGCCGCCGGTGGCCGGCGGGGCCGCAGCCGGTGCCTTGGGTGCAGCCGGAGCAGGAGGCGGCGCGGCTTGTCGCGGCGGCGGGGCAGCGGGACGTTCGGGCTGCGCCGGACGCGCGGCAGCCGGCGGCGCATGCTGCGGAGCTGCTGCGGGTGGAGCAGGAGGCGCCGGATGAGCGGGCGCAGTATGCTGCGGCGCTGCGGGCGGCGCGGGACGAGCGGGCGGAGCCGCATGCGGCGCGGGTGCTGCCGGCGGCGCCGGGCGCTGTGGCGGCGCGCCGGCGGGCCCGCCATGGGGCGCCTCGCGACCCTGTTCGCGCGGGCCGGGGCGTTCGCGACCCTTCGCTCGGTCTTCCGGCTTGCCCTCTCCTGTCGCGGCCTGCGCCATCAGGATGGTGGCGGTCGCGCCGCGGACATCGTCGGCGTGCGCCGGATACGAGGCCCACTGTCCGAGGGTCAACGCGGTGGTCGTCAGCATGACGAGACGCAGCTTGATCATGATCGTATCATTCTCCCGAGGTCTGATGCGCGACGTGTTCCATCGCGCGACCTTGCGATCAGCCGATAGAGGTGCGGCTGCAATGTGGCAGCCGAGACACGCCGATTCGCGTTTTGAGATTTTTATTTTTCGTCGCACGGCGCATTGATGCCGCGACGTTCATGACGCATTCACGTCATCCGCGAATGCGAACGACACTCTAAACGGCCAAACCTCCACGAAGTTCCCACACAAATTGACAGCCTGCCGAGAACGCGCCTTCAATCCCGCCAGACGACGGGGAGACGGTTTCGATGCCATTGGCCTATTGGTGCGTTCTTGTCGCGGCGATCCTGCCGCTTGTCATCGTGGTGTTCGCCAAGGCCGGCGGTGACGGCGACAATCATCATCCACGCGACAGCGTCGAGCGGCTACCGCCCGCGAGCCGTCGCGCCTATGCGGCGCATCTCAATGCCTATGAGAATTTCCCGTTCTTTGCGGCTGCGGTGATCATCGCCAAGACGCAAGGCGCGCCGCTCGTCACGCTCAACGCGCTTGCCGCGATCTACATCGTGCTGCGCATTGCGCACGCCGCGCTTTACATCGGCGACTACGCGACACCGCGCTCGGTGGTGTTCGCCATCGCATGGCTCGTCAATATCGCGATCTTCGTGCTGCCTGTGTTTCGATAGCTCACGCCGGAGCGTGACAGACGGCCTCGATATTGTGCCCATCGGGATCGAGCACGAAAGCGCCGTAGTAATCGGGATGATAGTGGGCGCGAATGCCGGGGGCGCCGTTGTCGCGTCCGCCGGCTGCGATCGCCGCGCGGTGGAAGGCATCGACCGCGGCGCGGTTCTTGGCGAGAATCGCGACGTGAAGCGGCTTGTCGAGTCCGCCTTCGCCGCCGATCCAGAAATCGGGCTTGCCGTTCGCGCCGAATCCGGCCGCCGGCGCATCGTTATCGGACTGACGCACCTCCAGCACCAGCACGTAGTCCAGAGGTGCCAGGGCGGCGCGATAGAATGCTTTGGCGCGTTCGTAGTCGGATACTGGGAAGCCGATATGATCGATCATAGCGGCCCCGCCTATGGTCAGCTCTGCCGCTCGACCAGCTTCAGCTTCAGATTGGCGATCGCCTTGGCAGGGTTGAGGCCCTTCGGGCACGCCTTGGTGCAGTTCATGATGGTGTGGCAGCGATAGAGCCGGAACGCGTCCTCGACATTGTCGAGACGTTCGCCGGTCGCCTCGTCGCGGCTGTCCATCACCCAGCGATTGGCCTGCAACAGCGCCGCCGGGCCGAGGTAACGATCGGAATTCCACCAGTAGCTCGGGCACGAGGTCGAGCAGCAGGCGCAGAGAATGCACTCGTAAAGACCGTCGAGCTTTTCGCGGTCTTCCTTGCTCTGCTTCCATTCCTTCTGCGGCGTCGGCGTGGTGGTGTGCAGCCACGGCTCGATCGAGGCATACTGCGCATAGAAGTTGGTGAGGTCGGGAATGAGATCGCGCACCACCGGCTGGTGCGGCAGCGGATTGATCTTCACCGCGCCGCCGTCGGCGACGTCATGCATCGACTTGGTGCAGGCCAGCGTGTTCTGGCCGTCGATATTCATGGCGCAGGAGCCGCACACGCCTTCGCGGCAGGAGCGGCGGAACGAAAGCGTCGGATCGATGTGGTTCTTGATCCAGATCAGGCCGTCAAGCACCATCGGGCCGCAGTCGTTGATGTCGACGTGATAGGTGTCGACGCTCGGGTTCTTGCCGTCGTCCGGGCTCCAGCGATAAACGCGGAATTCGCGCGTCTCGGTCGCGCCTTCCGGCTTCGGCCAGTTCTTGCCGCCGGTGATCTTGGAGTTCTTCGGAAGCGCAAATTCAACCATCGGTCTTGCCCTTGTCGTTCGCCTTGCCATTGCCGCGTCGAGCGCGGCAATCCATCGTCCAGCCAGGATGGATGCGCGAGACCCGCCCGCGCATGGCCGTCATTGCCTCAATACACGCGCGCCTTCGGCGGAATGTACTGAACGTCATTGGTCATCGTGTAGTCATGCACCGGGCGGTAATCGATCGTGGTGGTGCCACGGTCGTCGAGCCACGCCAGCGTATGCTTCATCCAGTTCTGGTCGTCGCGTGCCGAGAAATCCTCGCGCGCATGCGCGCCGCGGCTCTCGGTGCGGTTGGCCGCGGAATCCATCGTCACCACCGCCTGGGCGATGAGGTTGTCGTATTCCAGCGTTTCCATCAGGTCGGTATTCCAGACCAGGGTGCGATCGAAGGTGGCGATGTCGCCGATGCCGCCGAACACCTTGTGAATCAGCTCCTGGCCTTCCTTCAGCACCTCGCCGGTGCGGAACACCGCGCAGTTGTTCTGCATGACGTGCTGCATGTTCTCGCGCAGCTTCGCGGTCGGGGTGCCGCCCTTGGCGTTGCGGAAGCGGTCGAGCCGGCCCAGCGCCTTGTCGGCGGAATCCGCCGGCAGGTCCGGCTGCTCGGCGCCGGCGGTGAGCTTTTCCGCCAGCCGCAGCGCGGCGGCGCGGCCGAACACCACGAGGTCGATCAGCGAGTTGGAGCCGAGACGATTGGCGCCGTGCACCGAGACGCAGGCCGCCTCGCCCACCGCCATCAGGCCGGGCACCACCGCGTTGTCATCACCGTTCTTCTTGGTGACGACTTCGCCGTGATAGTTCGTCGGGATGCCGCCCATGTTGTAGTGCACGGTCGGGATCATCGGGATCGGTTCGCGCGTCACGTCGACATTGGCAAAGATGCGCGCGGATTCGGAGATGCCCGGCAGCCGTTCGTGCAGCACCTTCGGATCGAGATGATCGAGGTGCAGGTAGATGTGATCCTTCTTCTTGCCGACGCCGCGACCTTCGCGAATTTCGATGGTCATGGCGCGCGAGACGACGTCGCGCGAGGCAAGGTCCTTGGCGGACGGCGCGTAGCGCTCCATGAAGCGCTCGCCTTCGGAGTTGACGAGATAACCGCCTTCGCCGCGCGCGCCTTCGGTGACGAGACAGCCCGAGCCATAGATGCCGGTCGGATGGAATTGCACGAACTCCATATCCTGCAAGGCGAGGCCGGCGCGCAACGCCATGCCGCCGCCGTCGCCGGTGCAGGTGTGCGCCGAGGTGCAGGACTGATAGGCGCGGCCGTAACCGCCGGTGGCGAGAATCGTGGTCTGCGCCCGGAATCTATGCAGCGTGCCGTCGTCGAGCTTGAGCGCGATGACGCCGCGGCAAACGCCTTGATCGTCCATGATCAGGTCGATGGCGAAGAACTCGATGAAGAACTCGGCCGCATGGCGCAGCGCCTGCCCGTACATTGTGTGCAGCATGGCGTGGCCGGTGCGGTCGGCGGCGGCGCAGGTGCGCTGCGCCTGCGACTTGCCGTAGTCGACGGTCATACCGCCGAACGGGCGCTGATAAATCTTGCCTTCCTCGGTACGCGAGAACGGCACGCCCCAGTGCTCGAGCTCGTAAACGGCCTTCGGCGCGTGGCGCACCATGTATTCGATCGAGTCCTGATCGCCGAGCCAGTCCGATCCCTTGACGGTGTCGTACATATGCCAGCGCCAATCGTCCGGATGCATGTTGCCGAGCGAGGCGGAGATGCCGCCCTGCGCCGCGACGGTATGCGAACGCGTCGGGAAAACCTTGGTGATGCAGGCGGTGCGCAAGCCCGCTTCGCTGCATCCCACCACGGCGCGCAAGCCCGCGCCGCCGGCGCCGACCACGACGACGTCGTAAGTGTGATCCTCAAGCGGATAGGCGCGTCCGTTGGTGGCGGGAGTTCCGCTGCCGTTGCCCTGAGCAGCCATGCGCTACACTCCAGATGACAGTTTGAAAATCGCGTATGCCGACGCCAGCGCGACCGCTATCGCGAAGAAGTTGTTGGCGAGAATGGCGACGAGTTTGACCTTCTCGCCATGAATGTAGTCTTCGATCACCACCTGCATGCCGATCTTCATGTGCCAGCTGCTCGCGACCACGAACAACAGCATGATCAGCGCGATCACCGGGGTACCGAGGATCTGGCCCGCGCCGGCCTGATTGCGGCCGAGCAGCATCATGACGATGATGATGACCGGCACGGTGAGCAGCAACATGCCGACGGCGGTGACGCGCTGCCACCAGAAGTCCGCAGTGGCGTGAGAGCCGGAGGTGCCGAGGCCGCGCACCCGTTTCAGCGCGGTGCGGATCGACGAGTTGGAAGGGGTTGCGTCGCTCATCGTCCACCTCCGAAAGCATAGGCCAGGACCCACAGCAGCACCGTGAGCACGATGCCGCCGATCAGCGCCGCCCAGGTCAGCCCTTCACGCTCGGACGGGCCGAAGCCGTAGCCGAGGTCCCAGACGAAATGGCGGATGCCGCTGAGCAGGTGGTGCATCAGCGCCCACGTATAGCCGAACACGATCAGGCGGCCGATCCAGCTCCCGATGAATCCCGAGAAGATGGCATAGGCACCCGGGCCGGAGGCCACCGCCATCAGCCACCACGCCAGCAGGATGGTGCCGAAGTAGAGCGCGAGGCCGGTGGCGCGATGGACGATGGACATCGCCATCGTCAACGTCCAGCGGTAGGTTTGCAGGTGCGGCGAGAGAGGTCGATCGATCCTGGCGGTCATGGCTGCTTTTGGTTGATTTCGGTTGCAAGCGCGACACGCTGCCCGATGAAGTGGGATCGGGTAGAGCAATTCTATTTACGAAGTCAAAAGCCTGAGCGCAACGATCAATTCGTCGGGACTGAATTTAAGTTCACTCTTTTAACCGATTCTTGCGTGGCTGTTTTCGGCGCGACCTATACGCGTGTCTCGCGACGTCGCCCTGTGACGCCGTCAGGAATGGAAGAAACGAATATTCAAACCGCCGATTGTCGTTGCGCGATCGTCCGACGCCGAAGGGAAGCCATGACCGGATTTCAAAAATCTCTCATCGCCGCCGCCGCGCTGATCGCAAGCACCGGCATAGCCTTCGCCGATCAGCCCGGCGCCGACTGGATCAGCCAGGAATAAGCAACGCAGAAGCTCACCGCCGCCGGCTGTACCAACCTCACCGGGCTCAAGGCCGATGACGGCCATTGGGAGGGCAAGGGCGCCAAGAACGGCAAGATCATGGAGTTCCACGCCGATCCGCACACTGGCGCGCTGACCAAGGAAGAACTCGACGATTGAGGGCGCGGGCTCACACGCGCAGCCCGACAACGTCAGTCCTGATACAGCGTCTTGTATTTGTCGCGCAGCACGTTCTTCTGCACCTTGCCCATGGTGTTGCGCGGCAGGTCATCCTCGAACAGCACGCGCTTCGGCATCTTGAACTTGGCGAGGCGGCCGTCGAGCGCGTGCAGGATCGTCGCCTCGTCAAGCTTCGCGCCCTTCTGCGGCACCACGACAGCGGTGACGCCCTCGCCGAAATCGGCGTGCGGCAGACCGATCACGGCGGATTCAACCACGCCGTCGATGGCGTCGATCTCGCTCTCGATCTCCTTCGGATAGACGTTGAAGCCGCCGGAAATCACCAGATCCTTGCCGCGCCCGACGATGTGGACATAGCCCTTGGCATCGATCTTGCCGAGGTCGCCGGTAATGAAGAAGCCGTCATCACGAAATTCGGATTTCGTTTTCTCCGGCATGCGCCAATAACCCTTGAACACGTTCGGGCCTTTCACCTCGATCATGCCGATCTCGTCGGCCGCGAGCGCCTTGCCGCTTTCCGGATCGACCACGCGCGCGGACACACCCGGCAGCGGGAAACCGACCGCGCCCGGCACGCGCTCGCCGTCATACGGATTCGAGGTGTTCATATTGGTTTCGGTCATGCCGTAGCGCTCCAACACGGCGTGGCCGGTGCGCGCCGACCATTCGCGATGCGTATCGGCCAATAGCGGCGCGGAGCCAGAGATGAACAGCCGCATGTGGCTGGTCGCCTCCTTGGTCAAGTTCGGGCTTTGCAGCAGCCGCGTATAGAACGTCGGCACGCCCATCAGCACCGTGGCGCGCGGCATCAGCTTGATGATCAGTTCGGGATCGAGCTTCGGCAGGAAGATCATCGACGCGCGCGCGAACAGCGTGACGTTGCTCGCCACGAACAGGCCATGGGTATGATAGATCGGCAGCGCGTGGATCAGCACGTCCTTGTCGGTGAAGCGCCAGTAGTCCACCAGCGTTTGCGAATTGGAAGCGAGGTTGTCGTGCGACAGCATCGCGCCCTTGGAACGGCCGGTGGTGCCGGACGTATAAAGGATCGCGGCAAGGTCGTCGTTGCCGCGCGTCACGGTGGCGAAGTCGGATTTTTCTTGATCGGCGCCCTCGGTCAACGAACCCTTGCCGGCCGCGTCCAGCGTTTCAACCTTCGCATTGACCTTGGTGGCGATAGTGCGGAGCCCTTCGGCCTTGGCCGGATCGCAGACCACCACCGACGGCTCGGCGTCGGTGATGAAGTAATCCAGTTCATTGAGCGTGTAGGCGGTGTTGAGCGGCAGGTAGACCGCGCCGGCGCGCACCACCGCGAGATACAGGATCAGATTCTGAACCGACTTCTCGACCTGCACCGCGACGCGATCGCCGGTCTTGACGCCGCGCTTCACCAGGAAATTCGCGATCTGTCCGGAGCGCGCGATCAGGTCGCCATAGCTGATGTGCCGACCATCGAGGGTTTCGATCGCCAGTCGCGACGGATCGTCGAGGTTGTCGAACAGGCGGGCGAACAGATTGGCGTTTGCGGTGCTATTCATGCATCATTCCAAAATGGTTGGATGAGCTGGAGCGTTTGTTCCGGCGGATCGATCCCATCAATAGCAAGAACGCGCTTGCGAGCGCAAATAAAAGGCGGGCGAGATGGCGAACACAACGAAACGCGTGGCATGGGTGACGGGCGGCGGCAGCGGCATCGGGCAAGCCGGCGCCGAGGCGCTGGCGGCGGATGGCTGGACCGTGATCCTCTCGGGGCGGCGCAAGGAGGCGCTCGATGCGGTGGCGAACGGCATCAACGCCGGCACGGGCGGACGCGCCGAGACGATGCCGCTCGATGTCAGCAACGCCGCCGATGTCGAAACGGTGGCGCGGCAGATCGTGGCGAAGCATGGCCGCATCGATCTTCTGGTCAACAGCGCCGGCATCAACGTGCCGAAGCGAAGCTGGGCCGACATGGAAATCGCGGGCTGGGACAAACTTGTCGATATCAACCTCAACGGCGTGCTGTACTGCATGCGCGCGGTGCTGCCGACGATGCGCGCGCAGAAGGACGGCTGCATCATCAATGTCGCCTCATGGGCGGGGCGTCACGTCTCCAAGATGCCGGGCCCAGCCTACACCACGACCAAGCACGCGGTGCTGGCGTTGACCCACTCCTTCAATATGGACGAATGCGTCAATGGCTTGCGCGCCTGCTGCCTGTCGCCGGCCGAAGTCGCGACGCCGATTCTCAAATTGCGGCCGGTGGTGCCGAGCGCGGAGGAACAGGCGCGGATGTTGCAGCCGGAGGATCTCGGCCGCACCATCGCCTTCGTCGCCAGCATGCCGCCGCATGTCTGTGTCAACGAAATTCTCATCAGCCCGACCTGGAATCGCAGTTTCGTCGCGATGGCGAGCCACTAGAAGCTATAGACCAGTCGATCGCTGCCCTCACCGTCATGGCGAGAAGCGGAGCGACGAAGCAATCCAGCGGCCGCGAAGAAGGAGCTGGATTGCTTCGCTTCGCTCGCAATGGCAACTTATTGTGGGCGGCTCATATCGGTGCTGTCGACCACGCAAACCACAACGCCACCAGCGCCAGCAGCACCGACAACACGCGCCGCGCGATCGTTTCGCGGCGCGGATCATTGAGCACCGGTTCGAGCGTGCCGGCCAGCACCACGATGGTCGAATGCACCACGGCGCTGACGCAGACATAAATTGCGGTCAGCGTCATCGCCTGGAGCATCGGCGGCAGATGCGGCGCGATGAAGGTCGGCAGCACGGCGACGTAGAATACAGCGGCCTTCGGGTTGAGCAGATTGGTGATCAGTCCGCGCGCGAAGTAACGCCCTTTCCCCTCGGTGGCGGTTGTTACCGCCGAGGACTTCCAGCCATCCCATGCGAGGTAGAGCAGGAAGAGAACGCCGGCCCAGCGCAGCGCTTCATAAAGAATATCGGAGGCCTGGATGGCTTCCGCCACGCCGAACGCCGCGATCGCGCCGATCATCGCGAGGCCCAGTGTGACGCCCGCGACGGTCATGAAGCCGGCGCGGCGGCCGTCGGTGGCCGACACCAGCGCCAGATAGGTCATGTTCGGCCCCGGTGTCAGTTCGATCACGAACGCCGTCACCACAAACGACGCCAGCGTCGAAAACGCAAATCCCCCGATATCCATCATGGCAGATGCCTAGAATACTCACTTGATGATGAAAAGAGGCAGCATGCACGCCCGCTGCGCGGCCGATAGTCACCTCGCGGCAACTCCGTCACGATGATATCGGATCATCAGGCTGAAACTCTCCCTGTTCAGCCGGGTTCTATTGAAACGATCGGATTTCAAGGTTCACGCCACGCGACGACAGAGTCCCTTTCCGGGAATCGCCGGTGGGCCTGCATGTCGCGATTTCAAAACGGAGGTCACATGCTGCTTCGTACCGCGTTTGCCGTTGCGCTCGTCTCCGCGTTCGCCGTGACGACGGCTTCGGCCGAAACCGCCAAGGCGACGTTCAAGAACGCCGAGGGCGCCAGCGTCGGCAGCGCCGAACTGGTTCAGGTCAATGACGGCGTCCTGATCAAGCTGGCGCTGAAAGGGCTTCCGCCCGGCGGTCACGCCTTCCACGTCCATGCCGTCGGCAAGTGCGAAGCCCCCTTCACAACAGCGGGCGGGCATTTCAATCCGGCGAACAAGAAGCACGGCATGATGGCAAGCGACGGCCACCACGCCGGCGACATGCCGAACCTCGACGTGCCGGCCAGCGGCGAGTTGAAGCTCGAAGTGCTCAACACCGGCGTGACCTTGGCCAAGGGCGCGCCGAACTCGCTGCTCAGGCCGGACGGCACCGCGCTGGTGATCCACGCCACCGTCGACGACTACAAGTCCGATCCGGCCGGCAACGCGGGCGGCCGCATCGCCTGCGCGGTGGTCGAACCATAGCGTTTTCAAGCGAAGTGGGGCCCGGTTCGCGTTAAGAAAACGCGTCAAGCAAAGACTCTACGACCGCGCGGACTTGAGCGGCCGCTGGAACGCGGCCGCGACCGCGCCGACCGCCAGCGTCGCCGCGGACACGCCGAGGCCCGACGACAGGCTGCCGGTGGCGTCGGTGATCATACCGGTGATGATGGGCCCGAGCGTCTGACCGATGCCAAAGGCGATGGTCATCGCGGCGATGGCCGAAGGCCACAGCGCCGTCGGATAATTGAACCGCACATAGGCGGTGGTCGCGGTGACCACCGCGAAGAACGCCACGCCGAACACCAGCGCCGAGATCGCCAGCATCACAGGCGACTGACTGAACAGCGGCAGCGCCGCGCCGATGGCGTTGAAGCTGAGAATGATGGCGGTCGAGACGCCGCTTTGCCCGCGCGCCAGCAGCCGGCGCCAGACCCACGGCGAGGCGAACGCGCTCAATCCGATCAGGCACCAGAATGCACTCTGCGCCGCTGCGCCGCCGCCGGCATCGCGCACGAACGCGATCATGAACGTCATGTAAGCGATGTAGCCCGCGCCGAACAGAAAGTAGCCGGCGAGATAGATCAGCACCGGCCGGATCGCGAATGTTCCCGTCGCGGCATCGGCAACGGTCGTCGGCACATCGACGGAATTTTGCAGCAGCACGATCATCATCGCGATCGAGATCGCCGCCATCGCCAGCCACACGATCCACCACGAGCCGGGGCCGAAATATTGCAGCATGAACGGCGCCAGCACGCCCGACGCGAAAATGCCGACGCCGGGTCCGGCATAGAACAGGCTCAGCAGCAGGCTCGCGCGCGCCGGCTGCGATTGCGCCAGCCGCGCCGCCATCGCGCCGCCGGAGACGAACGCCACCGCCGCGCCGACGCCGATCAGCAGCCGGGCGAAACTCAGCACGACGAAATTGCCCGAAACGCCGGACAGGATCAGCGCCGCCACGCAGGCGAGCGTGCCGTCACGCAGCACCCGCGACAGGCCGAAGCGGTTGCACAACTTCGAGGCGATCAGCGCGCCGCCGAGATAGCCGGCGGCGTTGATGGTGTTCATGAACCCCGCAGCGGCATAGGACCAGCCCAGCGAGTCGCGCATATCGGGCAGCACCAGCGAATAAGCGAAACGGCCGATGCCGAGGCCGATGGTCGGTGCCAGCGACAGAATGAGGATCAGCCGTGCGACATGCACGTGCGCGGCGGGATCTGATTTCGGGATTGTCACGGCCAACTCCAGAAGCGCCGGCATTGTGGCAGCGTTCCGCCGCTTTGCACAGACCACCATCCCTCAAGGGTGTCTTGCCATTTGCGCAATGGGGCTTTAGCAAAAGCGCGGATTTTCCCGCATTCCCGCAACGTTCATCAGGCAAGGCGATCATGACCACCCATAAACTGCTGCTTCTTCCCGGCGATGGCATCGGCCCCGAAGTCATGGGCGAAGTGAAGCGCCTGATCGGCTGGCTGAACGCGCAGGGCATCGCCAAGTTCGAGACCGAGGAAGGTCTGGTGGGCGGCGCCTCCTACGACGCCGACAAGGTCAGCATCACCGACGCCACCATGGCGAAGGCGCTCGCCGCCGACGCCGTGCTGTTCGGCGCGGTCGGCGGCCCGAAGTGGGACAAGGTCGCCTACGAGGTGCGTCCGGAAGCCGGCCTGCTGCGGCTGCGCAAGGACCTCGCGCTGTTCGCCAATTTGCGCCCCGCGATCTGCTATCCGGCGCTGGCGCAATCCTCGAGCCTGAAGCCCGAAGTGGTCGAAGGCCTCGACATCATGATCGTGCGCGAACTCACCGGCGGCGTCTATTTCGGCGAGCCGAAGACCATCACCGATCTCGGCAACGGCCAGAAGCGCGCGATCGATACGCAGGTCTACGACACCTATGAAATCGAGCGGATCGCGCGCGTCGCCTTCGATCTCGCGCGCAAGCGCCGCAACAAGCTGACCTCGATGGAAAAGCGCAACGTCATGAAGAGCGGCGTGCTCTGGAACGAGGTGGTGACGCAAGTGCATCAGCGCGAATACAAGGACGTCGCGCTCGATCACCAGCTTGCGGATTCCGGCGGCATGCAACTCGTGCGCTGGCCGAAGCAGTTCGACGTCATCGTCACCGACAACCTGTTCGGCGACATGCTGTCCGACATCGCGGCGATGCTGACCGGCTCGCTCGGCATGTTGCCCTCCGCCTCGCTCGGCGAGACCGACGTCAAGACCAAGAAGCGCAAGGCGCTGTACGAGCCGGTGCACGGCTCGGCGCCTGACATCGCCGGACAGGGCAAGGCCAACCCGATCGCGATGCTGGCGTCGTTCGGCATGGCGCTGCGCTACTCGTTCGACATGGGTGACTTGGCCGACAAGCTCGATCAGGCCATCGCCGCCGTGCTGGCGAAGGGCCTGCGCACCGCCGATCTGCAATCGGAAGGCGCCACCATCGTCTCCACCGCCGGCATGGGCGAAGCCATCGTGAAGGAAATCCAGGCGCTGCACGGCTAAGTGCGGCGTTGATGCGCTAACGCCCCCATGGAATCGTCCCCGCGCAGGCGGGGACCCGGACTCCGCAACGGCAGCGATACGGGAAGCGCCAGTTGCCCACGCCTTCGATCATAATCAAGGCCAGGGGTTATGGGTCCCTGCCTGCGCGGGGACGACGCCGAGAATGTGGTTGGCGATTGCCATAAAAAATGCCCCGCGATGCGGGGCATTTTTGTTTCGGTTGAGCGCTGCTCAGTACAGCGGGAATTGCTGCGGGAAGCCGCCGAGGTCTTGAGCGGGGCTCAGCGGCTGGCGGTCCAGCGGACGGTTCAGGTTCTCGTTGGCGAACGACCGGCCCGGCGGGATCGCGTAGTCCATGAACTTGCGCTCGCCCGGCAGCACCTCGGTGCCGGCATCGAGCCAGGAGCGCTTGGTCACGTAGATGCGGGTCCGCGGCCCGGACTGGTACGAGACGTTGGGTCCGCGCTGGGTATAGGCACGCTCGCCACGCTTGCGTGGGGCGGCATCGGCCTGCGGCACGCTGACGCCAACGGCCAGCACGGCCACCGCCGCCAACAACGCCGCACGGCGCAGCGCGGTCAGGTTCGGGGCGGTGAGCAAATTCGAGATCATCAGGTCCTCACGTCGGGCAAATCTTGGGCAGGCAGGAATCGGTCCTGCGATCAGGCGACCACTTTAGCGGCCGGGCGGCCATGGCCACAAGGTCATTCCGGCCACACCCGCCGACAATAATGCCTTGAGCTGCAAAATGTTGCACCAGAACCAGCGGCTTGCGCGCATGGCTCCCGTTACAGGGCGCCGCGCAGTTGCGGGTTCTGGGCGCTGACGATCCAGTCGCCGGCCTCCCGCACCGCGCCGCTCCCACCGCAATCGGGCCGGCGCAGTTCGGCGCGAGCGAACAATTCCGCCAGCCCGGCGTCGTTGCCGGCCTTGAGCAGCACCAGGCGGTTCAGCAGGCAGGCGATGGCGGCGCGCCGGGCGGCCGCGGTCTCGCCCTGGCACGACCAGCCCTCGAAGCGCAGGCTGGGGCTGACAAATACCTTGGTAAAGCCCAGACAAGGCACGGCGGCGCCGGCGCGGTCGATCAGGCTCAACAGCTTGACCGGACCGAACTTGCTGTCGACCAGGCCGGCGGCCTGCGGGTCATCAAGGCCATCCGCATGGAAACCGGCCTCCATCAACACCGCCGCCGTCGCGGTCTCGGTCAATTCGGGACCCGGCCGGTCGATCCGAAGCCCGGCGATCGGCTCCCGGCCGGCGGTCCAGCGCAAAACATCCCTGCGGCCCTCGCCCGCGTTCAGAAAGACCTCGTAACTGGCTGTCACGCCAGCCGTATCGAACTGGCTGATGGCAAAGGCCGGCGCCGCATGGGCGGCCAGCCGCCAGCCTTCATGCGGCGCGTCGGTCCCCAACACGGTATCGAGATGCAATTCCGCGAGGCTATCGTCGAAATTCCACTGCATCACCACGGCGACACCACCGATAGCGATCAGCGCCAGCACCACCATATAAGCGGCAATGCACGTCGCGACCGCGCCGCATTCCATCGCGAAGCGGCGTAAGGCGGAGAGCACGGTTCGACCGATCCCGGTCAGGTGCGGAAACCCCGCACGGCTGGCGGGAACGAAGCGCATGGAAAAGCCTAAGAAACGTGCGAATGTTGTATTGTGGGCGTTTCTCGCATAGAAGCGCTCCCGCTTGCTTGCCGCAGCGCGCTTTGAGGCGGCATTTTTGCTCGGAGAGTGAACGATGGGTTACAAGGTTGCGGTAGCCGGGGCGACCGGCAATGTCGGACGGGAAATGCTCAACATCCTGGATGAGCGCAAATTCCCGGCGGACGAAGTGGTGGCACTGGCCTCACGGCGCAGCGTGGGCACCGAAGTGTCCTATGGCGACCGCACCCTGAAAGTGAAGGCTCTCGAGAACTACGATTTCAGCGATGTCGACATCTGCCTGATGTCGGCCGGCGGCGACGTGTCGAAGGAATGGTCGCCGAAGATCGGCGCGCAGGGCGCGGTCGTGATCGACAACTCGTCGGCCTGGCGCTACGACGCCGACGTGCCGCTGATCGTGCCCGAGGTGAATGCCGACGCGGTCGCCGGCTACACCAAGAAGAACATCATCGCCAACCCGAACTGCTCGACGGCGCAACTCGTCGTCGCGCTGAAGCCGTTGCACGACAAGGCGGGAATCAAGCGCGTCGTGGTTTCGACCTATCAGTCGGTGTCGGGCGCCGGCAAGGAAGGCATGGATGAGTTGTTCGCGCAGACCAAGGCGGTCTACACGGCCAGCGATCTCGTCACCAAGAAATTCCCGAAGCGGATCGCCTTCAACGTGATCCCGCACATCGATGTCTTCATGGAAGACGGCTACACCAAGGAAGAGTGGAAGATGGTGGCCGAGACCAAGAAGATCCTCGATCCGAAGATCAAGCTCACCGCGACCTGCGTGCGCGTGCCGGTGTTCATCGGTCACTCGGAAGCGGTCAACATCGAGTTCGATCAGCCGATCAGCGTCGATGAGGCGCGCGAGGTGCTGCGCAAGGCGCCGGGCTGTCTGGTGATCGACAAGCGCGAGCCGGGCGGCTACGTCACGCCGTATGAATCGGCGGGCGAGGACGCCACCTACATCAGCCGCATCCGCGAGGATGCGACGGTGGAGAACGGCCTTGCGCTGTGGTGCGTCTCCGACAACCTGCGCAAGGGCGCGGCGCTCAACGCGATCCAGATCGCGGAATGCCTGATCAACCGCAAGCTGCTGCAACCGAAGCAGAAGGCGGCCTAAGGCGAGAGCCGGTTACGAATGCGAAACGGGCGGCGCAAGCCGCCCGTTTTTGTTTGGGTATAATGAGGACGACGCGATGCCGACATCCTGAGGTGCGAGCGTAGCGAGCCTCGAAGGGCGACGGCTTCCGCTTCAATTCATCTCGCCTACACCGCCACCGCGTTCTTCGGCGTGCGGAATTCGCCGCTGGCCTTGTCGAGAATGTAGAGGTCGCCCTTGGCGACGCCGAAATAAGCGCCGTGCAGCAGCAGCGTGCCGCGCTCGACCTTGGTGCGGATGCACGGGAACGTCATCAGGTTTTGCAGGCTGCGCTTGATCACGCCGTGTTCAAGCCGGGTGATGAAGGTGTCCTGATCCTCGCCGGCCAACGGCTTCAGCTTCGAGGTATCGGGCTCGATGATCGACATCCAGCGGCCGATGAAATCGCCGGGCGACAGCGGCGCGCTGTCCTGCGTCAGCGCCTTGACGCCGCCGCACTGGGCATGGCCCATCACCACGATGTGCTTGACGCGCAGCACCTGCACCGCGAATTCCAGCGCGGCGGAGACGCCGTGCGCCTCGCCGTCCGGCGCGTAAGGCGGCACCAGGTTGGCGACGTTGCGCACCGTGAACAGTTCCCCCGGCCCGGCGCCGAAAATCGTCTCGGGCGCAACGCGCGAGTCGGAGCAGCCGATCAGCATGGTTTCGGGCGACTGGCCCTTTTCCGACAATTCGCGATAGCGCGATTGTTCAGCGGGCAACCGGGTGGCGGCGAAATCGCGGTATCCCGCGATCAGATGTTTCGGGAACGTCAGCATGAGCGTGGCCTGATGATGAATGATGGCCTCATCAACCATAGCGATCCTACAGGAACAAGGCTTTCTCTCAACCGCATGCAATGTTAGGGCTTTGAGTCTATTCCCGCGCTAAGCTGAAGATCGCGCGCAAGCCGCGCGAATGATTGAGGAATTGCATCATGACCCGTCCCCGCCGCAGCCTTCTGTTCATGCCGGGTTCCAATGCGCGGGCACTGGAGAAGGCACGCACGCTCGCCGCCGATGGACTGATCCTCGACCTCGAGGACGCGGTGGCGCCGGATGCTAAATCGCTAGCCCGCGATCAGATCGCGCAAGCCGTCGCTGCGCGCGGTTTCGGCAAGCGCGAGGTGCTGATCCGCATCAACAGCCTCGACTCGCCGTGGTGGCTCGACGATCTCAACATGGCGGCGGCGGCGCGCCCCGACGGCATCCTGGTGCCGAAGGTTTCCACCGTGGACGATCTCAAGCTGGTCGCCGACCGATTAGCCGAGGCCAACGCCGACCCGGCCGTGAAGGTGTGGGCGATGATCGAAACCGCGCGCGCCATTCTCGATGCCGACAAGCTCGCCGCGCAGGCCAGCAATCCCGCCATGCGGCTCGCCGGCTTCGTGTTCGGCCCCAACGACATCGCGCGCGAAACCCGCATCCGCATGGTACCGGGCCGCGCCACCATGCTGCCGATCATCACCCATTGCGTGCTGGCGGCTCATGCCCACGGCCTCGAAATGCTGGATGGACCCTATGGCGACATCGGCAACATGGACGGCCTCCGCGAAGAATGCGCCCAGAGCCTCGATCTCGGCTTCGACGGCAAGACGCTGATCCACCCGAGCCACCTCCCGATCTGCAACGCCGCGTTCACGCCGCCGGCGGATGAAGTCGCCAACGCCCGCAAGATCGTCGCCGCCTTCGACCTGCCGGAGAACGCCTCGCGCGGCGCGATCCAGCTCGACGGCCGCATGGTGGAGCGCCTCCACGCCGAAATCGCCCGCCGCACCATCGCCATCTCGGACGCGATCAGCGCGCTGGAACAGGGTTAGCAGTGATTTGGGGGCAGAAATGCCCCCAACGTGGTTCCGTCGCCCGTCAAACCGTGCTACCCGACGGCGTAAATCCCCCAGGAACCATAGCCATGTCCGACACTCCGCGCCGCGTGACCCGCGCACTGCTTTCCGTTTCCGATAAGACCGGCCTGATCGACTTCGCCAGGGCCCTCGCAGGTCACGGCGTCGAACTGGTCTCGACCGGCGGAACGGCCAAGGCGATCGCCGCGGCGGGCTTGAAGGTGCGCGACGTCTCCGAGCTCACCGGCTTTCCGGAAATGATGGACGGCCGCGTCAAGACACTGCATCCGAAGGTGCATGGCGGCCTGCTCGCGATCCGCGACAATGCCGAACACACCAAGGCGATGAAGGATCACGACATCGCGCCGATCGACCTGCTTGTCGTCAATCTCTATCCGTTCGAAGCAACCGTCGACAAGGGCGCGCCTTACGAGGATTGCATCGAGAACATCGACATCGGCGGGCCGGCGATGATCCGCGCCGCCGCCAAGAACCACGACGACGTCGCGGTGGTGGTCGAGGCCAGCGACTATCAGGCGGTGCTCGACGAACTCGCCGCCAACAACGGCGCGACCACGCTCACGCTGCGCCGACGCCTCGCCGCGAAAGCCTACGCGCGCACCGCCGCCTATGACGCCGCGATCTCCAACTGGTTCGCCGTGCAACTGAAGGACAACGCGCCGGACTACCGCGCCTTCGGGGGCCGCCTCGTGCAGTCGCTGCGCTACGGCGAGAACCCGCATCAGACCGCCGCGTTCTATCGCACGCCGGATCATCGCTTCGGTGTCGCCACCGCGCGGCAAGTGCAGGGCAAGGAATTGTCCTACAACAACATCAACGACACCGACGCCGCTTACGAATGCGTCGCCGAGTTCGACGCCAAGCGCACCGCCGCCGTCGCCATCATCAAGCACGCCAATCCCTGCGGCGTCGCGGAAGGCGCCGATCTCGTCTCGGCCTATCGCAAGGCGCTCGCCTGCGATTCCACGTCGGCCTTCGGCGGCATCGTCGCGTTGAACCGCACGCTGGATGCGGACGCCGCGCGCGCCATCACCGAGATATTCACCGAAGTCATCATCGCGCCGGATGCGAGCGAGGAAGCCATCGCCATCGTCGCGGCGAAGAAGAACCTGCGTCTCTTGCTTGCCGGCGGCCTGCCCGATCCGCGTGCGCTCGGCCTTACCGCCAAGACCGTTGCCGGCGGCCTGCTGGTGCAGAGCCGCGACAACGCGTCGGTCGATGACATGACCTTGAAGGTGGTCACCAAGCGCGCGCCGTCTGAGGCCGAATTGCGCGACCTGCGCTTCGCCTTCCGTGTCGCAAAGCATGTGAAGTCCAACACCATCATCTACGCCAAGGACCTCGCCACCGTCGGCATCGGCGCGGGCCAGATGAGCCGGGTCGATTCCGCGCGCATCGCCGCGCGCAAAGCCGAAGACGCGGCGCGCGAATTGAAGCTGAAGGAGCCGATGACGCGCGGTTCGGTGGTGGCGTCGGACGCGTTCTTCCCGTTCGCGGACGGCATGCTGGCCTGCATCGAGGCCGGCGCGACAGCCGTGATCCAGCCCGGTGGCTCGGTGCGCGACGACGAAGTAATCAAGGCCGCCGATGAGCACAACATCGCCATGGTGCTCACCGGCACCCGGCATTTCAGGCATTAGCGGCACGTGTCCCGGACGCGGTGCGGCATTCTTCATGCCGCTCCGCAGAGCCGGGACCGTCTCACAGCAGTATCGTTGTCGGGACGGCCCCGGATCAGCAGCGCATCACTTCGTGCTGCGCAGCATCCGGGGAACGAGGCGCTGAAGAATGTTACTCCCGCACCCGCGTCAGCAGCGTCAGGCCCATCAGGAACAGCACCACGATCACACCCATGCCGGCCTTCTGGCTGGCGGTGGCGGCGGTGACGATGCCGATCAGGAGCGGCCCGACGAATGACGTCACCTTTCCGGTCAGCGCGAACAGTCCGAAAAACTGCGTAATGCGATCCTTCGGCGCCATGCGGATCAGCAACGAGCGCGACGCCGCCTGCAACGGCCCGCCCATCATGCCGATCAAGCCGCCGAGCACGAGATAGGCTTTCTCCGCGGGCGACGCGAACAATGCGCCGCCCGGCTGCGGCGGCGTCACCGGAATGAAAAGGATCGAATCGCGATCCACCAGCAGGATGGTGAAGCTCGCCAGCAGCAGCACGGCGAGCGCACCGGCGATCACCCGCTTCGGCCCGAAGCGATCGTCGAGCTTGCCGCCCATCCACGCGCCGAAGGTGCCGGCGATGGCAAGCAAAATGCCGAAGGTTCCCATCTGGATGGTGCGCCAGCCGAAGGTCCCCGCCGCATAAATGCCGCCGAACGCGAACAGCGAGATCAAGCCGTCGGTGTAAAGCATGTTGGCGAGCAGGAACGTCGCGATCGACTTCCGCTTCGGCAATTCGCTCAGCGTCTGCCGCAACTCGCGCAGGCCCTCGCGCACCGCCGCGCGTACCGGCCGCTTCGACGGAAAATCCGGCGTCAGCACAAACATCGGCAGCACGAACACGACGAACCATAATCCGGTCAGCGGCCCGACGATGCGATCGCCCTGATGCATCGCCGGGTCGAGCCCGAACAGCGGTATCAAGCCGAACAGCGTGCGCCCGCTGTCCGGACTTCCGGCGAGAAACCCCAGCACCAGCACCAGGCTGAGAATGCCGCCGATATAGCCGGTGGCCCAGCCGGTGCCGGACAAGCGGCCGATCTTCTCCGGCGGCACCAGCGATGGCATCATCGCGTTGTTGAACACGGTGGCGAACTCGACGCCGACCGTCGCAATCGCATAGGCGATCAGCACCGGCAGGATCACCGATGGATCGCCGGGCTTGCCGATCCACATCAGGCTCGACCCCAGCACCAGCAGCGCACCGAACACCGCGATCCACGGTTTGCGCCGGCCGCTGGCGTCGGCAATCGCGCCGAGGATCGGCGACATCAGCGCGATCAGAAATCCCGCCGCCGCGGTGGCGAAGCCCCACAGCGATTGTCCTTCCGCCGGCGTCGCCGCGACGAAGGTCGCGAAATACGGCGCGAACACGAAGGTTGTGATCAGCGTGAAATAGGGTTGCGCCGCCCAGTCGAAGAAAATCCACGACACCACCGCCGAACGCGGCGGATAGGTCGCGGGCAGATCTGCGGGTGTGGCGGTCACGACCGACATAAACCATTCCCTTGCGAATCATCGATGCCCTAGAGACTTTCACCGTTTCACGAGACGGATGAAAGTCTCCAGGATTTTGATTTAACGCGTTTTCTTCATGCGAACCGGAATCCACTTCGCTTGAAAACGCTATGGTACGTAGCGCATCCGTCGTCCTATAGCATGACACGTATGAACTTGCCGATACGACGCCGGCGTCACAAATCTGTTGCGATTTGCCGCGGCAACCCGAAGGAACACTGATGATATTCCACCGCTTCGATCGCCGCGCGCTGCTGGGCGGATTCGCGTGGCTGCTGGCGTTTGGCGTCACGGCGACGGCGCAGGACATGCGGCGTGGCGCTTACGTGCCGACCGCGTCTGTGAGCCATCCCATCACGGCCGCGCACGGCATGGTGGTGGCGCAGGAGAAAATCTCCGCGCAGATCGGCCGCGATGTGCTGGCCCAAGGCGGCAACGCGGTCGATGCGGCGGTCGCCACCGGATTTGCCATGGCGGTGACCTATCCGCGCGCCGGCAACATCGGCGGCGGCGGCTTCATGCTGATTCACCTCGCGGATGGCAACAGGGATATCAGCATCGACTATCGCGAGACGGCTCCGCGCGCAGCGACGCGCGACATGTTTCTTGGGCCCGACGGCAAGCCCGATCCGGCAAGGTCGCGCGATTCCGCGCTCGGCATCGGCGTGCCCGGCACGGTGGCGGGCCTGACGCTGGCGCTGGAGAAATACGGCTCCGGCCAATTCACGCTGGCGCAATTGCTGCAACCCGCCATTGCGCTGGCGCGCGACGGTTTTGTCGTCGCTGACGACGGCGCCGACACGCTGCCCAATTGGCACAAGCGGCTGGCGCGCTGGCCCGCGAGTGCGAAGATTTTTTCACGCGACGACGGCTCGTCGCTGCGCGAAGGCGACAGATTGATTCAAACCGATCTCGCCGCGACGTTGGAGGCCATCGCCGCGCAGGGCGCGCGCGGCTTCTACGAGGGCCCGGTGGCCGACAAGCTCGCGCAAGGCATTCAAGCCGCCGGCGGCATCATCACGCGCGACGATCTCAAATCCTATCAGGCCATTCTGCGCGAACCGGTGCGCGGCAGCTATCGCGGCTACGACATCGTTTCGATGCCGCTGCCATCGTCCGGCGGCGTGGTGCTGATCGAGACGCTGAACATGCTCGAGGGCTTTGCGTTGCGCGATCTCAGGCAGGGCTCGGCACCGTCGCTTCACCTGTTGATCGAAACCATGAAGCGGGCTTACGCCGACCGCGCGCGCTTTCTCGGCGATCCCGCCTTCGTCAACGCCCCGATCGCCAAATTGACGTCGAAGGACTACGCCGCACGGCAACGCGCCAGCATTGACATCAACCACGCGACGCCGTGGAGCGACATGCTGCCGCTGAAGCAGCCGCACGAGGGCGACAACACCACGCATTTTTCCATCGTGGACAGCCACGGCAACGCGGTGAGCAACACCTACACGCTGAATTTCAGCTACGGCGTCGGCCTTGTCGCGGAAGGCACCGGCGTGCTGCTCAACAACGAACTCGACGATTTCACCGCCGCGCCGGGCGCAGCGAATGCTTATGGCCTGGTCGGCTTCGAGGCCAACCTGCCCGGGCCCGGCAAGCGGCCGCTGTCGTCGATGACGCCGACCATCGTGCTCAAAGATGGCAAAGTGGTCCTGGTCACCGGCTCGCCCGGCGGCAGCCGCATCATTTCCACGGTGCTGCAAGTCGTCGTCAACGTGCTCGACTACGGCATGACCATCGCCGCCGCCGTCGATGCGCCACGGCTGCATCATCAGTGGCTGCCCGACGAGGTGCGTGTCGAACAAGGCTTCCCGCAAGACGTGCTCGATGAATTGAAAGCGAAAGGCCACCGCATCGTGACGCCGATGGGGCAGACCTCCGCCAACTCCATCGCGATTACGGCGAACGGTTTAGAAGGCGGCCCCGACCCGCGCACGCGCGGCGCCGAGGCGGCGGGGTATTGACGTCTTTCGCTATTGCGAGCGAGAGCGACGGAGCAATCCATTCTCGACACACCGTAGTGCTACGCCTTTTCCACCGTATACGACCCGCGCTTTTCCTGCGCCCGCTGATCAGGTCGAGCGCGCGGGGCTGCATCACAAATATTTACCCGGATAATATTGACGGAATATTTTTGCCCGGATAAAAAGTGGCGACCTTTTCGGAACGCCGCCATGAACAGTCCCGCCCAATTCACCGTCTTCGAGAACGACCACCGCGTCGCCACTGGGCCATTGGCCGAGGTGGCGCTCGTGGTCAAATGGATGGCCGACCGGCCGGGCGCGTCATCGATCCTGATTTTCGACGACGCCACCGGCCGCACCATCGACCTCGATCTGCGCGGCAGCGACGCCGAGGTGGTGGCGCGGCTGCAACCCGCTCCAACCTCGCCGGCCCCTGCCACCGAGCCGCCGCGCGGCCGCGGTCGCCCGAAGCTCGGCGTTGTCGCCCGCGAGGTGACGCTATTGCCGCGTCATTGGGATTGGCTCTCGACGCAACCGGGCGGCGCCTCGGTGGCGCTGCGCAAGCTGGTCGAGGAGGCTCGCCGCCGCAACGGCGACCACGATCGCGCCCGCATGGCACGCGACGCCGCCTATCATTTCATGTCGACGATGGCCGGCAACCTGCCGGGCTTCGAGGAGGCATCGCGCGCGCTGTTCGCAGGCGACCGCCATCGATTCGCCGAACTGATCGCGTCATGGCCACCCGACGTTCGCGATCATATCGTCAAACTCGCATTCAACGACGTTGCCGGCTGAGCGGCGCAGAAGGACCAATCATGACCGCCCCCGTCGTTCCCCTTTGGCGGACGTATATCGTCTTCCTGTTGCCGATGATGCTCAGCAACATCCTGCAAGCGCTGTTCGGCACCATCAACAGCATCTATCTCGGGCAGATGATCGGCGTCGACGCGCTCGCCGCCGTCGCCGGCTTCTTCCCGGTGATGTTCTTCTTCATCGCCTTCATCATCGGGCTCGGCGCCGGCGCCTCGGTGCTGATAGGGCAAGCCTGGGGCGCGCGCGAACCGGAGCGCGTCAAGGAAGTCGCCGGCACCACGCTGACATTGGCGCTGCTCGGCGGCGCGACCATCGCCGTGTTCGGCGGCATCTTCACCCGCGATCTCCTGATCGCACTCGCGACGCCGGCCAACGTGCTCGATGCCGCGACCGATTACGCGCGCATCATGATGATCGCGATTCCCGCGACTTTCGCCTTCCTGCTGCTAACCTCGATGATGCGCGGCGTCGGCGACACCGTGACGCCGCTATACGCGCTCGCCTTCTCCACCGCGATCGGCCTCGTGGTCACGCCCGCGCTGATTCAGGGCTGGTTCGGCCTGCCCAGGCTCGGCGTCGCCAGTGCCGCCTACGCCTCGGCGACGGCGTCCGTCGTCACGCTGTGCTGGCTCGCCATCTACATGCGGCGCGCCAAGCACGCGCTGGCGCCGGACCGCGCCTTTCTGCGCGGCATGGTCCCGGATTTCGCGCTGCTCGGCAAAGTGCTGCGGATCGGCCTGCCGACGGCGGTGCAACTCGTGGTCATGTCGCTCGCCGAACTGGTGCTGCTCGGCATCGTCAACAGTTTTGGCTCGGATGCGACCGCCGCTTACGGCGCACTCAATCAGGTGCTGGCCTATGTGCAGTTTCCGGCGATCTCGATTGCGATCACCGCCTCGATCTTCGCCGCGCAGGCGATCGGCGCCGGCCATGTCGACCGCCTCGGCGCCATCGTCAAGACCGGCCTGTTGCTCAATCTGATCATGACCGGCGCGCTGGTGCTCCTCGGTTATCTGCTGGCACGGCTGATCATCGGCCTGTTCATCATCGACGAGAACGTGCTCGAACTGGCGCAGCACGCGCTGCACATCGTGCTGTGGAGCACGGTGCCGTTCGGCATGGCCGGCGTGTTTTCCGCGACGATGCGCGCCAGCGGCACGGTGCTGGTGCCGACGCTGCTGTCAATCGTGTCGATCCTCGCGGTGGAAGTGCCGGCGGCGATCCTGCTCAGCCGCGTGCTTGGCCTTAGCGGCGTCTGGACCGCTTATCCGATCACGTTCTGCGCCATGCTGGTCTTGCAGATGGCGTTTTACTGGTTGGTCTGGCGCAAGCAGAAGATCGAGCGGCTGATCTGACGCCAAGGCGTCCGGACTGCCGCGCCCGGCTTATATGATATCCATCATAAAAAGTGATGGACGCGGCGGCGCGGCTGCGCCACACTCCTCGCGCATTGTCCGAGGAGCCTCCCATGAGCCAGCCGCCCCGCCCGCAATTCCTGTTCGATTTCGGCAGTCCCAACGCCTATCTCAGCCACAAGGTCATTCCGGCCATCGAGAAGCGCACCGGCACGAGGTTCGAATATGTGCCGATCCTGCTCGGCGGCGTCTTCAAGGCCACCAACAACAAGTCGCCGGCCGAGACGCTGGCCGGCATCAAGAACAAGCGCGAGTTCATGGAGCTTGAGACGCAGCGCTTCCTGAAGCGCTTCAATGTCAAGCCTTACGTCTGGAATCCGAATTTCCCGGTCAACACCCTGATGCTGATGCGCGGCGCGATCGCCGCGCAGGCGGAAGGCGTGTTCGAAAAGTACGTCGAGGCCGGCTTTCACCACATGTGGGAAGAGCCGAAGAAGATGGACGATCCCGAGGTGTTGGCCAAAGCCCTGACCGCGTCGGGACTGGATGCCGCAAAGCTGTTCGCCCGCGCGCAGGAGCCGGAGATCAAGAACAAGCTGTTGGAGAATACCCAAGCCGCCGTCGCGCGCGGCGCCTTCGGCTCGCCCACCTTCTTCGTCGGCGACGAGATGTTCTTCGGCAAGGAACAGTTGCGCGAGGTCGAGGAACTGATCGCAGGGAAATAGTTGGTTTCGTCATGGCCGGGCATAGGCGAGCGAAGCGACGCCGTTCTTCGAACGGCTACGGGCGAGCGAAGCGACGCCGTTCTTCGAACGACTATGCCGGCCATCCACGTCTTTTGGCAGATCAGCAAGAGAAGACGTGGATGCCCGGCACAAGGCCCGGCATGACGCCGTGTGTCACTAAACCGTTCGTGCAAGAGCGTGCATCTCAGGAGACACCCCATGCCAAAGCGTAACGCAACCGTCGCGGTGATCGGCGCCGGCGATTACATCGGCGCCGAGATCGCCAAGAAGTTCGCCGCCGAAGGCTTCACCGTGTTCGCCGGCCGCCGCAACGGCGACAAGCTCGCGCCGCTGGTGAAGGAAATCGAAGCTGCCGGTGGCTCCGTCGTCGCGCGCTCGCTCGACGCCCGCAAGGAAGACGAGATCAATGCCTTCCTGCAAGACGCCGACAAGCATGCGCCGCTGGAGGTGACGATCTTCAACGTCGGCGCCAACGTCAATTTCCCGATTCTGGAAACCACCGACCGCGTGTTCCGCAAAGTCTGGGAAATGGCCTGCTGGGCCGGCTTCCTCGCCGGGCGCGAGTCGGCGCGGCTGATGCTGCCGCGCGGACAGGGCAACATCTTCTTCACCGGCGCCACCGCGTCCTTGCGCGGCGGCTCCGGCTTTGCGGCATTCGCCAGCGCCAAGTTCGGCCTGCGCGCGGTGGCGCAGGCGATGGCGCGCGAACTGGGACCGAAGCAGATTCACGTCGCGCACCTCATCATCGATTCCGGCGTCGATACCGCCTGGGTGCGCGAACGCCGCGAACAGATGTGGGGCAAGGAGGCACTGAACAATCCCGACCTCTTGATGCCGCCGGCCTCCGTCGCGGACGCTTATTGGCAACTCTACCAGCAGCCGAAGAGCGCATGGACGTTTGAACTTGAGATTCGTCCATTCGGCGAAAAGTGGTAGAGACGAAGAAGCGAATAGGGAGTAGCGAGTAGCGAATAGAATTTGCTTCACTTGCTATTCGCTAACAAATGGGAGCAACCCATGCGCATTCTGGTACTCGGGGCCGGCGCAATCGGCGGCTATTTCGGCGGGCGGTTGCTGCAATCCGGCGCGGACGTGACGTTTCTGGTACGGCCGCGCCGTGCCGAGGAATTGGCTCGCGACGGCCTCGTCATCAAGAGCCCGCATGGCGACGTCACCCTGCGTGAGCCGCCGACGGTGCTGGCGCAGGACTTGAAACAAACCTTCGATATCGTGCTCCTGACCTGCAAGGCGTTCGACCTCGACGACGCCATCGTCTCCATCGCGCCGGCCGTCGGATCGCAGACCGCGATTATGCCGATGCTGAACGGCATGCGTCACTTGGAGGTGCTCGATTCGACATTCGGCCATGCGCGTGTGCTGGGCGGGCAATGCTCCATCGCGGCGACGCTGAACGCCGACCGCCATGTGGTGCAGTTGTCGCCGATGCAGGCGCTCGGCTTCGGCGAACGCGACGGCACCATGTCGGATCGCGTGCGCCGAGCCGATGAGATTTTCCAGCGCGGCCAATTCGACGGCAAGGCTTCGACCACCATCGTGCAGGACATGTGGGAAAAGTGGACGCTGCTGGCGACGCTCGCCTGCTCGACCTGTCTGATGCGCGCCGCGCTCGGCAAGATCCTGCAAGCGCCCGGCGGCCGCGACTACATTCTCGGCGTGCGCGACGAAATCCGCGCCATCGCCAGCGCCGCTGGCCACAACCCGCGCGCGCCGTTCATCGAGCGCATCACCACGATACTGACCACCGAAGGTTCGCCCTTCACCGCCTCGATGTTCCGCGACATTCAAGGCAATCTGCCGATCGAGGCCGATCATATCGTCGGCGACCTGATCGCCCGCGCCGACGCTGCAAAGATCGACGTGCCACGCCTGCGCGTGGCGTATGCGCATTTGAAGACGTATGAGGCGCAGCGGGAGTGAGCCGTTGTTTCCGTCATTGCGAGCACTCGGATCAGCGCTCCGCGCTGTTCGAGCACAGGCTCCGCGAAGCAATCCAGAAGGCCACAAGCAAGAACTGGATTGCTTCGTCGCTTGGCTCCGCGCAATGACGAAGGGAATCACAACCGCGACAAATAATGCGCCAGCGCGGTGATTTCCTCTTCGCTGAGCGGATAGGCGACATCGGCCATCGCCGCGCCGCCGCCACCGGAACGCACGCCGGATTTGTAATCGTGCAGCGCCTTGACGAGATAATCCTCGCGCTGGCCGGCGATGCGGGCCACTGCCTTGGTGCCCGCATAGTTGTCGGTGTGGCATGACGCGCAGCGTCGGCCCTTGGCGGCCATTTCGCCCTTCTTCGACAGATCGGGATTGTCGTCGGCCGCGCCCTGCGGCGGTGTCAGCGAGGCGAAGTAGGCACCGAGATTGCGGACATCGTCATTCGTGAGCTGTTCCGCGACCGGCGTCATCACATCGCTCTTGCGCGCGCCCCCACGGAAGAACACCAGTTGCCATTGAATGAACTGATCCAGCTGCCCCGCGAGTGAAGGCGTATTCTCCATCCGCGAGATGCCATTCTCGCCGTGACAGGCGACGCACATCTCCGCCTTGGCCTTGCCGGCAGCGACGTCGGCGGCGAGAGTCGATGGTCCGGACAGAAGCAGAGCGACCGACGCCGCAAGGAAAGTCATTCGCATACGGATACGACCTCCACCGTCATTGCGAGCACTCGGATCAGCGCTCCGCGCTGTCCGAGCACAGGCTCCGCGAAGCAACCCAGTGCCCCCACCCCAACCCTCCCCCGCGAGTGAGGGAGGGAGAAGGGAGGAGATTGCTTCGTCGCTTGCGCTCCTCGCAATGACGGGACGTGATGTCCCGTCTTGTAACTGACCTTTTACTTCGCAGCCTGCGACTTGTCGTAGCTGATGCGATAGATCGCACCGGCCCAGTCGTCGGCGATCAGGATCGAGCCGTCCTTCGCCTGGATAATATCGGCGGGCCGGCCGAGATAGGTCTGCTTGCCCTCGATCCATCCAGACGCGAACACTTCGGTCTTCGGGTTCTTGCCGTCCGGGCCGACGATCACTCGCACGATCCGCGCACCCTGATATTGATGCCGGTTCCACGAGCCGTGTTCGGCGATCAGGATGTTGTTCTTGTACTCGGCCGGGAACATGCTGCCGGTATAGAACTTCATGCCGAGCGGCGCGACGTGGTCGCCGAGCTTGACGACCGGCGGCGTGAACTCCGAGCACTTGTGGCCCATGGCGAATTTCGGATCCGGAATGTCGCCCTGGTGGCAATACGGATAGCCGAAGTGCTCGCCCATCTTCGAGATCATGTTGAGCTTGTCGCTTGGCGAGTCATCGCCGAGCCAATCGCGCGCGTTCTCGGTAAACCAGTATTTGCCGGAGCGCGGATCGACGTCGCCACCGACGCTGTTGCGCACGCCGAGCGCGACCAGTTCGGCATTGCCGGTCTTGGGATCGACACGGCGGATCTGCGACACGCTGGTCGGCGGCAGGCCGATGTTGAACGGAGGACCAAGCGGAATATAGAACCAGCCGTCCTTGTCGACCGCGATGTATTTCCAACCGTGCGCGGCGTAGGACGGCATGTCGTCATACACCACCTTCGGCTCCGGCATCTTGTCGAGACTGGCCTCCGGATTGTCGTAGCGCATGATTTTATTGATATCGACCACATAGAGCGCGCCGTTGAGATAAGCGAGCCCGGTCGGCATCTTGAGGCCTTTGAGGATGGTCTTGACCTCTTTCTTGCCGTCCTTGTCGGTGATCGCATAGACGTTGCCGAGGCCGAACGAGCCGACGAACAGCGTGCCCTTGTCACCCCACGCCATCTGCCGCGCCGCCAGCACGCCGGTTGCATAAGGCTCGATCTTGAATCCCTTCGGCAGCTTGATCTTCTTCAGCGCTGCGGAGATTTCCGCGTCCGACATGCCGGTCGGCGGACCGGACGGCGGCGCGAGGCCCTTCTGCGCTTCCGTCTCGTCGCCGAGGAACCAGTCGTCCGGCGGATGGGTCCAGAATTCCTTGGTGCCGGACTGATAACTCTTCAAACCTTCCGCGGCGGTAGCCTGCGGCGCGCCGCCGAGCGACAGCACCGTCGCCAGCGCCAGAACCGATCCTGCGATTGCTGATTTCATCGCGTCCCTCCCTGAATCAATGTTGTAACCATTGTTATTGTCGATACGTCGCCAAACGACATCGTCGCGCGATGGATTTGGCGCCTGCGAGATCATGCGAAGGACGGGACGGTATCATATTCATTGGGGCAGAGAAGCGCATTTAGCGCGATGCTGGCAGAACAAAATATCGCGAAAGAGGTACACCCGCCGCGCCGGCGATGTGGATCGTTTGAATCGCATTGCACCAGCGTGCATCGCACAACGCGCCCGCGCCGATCACAGTCGCTTCACCGTCAGCCGCGCGGTGCCGGCATTGTTGCGATAGAACACGTCGTACCGGCGCGGAATGCCGAGCACCGCGTCGTTGACGAAAATGAAGAGTTCGCCGCTGCGCGTCGGCCGGATCACGGTCTCGACCTTGCCGTTCTCGGGATCGGGATCGAGAAATACTTCCTCGCCGCCGGTCGCGCCGTAGCGCAGCACCAGCCGGAACCAGGGCCGCGTCAATTCGCGGCGCAGCGGCACGCCGAGCAGCAGCCAAGCCCGCTGCGACCAGCGCGGCGCGTCGGTGGTGTAGAAGCCGCCCAGCGGCGACGGAATATCGCCGTCGTACCACGGCGCGGTGATCTCGACCTCGACGCGATAGCGCGCACCGAATCCATCCACCGCGACGCCGGTGCCGGCGCACAAATGCGAGGTCGCGAAGTCGAACGTCGCCTCTTCGCCGCGCGCAAGCCCGTGCGCCTTCGGGTTTTCATCACACGTGAAACCCGCAATGTCCTGCACGTTGTAAAGCAGATGGCTGCCGAAGGTGATGCCGAGATAGACGAACAGCATCGCAAACAACGTCGGCGCCCAGCGGCGTTTCAACTGCCGATGAAGCCAGACATAGGCGCGGCTCGCGCGCAGCCGGTAAATCCAGTTGGTCGGCAGGCCGACCGGCGCCGTCGGCATCCGCTGCCAGATCGCGTTCATCGAATCGGTGATGCGGATCGCGAGCCGCGTGCCCCAGAACGTCAAACCACCGGCGAGCACAAGCAACGCAAGAAACTGGCCGGGACTGCGCGCATAGGCGTTGATCCAGGTCTGCGCAAAACCCGGCAGGAAGCCGCCGACCACGCGGATAATGTCGGATACCCAGCGGATCGGGCTGGTGTATTCGTCCGCCGCCGGCAGCGAGCGCGCCAGCGGATAGAGCAACAGCCATGCGGTCGCACCCACCGTTGCGAAATAGACCAGCCGCCGTTTCCAGATCTCGTTCCAGACATGCTCCTGCGTCTTGGCGCGCGACGCTGCCTCCGCGCTGCTTTCAAGGCCGTATTGATCCGGGGTCAACACCACGCCGTCGTCGGTCACGACATCATAGACGTCGGGCAACCCGACCGGCGCGTAGTCCTGCGAGCCGTCGGCGATGCGTTCGAACGCGCTGGCATGCACCTTCGGCCGCGCCACCACCACTTCGTCGTTCTTCGAGAAGCGATAGTTGCACAGTTCCGCCAGCTTGCGCGGCCCATAACGATAATAGCCGCCGAGCCCCTTGCGCGGATCGTAGAGCCGCCCATCCCTGTCGCACATCGAGATGGCATTCTTGAAACTGTCGGGATCGGCCGGCGGCGTGCCGTGATCGGACTTGAAGCACAGGCCGCAACGTTGCGCTTCCGTCATCATCCAGACCAGCGGAATATACGCCAGCGCATCGTCGGGATAGCCGCCGCCGACATTGGAATGCACGCCGGCGAACCACACCTGGCTGATCTGCTCATCCTCGAGATGACGTTGGCCGTCGGCGCGCGGCGCGAGCGGCACGGTGCCGCGCTCGTCCCACAATTCCGGATGAAAGGTGGTGCGCGGCTCATCGAGCGACAACGCCTGACAGGCGCGCGCGACACGGGCGAGATCGAGCCGGTGATTGGGCAATTCCAGCGGCCAGATCCAGCGACTGACGCCGCGCGTCATCTCGTCCATCGGCAGGCCGTAGGCCGCCACCGTGTCCCACACGCCGATGAAGCGGATGCGGTTGACAGTACGATTGTCGGCCTTGTCGTAGCGCGGCAGCAGTCTGTCGCGCAGCGCGCGCAGCGGCTTCTCGATATGCCAGAAGGTGTGATAACGCTCGCGACGGTAGGCGCGATAGGCGGCGTGCGCCTTGCGGTCGAGTTCGCGCTCGCTGTCCGCGGAGACAAGGCCCTGATTGAGGATCAACCCCATCACCACGCGAACGGTGAATGCGCCGCGGCTGAAGCCGAAGCCGAACAGTTCGTCGCTGTCGTCGCGCCAGTTGCGGCAGGCGAACTTGTAGAGGTCGATGACGTTGCGCTTCAGCCCGAAACCGAACGCGCCGCCGAGAATCGCCAGGGGCTTGAACGAGGAAGTGCCGACGCCGTCGTCGTAGAACGCGACCTGATCGGAGCCGGCGAGATCAAGCGATTCAAAAATACGCCAGACGTTGGTGCGCCACACTTTTGCGGCGGAGTTGCCGGTGCCGTCGGACAACAGGATGATCTTGCGGCCCATCTGACGGCCTCCGCAGCGGCGACTGACATCCGCATGACAAGCGAAGAATTGCACATTCGCTGTCGGCGCGGAAGCCGCGTCGTCACGGCGATTTTACCGACAATTTGTATCAACGACGAATGCCGGGAATAAATCCGGCGCGCCTCGAGTCTCCTCCGCATGCAACACACCCGCACTGGAGTCTCGCCATGACGCACAAACCGCACGACCCCGATGATACACACATGACCCGCCGCCATGCCCTGGAATGCATGGTGTGGGCCGGAACCGGCGTGCTCTGGACCATGAGCGGCGGCGTCCCGGTGGCGCGCGGCCTGCTCGGCGAAGCCAAAGCCGCGACCGACACCGGCTTCAGCTTCCTGCAAATGAGCGACAGCCACGTCGGCTTCAACAAGGCCGCCAATCCCGACGCGCTCGCAACGCTGCGCGAAGCCGTGGCGAAAGTGAAGACGTTGGCGGTGAAGCCGTCCTTCATCATTCACACCGGCGACATCACCCATCTCTCGAAGCCGGCCGAATTCGACAACGCCGATCAGGCATTCGGCGAAACCGGGCTGCACATCCGCTACGTCCCCGGCGAGCATGACATCATCGACGAGGCGCGCGGCCAGGCCTATCTCGATCGCTACGGCAAGGGAGCGAAGGGCGCGGGCTGGTACAGCTTCGACGATCACGGCGTTCATTTCGTCGGGCTCGTCAACGTGGTCGATCTCAAGAGCGGCGGCCTCGGCAATCTCGGCGCCGAACAACTGGCGTGGCTCGAGGATGATCTGCGCGACAGGAGCAACAGCACGCCGATCGTCGTGTTCGCGCATATCCCCTTGTACGTCCTCTACGAACAATGGGGCTGGGGCACCGACGACGGCGGCCGCGCGCTGGCGCTGCTGAAACGGTTCGGCTCGGTCACCGTGCTCAACGGCCACATCCATCAGCTTGCGCAGAAGGTCGAAGGCAACATGACCTTCCACACCGCTCTCTCGACTGCGTTCCCGCAGCCCGCGCCCGGATCGGCGCCGTCGCCCGGCCCGATGCTGGTGCCGGCCGAAAAACTGCGCAGCACGCTTGGCCTGTCGTCGGTGACATTGCGCCGGACCGGCACCCCGCTCGCCATCGTCGATTCGACGCTCGCCACATGATCGGATTCATCACCATGACAATGCAGCCTCATCACGATTCACGACCATCCGGCCGCAACGCCCGTTTCGCGATCGCCCTCGCGATCGCGACGGGTCTCGGCACCGGCATCCTCACCGCGCGCCAGGTGCTCGCCGCGACGGAGACGCCGGCCGTCATCACCATCGACAACTTCACCTTCGGCCCGGCGAACCTCACGGTGCCGGCGGGAACGACGGTCACATGGAGCAACCACGATGACATTCCGCATTCCGTCGTCGCAACCGACAAGACGTTTCGCTCGGCCGCGCTCGACACCAACGAGAGCTACAGCTTCACGTTCAGGACCGCCGGCACCTTCGCGTATTTCTGCGGCCTGCATCCGCACATGACCGGGAAAGTGATCGTGACGCCGTAGGCAAACCGCGAGCCGTCCGGCGCGGACGGCCCGCGAATGTGCTACACGGAAGCCGGCATCCGAATTGTCCAGGCGTAGCGAGGCGACGAAAATCATCGTGCGGACCAGCGACGACAGCGCGTTGTTCGATGAAGTCTTCCTGCCGCATCTTCAGGAGGCTTATCGTCTCGCGCGCTGGCTGACGGGAAACGCGAGCGACGCCGACGACGTGGTGCAGGAAGCCGCGATGCGCGCCTTCCGCGCCATCGGCACCTCGGACGTCATCAATCCACGCGCATGGAGCCTGACGATCGTGCGCAACACCGCCTATAGCTGGCTGATGAAGAACAAGCCGAAGGATGTCGTGTTCGCGGAGGAACTCGGCGAAGCCGACCGCGAGAGCCTCGATCGCGACGCGGCCTCCGACCGGCACGACAAGACACCGGAGGATGTCGCCATCCTCAACGCCACCGCCGACGAAGTGCGCAAGGCGCTTGCGGCGCTGCCGGCGCTGTTTCGCGAAATCGTCGTTCTGCGCGAGATGCACGAATTGAGTTATCGTGAGATCGCCTCGGTCACCAACCTGCCGATCGGCACCGTGATGTCGCGCCTGTCGCGCGCGCGGCAATTGCTGATCGGCGCTCTGGGACAGGTCCGACCATGACGCCGTCCGTGTCACCCAACGACGACCTGACGTTGCAGGCTTACTGCGATGGCGAACTCGATGCGGCTGCGACCCGCGCCTTCGAGCAGCGCCTCGCGACCGACGCCGACCTGCAACGCCGGCGCGATCAGGTGATGGCGCTGCGCACACGGCTTCGCGGATTGTCCGAGGACGCGCCGCCAGCGGATCTCGCGGCCCGCATCAAGGCCGCCGCCGGCGCGCGGCCGCAGCACCAGCAGCGCTGGCCTTGGCGCGCGATGGCGGCGAGTCTCATGATCGGCATTCTCGCCGGCAGCACCCCGATGTGGTTGATCCAGCGCGACCAGCTTTCCGATCAAACCGCCAGCGTCATCATCGGCAATCACATCCGTGGCGCGCTGGCGCCGCAGTCGTTCGACGTGGCGTCGTCGGATCGCCATACGGTGAAGCCGTGGTTCGCGGCCCGCGTTGCCGAATCGCCGAAGGTGCCTGACTTGGCGCAGGCCGGGTTCGCGCTGGTCGGCGGCCGCATCGACGTGATCGGCCAGACCCCGGTACCGACCATCGTTTACAAACACGCCGCCCATATCGTCAGCGTCACCGCGCTGCCGCAGCGGGAGACGATCGCCGCGGATACGACGATCGCGGGCTATCACTTGCGGAGCTGGCGCGACGGCGATTTCGTCTATGTCGCCGTGTCCGATATCCCGGAAGCCGACCTCGCGGCCTTCGAGCGGGCCTTCATCGCCGAGGCCCGCCAGCTCTGACCCCCCGGAAACGACAAAGCCGCCTCGCGGCGGCCGGTCGATCGGCAGGTGTTTGCGCTTGGGTTTCTGGAGCGGGCGAAGGGATTCGAACCCTCGACCCCAACCTTGGCAAGGTTGTGCTCTACCCCTGAGCTACACCCGCATCCGAGAACTCCGGCGGCGCACCGCCGAGCGGCAGAGCTATGCCAAAAGCGGCCTGCGAATGCAACAGGCTGAGGGCGTCCGGCGCGAATAAACCGCATGACGCCGCCTTTTACCGTTCTCCCGCCCGGCCGCGTTCCATCGGCTGCATCCGGCGGATCGCCGCCACAATCTCGGCCAGTACACGCAAGGCATTGTTACGTAACGTGTTTTGGAAAAAGATCGCCGCTTTCGAAGCCCATATCGGCATCGTTCCCCGCCACGGTTGCGGCATGGCGGCGGATTGCAAATCGTGTCCCGCCACGCCATTTACAGCCTCACGGCCGCGTTTCATCCGGCAAGTTCAGAGCATCAGGTGAGGTTAACGTGACAATTCTCGAGCAGGGTGACGGCGCGACGCCGCCGGCAAGCGCCGATCTCATCAAGGACACCACCACGCAGACGTTCATGAAGGACGTCATCGAGGAATCGAAGCGCCAGCCGGTGCTGATCGACTTCTGGGCACCGTGGTGCGGCCCCTGCAAGCAATTGACGCCGATCATCGAAAAGGCCGTCCGCGCCGCCAAGGGCAAGGTCAAGCTGGTCAAAATGAACATCGACGAGCATCCGGCGATTCCCGGCCAGATGGGCATCCAGTCGATCCCCGCGGTGATCGCCTTCGTCAACGGCCAGCCGGCCGACGGTTTCATGGGCGCGCTGCCCGAAAGCCAGGTTACCGCCTTCATCGACAAGCTGACCGCGGGCATTCCCGATGCCGCCGGCGACATTGCCGACCTGCTCAAGGAAGCCGAGGCGGCGCAGGCCGCCGGCGACGCGTCAACCGCGGCCGCGATCTATGCCGAAGTCCTCGCCGCCGATGCCGCCAACATTCCGGCGCTCGCCGGCCTCGCCCGCTGCTACGCCGAAACTGGCGCCATCGAACAGGCCAGGCAGACGCTGGCGCTGGTGCCGGAAGCCAAGCGCGCCGATGCGGCCGTCAGCGCCGTGCAGGCCATGATCGATCTCGCCGAGCAGGCGACCTCGCTCGGCCCGGTCACCGAGCTGGAACAGAAGGTCGCCGCCAATCCGCTCGACCATCAGGCGCGGTTCGATCTCGCCACCGCGCTCAACGCCGCCGGCAAGCGCAGCGAGGCCACGCAGCACCTGCTTGAAATCGTCAAGCGCGACCGCAAATGGAATGACGACGGCGCGCGCAAGCAGCTCGTGCAGTTCTTCGAGGCCTGGGGCGGCGCCGACGACGCCACCATCGAAGGCCGCAAGCGCCTGTCGACGATCCTGTTCTCCTGATCGAGGCTCCTCGTCGAGGCATCATCCCGCAACGTCAGGGTTCGTCATGCCGATCAATGCCGAATATCGCGGCCCCGCCGATCTTCCCGAAGTGATCCCGGTGTTTCCGCTGCCGGGTGCGCTGCTGCTGCCGCGCGGGCAAATGCCGCTCAACATCTTCGAGCCGCGTTATCTCGCAATGGTCGACGATGCGTTCCGCGACGGCCATCGCCTGATCGGCATGATTCAGCCCGACGCCGCGCACAGCCAGAATCCCGACCATCCGACGTTGTTCAAGGTTGGCTGCGTCGGCCGCATCACCCAGCTTGCCGAATCTGGCGACGGCCGCTACCTGCTCGAACTCACCGGCGTCTCGCGCTTCAAGGTGGTCGATGAATTGTCGGTGCTGACGTCGTATCGGCAATGCAAGGTGGATTTCTTTCCATTCATCGACGACTTCACCGCGCGTAAGGGCGAGGACGACGTCGATCGCGCCACGCTGCTTGAGGTGCTGTCCGATTTCCTCAAGGTCAATCACCTCAAGGTCGACTGGGAAGGCATCGAGAAGGCGCCGAACGAGGCACTGGTCAATGCGCTGGCGATGATGTCGCCCTACGGTCCCGCCGAGAAGCAGGCGATGCTGGAAGCGCCGGACCTCAAGACCCGCGCCGAAATCCTGATCGCCGTCACCGAGATGGATCTCGCCAAGAAGCGCACCAGCGGCGACCCGCCGTTGCAGTAGTTGCCCGCTTAGAGCGTTTCATGTTTTGACGGAAACGTCATTGCCGGGCATAGCCGCTCGAAGAGCGGCGTCGCTTCGCTCGCCTATGACCCGGCAATCCATCGTCTCAAGAGAGATGGATGCGCGGATCAAGTCCGCGCATGACGGTGGGTGATTCCATCAAAAGCAGAAAGCCTCTAATACCCCGCGATCGCAAAAGCCGACACCGCGCCGAGCAACACCCAGCCGAAGTGCCGACCGCGCGTCGCCCAGGCGTTGACCAGCATCGCGAACAGATAATTCGCCGCCATCGTCGCCACGATCCAGTGCCGCGCCGTCGGCGATTCGAAATACGGCGTCGCGATCAGGAGCGCTCCGCCGGCGATCCACGCCACGGTGCTGCAATGCCAGACCAACCGCACCAGTAGCTGCAAACGAGGCGGCGTCACGGTGACGTGCGGAAAGAGTTTGGCTTCGCTCAAGACGGCATGGATCAGCGCGACGACGATCGCGGCGATGCCAGCGATTTGAAGGAAAACATCCCGCATCGGACCTCCATACAGATATGTATGGTCGTACACCCGGCCTTTGCCCAGGTCAATACAGTTGTGTATGGTGGACGCATGACGGATCAGCTCTCGGCCACGGACTGGCTCAAACAAGGCCTCAAGACGCTGACGACCAGCGGCTTCGTCGCGCTCAAGGCCGAGCCGCTGGCGAAAGCCATGGGCGTCTCGCGCGGCAGCTTCTATTGGCACTTCGCCGACGTCGCCGCTTTTCACGCGGCGCTGCTCGACTATTGGCGCGAGGTCGCCGCCGAACGCGTCATTGCCGCGCTCGAAACCGAAGGCCGCAGCGAGGACGCGCTGCGGCGCCTGATCCGCACCGCGTTCGACACGCGGCTTGCGACCGAAGCGGCGATCCGCGGCTGGGCCATGCACGAACCGCTCGCGCGCAAGGCGGTGGAGGCGATTGACCGCCGCCGGGTGTCCTACATCGCGAGCCTGCTGGAAAAATCCGGATGGCCGCCATCACGCGCCACGGCGCAAGCGCAAATTCTCTACTGGGCCTTCGTGGGGTTCACGTTGAGCGACCGGACGCTTGCACGGAAGCAACAGCAGGGCGCGATCGCGGAATTGATCCGGATCGTGGCCCCGCAAGGCCGTCGCCAGTCCGGCAAGGTGTGATAAAGAACCGGGAGACTTCACCGGAGATGACCATGCCCCAGAACGAGCATTCCGAATCCAGCGTCGACCGCAAGCTGCTGGAGATTCTGGTGTGCCCGCTCACCAAGGGCCCACTGGAATTCGACGCCGCGCGGCAGGAACTGATCTCGCGCGCCGCCAAACTCGCCTACCCGATCCGCGACGGAATCCCGATCATGCTCCCGGAAGAAGCGCGGCCGTTGGACTGAGACGCGGCTCGGCTTTGTTCTGTTGCAATCAAAAGCCATACCTCTCCCTCGTCATGCCCGGGCTTGTCCCGGGCATCCACGTTTTAACGATCGCGAACGGACCAAGGCGTGGATGGCCGGGACAAGCCCGGGCATGACGAACGTGAGGTAAGGGCAAAGCCCCGACGTCTGCCAGACCAAAAATCCAGCTTTAATGTCCGCGCGGCGTGGACCGAGGCACCCGCATTCACACCCACAGGCGAACTTTCTCCCGTGCCCAACTGAAGGAGAATTTTCTCCCAGATCCATCAATTCCAGCGAATGACGTTTTGTTATTTTCCCAACTAGCGTCTCAAACGATAGAAATTTGCTACATCGGTATCAATTGAAGACGACGCGACCGACGCAACGGCGCCGATCCGCTCAAGTGATCCCTGTTGGAGGAGCCTTCCATGGCCCGTTTGCCCATTCTCACCGTTGAAACCGCTCCCGAAGCCGCCAAGGACGGCGTTGCCAAGGCCGAAAAGGCCAACGGCTTCATTCCGAACCTGATCGGCCTGCTGGCCAACGCGCCGGTGGCGCTGGAGACCTACCAGACCGTGTCCGGCATCAATGCCCGCAGCAGCCTGTCGCTGGCGGAGCGCGAAGCGGTGCAGATCACCGCCGCCGCGACCCACGGCTGCGGCTTCTGCGTCGCCGGCCACACCGCCGTCGCTACCAAGAAGGCCGGCCTCAACGAAGACGTCGTCAACGCGCTGCGCGCCAACGCCAAGGTGCCGGACGCCAGGCTCAACGCCGTCGCCGACTTCACCCGCGCGGTGATCCGCAGCCGCGGCGCGGTGGCGGATACCGAGCTCGCCGCCTTCAAGGCCGCCGGCTTCAACGACGCCAATGCGCTGGAAGTGGTGCTCGGCGTCAGCCTCGCGACGCTGTGCAACTTCGCCAACAACCTCGGCAAGCCGGACCTCAACCCGCAGCTTCAGCCTTATGCCTGGAGCGGCACCCCCGCTGCCATCGCGGCCGAGTAAAGGCAGGACACCGACCATGACCACGCTCCCCGCCGATCTCACCGCGTGGCTCGACGACACGGCCACGCATCTCGACACCAGCAACGACGCGGCGGCGCAGGTGCTGCCGCGCCTCGCCGGTGCCGGCCTGTTCGGCATCGGCGTGCCGGCGGCGCATGGCGGCAGCGGCGGCGATATCAACGATGCCGTCGCGGCGATAGCCGCGGTATCGGAGCGGTCGCTGGCGGCGGGTTTCGTGTTCTGGGGTCACCGCACCTTCATCGAATATCTGTTGCAGACACCGAACGCGGCGTTGCGCGAAAAACTGCTGCCGGAGCTTCTGGCCGGCCGCCGTGCCGGCGCCACCGGGTTGTCGAACGCGATGAAATTCCTCTCCGGCATCGAGGAATTGCAGATCAAGGCGCAGCGGCAGGATTTCGGCCTGCGCGTCGACGGCAAGTTGCCGTGGGTGACCAATCTGCGCCTTGGCGGCTTCGATGTCGCCGCCGCGATCCAGGGCGACGGCCATGCGCCGGCCTTCGTTGCGGTGCTGTCGTCCGACGACGCCGGACTTGAGCGCTCCGCCGATCTCGACCTGATGGCGATGCGCGCCACCAACACTGCCGCGCTGAAGATCGACAACGTCCGCATCGGCGAGGATCGCATCCTGCACAAGAACGCCAGCGAATGGCTGCCGAAAGTGCGGCCGGCGTTCCTGGCGCTGCAATGCGCGATGTCGAGTGGCCTCGCCCGCCGCGCGCTGACCGAGGCTGGCGCGCGTCTCAATCGTGATCGTGATGTGCTGGCGCAGCCGGTGGCCGAACTCGAAGCCGCGTTGCGCGCGGCCGAGGCGGCACTACGCGACGGCCTGAATGGCAACCGCTTCATCGAGCATCCGGCGCAACTGTTCCGCCTGCGCATTCGTCTCGCCGAGATCGCGGCGGACGCGTTGCAGCTTGAACTCTACGCCGCCGGTGGACGCGCTTATCTCTCTGGTCCCGGCGAAGGCTTTCAGCGCCGTCAGCGTGAGGCCGCGTTCCTGCCGATCATCACGCCGAGCATCGTGCAGTTGAAACTGTCGCTGCAAATCCACGAACAACCGGCGGCGATTTCCGCCATCGCGTGACGCCATGACCCAGCTCGCTCTTCACTCATCGCGGCACGACGCACCGGCAGTTGAAACGCCGGTGCTGCAAGCGCGCGAGGTCGCGCTGCGTTATCCCGGCCAGGCCCGCGCCGTGATCGAGGGATTCGATTTCGCGCTGGCTCCCGGCGAAACGGTCAGCCTGCTCGGTTCCAGCGGCGTCGGCAAATCCAGCCTGCTGCGCGTCCTCGCCGGCCTGCAAGCGCCGACCTCCGGCACCGTCACCATGAACGGCGCGCCGCTCGATGGCGTGCATCCGCGCGTCGCCGTGGCGTTTCAGGATCCGAGCCTGCTGCCGTGGCTGACGCTGGAGAAGAACGTCGCCTTCGGCCTCGACTTCAAGCATCAGCCGAAGCAGTCGCGCGCCGAGAGCGAGGCGCGGGTCGAGATGGCGATCCGCGAGGTCGGACTGACGCAATCCCGCCGCAAGTTTCCCGCAGAACTCTCCGGCGGCATGGCGCAGCGCACGGCGTTGGCGCGCTGCCTTGCGCGCAAGCCGGAAATCCTGCTGCTCGACGAGCCGTTCGGCGCGCTCGACGAAGTCACCCGCACCGAGATGCAGCATCTGCTGCTGAAAGTGGTGCGCGACTTCCGCACCGCCGCGATCCTGATCACCCACGATATCGACGAGGCGCTGCTGGTCTCCGACCGCATCCTGCTGCTCGGCGGCGCGCCGGCCTCCGTGATCGGCGAATGGCGCATCGATCTGCCGAAACCCCGCGAGGATTTCATCGCCGAGCTCGGCGCGATCCGCGTCGATATCCTCTCGACGCTGCGCGACACCGCGCCGCGCCGCGCCGCCTGAATTTGAGCGCGGCGCGAGTGCGCGCGCGAAACGACACCTGAAAGGCCTGCCATGTCCGCCGATGAATTTACCCGTTTTGATGTGTCACGCCGGCAGATGCTGAAACTCTCCGCGCTGCTCACCGCCGCCGGCGCGGCGCCGCTGCTGCGCGCCTATGAAGCCCGCGCCGAGGCTCCCGACGCGCCGCTGCGCATCGGCTATCTGCCGATCACCGACGCGACGCCGCTGCTGGTGGCACACGGCAAGGGTTTTTTCGAAGAACAAGGCATCAAGGCCGAGAAGCCGGTGCGGCTGCGGAGCTGGGCGCAGGTGCTCGAAGCCTTCATCTCCGGCCAGGTCAACGCCGTGCATCTCTTGTCGCCGATGACGGTGTGGGCGCGCTTCGGCAGCAAGGCCCCGGCAAAAGTCGTGGCGTGGAATCACACCAGCGGTTCGGGCCTCAGCGTACTGCCGCACATCAACAGCGTGAAGGATCTCGGCGGCACCACCGTCGCGATTCCGTTCTGGTATTCGATCCACAACGTCGTGCTGCAAATCCTGCTGCGCGAGAATGGCCTCGTGCCGGTCTCGAAGCGCACCGGCAAGCCGGCCGCCAACGAAGTCAATCTCGTGGTGATGGCGCCGGCCGACATGGTGCCGGCGCTCGCCTCGAAGCAGATCAGCGGCTATATCGTGGCCGAACCGTTCAATGCCGCCAGCGAAGTGCTCGGTGTCGGCAAGATGCTGCGCTTCACCGGCGACGTCTGGAAGGATCACGCCTGCTGCCTCGTGTTCATGCACGAGCGCGACATCCAGCAGCGTCCGGAATGGGTGCAACGCGCCGTCAACGCCATGGTCAAGGCGCAGTTGTGGACCCGCGACCATCGCGCCGAAACCGCTTCGCTGCTGTCGAAGGACAATCCGAACCAGTACACGCCGCACAGCGTCGAGGTGCTGACCAAGGTGCTGGCGCCGCCGCCGAGCGACGAAAGCATCTACGTCAAGAGCGGCGCGATCAAGCACGCCGACTGGCGCGAACGCCGCATCGATTTCCAGCCCTATCCTTATCCGAGCTACACCGAGGAACTGGTGCGCCGCCTCAAGAACACGCTGGTGGAAGGCGATCGCGGCTTCCTCGACGCGCTAGATCCGGCGGCCGCCGGACGCGAACTGGTCGACGACAGCTTTGTGAAGCAGGCGATCGTCGCGAGCGGCGGCATGGCCGCGTTCGGCCTGCCGGAGACGTTCAGCCGTAGCGAAGTGATCGCAGCATGAGCATGAGTTGGCCCACCGACAGTTTCACGCGTGCCGAGCGGCGTGCGCTCGCGCCGCCGGACCGCGCAAGCGGTCCCGTCAAGCCGGACTGGCTGACGCCGGGCGCGTGGCGCAACACTACTCTCGGCCTCGGCGGATTGCTGGCGCTGCTGGTGCTGTGGTGGCTCGGCACCGATGTGCTGGCGTCGCCGGACGGATTCATCCGGCACTTCTCGCCGACCACCGCGATCCCGAAACTGATCATGCTGCTGAGCGGGCCGGACCTGCCGGTGCACATCATGGTGAGCCTGCGCCGCGTGCTGGTCGGGCTCGGCTTCGCGCTGTTGGTCGGCGTGCCGCTCGGCCTGGCCATCGGCAGCTTTCAACGGCTCAATTCAGCAACGTCACCCGCGTTTCAGTTCCTGCGCATGATCTCGCCGCTGTCATGGATGCCGATCGCGGTGATGGTGTTCGGCGTCGGCGACGATCCGATCTATTTCATGCTGGCGTTCGCGGCGGTGTGGCCGATCGTGCTCAACACCGCCGAAGGCGTGCGGCGCCTGCAGCCGGCGTGGCTCAGTCTCGCGTCGAGCCTAGCTGCGACGCGCTGGGAAACGCTGTGTCACGTCATCCTGCCCGGCGTGCTCGGCCATGTGCTGACCGGATTGCGGCTTGCCATCGGCATCGTCTGGATCGTGCTGGTGCCGTGCGAAATGCTCGGCGTTTCCGCCGGCCTCGGTTACTTCATCCTCGATACACGCGATCGCCTCGCCTATTCCGAACTGATGGCGACGGTATTGATGATCGGCTTGCTCGGCTTCCTGCTCGACGCCGGTGCCCGCGCGCTCTACCGCCTGGCGACGCGCAGCCACGCGGCGTAAACCTATCGGATGGTATCCCGGGCGCGATGCAGCGCGTCAGCGGTGCGTCGCAGAACCGGGATCGTTACGCAGGCTTCCGTTGCGACGGTCCCGGCTCTGCAACGCATCACTTTGTGCTGCGTCGCGTCCGGGACACTAAGACTAACTACTTCTGACAGCTCGGGCACCAGAAGGTCGAGCGGCCGTTCTGCACGAACCGCTTCACGGTGCCGCCGCAGCCGCGCATCCGGCATGTCTCGCCTTCGCGGTCGTAGACCTGAAACGAATGCTGGAAGTAGCCGAGTTCGCCCGAGGTCTGGCGATGGTCGCGTAGCGACGAGCCGCCGGCTTCGATGGCTTGCTTCAGCACCTCATGAATCGACGCCACCAGCCGCTTGGCATGATCGGTCGGCGCGCTCTTCTTGTCCGCCAGCGTCGAAGCCTTGCGCTTCGGCGACAGATGCGAGCGAAACAGCGCCTCGCAGACATAGATGTTGCCGAGGCCGGCCACGACGCGCTGATCCAACAGCGCCGCCTTGAGGCTGGTCGCCTTGCCCGCCGTCGCCTTCGCCAGCATCGCGGCATCGAAGGCATTGCCAAGCGGCTCCGGACCGAGGCCTTTCAGCAATGGCTCGTCTTCCAGACCCGCACGCGGAATCACCTTCATGTAGCCGAAGCGGCGCGGATCGTTGAAGATCACGCTGGCGCCCGACGACATCTGGAACAACACGTGGTCGTGCGCGCGGTCCTCGTTGCGCGGATAATGAAATTCGCCGGGCGTCGCGGCGCCCTCCGCCGTCACCACGCGGAACGAGCCGGACATGCCGAGATGCATCAACAGCACGTCGCCGGATTCGAGATCGGCCATCAGATACTTGGCGCGGCGGCCGAGCCCGGTGACGGTCTGCCCTTGCAATCGGGCGACAAAATCCGGCTGGAACGGAAAGCGCAGATCGGCGCGGCGGGTTTCGGCGCGGACGATGCGCGCGCCCTCCATCGCCGGCTGCAAGCCGCGACGCACGGTTTCGACTTCGGGAAGTTCGGGCATTGGCCTGCTGCTCAGGGACTCTTCTAAAATATAGGTCCCTTTTCCGTCATGGCCGGGCCCGTCCCGGCCATCCACGTCTTTTTTGCCCGAGGGCTGGCGCTCCAGCCGCGGCCGCGCATTTGGCCCGGTTAACCACGGCGCGCGGCGGATACGGCCGTGACCGGGTCTGGTGTGTAGCGTACCGCAGCGCGGCAGGCTATGGTCCGGCCCGGAGAGCATGGGCATGGAACCTACCGACCAGACCACACATTTCGGCTTCCGGGACGTCGCGCTCGGCGAGAAGCAATCGCTGGTGAACGACGTGTTCCGCAGCGTGGCGTCGCGCTACGACCTGATGAACGACCTGATGTCCGGCGGCATGCATCGCCTCTGGAAGGACGCGATGATCAACGCGCTGAACCCGCCGCGCAACGACGCGCCGTTCGCGCTGCTCGACGTCGCCGGCGGCACCGGCGACATTTCCTTCCGCGCGGCGAAGGCCTCCGGCTACGGCTTTCACGCCACCGTCTGCGACATCAACGGCGACATGCTGGCGGTCGGCCGCGAGCGCGCCGCGAAGCAGATGCTCGACGACCGGGTGTCGTTCGTCGAAGGCAACGCCGAGGCGCTGGCGTTTCCGGATCGCTCTTTCGACGCCTACACCATCGCCTTCGGCATCCGCAACGTGCCGCGCATCGATCTGGCGTTGCGCGAAGCCTATCGCGTGCTCAGGCCCGGCAGCCGTTTCCTCTGTCTCGAATTCTCCACCGTGGACGTGCCCGGCCTCGACCGGCTCTACGACCTGTTCTCGTTCAGGGTAATCCCGCCGCTCGGCCGCGCTGTCACCGGCGACGCCGAATCCTATCAGTACCTCGTCGAATCGATCCGCAAGTTTCCGAGGCCCGCCGCCTTCGCCGACATGATCCGCGACGCTGGCTTCGCGCGCGTGAGTTGGCAACCGCTGTCCGGCGGCATCGTGGCATTGCATTCGGGCTGGCGCTTGTGATCTCCGCACTCTCGCATGTCGCGCGGCTGACGCGCGCCGCTTACGTGTTCGCGCGCGAAGGCGTGTTCGGAACCGTCGATCCGGCACTGGTGCCGGCGCCGGGGCAGATCCTGCTGCGCATGGCGCGGCTGATCGAACGGCGCGGCGCGAAATCCGGTCCGCGCCTGTCGCGGGCGCTGACGCGGCTCGGCCCCGCCTATCTGAAACTCGGACAATTCCTCGCCACCCGGCCCGATGTCGTCGGCATCGCGCTCGCCCGCGATCTCGAAAGCCTGCAAGACCGCTTGCCGCCGTTTCCGCAGGCCGAGGCCGAAGGCGTTGTCGCCGCGTCACTGGAGCGGCCGGTGGCGCAAGCCTTCGCGACCTTCGGCCCGGCGGTGGCCGCCGCCTCCATCGCGCAGGTCCATCGCGGCGAGGTGGAACGCAACGGCGAACGCCGGCAGGTCGCGGTCAAGGTGCTGCGGCCCAGTGTCGGCGCGCGTTTCCGCCGCGACCTCGCGGATTTCTTCTTCGTCGCGGAGCGCGCGGAACGCTATTCGGCGGAAGCGCGGCGGCTGCGGCTGATCGAAATCATCAACACCATGTCGCGCTCGGTTGCCATGGAAATGGACCTGCGGCTCGAGGCGGCGGCGCTCTCGGAGATGGCGGAGAACACCCGCGACGATCCCGACTTCCGCGTGCCGGCGGTGGACTGGGACCGCACCACCAACAATGTGCTGACGATGGAGTGGATCGACGGCATCGCGCTGAACGATCACGCGCGGCTGGCATCGTCGCACGTCGATCTGCCCGATCTCGGCCGCAAGGTGATCCAGAGTTTCCTGCGCCACGCGCTGCGCGACGGCTTCTTCCACGCCGACATGCATCCCGGCAACCTGTTCCTCGACGATTCCGGGCGGCTGGTCGCGGTGGACTTCGGCATCATGGGCCGGCTCGGGCTGAAGGAGCGGCGCTTCCTCGCCGAAATCCTGCTCGGCTTCATCACCCGCAATTATCGCCGCGTCGCCGAGGTGCATTTCGAGGCCGGCTACGTGCCCGCGCACCATTCGGTGGAGAATTTCGCGCAAGCCATCCGCGCCATCGGCGAGCCGATCCACAACCGCATCGCCGAGGAAATCTCCATGGCGAAGCTGCTGTCGCTGCTGCTGGAGGTCACCGCATTGTTCGACATGCAGACCCGGCCGGAACTGATCCTGTTGCAGAAGACCATGGTGGTGGTGGAAGGCGTGGCCCGCAGCTTCGACCCCAAGCTCGACATCTGGACCGTGGCCGATCCGGTGGTGCGCCAGTGGATCGAACGCAACCTCGGCCCGATCGGCCGCATCCAGGGCGCGATGGCCGGCGCCGGCGAACTCGGCAAGGCGATGAGCGGCTTGCCAGCAATTGCCTCGCGCTCAGTCCGAGTACTGGAACAGCTCGAGGTGATGGTCCGCGACGGGCTGGTGCTGTCGCCGGACACCATCGCCGCGCTTGGCCGCGTCCGCGCCCGCCAGAACCGCTGGCGCACCGTGGCGGTGTGGGTGATCGCCATCACCTTCGTCAGTATCTTGTGGCTGGTGCGGTGATAATGGCTGCGGTCATTATCACCATCTGCGTCATGCCCGCGCTTGTCGCGGCCATCCACGTCCCGAAAGACGTTCAGTAGAATTAGGGCGTGGATGGCCGGGACCGGCTCGGCCATGACACCGGATAGCTCCTCCTATCAAGATTCGAATGAATGCATTGATATCAATGCATTCATTCGCTAAGCTGCGAGGAAACGGAGCGCCCCTAATGGCTAGTCTCACAATTCGCAAGCTCGACGACGCCATTAAAGCCGAACTCCGCTTGCGTGCAGCGCAACATGGACGGTCCGTCGAGGACGAGGTGCGCAACATTTTGCGCGAAGCGGCGGGAAGCGGAACGGCCTTCGCTGAATCTTCATATCGCGCTGCAGCACCGCAAGGCAGCATCGTCGCAGACCAAAATACTGGGAATTTGCGCGCTACTCTGGTCATTGGTGGCGGAATCGCGGCTTATAAGGCACTCGACCTGATCCGACGCCTCAAGGACAACGGCTTCACCGTCCGCTGCGTGCTGACAAATGCTGCGCAGCAATTCGTCACGCCACTGGCCGCCAGCGCGCTGTCCAACCAGCGCTGCTATACCGATCTGTTCGATTCCGCGAGTGAGTTCGATGCCGGCCATATTCGGCTGGCGCGGGACTGCGACCTGATCGTGGTCGCGCCCGCCACCGCCGATCTGATGGCAAAGATGGCACAAGGCCATGCCGACGACCTCGCCACCGCCATCCTGCTCGCTACCGATCGGCCGGTGCTGCTGGCGCCTGCAATGAATCCCCTGATGTGGGCCAATGCCGCGACCCGGCGCAATGTCGCGCAATTGCTGCGCGACGGCATCCGCATGATCGGCCCCAACAGCGGCACCATGGCGGAGGCGGGCGAAGCCGGCATCGGCCGCATGTCCGAGCCGCTGGAGATCGCCGCGCGGGCGCTGGAGGTGGTCCGGCCGCCGCACGCCCGGCCGCTCGCCGGCAAGCGCATCCTGATCACCGCTGGGCCGACCCATGAGCCGATCGACCCGGTGCGCTACATCGCCAACCGCTCCTCCGGCAAGCAGGGCTTCGCCATCGCCGCCGCCGCCCGCGAGGCCGGCGCGGAGGTGACGCTGGTCACCGGCCCGGTCGGGCTCGGTGACCCGATGGGCGTCATGGTCAAGCGCGTCGAGAGCGCACGCGACATGCTGATGGAAGTGGAGGCCGCGCTGCCGGCCGATGTCGCGATCTTCGCCGCGGCGGTCGCCGACTGGCGCGTCGCCAACCAGGGCGAGCAGAAGATCAAGAAGACCGCGAGCGGCTTCCCGCAACTCGACCTCGTCGAGAACCCGGACATCCTCGCCACCATCGCACATCGCACCGAAGGGCGTCCGCCGCTGGTGATCGGCTTCGCGGCCGAAACCGAGCACCTGCTCGACAACGCGCGCTCGAAGCTCGCGCGAAAAGGCTGCGACTGGATCGTCGCCAACGATGTCTCGCCCGCGACCGGCATCATGGGCGGCGACCGCAACACCGTGCATCTCATCAGCAAGGATGACGGCGCGGCGGACGGCGTCCGCATCGACTCGTGGCCGGCGATGGGCAAGGACGAAGTCGCCACGCATCTCGTTGCACAGATCGCTACCGCCTTGCAGGAGCGCACATGACCGTTTCACCGCAGACAGCCGTGACCGTCGAATTCCTGCAACTGCCGCACGGGCGCGGCCTGCCGCCGCCGGCCTATCAGACCGAACATGCCGCCGGCATGGATCTCATTGCCGCGGTTCCTGACGATGCGCCGATGGTGCTTGCACCCGGCGCTTACGGCATGGTCCCGACCGGCCTTGTCATCGCGCTGTCGCCCGGCGTCGAGGCGCAGGTGCGGCCGCGCTCCGGTCTCGCCGCGAAATTCGGTGTTACCGTGCTCAATTCGCCCGGCACCATCGACGCCGACTATCGCGGCGAGATCAACGTGCTCTTGATCAACCACGGCCGCGCGCCCTTTACGATCAGGCGCGGCGAACGCATCGCGCAGATGATCGTCGCGCCGGTGACACGCGCAACGCTGGTTCCAGCCGACGGCGAACTCTCCGCGACCGTACGCGGCAGCGGCGGCTTCGGCTCGACCGGCCGCTGAATCCGCCGCAAGCACTGAGCACCCCCCTCTCCCGCTTGCAGGGGAGGGTTGGGGTGGCGGAACCAAACTTCACTTTCGATTCCGAAAGCATCCGCGAAAAGCGCCCCCTCTCTATCTCTCTCCCGCAAGCGGGAGAGAGGACCGCAATCGCGCCTCCGCATTTTTTCGGCCCGCGACTCCCGTTCACGGTCTGGACTCTGTTCGTGCGAGTCTGGTTGAGGGATATTGAGAGCGATTCGCGCGCGGTGCTGGTGGGCCGCGATGCGTCGGTGCGGTTTTGGGGCGAACGATGTCAGGCGTCATCGCAGCGATACGTCGGACCATGTTGTCGTGCACATCGCTGGTGCGCGACGGCATGATCGGTCTTGCCGCCACCGCGCTGCTCGCCACCACGCCGGCCTGGGCGAGCGACGGCGGCCTGATCGCGCGAACGCTGGCCGCATTCGCCGAATTCGATCAGCGCAGCGTGGCCGCCGCGACCTCGGCGCTCGGCGTGCTGGGCTTCTCGGTGCTCGCCGCCATCCTGCTGATGCGCACGCGGATTCGCGCCGGCGCCAACGAGCGCCGCCTGCGGGCCGATCTTCATACGTTGCAGGCGGAAGCCGACCGCTACCGCGCGCTATTGTTCGCAGAACCGCAGGTGCTGATCTCGTGGCCGGCCGGCGATGACCGCCCGGACATCAGCGGCGACATCGCCTTGGTGCTGCCGCAAGATTCCCCGTCGCTGGCGCCGCAGCGCGTGCTGGCGTTCGGCACCTGGTTGCCGCCCGAGCCGGCGTTGCAGATGGATCACGCCGTCGATGCGCTGCGCGAAGCCGGCGAAAGTTTCCAGCTTCACCTCACCGCCAGCAACGGCCGCGCGGTGGAAGCGATGGGCCGCGCCATCGGCGGCCAGGCCATCGTGCGGATTCGCGAACTCGGCGGCTTGCGCCGCGACCTCGCGGAAATGAGCCTGCGCTATCGCGACCTCGTGGCCGAAACCGAAATGCTGCGCGGCATCGCCGCTTCCGCGCCGTGGCCGCTGTGGGCACGCAAGGCCAACGGACAACTGGCCTATGCCAACGCCGCCTATGCGCGCGCCACCGACGCGGCGACGCCGGCCGACGCCATTGCCGGCAATCTCGAACTGCTCGACAGCGACGACCGCGCCGCCATGGCGCGCACGCTGAACGACAACGTCGCGTTCGACGCACGCCTGCCGGTCGTGGTCAGCGGCGAGCGGCGTATCTACGACATTCACGCGCGCAACGTGCCCGGCGGCAGCGCAGGCCTCGCCATCGACGCCACCGAAGCCGCGGCTCTTCGCGCAGCGCTGCAACGCATGGCCGACGCGCATCGCCGCACGCTCGATCAACTCTCCTCCGGCGTCGCGGTGTTCGACGGCGAACGGCGGCTCGCGTTCTACAACGATTCCTATCGCCGGCTGTGGGATCTCGATCGCGCCTTCCTCGACAGCAATCCCGACGACTCCGGCATTCTCGACAAGCTGCGCGCCGCGCGAAAGATTCCGGAGCAGCCGGATTTCCGCGCCTGGAAAGCACGCCTACACGAAGCCTATCGCGCGGTGGAGCCGGCCAAGGACGTCTGGTATCTGCCGGACGGCCGTGCGGTGAGCATCGTCACCACGCCGAATCCCGAAGGCGGCGTCACCTATCTGTTCGACGACGTCACCGAAAGCCTTGATCTGGCGCGCCGCTTCGACGGACTGATCCGCGTGCAACGCGAGACGCTCGACAATCTCGCCGAAGCCGTCGCCGTGTTCGGCAGCAACGGCCGCGCACAACTGTTCAATCCGGCGTTCGCCAGGATGTGGCGACTGTCGCCCGAGGCGCTCAACGAGCAGCCGCACATCGAAACCGTGGTGGACTGGTGCAAGCCGCTCTACAGCGACGATGCCGCGTGGCACACCATTCGCGACGCCATCACCGCCATCGAGAATCGCAGCCCGCGGCCATTGAAGATGGAACGCAGCGACGGCAGCGTGCTCGACTGCATGACGCTGCCGTTGCCCGATGGCGCCACCATGCTGACGTTCCAGGACATCACCGACACCGAGAACGTCGAGCGCGCGCTGCGCGAGCGCAACGAGGCGCTGGAAGCCGCCGACCAGATGAAGGTGGATTTCGTCCACCACGTCTCCTACGAACTGCGTTCGCCGCTGACCACCATCATCGGCTTCGCGCATTTCCTCAGCGATCCCTCCACCGGGCCGCTGACGATGAAGCAGGACGAATATCTCGGCTACATCACCGCGTCGACCAACGCGCTGCTCGCGATCATCAACAACATCCTCGATCTCGCCACCATCGATGCCGGCGCGATGACGCTCAATCTCGGCCCGGTCGATATCCGCAAGGCGATCGACGCGGCCGCCGAAGGCATTCAGGATCGGCTGGCGCGCGACCACATCGCCTTGCGCGTCGATGCCGATCCGAACATCGGCCAGTTTATCGGCGACGAGCGCCGTGTCGTGCAGGTGCTCTACAATCTGCTCGCCAATGCCGTCGGCTTCGCGCCGCAGGACTCCGCGGTGACGCTCAGCGCGCGGCGCAACGATCATAGCGTGGTCTTCGCCGTCAGCGATCACGGCCCCGGCATTCCGGCCGAAGTGAAAGACAAGGTGTTCGACTGGTTCGAGAGTCATTCCAACGGCTCGCGGCATCGCGGCGCGGGGCTCGGCCTGTCGCTGGTGCGCTCCTTCGTCGAACTGCACGGCGGCAAGGTGCGGGTGGATTCCGCCGTCGGCAAAGGCACCACGGTGACGTGCGAATTCCCGGCCGATCAGGCCGCCCATCGCAGCGCGGCTGAATGACGGCGGCGCCCGCGACATTCGCCGTGGCGCTCGCCAACGAGGCGGCGACCGCCAACCTGATGGCCGATCTGGCGCTGCTCATCAATGCCGGCGACGTCATCACACTGTCGGGCGATCTCGGCGCCGGCAAGACTGCCGCCGCGCGCGCGATGATCCGTTACTTCGCCGGCGACGACACGCTGGAAGTGCCGAGCCCGACCTTCACGCTGGCGCAGACCTACGACCTGCCGTCGTTCCCGCTGCTGCACGCCGACCTTTATCGCATCGAGGATGCCAGCGAACTTGAGGAGATCGGCCTCGACCCGCTGCCGGACGGCGTCGTCGTATTGATCGAGTGGCCGGAGCGCGCGGCACACGCCTTGCCGGCCGATCGCATCGACATCGCCCTCAGCCATCGTCCCGCGCTCGGCGCTTCCGCGCGCGCCGCCGAGATCACCGGCCACGGCAAGGCGGCGGCGCAAGTGGCACGGCTCGCGGCGCTGCGCCGCTTTCTCGAGCGCAGCGACCACGATCAAGCGCGGCGGCGGCGCATGGCGGGCGATGCTTCGACCCGCTCATACGCCCGGCTCTACAAGGGCGATGACGCCGTGATCCTGATGAACGCGCCGAAGCGGCCCGATGGCCCGGCGCTCTATCGCGGCAAGTCCTACAGCGCGGCGGTGCATCTCGCCGAAGACGTGCGGCCGTTCGTGGCGATGGCCAACGGCCTGCGTGCGCAAGGGCTGTCCGCGCCGGCGATCCACTATGCCGATCTCGCCAACGGCTTCCTCATTCTCGAGGATCTCGGCAGCGAAGGCGTGATCGCCGGCACACCGCCGCAACCGATCCCCGAACGCTACCAGATGGCAACCGATCTTCTCGCGGAACTGCATCACACACCCTTGGCATCGACGCTGCCGCTGACGCCGCAATCCACCTACACCATTCCCGATTTCGACACCGAAGCGATGCTGATCGAAATCAGCCTGATGCTGGAATGGTATCTGCCCGACCGTGGCGTCGATCCCGGCGCCGCCGCGCGCGACGAATTCATGGCGATGTGGCACGCGCTGCTGGTGCGCCAGCCCGCGGACGAGACGTGGGTGCTGCGCGACTTCCACTCACCCAACCTGATCTGGCTCGCGGATCGCTCCGGCATCGGCCAGGTCGGCGTGATCGATTTCCAGGACACCGTGATGGGGCCGCCAAGCTACGATCTGGTGTCGCTGTTGCAGGACGCCCGCATCGACGTGCCGGAGCCGCTCGAACTGGCGATGTTCGCCCGCTACGCCAAGACGCGGCGCGGCTTCGATCCCGGCTTCGACGCCGCCGCTTTCGCCGAGAGCTATGCGGTGATGTCGGCGCAGCGCAACACCCGCCTGCTCGGCACCTTCGCCCGGCTCAACCGGCGCGACGGCAAGCCGCAATATCTGCGCCATCAGCCGCGCATCTGGACCTACCTCAACCGCTCGCTGGCGCACCCGGCGCTGGCGGTGCTGCGCGACTGGTACGCCACCCACGTGCCGCCGCCGCAAACCTGAGCGTTTGATTTTACTCTCTGTTAGCCTGCTGTGGCTTAAACCTGACGATCGAGATCGGGCAGGACCGCGTGCCCAAGGCAACGCGGCCGGGCCAAGCGAGCGGTGGGGAACAGCCATGGCGGCCGAACAGCGACGAACCGGCGAACGCATCACCTTCGAGCGCGGCTTCAACGCGCACCTGATGGGCATCGACGGAACCTGGCGTCGCCACTGCACCATGGAGGACGTGTCCGAAACCGGCGCCAAGCTGACGGTTCAAGGCTCGATGGAAGGACTGAACCTCAAGGAATTTTTCCTGCTCTTGTCCTCCACCGGCCTCGCCTATCGGCGCTGCGAACTGGCCTGGGTGAACGGCGACCAGATCGGCGTCAATTTCCTCAAGCCGGGCGAAAAGAAGAAGAAGGTGCGGAGCGCGGCGCAGATGGTCGAAATCTGACGCCATCCCGCGCACCCGGCCGCACCGCCCGTCATACCGCTGTCATCGCCGCTGCATATGGCAGCGTCAGCCGATATGAACATGATAGCATCGGCGCGACCGATTCCCGCTGTCCGTTTGCCGGAGCCAAGTATGCCCACCCGCCCCACCAAAGCCATGGTTCTTGCCGCCGGGTTCGGCACGCGAATGCGTCCCTTGACCGATCGGATGCCGAAGCCGCTGGTGCCGGTGGCCGGACGCCCGCTGCTCGACCACGTGCTCGATAAATTGGCTGAAGCCGGCGTCGCGGACGCTGTCGTCAACGTCCACTACCTGCCCGACCAGATCATCGATCATACAGCCACGCGGACCAAGCCGCGCGTCACCATCTCCGACGAACGCGACGCGGTGCTCGGCACCGGCGGCGGCGTCGTGAAGGCGCTGCCGCATCTCGGCAATGCGCCGTTCTATCATCTCAACGCCGACACGCTGTGGATCGACGGCGCGCAGCCGAATCTCACACGGCTCGCCGAGGCCTTCGATCCGGCACGGATGGACATCCTGCTGCTGATGGCGCCGACCGCCGACAGCATCGGCTACAGCGGCAGCGGCGACTACGCGATGCTGCCCGACGGCACGCTGCGCCGGCGCAAGGAACGCGAGGTGGTGCCGTTCGTCTATGCCGGCGTCGCAATTCTCTCGCCGGCGATTTTCGCTGGCAGCCCGAGCGGCGAATTCGCGCTGACGAAACTGTTCGACCGCGCAGGCGAACAAGGACGGCTGTTCGGCCTGCGACTCGACGGCCTATGGATGCATGTCGGCACGCCCGACGCGGTGCAGGCGGCCGAACAGGCGTTCCTCGCCAGCGCGGCGTGAATTTCCAGTCATCGTTGCTAGAGCATCGGGTTGTCAGTTGGAATCGAAAGCGATTCACAAATCAGGCTGGAAATGATTCAAGGCATGCGGAGGTGATTTGCCATGCCGCATCCTTTGTCGAACGACCTTCGTGAACGTGTTGTGG